>Ga0209181_10001914_pt1 | contig 34880 bp, 17 predicted proteins | sample MAT05_FD_187208 | JGI IMG/M metagenome (GOLD analysis project Ga0209181, IMG submission 187208) | Freshwater microbial communities from Lake Fryxell liftoff mats and glacier meltwater in Antarctica - MAT-05 (SPAdes) (version 2) | ecosystem: Environmental > Aquatic > Freshwater > Ice > Liftoff... | reverse complement strand
ATCACTGGAGATTGAATAGGATTATCAGATGTTGTGCCAGGGTGGCCGAGTGGTTATGGCGTTGGATTAAGGGTCCAATTCACGAAAGTGAGCATGGGTTCGATCCCCATCCCTAGCAAGTTTGTTTTTTTGTATGCCATTGACAATAGAGGAAAAATCTCTCTTTATGATCTCATGCGAACTGACGATCTCCAGAGATTGAATAGGATGATTAGATGCTGTGCTGGGGTGGTCGAGAGGTTAAGACGTTGGACTTAGGATCCAATTCACGAAAGTGAGCATGGGTTCGATCCCCATCCCCAGCAAATTTGTTTTTTTGAATGCTACTGACAATACAGGCAACATCTCTCTTGATGATCTTATGTATAGAACAATGTTTTTGTATAAATGTAAACTGTATTATCTCATGTTGACGAATAGAAATATTTTCTTTTTCTTGAGAGATATCCTCATGTTCAAAAAAAAAAATTGAAGCTCTGCATGAAAAACTATATATTTCTTTCGAGGTAAAACATTTAAATTTGCCTAAAGCAACTAAATCATCTATTATATTTTTTTCGAAACATAAATTCATTATTTGTTTCAGTCCAAGTTTAAATTGAAGGTAGGGCTCTTTAATATTTTCCGGTTTTTCAATGGGACAATTTTCAATGATTTTTAGAGCGAAATAAATGTTAAGTGCTAAAAGTTCATCTGATGGGTTAACAGATAATAAATTAAAATAGGGTAGCATTTCTAAAGGAGTCACCTTAGACTTTATATTTTTTAAAAATGAAACAACATAAGGCTCTAAATCCTTTTCTGGTTTGTTATTTTTTTTATGGGTTAGCATTCCTTTAATAAATAATTGTAGTAGTTCTTTAATTTCTTCTTTTTTATGAGTGTTGAGGCTAAGAAAAATCAATTTTTTCCACATGTTAAGCTTGTCGTGGTTTTCTAAAGAAATAAAGCTTTTGCAATATTTTAAATTAATTTCGTTTTGTTGATCAATTGTAAAGGTGGTAGAGAGCTTTAGCTCATTTTCAAGAAAGGAAAATGTTACATCAATTTCAACAGGGGTCATTAATTTACATTTTAGCAATCCAGAAATAAATTCTTGGATTAATTCTTTTTTTTCGGCGGAGCGATCTTTTTCGTTAAATCTAACTAAAATTTGAGTTTGATTTTCTAAAAATTGTGAAACAATCTCTGAATTGACATTAGACAGGGGTTTAAATAAAGGTGTCAATTCAGATAAGCTAACCCCAAGTCCTTGGTACATTGTAAAGAATGACTCTATCGTAATTTTGTCGTTAAGAGGGATTAAAACATCTCTTAAATGGTTGATAAGTGCTGGGTCAGATATGTGAAAACCTTTAATCAACTCAAAAATTAAATTTAGGGCAGTTTTGGTTTTATCTTTAAAATGAGTTCGATTACTTAAAATTAACGGAACTATTTCTTTGGCTATTTTAAGAAGTTCTTCATCATTTTTAAGAATATCTGATTTTTTACTTAGGATTTCTAATTTTTTTATGTTTTGATTTTGATCAAAGCTTAAAATCAATGCTTTCCATTTTGTTGTTTCATTTGGTAAAGGATCTTCAGAAAAAAGATTCTCGTAATGTTCTAAAAGTGCCAAAGCTTCAAATGACTGTTTATGCAAAATAAATTGATCAAAACATCCATTAAATTCTTCGATTATACTTAAAAAAGATTTATTTTGTGAGTGAAGTGCGCTTAAAAGTTTTTTTACAAAATCAGAAGCTACCTTTGTTTGACTTTTTTTCAGGTAGATTGCAGCTAATTCGCGGTAAAGTTGAAGTTCTTCTAATCCAATACTTAAATAATTTCGATTTCCTAATTTTGCAAGATTTGTATTTACAAATACATATTGGGTATCATCCTTAAATAGAATGGTTTTTAAGCCCAAAATCAAGCTTAAAATTAAATGTTCGTTACAAATAATTTTAGGTTGAATCGCCTCTGTTATTTTAAAATAGAGTATAACAATCTCTTGGGGCTTTTCATGGGATTTAATTTCATTTAAAAGTTGCGCTAAAAGCCATCCAAGATGCGGAGTTAAAATCTCTTTTAATTTTACTACACCTGGCTTTTTACCTTTAAAAAGTAATGAGAGGGCTTTTAAAATTTCTTTTTCTGCTAATACTAATAAATCTGCGTCCGAATCAATTGTGCAAAAACTTACAAACTGCTCTATTCTTTCTACGAGATCTACTTTAGTAGCTTTTAAGTCTAAAGGCTTTTCAATAAGCTGATGAATAAACTTTAATTTATCTTCCTTTGAAAATGGCTCTAATATTTGTCTTAATCCTTTATTGTAGCCGTTTTTCTCTTCAAGTTTCTTTAGTAAGTTAGCAGCTTTCAAAAAATTAAGCTTAACTGTTTTTCTGATAATTTCGATAAAATATTTCATTTCATCTTGTTTTACTGATTGTTTGAATGGGCTTAATTTACTAATTAAATTTTCTGCAATGTCTGCAAGTATTAATAAATCTCTCTCTTCTAGTAATTTATTTTCTAATCTAGCATATGTTACGACAAGTGAGTCAAAGCATTTTTTCAGCTCTTCATATTTAGAAGAGGTCTCCTCACTTAATTTTTTAAGGATCTTTAAAGCAGAATAGGGGTCGTGATCTTTAAAATTTTCAAGTAATTGAATGTTTGATTGGAGATCAAATATTTTTAAATGTTGCCATGTTTTAAAAATAAAATGGGAAATTTCTCTGATTTCGAATTTGCTAAATGTGAGGCAAAATATTTTATGGTCGATATCATATTTATCTATATTATCATAAAAGGCCTCTATTGCTTCTCTTTGTTTTACAAGTATCAGATGGTGCGTTGTTGTAAGCCAATATTTCAGTAATGAATAGATTAGGTTTCTTTTTACGGATGAGTTTTTTTCATTTTTTAAAAGATCAGGTAATTTAAGTATAAGATGTGTTAGATAGCTAGAGTTTTGATTTAACATCCCTGAATGACAAAGAAGATAAAATCCCATCTGCTTTATTAGACAATTTTCATCTTCGAGGAAGTCAAAAGCGTATTCTGAAAATTGAGCGTTGCAACTTTCCATTACGTTGACAGAAATTTTAGAAATTTTCAATTGCCCTTGATGAAAGGTAAATTGCCCACTTAAAACCTGTAAGCTATTGAGTAAAGATCTATTTTTTATGGCCTCTTTAAAGTTTTTTAAGGCTAAAACTGAATCATTTTTTACGGAAATAAGAAGTGGTTTTTTATGAGACTTGAATTTGATCTGAAAAAAAGGCTCTTTATTGATTGTTGTTGAAAGGATTGATAATTGGCTATTAACAGAATCTATTAAAGCAGTACTTAAGAATCCAAAGATCTGAAAATAGGCTTTTATTGTGTCAAAATATTGTTTAGCTTCTACTGCTTTAAGGTTTGGTTCATTTAAGTGCATCATGACTTTGTTAAAATGTAATAATGCTAAAATTTCAACTTCATTTTTTTCAATACCGACATCGACTAAAATCTGCTTTGAAAAATTTAAGATCAGATTTTTATCTTCCGGCATCAAACTGCACGCATTAAAACAAACGACTGTAGATGCTAGAGGTTCATTTGGATAATGATTTAGAAGAAGTTTTGATAAAAGTGAAAAATTACATGATTTTAGGAAAGTTGCAACCAAAGTGCTTTCTAGGCGAGGTTGATGATATCGCCATCCTTTGGATAAGTAGGAGAATATCATGCAAGCACCTGCCGTATCAATTCCTTCTAAATTTTCAGTGTTTAATACTTTTGTTATCTTTAAAATCAGGGACTCTAGGGCAGATCTTTCGTTAGAATTAAGCGATGCGGAAAATTCCTCTTTGTTTACATCTCTTGAGATCACAATTTTAAGAGCATCATGTACAAATAAATTTTTTCTTTTAAGCTTTTCGATGAACAGTAGGTCAATTGAAAAATCGGAGCGATTACCAAACGAAACAACTCCGAAATGCTCTTTAGATTCTTCATCTAGTTGTGTAAAATACTTTGTAAGGCCATTTTTTAAGATTAGCCTTTTTTTTTCATCAAAAGTTAGATGATTAAATTTTTCGGGTAACTGCGTTGCTAAAAATTCACAAACTAATTTTTTATAGGAATTTGGATCTTTTATACTTAAAACACGAACATCAATATCTGCTGCCGGATTTAGTAAGTCAGAAAAAAAATCTTTCGGAATTAACTCTTCAGGGATGTTTAACTCCTTGCAAACTTCCCTCAAATACTCTTCCCCAAGTATCCAATAGACTGTTCCCCCGACAATTTCTAGTCTATCAACTTTTAAATAACAAATGAGATCCTTTAAATTAATATCAAATTGGAAAAGATTATCTTTTGATATTACAGTAAAAGATGTTGTGAACAGTTTCTGTATTCGGTCAAATTGTGCTTTTTTTAAATAAGGAAGTTCTAAATTAACAAAATCAAGATTTAAACAACCATTTTTGTCTATAGCACCTTTTTGAAGCAGATAATTAAGTATTTTATCATGCACTAAACTTTTTGAATCTGTTTTTGGTGAAGGGGAATCGTTAATTTTAAAATAATCGTTTGGTGAGTCGTAGTTTGTTAATGAAGAAGGAGGATTATTAAAAATAGGAATCATGAAGGATTATTTCCATAAAAATTTTTATAAAATTTAATGTCATATGATAGCATTTTTTTATATAATTAATAAATGATCTTAAATTTGTAGCCTACAAGTGCTTTAAGATCAGTGATACTTTCGGTTAGTTTTTGAAAAATGAGCTCTAAAGAGCTAATTCGGTAATTCGAAAAAAGCGTAATTTTCCATTCTTTTTTTTTATCAACCTTAAGCTATAATGCGAAAGCTTTTCAGCCATGATTCGTGTAAATCACTTTTACTTCCTCTTTTTATCTAACTTTGTAGGCCATACTTGAAACGCGAGGGAGCTTGCGACCAAGACGTGCATTGTTGGTTAAATCAAAACCCCAAGCATGAACCCGATAGTCTCGACCCGATATAGCAAGTCCTAGGAATGTTGAGGATTTTTATTTAAGTAATTTTGTGAAATGCTATCAAAATCGAAATAATTTAACTTTGCAAAAAGAAGCGTTGTTTCATCTTCAAAATGTTTCATAAGAAGGTTGGCATGTAAATTAAAATAACGCAAAGCTGCATTAGTAGATGCTTGAGTATTGTAAGAAACGATTGTGTTGAGTATTTCCAAAATTATTTCTGCTTTAGTTTCTTCCAAAATATTATTTAATACTGGAATTGACACTCCAACCATACAAAAATAAAGCTTTAAACTGTTTTTCAAACCATCTGCTGTATTTATATTATTAAAAAATCCTTCTATCTCCATTTGCTGGATGATATTTTTTAGTTGTGCAACACAATGGTTTTGAGCCTCTCCTTTTGGCAAAAATATGATTACATAGCTAAAATCTAAAAAGAGCGAAATAATCTCTTCTTTTTTTTCTATAAATGGCATCAAACATTTAATATGCTGCATAGTGTTCAGCGCAATTTCCACGAAAGAACCAGTTAAAAGATTTTTGCGTTCCATGAGCTTAATGGTAGTCATTTTCACTAAATTAAAATAAAATTGAAAATATTTTTCTTCACGTATTTTAATAGGTATTTTCTTAATGGAGGTTAGTGAAAAATCTTGAATTTTAATTTGTAATGAAATTTGAATTAATTCTGATAAGTAAGAATCAATATCACCATGAATAAAGACAAGAGATAGCAGGCAATGAATAGCACTTAATAAATTTTCTTTTTGATATAGAGGGCACTCTTCTAGAGATCCAATATTATCCTTAAAGTGTTTTAAGGCATAACTAATATTTTTCACATTGCTTGTGACGAAAGATTTGCTAAATAAAGTTTTTGAAGTTCTACCCTTAAAACTATATATTTCTTTCGATGTAAAAAATTTAGGTTGAATAATAGTTGGTAAAAATTTTAACTCATCTTTTTCAAAGCATACATCTGCTAGTTCATTTAGCTTATATTTAAATTGAAGATAGGGTTTTGTTAGATTTTCAGGTTTTTCAAAAGGGCAAGATTCGATGATTGTTGCGGCAAAAATAAAAGCTAGCTTTAAAAGCTCAATTGATTGGTTAGCCGACAAAAAGTCAAAATAAGGTAATATCTGTTCAGGTGTAACTTTATCTTTAATATGATCTAAAAATGGAATAAGATCAGGCTCTACTAAATTTTCATGCAATTTGCTTTTTTTAAAACTGATAATACCTTTACTATATAATTGAAGAAGATCATTGATTCCTTCTTTTTTATTTACATTGATAGCAAGAGAATGCAATTTTTTCCAGATGTTAAGGATGTCATGGCTTTCTAAAGCAATAAGGCTTTTGCAGTACTTTAAATCCATCTCATTTTGTTGTTCTATTGTAATAGAGCCACAAAGTTTTAATTCGGCTTCAAGAAAAGAGTAGGCTTTCTCAATTTCTTGCGCATCGATTGATTTACTTTTTAAAAATGCTGCGATATATTCTTGGATCAATTCTTTTTTTTTGGGTAAAAGACTTAAGCCGCTAAAATTTGCTAAAATTTCTTTGTAGTTTTTTAAAAACATTAAAACATTATTTGAATTAGCGAAAGAAAGAGGAGCAAGAAGAGGAGTCAAATTAGACAAGCTAACCCCGAAACTAGTAAACATCCAAAAAGCAGATTCGTTTAAATCTTTGTCTTTTAAAGAAATCAAAATACTTTTTAAATGTTGAATAATGGAAAGATCACTCAATTGATAACCTTCAATTAATTTAAAAATCAAACTAATAGAGTTTTGTTTTTTATCAGTAAAAAGGTTTTTATTACTTAAAAAGGAGAGAACAATTTCTTTGCTAAGGTTGATGATAGATTGATCAGTTTTAAGAATAGCTGATTTTTTTATCAATATTTCCATTTTTTTTATGTTTTGCTTATTTGAAATGCTAAAAATCAATTCCTTCCATTTTTTTGCTTCATTTTGTACAGGGTTTTCAGGAAAAAAATTCTCGTAATGTTCTAAAAGTAACATTGCGTCGTCTGACCCTTTTTTTTGCATAAATTGAGCATAACAGTCTTCAAATTTGTCTTTTAGAAACAGGGTTAATGGTCGATTTTGTGAATGGTGCGATCTTAAAAGTATTTTTAAAAAATCAGAAGCTACTTTAGTTTGATTGGATTTTAAGTAGATTGCAGTCAATTCTTGGTAGAGTTCAAGCTCTTCTTCTGTAATACTCGTTGAATTTCGATTTTCTAATTTTGCAAGGTGTGTTTTTACAAATTCATATTGGCCATTATTCTTAAATAAAATGGTTTTTAAGCCCAAAATCAAGCCTAAAACTAGCTTTTGATTAAAAATAATTTTAGGTTGAAGAGCCTCAGTTATTTTAAAATAGAGTAAAATAAGCTCTTGAGGCTTTTCACCAGATTCAATCTGATTTAAAAATTGAAGTAAAAGCCACTCAAGGTGAGGTACTATGATCTCTTTTAATTTTACTACACCCGGCTTCTTACCTTTAAAAAGCAACGTGAGAGTTTTTAAAATTTCATTTCCTGCAAGTGTTAAAAATTCAGCATCTGAATTAATAGTGCAAAGACTTAAAAACAGCTCTATTCTTTCTACAAGATCTAAATTAGTAGCTGTTGAATCTAGAGGTTGTTCAACAAGCTGATGAACAAATTTTAATTTATCCTCAGGAAAAAATAGCCTTAAAATGTATTTTAAACCTTTATTATAGCCATTTTTCTCTTCTAGTTTTTTTAGTAATTTAGCGCCTTTCACAAAATCAAGCTTAACTGTTTTTCCGATAATATCGATAAAATATTTCATCTCATCTTGTTTTGGTGCGTGCTTAAATGAGGTTAATTTGCTGATTAATTGTTCTGCAATGTCTGCAAGAATTAATAAATCTCTTTCTTCTATTAATTTATTTTCTAATTTAGCATATGCTGCTACAAGTAAATCAAATGACTTTTTAAGTTCTGTACATTTAGAAGAGGGCTCTTCACTTAATTTTTTAAGGATTTTTAAAGCAGAATAGGGATCGTGATCTTTAAAATTTTCAATTAATTGAGAGCTTAATTGTATATCAAAATATTTAAAATGTTCCCATGTATTAAAAATAAAAGTGGAGATTTCTCTAATTTCGAATTTGCTAAATAAGAGACAAAATATTGTATGGTCGATATCATATTTATCTATATTGTCATAAAAGGCCTCTATTGCTTCTGTTTGTTTTAAAAGGATATGACGCTGAGGTGTCGCTAGCCAATATTTTATTAATGAATATAGAAGATTTTTTTTTGTGGTTGGATTTTGTTCATTCATTAAAAGAACCATCAAATTAAGAATAAGAAAATTTAAATAGCTAGAGTTTTTTTCCGCTATCCCTGAATAACAAAGAAGATAAAATCCTATATGGTTTATCAGCCAATTTTTATCTTCGAGAAAGTTAAAAGCATGTTTTGATAGATCAATAGGATTTTCAATCATTTCCTCTACATGTATTTCAGAGATCTTTAATTTACCTTCCAAGAAGATGAAATGCTGACTTAAATTCTGCAAACTTTTAAGGAGAGATTCATTTGTGATGATATTTTTAAAATTATTTAAACTTAAAGCAGAATCATTTTTAACTGTAATATGGAAAGGCTTTTTTGAAGTTTTAAATTTAATTTGAAAAACAACTTGTTCCTTGATTACTGTAGGGCTGATTTCCAAATCTTGATTGTTTGAATCAATTAAAACTGTACTTAAAAGTCCAAAGATTTGAAAATAGGCTGATATTCCATCAAACAAAAGTTTAACTTCTTCTCTTTTTAAGTTTTGGCTATTTAAATGCATGAGCACTTCGTTAAAATGAAATAAACCTAAAGGTTCGCTCATCCTTTTTTCAACTTTTTTTAAAATCTGCTTGGAGATATTTAAGAGCAGATTTTTATCTTCGGGCATTAAGCTACAAGCGTTGAAACAAACAAAAGTAGATGCAAATTGCTCATCAGGATAATGATTAGCCAAAAGTTTTGATAAAATTGCAAAATTATATGAGTTTAAGAAAGTTGAGATCAACATGCTTTCAAGGCCGGGTTGATGATATCGCCATCCCTTTGTTAAATAGGAAAACAACATGCAAGCACCAGAGAGATCTATTTCTTCTAAATGTTCAGTATTTAAGATTTTAGTTAATCTTAAAATCAAGGATTCTAAGACAGAATCGGTATTTGAATTTAGGGAAGCAGTATATTCATCTTTTTTAGGCTCTTTGGAGATCACAATTTTAACAGCATCATGTTTAAATAAATATTTTCTTTTAAGATTTTCAACAAACAGTAAATCTACTCCAAACTCATGACGATTACCGAATGAAATGACTCCAACATGCTCTTTTGATTGTTCGTTTATTTGCGTAAAATATTTAGTCAGACCTTTATCGAAAATAAGTTTTTCTTTGGCCTCGGCTGAGAGATCATTAAATTTTTGAGGCAGGAGTGTTGCAAGATAAGCACAAACTAATTTTTTGTATGAGTTTAGATCTTTTACCTTCATAACACGAAGATCAATATCTGCTGCTGGATTTGCAAATTCTGAAAAAAAACCTTGTTGGATTAACCCAATCGGAATATTTAATTTCTTACAAACCTCCCGCATATACTCTTCGCCAAGTATCCAATAGACTGTTCCACCGACAATTTCTATTCGTTCAATATTTAAATAAATAAAGAGGTCTTTAAAATTAACAGTCAATTCGAAAAGATCATCTTTTGATTTTACAATAAAGGGCTTTATTAATAACTCTTGAATGCGATCAAATTGGGCTTTTTTTAGATCGGGCGCTCCTAAACCCTTGAATTCGAAATTCAAACTACCGCAACTATTTATGATACCTTCATAAATCAGAAAATTAAAAATTTTTTCGTGCGCTAATTTTTTAGAATCTATTTTCGGTACAATTGAATCACTACTTTTAAATTTATTGTTTGGTGAGGCGTAGTCATTTGTTAATGAAGCGAGAGGGTTATGAGAAGGTAAAATCATGAAGGATCATTTCCAAAAAAAGTTTTATAAAAAATTTAATCCCAAACGATAACATTTTTTTATATAATTAATAAATGATCATAAACTAGAAGATCTTTAAATTCTTGAAAAGAGGGTCTGGTCTAGGATGTTGATTAATTCAACAATGGGTGCCTTTTTGCAATGGCTATTTTTGGATTTTAACCTAATACGTAGCCTGAAGGTCTGCGTTATATTGAAAAATATCAAATTTGATCTAATTTTTTTACTAAATTGAAGACAAAATTGACATCAACAAAGATTGTGTTTTACCAATTATCAACACCCAACCCCATACCCCATACCCCAATGAATCGCGTTATATTGTATTTCGATTTTTTTTCAACCGAAATAGGCTTCAAAGTCCAAGCTAAAAATATTTTTAGCTCATCATTTAAAAATTTAATTCAAGGACGATTATCTCTTAGATTTTTTGATATTCTGGCATTCCGCTTTGCGCTTTTGCCAATCCCCTGAAGAGACTTTGAGTTCCTTCGGGATTATTTTTGTTTAGAAAAGTATAATGACGTGTCAAAAAAGCGAAAGCCGTTTTTGGTGATACTTTAAGTCTATTAATTATTTCTAATAAAATAGTTGCTCTTCCTTGGTCTGTAAGTGGAGCTAGAATAACCATCCCTTTCTTTCTCTCAGGCACATATTCTGGCAGTCCATTTAAAAGATGTAGTTCGTATGAAATTTCATCTTGCTTTAAAGAATCTGATAAAGAAAAATAATTATCCTGCTGCATTTCATAAATAAGTCCTAGCCTACATTCAAGAAATGGCTCATTTTTATCAAGTGATAAGACAGATGTTGCGTAAGAATAGATTAAAACTGAAGAAATTATCGCATTTTTTTTTGCCTTAAAAGGAATCAAATAGGAAAGATGTACAACATTTGATAAAGCAATATCAAATTGTGGGTTGGTAAGAGTATCCTGATTTTCTATAACTTTCGTTGTAATGGCTTTAGCTAAATGATAAAAGAAATTATAGATTTTTTCTCGCATTAGCTTTATTTCAAGGCCGTTTTTATTTTTAGTTACAGGTATATTTAGATAGTAATGTAATAATTTAAAAGGTGTTAAATAAAGATGATTTTGCTCTATAAAGGGTAAGATTTTATTTTTAATGTTACTTAGATGCTCAAAATATAGATCATCATTGTTATAATCAAATGCTAACGACATAAGACACTTAATTGCACCTAACAAATTTTCTTGTTGGAAATCAAGGCATTCATTTACATCTTCAATATTTAATTGATAAGAATCTAAAGCTTTACTAATGCTTTTTTCTGATTCTAAAAGCATGGGGTTTTTAAAAAGCACCTTTGAATATCTACCCTGGTAACTAGAAATTTCTTTCGGTGTAAGAAATTTTGGAGAAAATAAATGTTTAATTTCTTTTCCCAAGTTTTTTTCAAAACATGTTTCGATTAATTTTTTTAATGAAGATTTAAATTTGATAGCTACAGGGTTATAAGGATTTTCTTTTTTTACAGAATATTTTTCGATAAATTTTAGAAAAAGATTCATTTTTTGGTTTAATATTCTTTCTGAATTGTTGCCATCAATAATCTCTAATAAAGGAGGAAAATCCAGGAAATCTGATTTTAAGCAGATATTTTCTAGAAATGTTAATAAACAAGGTTCCAATTCATTTTCTAAAAAATTGGTATCTATGCAATTTCGAATAGCCTTTACGGCTAATTTGATAAGCTCTTTTATAACATTTTTGTCGTTTGTTATTAATGAAGTGAGGTTTAGTTTTTGCCAGACTTTTTTAAGTATTTTGATATCTTCAGAGCTATTAAAAATTTCAGAATAAATGAGATCTATCTCAATTTTTTGAGTCATAGAGAAAGTTTCTGAAATTTTTAATTCCTTTTCAAATTTTAAAAACATCTTCTCGACTTCTTGAGGATTAACTAATCTGGCTTTCAACAGATAAAAAAAAGATGACGTTAATTCTGTAATAAATACATTTTTTTCAAGCCAAAGCTTCTTTTCATTAAATTCGGATAAGATAATTTCATAATGATCAAGAAATGTTAAACATGCTGTTGAGTTACAAGAGCTAAGGGGTTGAAAAAACGGGCTTAAAGTAGTTAAAGCTAATCCCATATCCTGAAAGGTATAAAACGTCGATTCGCTGTAAAGGATATTTTTTTGTTGGTTTAAAAATTTTTTTAAGCCTTGGATAATAGTAGGATTTGTTAACCCAAATAGTTGAATAATATTCAAAAGACGAGAGAAGTTATTGTCTTTTAATAGAAACGGATTAACAAGGAGCGATAATGTCATTTCGATCACATTGTCTTGAAGGGATTCATCATTTAGAAATAGGTGAGTTTTATTTGAAATGAGTTCAAATTTTTTTATTTCGAATGTTGAGTTTAAACTTAAAAAAAGTTGTTTGTATTTTTTTGATTCATCTAGAATATTTGATCTTGGAAATAAGTGATCAAAATATTCTAAAAGAGAAACGCATTCAGCTAGTTTTTTGTTGCTGATCAGCATTTCTAAACAGTTATCAAGTAGTGTTAACTCATCAGCCAAAAGTTGATCACTTGCCTGCCTTTGAAGCAATATTTTTTTCATGAAATGTATGGCAATTTCTGATTTAACGTTTTTAAGAGCCGATGAAACCATCATATAGTATAATTTTAATTCTTCATCAAAGATCTTACCGGCACCCCTAAAGCCAAATCTAGCAAAGACTTCATTTACAAATTCTATTTGATGAGATTGATCTTTTGATAGAATCTTTGTTAAGGTCGGCATTAAGCTTAAAGTAAGCTCTTCGCTTAAAGGGTTTTGAGGATTAATTATTTCAATTGTATTAAAATAAAGAGTAAAAACTTCCTTGTAGTTGACATTGTCTACCTGATTTAAAAATTGAGTTAAAATCCAGCTAAGTTTTGGATTTAACGCATCTTTTATTTTAAAAAAACTTGGGGTTTTACTCTTAAAAAAGATTTTAAATTTATTAAAAATTTCTAAACCCAATTCTTTTGCTGAATCAGAATTTAATTCTTCTGGTATTGCCTCTGCCAAAAGCACAATCCTATCTTGAAGGATGTTAAAATTTGCTCTTTCATCTAACGGGTATTTTTTATTCCACTGAAGAGCCAGATTAATTTTTTCACTTTCAGGACATTCTCGTAATATAGAACAGAAGTTTTTGGTTGTTGCTTTTTTTTCTTGAAGCTTTCTTAAAAGTAGAGAGCCCCTTTCAAAATCGTGGCGAATTAGCTGCTTAATAATGTTGATTACAACGCTACATTCATCTTGTGATGGCGCTTTCTTATAGGAAACCATTTTATCAATTAATTGATCCGTAAGATTTAATAGCTTTAAAATGTCTCGTTCAAAAATCAATTTATTTTTAACTTTAGAATAGGCTTCAAAAATCAATCCTAAATAGGTTTTAAGTAAATTGTAATTAGCATCAAAATCTGAAAAAATTCTCTCCAAAACTTTTAACGCCGCATAGAGGTTGTGGTCTATAAAGTTTTTGATTAATTGACAACTTGATTCCAAACCATAAATTTTAGGATCTTGAATCCAATGATTGAAAATGTAAGTAGTCAAAATAGGAATGTCAAATACGCTAAACGTCAGGCTAAAAACTTTTTCATCGACATTATAAGTAGTTAGGTTTTTATAAAATATTTCAATTTTTTCTGAATGGTTTATGAGGGTATCTTTATAATATGTTGTGAGCCAGTATTTTACCAGGGTGTAGAGAAGGTTTTTTCTTATAGATGCAAGATTTTCATTTTTCAAAAGAACCGGTAGCAAAACTAAAAGAGTTGATAGGTAGGTGGAATTTTTTTCCACTATACCTGAGTAGCAAAGAAGATAAAATCCTATGTGATGTGATAGAGAGCTTTCATCTTTTGTTTGAAGGAGCTCAAAGGCATGTGTTGATAAGTTAGGGTAGGTATCTTCTATCAAATCTACTTTAAATTCTAGGATTTTTAATTCTTGGGCTTCAAAAGTAAAGTATTGAGTAAAAGATTTCAAATTTTTAAAAAGAGAGTTATTTTTTTGAAAATTACTTTTAAAGTTTGTTATTGCTAACATTAAATCATCTTTTACACTGATATGAAGAGGTTTTTTGCCCGAATAGAATTTATATTGATAATATAGTTTTTCGTTGATCATTGTTTTGATGACGTTCAATTCATTATTTTCAGTATTCGAATTAATGAACCCTGTTGCTAAAAGACCAAAAATTTGAAAAAAACCTGTTATTAAGTCAAAGCGGATTTTTGCTTCATTTACATTGATATTTGGTTCATTTAAATGCAACATCAGATCATTAAAGTGCCTTAAGCTAAGGTTTTGTCCTTGCTTTTTTTCAACACTACTTAAAATTTGTTTGGAGATATTTAAGATCAGATTTTTATTTTCTGGCATTAAGCTGCAAGCATTAAAACAAACGACTGCTGATGCTAACGGTTCGTTTGGATAATGATTAGTTAAAAGTTTTGATAAAATTACAAAATTATATGAATTTAAGAAAGTTGAAATCAACGTATTTTCAAGGCCGGGTTGATGATAGCGCCACCCCTTTGCCAAGTAGGAAAACAACATGCAAGCACCTTCCTTATTGATTCCTTCCGCCTGTTCAGTATTTAAGATTTTAGTTAATCTTAAAATCAAGGATTCTAAGAGAGATTCGCTATTTGAATTTAACGAACTAGTAAATTCATCATTGTTTACATCTCTTGTAATCACAATTTTTAAAGCGTCATGTTTAAATAAATAGTTTCTTTTGAGATTTTCGACGAATAGTAAATCTACTGAAAAATCGGAACGATTACCAAAAGAAACAACTCCAAAATGCTCATTAGATTGTTCGTCATATTGTGTAAAATATTTTGTTAGACCACTTTTTAAAATTAATTCTATTTTTTTATCAAAAGAGAGATGATTTAATTTTTCAGGTAACTTCGTTGCTAAAAATTGACAAACTGATTTTTTAAAGGTATCTGGATCTTTCACACCTAATACACGAATATCAATATCTGCTGCAGGATTTATTAATTCAGAAAAAAAATCTTTCGTGATTAACTCTTCGGGGATGTTTAATTCCTTGCAAACTTGACGCATAAACTCTCCCCCAAGAATCCAATAGACTGTACCCCCTACAATTTCTAGCCTATCAACTTTTAAATAAGAAAGAAGCTCCTTTAAATTAATATCAAATTGGAAACTATTATCTTTTGATTTAACCGTGATGGGTTGTGTGAACAGTTTTTGTATACGATCAAATTGAGCTTTTTTTAAATGGGGCACTTCTAAATGAGAAAAATCAAGGCTCAATCGCCCGGTTTTATCAATAATACCTTTTTCTATTAGATAATAAAAAATTTGATCGTTAATGGAGTCAGGTTTTTTATCAAGTAGCTTGGCTGTTGTATTGTTTTGCAGCTTTTCACAATTTGAAACTGGATAATTTTTTAATAAAAATAGAGGATTATAATTAACGAACATAATTTTGAATTTTCCAAAGTTAAATAACTTTCAAATATAGCAAATGATTGATTTGTTTAACATGGCAAAAAGAGTTTCCAAATAAGAGGTGCAATGAAGTGTTGCTGTTGCTGTACCAGTCTAAGAACTAATAATCTAAGTAGAGTAGATGCAAAAGTCCAAAGACGAAAAAGAGAAGCAATGTGAAAATTATATGACAATACAGCTTACAGTAATTATTTTTCTTTACCCAAACCAGTGAATACATGCTTTCACAACATTGGCAAAAAACTTTGTAACTTTGCGTTAATAAAAAAAAAAACTCTTTAGTCACTGCGCTTGGTAGGTTAAGACTCTTTTGACTTTTAGTTTTAGCTCTTGATTTTTTTAAAGATGGAGTACCAATGCCCTGCAACATCTGTCAGGTCGCTATCCAAAGCTTTCTGAATTAATTTTACACTCGACATGACAGTGGAATGATCTTTTGAGAAAATTTCGCCTATCTTCATGAAAGGCAGTTTTAGCTCCGTCCGACAAAGATGCATTGCAATTTGTCTTGGTAGTACAGAATCTCTATTCTGAGCCTTCCCTAGGATATCTTCTGCCTTAATGCCAAATTGTTCAGCAACAGATTTGAGGATTTTTTGAGCTGTTAACGTATTTTGTTCTTCTTCTAAAATCAAGTCTGCTAAAATTTGCTTAGCTACTGGCACCGTCATTAATTTACCGGTATCGTGAGTGCGCAAAATTAACGCTTCTAAAGCACGCACTAAATACTTACAATTACTTGTGAATGTTTCAAGAAGAAAATCGATAAGTTTTGGATGTAAATAAAAATTTAAACTTTCAGCTTTTTTATTTAAAATAGCTTTTAATTCATCATGGGTATGCACCGCAAGAGGTAGTACGATACCCCATTCAAAGCGGCTAACTAAACGAGGTTCGATCAAATGCAATTCAGAAGGGGATACATTAGCAGAAAGAATAATCTGTTTACCTTCTAGATGAAGAGCATTAAAGGTGTGAAAAAACTCTTCTTGAGTGGCGCCTTTTCTTGAAAACACATGTACATCATCTATGATTAGTGCATCAACATTTCGATAGGCTTGTCTAAAATGACTCATTTCACTTGCACGAATAGCAGTAACAACGTGGTCTGTGAAAGTATCAGCACGAGCATAAATCGCTTTTAAGCCTGAATTTCTAAGCGCATGCGTAACAGATTGTAAAAGATGTGTTTTTCCGGAACCGCTAATCCCATAAATATAAACCGGGTTTAAAGAGCCTAAATCAAGTTTTGCTTTAGGAATTAATTGGCCGGTAGTTTCATCTGTGCCAGATATGCCACAGAGGATTTTGTGGAGTAATAAATTACTTTCTGAAAGTGCATAGTTTTCAAAGGTGCAAAGCGGGTTAAGCTCTTCGTAATTAATGCTGAGCTTAACTGCTGCTTCAATAACATTTTTGGATCGTATAATTTTTGCAGTTGGTTTTGTTCCTGCAAGATTTAAATGAACCCTGATTGATTTATTGTTATTGTTTTTAAGTTCGGCCAATACTTTTTTACGTACATGCTCTTCAAACCATAAGATTTGAAATCTGTCGTTTGCTTCTAAGAATAAATTACAAGCGTCAAAATTTAAAACTTTTAATGGCTTAAGCCATTTATCGGATGTCTCTTTCCCAAGTTCTTTCTCTTGACACTGTAAAAACTTTTCCCAAGCTAGCATAGGCCACTATCATTTTGCTTTAAGAGGCAATTTTGCAGATGTCAACCTTTTTGACGTCCACCATTGTTGTAATATCCCAAGTAACATGGATGATAACCAATAGATATTTAACCCAGAAGGGAAATTATAAAACATAATTGCAAATACTATAGCCATGATTGAACCCATCATACGCTGCTGCCTTTGTGCCTCAGTCATTAAATTGACATCTTTTGGTGCAGTACTTGATAATTTTTGCTGAAGGAACATGACAGCTCCAAGCAATATTGGCAATAGGTGGAATTGGTTGCCGACAAAGAATATAGGTTTAGTCCAGCTAAAAAGGACATCTGGTGCAGATAAGTCATCGATCCAACCAGGAATAAAGCTTGCCCCTCTTAACTCAAATGTGGATTTTAACAAATCGAACATTCCGATAAGAAACGGCATCTGAATAAGAAGAGGAAAACATCCTGATATCGGGTTGACGCCTTGCTCACGGTAAAGATTCATCACTTCAATTTGTGCTTTTTTAGGATCTTTTTTATATTTCTCCTGAATAGCTGTTACTTGTGGCGCAATCATCTGCATCTTAAGCATAGATTTTGTTGACCAAGCATTTAAAGGATACAGCATTAAGCGTAATGCAACTGTTAGAAGAATAATTGAGAATCCCCAAGAGCCTGTAATTGAGTGGAAAAAGCTCATCAGTATGAATAAGAATTTTGAAAATGGAGCTGAAATAAAAGAGAACCAACCGTGAAATGATTGAGCGGCAATATAATCAGGATTATAATCAATTTCAGGATTTGAATAAACTTTATCAACGGCTTTTAAGATACCATCAGCAAAAGGTCCTGTAAAAAGACGAAAACCCATTGTTCCGCCATTGCTATTTAATGGTAGCTGCATCATGTAACCTGGAAGATCTTCGGCTTTAAATTTGTTGTAGGCCTCATCCATTTCAATTAATCTTGATGGAACAATCTTACCTGATACATATTGAGCTTTGAACCCTGAATCGATTATTGTCAACGGGTCTAAAATGATCCCAAAAAACCCGTTAGAATTACAGACCCAGTCAGGGAATATTGAGCTTAAAACCAAAGTGTCTTTTGGTAAATCAAGTAGAAGAACTTCAGATTTATCATTACGTGTGATTCTATACTTAAGTGCAGGTGCAATAGCTCCTGAAATCCACTCAACTTCAGGAACTCCTGTAACAATCCATAAACCACGACTATCGCCATCAATTTTTACTGTTAAATTAACGCAATAAGGAGCATCGTTTAATTCGCTTTCAACAGAATAAGTTTTGGTAATTCTTCTATGCTCTTGGTTTGCTTCAAAAACAATCGTTGTTTCATTAAATTCTTTTAGTTCGTAAAATAATTCAGCAACCTCCGGATAATCGGAAACGATGTTTGTTGCAAAATAACGAGCGGGTATTATGACTGCAGCTTGATTTTCTTTGGCAGCGAGATCGCGTCTTAATAAGGGGTAGTATCCACCAAGTTTTCCTTTAATACTTTCTTTTAAGCCTGCTGTTAAGAATGATTTTGAGGGGAATAAGGCGTTTTCCGGATGGTCTTTAACCATTTCTCTATCAAAATCTGTTTCTAAAACAACGCTTTGCTGATTTTTCTCTGTCCTAAAAGGCAGGTTGATTTCGACAAGAGCTCCACCTTTATTAGAAAAAACAAGTTGTTGATAATTGTTTTCAATCACGTAAAATTTTTCTTCTACATTTTCAATCTTACTTGGCTTGATAGTTTCAGGTGACGTTTTAACAAAAGGTTTAGCTTCAGGTTGAGGAGGATTTAAAGCTTGCTTAGCTTTCTTAGCATCTTGTCTTGCGTTCCATTCAGTAAGCTTTTCTTGGTTTTGTTGTTCAAAAAAAACATTGACTCCAAATAAAACTGCTGTTAGTGCTAATACAAAAATAAAAGTTCTTTTATCCATAATTACTCGCGTAAAATTTTGTAGATTTTCAAAAACAGAACAATAACATAAAAAGATAAAAGATCAAAGTAAAAAGGATTTTTGGAGTGCAATTAAACATGGATTATATTAATTTTAGCACATAATGGGGGTTATATGGAAATTAGAGTAATGGAATCAAGAGTTCTTGGTGACTACGCAATCATCAAACAGATTGGTCAAGGATCTTTTGGGGTTGTTTATCTTGCTGAACATCGTTACATGAAGAAGCAATATGTCCTTAAAGTTTTACCAGAAGAGCTCGCATCGGACCGCTCATTTATTCAGCGATTTGAAGAAGATGTTTCACTACTATCCACTCTTGATCACCCAAATATTGTCAAAATCCACAATATTTCATTCTCGCAAGGACAATATTTTCTTGTTACAGATTGTGTAGTAGATGATGTCCTGGAAACTACAAATTTGGCTCAGTACCTTGCTAACGGCCAGAAAAAATTAAATGAAGATCAGATATTTCATGTTTTATCACAGATTGCAAGCGCTTTAGATTACGCCCATCACAAAAAATCTTTGGGAAATGGAATTATTCATCATGGTCTTAAGTTAAATAATATTTTAATCGGCAAAAACAAATCGTCCGGATTAGAAATTGTAATTTCAGATTTTGGATTATCAAGAATTATAGGCCCCTCTGCCGTCTTAACAAGAACCTATAAAAATGTTGCCGAATGTTTAGGCATCAGCTCAATCATTGGCACTTCAAAAAATGCTTTAGAAAAATACCCAAACCCTCCGGTGGAGTCACAAAAGATAACAGCGCTACATTCATCTTTTCTGCAAAATTTTGCTTTTCTTGCTCCAGAACAAAAGCGATTAGAAAAATCAGTTGATAAGAAGGTAGATGTTTATGCATTTGGTATTCTTGCCTATTTTCTTTTGATGAATGAATTTCCTGAAGGATATTTTGAAATGCCTTCTAATAGATTCCCTGATTACGAGAAAAATTGGGATTTATTAATTACAAGTTGTTTGCAAAGCGACCGGACAAAAAGACCTGAACTTATTATACCTGTATTAGAAAAAACCGCCCAAGTCAGGAAAACTTTTGTTAGTATAGAAACCAACCCCTTGGAATCAGTGTCTGAAAAGATTCAGACAACAACTATTTCTTTTAAAGAAATTGCTAAAACTCTTGTACAAAGGGAAGTCAAAAATGAGCTAGTCCCTGTTATAATTGATGAAGTTTCAGGGCTTCAGCGACTAAGACCAGTTATTCATACAACAGAGCTTCAAAGACCAGAAACTGATCCTGATCCTGCTGCCATTTTTCAGATTGATACTTCTGTTAAACATTACACCCCAGAACTTAAAGAAATTAAAAATATAAATCCTTTAAGAACTGAAATGGTCGTCGTATCAGGAGGCGATTTTTTAAGGGGAAGTAACGATGGAAGTCGAGATGAGACTCCAAGACACCAAGTCCATTTAAATAGCTTTGCTATTGATATTCACCCAGTAACAAATGAGCAGTTTGTTCGGTTTTTAGAAGTTATGGGGGGTGAAAAAGATAGTAATCATCAAGATATTATCCGTTTACGAGACTCAAGAATTAAAAGAAGCGGCGGAAAATTAACTATTGAATCAGGTTATGCAAAACACCCTGTAGTTGGAGTGACCTGGTATGGCGCCATGGCTTATGCTAAATGGGTCGGAATGCGTCTACCAACAGAGGCTGAATGGGAAGTTGCATCATATGGCGGGCTTGAAGGAGTTTTATATTCAACAGGCGATGATATAGAAAAATCCCAAGCTAATTTTTTTAGCTCCGACACAACTGCCGTCATGAGTTACGCGCCAAATGATTATGGTGTATATGATATACCTGGAAATGTTTATGAGTGGTGTTATGACTGGTATGGATATAATTATTATGAAGCCTCAATCCAGGAGCCTGAAAACCCTATGGGACCCCTGCAGGGAGTTTATAGAGTTTTAAGGGGCGGATGCTGGAAAAGCTTAAAAGAAGATTTACGATGTTCAAGACGTCATCGTAATAATCCTGGCACTGTAAATGGAACTTACGGTTTTCGTTGTGTGACAGATGTTCAATAAATAAAAAATGAGTTGAACCAAACGAAATACGTGCAAAAAAAAAACTGATCAGGTAAGTTCGAAAATACAAGAAATTGTTTTAAGAATCATAAAGGGGGAATTGTGAAAAAACTTGTTTTAAAAAAACAGTTGATATCATTTGTAATGGGTGCTTGCGCTTGTTTTAGTGCAGATATGATGGCACAAGACGTAAAAGTAACAGGCGATGCTCAAGCTGTTGTGAAAGATAGTGATTGTTCAAAAGAACTATTACTTGCTTACTTTCCAGAAATTTTTGTTAGAGAAACTTTTGTTAAATTTAATGTTCCAAAAGATAAATGGGACGCTCTGATCAAAGGGTTGAATGAAAAAGACAAGGAAGTAATCAAGGTTGTGGAAGACAAAGCCTCTAAAATGAATCCTAATCCATTAAAAGATCCGGAGCAAAGACAAGCAGCAGTTAAATTATTTAGAGAAACTCTTCTGGAGATCTTTTCTTCAGTTTTAAAAGCTAATGGCATAACAGATGATGCTCAAATTTCATCAATGCTTGACGATATACAGCAGCAAAAAGCAAAACGTTTTGCAATGTGTATCAAACGTGATAATGATGCTAATAAATCAGACTCAAATACAAATTTAGATGAGCTTGACGATGATGATGATGAAGATGATGATGATGATGATGATGATGACGAAGAAGAAGATGATGAAGATTTAAAGAAATAGCATAAAGTCTTAAATCGCACGCGGGTCATCACAAGATCCCGTGCGATAATCTATCATTTCTCATTCCGAACCACACCTTAAGCCCTTTTAAAATTTAGAAAGTGTTATCAACCTATGTTTGTTATTTCTTAAACACAAAGACACAAAGAAAGAAAATAATTTTACACTCCGAGAAAATCTTATAATTTACTGTGCTATTTTATTTATCTTCTTTGTGACTTCGTCTCTTTGTGTTTAAAAAAAGCGGAAACTAATATGTAGCATCTAAAATTTCTTTCCGAAGCATCTTAAAATACTCGATCCTCTTTTTCATCTCCCTTTCAAACCCTCTTTCCTTAGGTTTGTAAAATTCTACTCGTTCCATCTTGTCGGGGAAGTAGTTTTGGCCAGAAAAGCCATTTTGAGTATCATGGTCGTAGATATAATCTTTACCATAATTCAATTCTTTCATGAGTTTTGTCGGTGCATTTAAAATAATCGTTGGAGGTGGTAAATTGGATGTTTCTGAACTGATCTCTTTTGCTTTGTTATAGGCGTTATAAAGAGCGTTACTTTTTGGAGCTAGCGCCAAATAGAGAGCCACTTGAGCTAAACTTAAAGCCCCTTCAGGAGAACCAAGTGTTTCTAAGGCTTGCTTTCCTGAAATTGCAACTTGCAGAGCCTGTGGATCTGCAAGACCAATATCCTCAGATGCCATTCGAATTAATCGTCTTGCAATAAAAAGAGGATCTTCCCCCCCTTCTAATAATCTTGTTAACCAATAGATGGAAGCATCAGGGTCAGACCCTCTGATCGCTTTATGAAATGCTGAAATAATGTTATAATGTTGGTCACCACTTTTATCAAAAAGAGCTGCTCTTTTTTGGATACAGGTTTTTAAATCTTCAAGTGTTAGAGGGCTTAAATCCTGAAAGCCTTGTATATTTTCCACTAAATTCAATAAATATCTTCCATCCCCTTGCGCTTGGCTCAAGAGGTATGCCCTTGCATCTTTTGTTAAATTGAGAAATTTTTTCGTTGATTCATAACGACTTAAAAGTATTTCAAGGGATTCTTCCTTTAAGGTGTTTAGCGTTAAAACACGAACTCTAGAAAGAAGCGCATTATTTAAATGGAAAGAGGGGTTTTCAGCTGTAGCCCCAACCAAAATAATGGTTCCATTTTCAACAAAAGGTAAAAAAGCATCTTGTTGAGCTTTATTGAATCGATGTATTTCATCTACAAATAAAACAATCTGCTTTCCAAATAGGGGAGTCTCATGCATATCTTGAATAATTTTTTTTATATCTGCAATCCCACTAAAAATAGCGCTCATGTTTTTAAAGTTAAGAGCAAATGCTTTAGCGTATAGTCTTGCAATTGTGGTTTTACCACAGCCAGGTGGCCCCCAAAGAATGATAGAAAGAGGTTTTTTTGATTGAATGATTTTTGTAATAAAACCTGTAGGGGAAACAAGATGATCTTGGCCAACAACACTGCCAAGCTCTTGCGGTCTCAATTGTTCAGCTAATGGAGAATTCATTTATGCACCATAATTATTTGATTGGCGATTATTTTTTCCAAAAAACAAAGAAGGTAATATAAACCAGCATAGGGAAAAAAGAGCATCGAATGCAGGCATTAAAGTCAAATCGGAAAAAATAAAGAAATAAGAGAAGTTTATTGATTTTGAAAAAATAGATAAAAGGATAATACCAATAACGCTTGATATAATGGAGAAAAGAAAAGTCATAAGAGGTAATGTCATCAGGTTATCTGCAAAAAAGTTTTTTTTTTGATTGTAGATAAGTGCAGACGTTACAGTGTAATTTAAAGCTGTTAGGCCAAAACGAGTAGGGGATGTAAAAATATCAATGATTAATCCAGAGAGAAAGGAATAATTAAGTGCTGAAACGTATGATTTTTGGTAATAAACGATGACAAGAAAAGGTGCAAAAAAAATCAGTCGCAAAGAAGGGTTAATCCATTGAGCAAAAAGAGTTAAAATTAGCATTGAGGCAAATGCTAATATGATTTTTTTATTTCTTAAGCTAGTGATTAATAAGCTCCTTTAGAAGAAAGCATAGCAGGAATTGTCTTTAATACAAGTTTTAGATCAAGTACAAAAGATTGGTTGTTAATGTATTCTTCATCTAATAAAACTCTTGATTTGTAACTTGTGTTACTTCTGCCTGAAACTTGCCAAAGGCCTGTAAGACCTGGACGAATAGATAAAACTTTTGCCGCTTTGTCGCCATAATATTTTAGGATTTCATCCTGAATAACAGGGCGAGGGCCGACAACACTTAAATCACCTTTTAAAACATTCCAAAATTGAGGAAATTCATCCAAAGATGTTTTTCTTAAAAAAGCTCCGATTGGAGTGACTCTTGGGTCGTTTTTTAGTTTGTAGGTTGATTCCCATTCTTCTTTTAGTTCAGGATTTGCATCAAGAATATTTTTAAGTTTTATATCTGCATCAGGAAACATGGTTCTAAATTTGTAGCATCCAAATTTTTTACCGCCGCGCCCAATTCTTTGATGTGCATAAACAATTGGCCCTTTTGATGTTAGACGTATAGCTAATGCAATGAAAAAATAAAGGGGAGTAAATAAAAAAAGAATACTTAAACTAAATAGAATGTCAAAAATACGCTTTAAAACGCGATGCTTAATTTGAAATTCAAGGTTTGAGAAGAAGGAATCCATTTCGGTTTCGTCAAGTTTTGAGTTAGAATTTTTCATGGCAAAAATATTTAGTTTTAAGGTTTGGAATAAATTAAACTTATAAATGCCGTGATAATTATTTTGCAAGATTAAAAAACAGATGGAGTGTTGAAAAAAAACGAGTACTGCAAATCGTAAATAAGCGTCTCGAAAAAATTATTTTAAATTCGAAGATTGCCATCTCTTGTTTTGTAACATACATATCGTTTAGGCTCGAAATAAGAGATGGTTAGATTCGAAAATTAAAATATTTTTTCTAGCTGCTTATTTACGGTTTGCAGTACTTAAGGAGAAGTCATGTTTTTAGGGTTTACAACTTTATCAAATTCTTCTTCTGTAAGAAATTGAAGTTTTAAGCAAGCTTCTTTCAGACTTAAATTTTGAGAGAAGGCTACTTTCGCAATTTCTGCTGCTTTGTCATACCCAATGATTGGGTTTAGGGCTGTGACTAACATTAGGGATTGGTCTACATACGATTGAATCTTTGGAAGATTTGGCTTTAAATTAACAATCATATGATCTGTAAAACTTCTAATCGCTGTTGCTAATAAGTTTGCAGATTGTAAAAAACTATAGATGATCAATGGTTTAAAAACATTTAATTCAAAATTGCCCTGAGAGCCAGCTATTGTAATCGCAGAGTCATTACCAATCACTTTTACAGACACCATCGTAATAGCCTCACATTGCGTAGGATTCACTTTTCCTGGCATAATGGAAGAGCCAGGCTCATTTGCTGGTAGAAAAAGTTCTGAGATACCGCATCTTGGACCAGACCCCATCCATCTAATATCATTTGCAATCTTGATTAGGGCGCAAGCTAAAGTTTTTAGAGCGCCACTTGCAAAAACAATCGGATCATGAGATGCAAGCGCCGCAAATTTATTTTTTGCAGTTACAAATGGCTCTAATGTAATGTCTGCAATTTTTTTTGCCATGCGGATTGCAAATTCCTTGTGGGTGTTTATGCCGGTACCAATAGCAGTACCCCCAATTGCAAGTTCATAGAGTTTTGGTAAAGATGTATTTATAAATCCTAAACAATCATCAATTTCTGCTACATATCCTGAAAATTCTTGGGCCATGGTCATAGGTGTTGCATCCATCAAATGTGTTCTACCGATTTTAATAATATCTTCAAATTCTATTTGCTTTTGATAAAGAGCCTCTCTTAAATGGTTGATAGCAGGAATTAGATGTTTAACAAGTTCTTCGATGCATGCAATATGCATGGCTGTTGGAAATGTATCATTTGATGATTGTGACATATTGACATCATCATTTGGATGTATCGGACATTTACTTCCTAAAACCCCACTTGCAATTTCAATCGCTCGATTAGAAATGACTTCATTGACATTCATGTTTGTTTGAGTGCCGCTTCCTGTTTGCCACACGCTAAGCGGAAAATGATCGTCTAGTTTGCCTTCGATAACTTCGTTTGAGGCCTCAATAATTAATTTGGCTTTTTCAACTGATAATTTTTTTAAGTCACAATTGACTTCAGCTGCTGCTTTTTTTATGATGCCAAATGCTTTTAATATAAGTTTTGGCATTTTTTCATCGCCAATTTTAAAGTAAATTAAAGATCTTGCTGTTTGCGCTCCATAATAGCGATCATTTGGGACTTCCATTTCTCCCATGCTATCTGTTTCTTTCCGAGTTTGAGTCATGATTTTAAAACCTTAAAAAAATTATTGTGTTATTTTTCACCTTATCATTTTTATTACCCAAACGCAAGAGGAGTTAAAATTCAATTTTTAATTGAGAATGAGAGTAAATAAATTGGAAAATTAAAATAAAAGATAACTCACTTTTTTGGAGTCCAGTGAAGTGCGTTAATTTTAAATTTGAAAAGGTCGGCATAAAGTTTAAAATCGCTAAAATCTTAAGTTTCTTGAGCTTTGTTGTAAAAATAAAATTTAAATTATTGTTAAATAGAATGTTGTTATTTCAACTCCCAAGATTTCTATTTAAAAGATGGGTTAATATATGATACTCTAACTTAGCGGTACTTGATTAAAGTCTAAAAATGCTAGACGGTTTTTCAAAAGCTTTGTTTATTTACAAGGAAGATCTAAAAAATTTACATGTTTAGTATCGAATCAAAAAAATTACGAAAGCAAATAACAGGGCTTTTAACAAATCGTTGGGCTATTACTTGCTTAACGATTTTATTTTTTCAACAGGTTATTGAGTCTTCTGCTACACTTTGGCTTGTTTGGTTCATGCGAAGTATAGTTGAGGGTAAACCTAACATTCCTTATATTATTTTGTATTTGGTTACCTTAGTTTTGCAGTATATTCCAACATGTGTTGCCTTTATTTATAAAACTAAATGGAAGCAAGAGGCACAGCGCTCTTTTATTAATGCTTTTGTAGCTGCAAACCGCAATAATATCGGAGAATGGAATAATAAAGCTTTGAGGGAAGAAAAACTTTCTCTACTTACAACGGAGGGGCCGGCTGCCCTCCATTCTTTAATTGATTATGTTTGGGATCTTTTTACTTGGGTATTAAGTGTCTTTTTAAACATTATGTTTTTAGCATTAGTCGTAGAGCCTTTATTTATTGTCGCCTATTCATTAAGCGTTATATTAGTCATCTTAATGATGAAAATGCAAAAAAGAGCGCAACGGCAACTAACACAAAAAGCTTTGACAGCAAGGCTACACCTTTGTCAATCTCTTCTTTCAGCTTGGGATAATGTCCTTCTTGGAAATAATTACAATTTCAAACTGTGGGATGAAAAGACTAAAGAGCGTCTTAATCGTTGTTTACAACGAAATATTGACCTAGAGCGTTTTGATCAGATTCTTGCTATATTTGCAGCATTAATGATTTCTATACCATCCCTATTAGTCGTGATCTACTTTGTGTTTCAATATAGATCAGATCTTGTGCGTTTATCATCGTTTGTTGTGATTCTGCCTATTCTTTTTACGATTTTGACATATACCTATCAAACAATTTCTTTAGGTTTTCGATGGGGTATTCATAAAGCAAAGCTTATGAGTATTTATAAAGCCATCCAAGCCTCGAAGGATTCGCATCAAATGTTAGAGCGTAAGATAAAATGGGATAAAATTATGGCAACACTTGTGAGGGAGGTAAGTGCTGATCTACCAAACGATCAATTTGTTTCTTTAGCGAGCCCAAGAGTCATAGAATCTCATCTCGACTTGCTTAATCAAACTTCAAAAAATGGAAGGTTGACACTCCGTGGTGATAATGGAAGCGGTAAGTCAACAGCTCTCATGCTGATTAAAAATGCATTGGCAGGAAGAGCTTTTTTCTTGCCGACACATGATACTTTAAGCTTCTCCACGGAAACCACTAAATATTCAACAGGGGAGTCTCTAAAGAGACGCTTATTTGAAATATTGGAAAAAGTTGATGTCGATGTGTTGTTACTTGATGAATGGGATGCTAACTTGGATAAGGAAAATCAAGAATCCCTTTCTGATCTTATAGATAAAATTGCTGAAAAAAAATGCGTTGTCGAAGTTAGACACCGTTAAATTTATGGGTTAAAATGAAATATTGTGAATCTATACACCAGACAAAAAGAAGACCTACTCGTGAAGTACTTTTAGGCAATATTGGCGTTGGTGGAAATAACAAAATAAGAATCCAGTCGATGACAACGACTCCAACGCGCGATGTTGAAGCAACTATTGCCCAAATCATCAAGCTTGCAGACGCAGGTTCTGAAATTGTACGTGTGACAGTTCAAGGCATGAAAGAGGCTGCTGCTTGCGAAAACATTAAAGATGGCTTATTAAAAAAGGGTTATACAACCCCGATAGTTGCAGATATTCATTTTTTTCCACCAGCTGCACTGCATGTTTTAGACTTTGTTGATAAAGTACGTATTAATCCAGGGAATTATGTCGATAAAAGAGCTTCTTTTAAAGTATTGGAATACTCTGATGCTTCGTACCAAGACGAACTTGATCGCCTTGAAGACAAATTTACTCCATTAGTTGAAAAATGCAAAAAATTGAATAAGGCTATCAGGATTGGTACTAATCACGGATCTCTTTCTGATCGCATTATGAATCGTTACGGAGATACACCGCAAGGGATGGTGGAATCAGCGCTGGAATTTACTCGCGTTTGTCAAAAAAATGATTTCAACAACCTCATATTCTCAATGAAAGCATCAAATCCTCAAGTCATGATTCAGGCTTACAGATTGTTGGTGTCAGAAATGTACCGATTAAACATGGACTACCCGCTCCACTTGGGCGTAACTGAAGCTGGTATGGGGGAGGATGGAAGAGTAAAATCTGCGATGGGTATTGGTGCGTTACTTTTAGATGGTTTGGGAGACACTATACGCGTTTCTTTAACAGAAGATCCATGGCATGAAATAGACCCATGTAAGAGGCTAAGAAGCCTTGTTGAAGATTATAACGGCAAAGGAATAGAGTTTTTTGAAGAAAGACACCGTCAGTTTAACGAACCGAAAAAACGTGTTGTCTCATTTCCTAATCATGTAGCCATGCATCGGGATGGTACTGTGATGCTGGCTGTTCAATCATCAGAGCTCTTGCTACCTGATTTTTACAAAAATTTAGGTTGCAATGTAGTACTTAGCATTCCAAAAATTAAAGTTGATTCAGTAGATTGTGTGATACTTGATTTTTCTCCTACAGAAAAAAAAGAAAAGGAAATCATAAAAAAATTACAAAATGCTGGTATTTCGGTTATCTCTACTAAAAGTTTTGAGAGCGCAGCTAATGTGATGTCCATATCGCAAGCTATTCAGCTATTAAATTCTAATGCCAAAAAGGAACTATTTACAATCCCTCTTGCAAAGCCTGTAGATGAGCCTTTGATCATTAAAATAGAAGATGAAGATGATTCTGAATGGCTCAATTTAAAAAAATTAAATCCTTCATTCATTTTACTAAAGCCTAAAAACAACAGGCTCCATTACGCAAGGAAATTCTTTAACTGGCTACAAGACAACGATTTGCAGATTCCCGTTATTTTAAACTTTGACTATGATTGCAGCGAGGCTGATCTTACAATTCGTGCAGCTGCTGAGTGTGGATCTTTGTTTTGCGATGGTCTTGGTAACGGCCTTTACATTGAAGGGCCATATGAAAAAGAACTTTTAAGAACTTTAAGCTTCAATATACTTCAAGCTGCAAGAATGCGCTCATTTAAAACAGATTTTATTTCTTGCCCAAGTTGCGGTAGAACGCTATTTGATTTGCAGGATGTAACTAAAAGAATCCAATCAAGAACAGCGCATTTGCCGGGAGTAAAAATTGCGATTATGGGCTGTATTGTCAATGGCCCTGGGGAAATGGCAGACGCTGATTTTGGGTATGTTGGCTCAAAACCTGGTAAAATTGATCTCTATGTCGGTAAAACTTGCGTTGAAAAGGATATTGATTTTGCAGATGCCGATGAGCGCTTAATCGACCTAATTAAATCCCATGGCCGCTGGCAAGAACCCCTGATATAGTCAATCGTATACATTAACCACGAAGTGCTGGTTGAATTAATTGAATGTATTAATATATTAGTGGTTTAATAAACTGTATATAGTATCCACGAAGTGGTGAAAGCACGTAGCCACATGCGTCAGCTTGTGGGAATATAAGTTGAAAAAAGAGCCGTGTAACGGCGACAGGAGAATAAGTGTGAGTACATTTACAAAATTTGCATATCATATTGTGTTTAGTACAAAAATATCGTAAACCATTGATAAATGAGGTTCTGCAAACAAAACTTTATGAGTATTTAGGGGGAATTATTCGAGCTCAGAATGGTCGTTTAATTGAAATTTAGGGTGTTGAGGATCATATTCATTTACTTGTTAATTTATCACCGACGAAAGCTGTTTCAGATACTATTCGAGAAATCAAAGCCAATTCATCAAAATGGTGTAATTCATTTTTTACCATTAAGTAAAAAATCTTTATCAAATCTTAATACAAATATGGTATGGTATAATAATAATTATAAAAAAAGGAACTTCTATGACAGAAATTAAAGAAGCATTTATAAAATTTACAGCATCCGACACTGATTACACACACGATAATCAGTATCCGGGTCATTTTGTTTCAAGTGGCTCATTTAAAAGTCGCATTATTTCAATTATTGATATTCCGGCGCAAGCTGGCATGTGTATCTATGATATTTTATCAAATATACAACTCCAAGGCTCAATCGGAATAAAAGCAGTTAAATCGTTTCAGGTTCTTGCATTTGCAGGTTCGGTTGGTCACATTGTTGGTTATACAATATTACGCATCGAAACTAGAATTATATTAATTGCATTTAATGTGTTAGGAATCGCTATTCCAGAAATTGGTAGATATGCTCGTAATGTATATAAGCATAGCGATAAAATAAATGCCGATTTAGATAATTGGTTCTATCTCTACCCCAAATTTCCTGAATTTTTTAAAGTGTTAGAATTACCAAAAAATGCATCTTTAAGTCAGATAAAAACTTCATACTACAAGCTTGCATTGAAATATCACCCTGATAAATCAGCTAATAATAATCATAACAAAATGTGTAAAATAGTTGAGGCCTACGGGGCTCTTACAAATAATCCACATTCTCTTTACGGAATTCTTAAAAGTAGAGTGTTCTATTATGGAGCTGGCCTATCTGCTTAAACTTTTCAAAACCTATGGTGAATCCATAGGTTTAATTATTTTAAAGCTATTCAGGGTTATTGGTTAAAGCTGTTTCGTATTTTTTGAAAAGTAAAATGGATAATAATCCTATGCTTAATAGCCCCATGAGGCCTGCCGGCATAAACACTAATTTTTGAAAAAAGCGAAATCCGAAAAAAAGAAGAAGAAAAGATGTTAAAGCCAAAGTTAAAACATGACCTAGGACACTTTTTCTATAAATTGCAAAAGAGCATATAAAAAGCAGGGCGCTAAAAAAGACTCCCATTGAGAGTGAAGCTAAACTTCCTGCTTTAACATAACCAATAAGACCACCCACTAGAACAAATAATGCATACGTTGCTGTTGCTGTTACTTTCAAATTCATATTTTACCAAATATCTCGTTAAAAAAATTAATCATTGACTGCCATGCACGTTTAGCCGTTTTTGGATTGTAGACTAGTCCCTTTTCTGGCGAATGCATGTCTTCGTTCATAAAAGCATGTGATGTGTTCCCGTAAATATTTATTTGCCAATCAGCCCCTTTTTCACTCATTTCATTTTCTAAAAGTGTAATATCAGAAGATGGGACTAATGGGTCATTAAAACCATGTAATACTAAAAGTGATCCTTTGATTCGGCTTGTTCTATCCCCCGGGGTAGCTTGGTATTCACCTAAATGATCACCTAAAACCCCATGGAAACTGACAGCACCCAAAAGATTAACGCCCGTTCTTAAAAGCTCAATAACGCTTAGGCCTCCAAAGCAAAACCCTATTGCGCCTATCTGTTTCGGGTCAGTTAATGGGTGATTAGCAATGAGTTCAAAAGCTGCAATCATTCGCTCTTGCAAAGTTGCGCGATCAATAAATAGTGGTTTCATCAAATTTGCAGCTTCATTATCTGATGTTGCTGTTTGCCCATTACCATAAAGATCAATCGCAAAAGCTAAATATCCTAAACTTGCAACTTCCAAAGCTTTTTTTTTGGTAAAATCATTACAACCCTGCCAAGGATGTACAACAATGACGGCCGGCCGTTTTTCATTATTTAAGCTGTCATAAGCTAAAAAACCCTGTGAAAGGCAGTTTTTAGTGTGATATGTTATTGTTTCTGTTTTCATAAGCGCTAAAATAATCAAAATTTTAATTTTATTCAAGATCTCTTTTTTTATTCGTCTTTTTTTCTGAAATTTTCTATAATGTAAGGTATGATTTTTTCTTATTTTTATAATTTTTTTTTAGCATTTATTATCTTTTTAAGCCTTCCAAGGCTCTTATATCTCTCTATTTTTAAAAATAAATACAAGATGAGTTTAAAACAGCGTTTGGGCTTTGATTTCCCGGATATTGACAAACAAAACAAACCTCTCATTTGGATACATGCAGTTTCAGTCGGGGAAACAAGAGCGGTTATTTCTCTTGCCAAGTCGCTTAAAGAGCGTTACACCTTAATTATCTCATCAGTGACGGAAACCGGGCACGCAGAAGCTAAAAGAAGCTTATCCTTTGCGGATTATCATTTGTTTTTGCCTCTTGATTTAAAATTCATTATTAATCCGATCATCAAAAAAGTAAAACCTGACTTTTGCATTATCTCCGAGACTGATTTATGGTTTGAATTCTTAAAGAGTTTAAAAGAAAATGGTGCTAAAATAGTGCTTGTAAACGGTAAAATCTCATCCAAGTCTTTTAAGCGTTTACAATTTTTCAAATTCTTCGCAAATCGTCTTTATCTTTTGATTGATTTTTTTATGTTGCAGAATGATCTTTATAAGGAGCGTTTTTCAACTTTAGGAGTACCTGAAAATAAAATATCTATTACAGGTAATTTAAAATTTGATGAGGAGTATGCCCTTTTAGACGATGAAGAGCTAATCGTCTGGAAAAAAAGACTTAGTATAAAAGATGAGACTAAAGTTTTAGTTATAGGCTCAACACATGATCCTGAAGAGGCGCTTATTTTAAATTCTCTCAACGAAATAATGGTTAGATACCCTAATTTAAAAATTATTATAGTCCCAAGACATCCTGAGCGCTTTGATACGGTCGAAAAAGAGCTTATTTCAAGAAAGCTTCAATTTAATAGGTTTTCACAAACAGCAGAATGCCAAGCAAACATTATCCTGATTGATGCAATGGGGTTATTAAGAAATTGTTATCAAGTTGCAGATGTTGCTATCGTAGCTGGTAGCTTCACGGAAAAGATTGGCGGACATAATATATTAGAGCCTTTAGGTTATGGAGTGCCTCTCATTTTTGGCCCTTTTATGCATTCCCAACCGGATCTATTAAGCCTTGTTCTTGAGTATCACGCTGGTATTCAAACAACTGAGAATGAGCTATCTAGGGTGATAAATTTGCTTTTAAGCGACTCTGACAAACGACTTTGCCTAAAAAATGCAGGATTAAAATTAATTTCCGATGTTAGAGGTTCTTCAAAAAGAACTCTAAACGTATGTGAAAGACTGTTTCATTAATTTTATGTAGATATAATCATTAATTTAAATTAAGGTAATTGTCTTTTTTTTCTCGAAAAGCTTGCGTTTAAATCAGGGCTTTGCTATTGTTTGTATTTAATAACGATAACCTAAGTGTCGCGGGGTGGAGCAGGGGTTAGCTCGTTGGGCTCATAACCCAAAGGTCGGAGGTTCGAATCCTTTCCCCGCTAATTTATCGTTAAACCTTAGAGAGAAATCTCTAAGGTTTTTTTTTATGGCGGCATAGCTCAGTCGGTAGAGCAATGGAATCATAATCCATGTGTCGTCGGTTCAAATCCGGCTGCCGCTAATAAAATATTCCCTTCCAAGTTTACTTGCGAAGGGTCTTTTTTTCTAAAATTTATCTACCCTTACTTTTTGCCTCAAGGTTGACTAAGCTTAGGGTGTTGACTTAATTAACAATGCATATCTTTTTGTAATGTCAATTTTTGTCTTTAGTTCCCTAAGAAAAAATCTTTTTTTTTATTTCCTTGAGATTAAAATAAATTTTTATATTTAGGGACTTACGATTCGCTTCATTAGTACACTGTAAGGTAAGTCCGTACCTCAAAACATTTTTTTGGCAAATTGTCATCAACTTAAGAGTTATACTTCTAATGATTAATTACTTAAAAAATAACACAGTTATAATATTGAGGTCGGGCATGACATTCTGATATTTGCTAATCTTTAAATTATAAAGTTTTTTAGGGTGCAAATGGTCACAATGTCATGCCTGACCTGGGGTGTTGATTATGTTGTAAAAACAGACCCCTCTTTAATGTCAATTTTTGTCTTTTAATTACTTGAGTTTGAGATAATTTCAGTCGGCCCCCGCAAGCTCACTTACGCAAGCTTCGGGCTATAAAAAATTATCTCAAACTCAAGGAATTAAAAGACAAAATTTGACTCTATAAAAAGGCACGCATTGTTTATTAAATCAACACCCTATGCCCGACCTGGGGTGTCACATTTAGCAAAAAATAGTACACTTTTTTTAATAACTTTTCGTACTGTAATTCTCTCAAAAAAATAG
>Ga0209181_10001913_pt1 | contig 34882 bp, 27 predicted proteins | sample MAT05_FD_187208 | JGI IMG/M metagenome (GOLD analysis project Ga0209181, IMG submission 187208) | Freshwater microbial communities from Lake Fryxell liftoff mats and glacier meltwater in Antarctica - MAT-05 (SPAdes) (version 2) | ecosystem: Environmental > Aquatic > Freshwater > Ice > Liftoff... | reverse complement strand
AAATAGGGAGGCATGAAGACGTGAAGAAAAACAGGAAAATACCCCTCGAAACGTGGATGTAGGGGTGGATTAGGCGCTTGTCAATCGTTCGTTAACATGAAGGTTCGCGCGCCGAATATCCACCCACTTGCCGCTACGTCTAATTTCGGCAAACGATTTAACAATCCGCGAAGAATCCGCCCATCAAAATTTTCATCGGTGGCAAACCGCATTATTCCCCTCGCGCATGTCGTTTTTCTTTCACCAAAGCGCGCACATGCTCATTAAAAGCGCGTTGCGCTGGGGTGGCATTCGCCTCGATCTCCTCCCGAACTCTTTCAGCGGCGTCAGCGCGTCGCTTCAGATAGGCGTCAACCTCGTCCCGATGTGCCAAATAATAGGCGATAATGGCGTACACATCAGGGACCGGTACCGTCGGGAAGCCCTCATGCAAGGATTCGGGCGTATCGCCCTGATGATAGCGGGCGATCACAGCATCGAGAGTGACGCGCGTTTCACTAACCATGATCACGCCGTCGTCATTCATACGTAAGGGGATAATCATCGTCGGGGAATCGGAGATCATCGCGCAAACCACCTCATTCATGACTGGGGATGGATAGAAATAGTATAGCATGGCATCACTAGAATCTGTGCAACTACACACCCCTCACCCTAAATCCCTCTCCATAAGCGAAGCGGCGGGGCGAGGGACTTTCTACTGCGTTTCTCCCCTTCTCCTCTTGTGGGAGAAGGGGTCGGGGGATGAGGGGTAGCTGTGTAGTTACGAATCTGTACAATAACAACAGCGCCCCCATCCTTGCGGACGGGGGCGCTGTCTGTTTAACCGACACCCACCAGCGGCTGCCTAGCGACTATCGGTCTTGCCTTCGGGGTTCGTTGCACCCTCGCCAATCGGTGCCTCTGGCAATTGTGCATCGGGAATGATGATCGATGGCAGTTCTGACGCAATACTCGGTTCGCCAATGCCCGCACCATTCACGGTGAAGATCATCGGTCCCGTCCATGCACTGTAGCCGCCCCATGGGTTCCACGCCTGTACCCACCAACGGTGAATCCCGCTGGACAAGCTGACGGCGGGGGTCACAGAACAAACCGTGCCCGTGCAAACCGACGCTGCCGCGACCCACTGATCCAACACATACCCGCTGGGACCGCTGACCCAGACATAATAGTACGTGGCGGCGGTGGCGGCATTCCATGTATAGGTCGGCATGGTCTGGGTGATTGCCCCGGTCGGCGACACTTGCACTGGGGCACTAGGGGCTAGCGCAATCACAAATTGCGTTTCTGCGCTCCACGGGCTATAGCCCCCATACGGACTCCAACCCTGAATCCACCAACTGTGACACTCCGCAACCGCTAAAGCGGCGCGGCTTCTTGTGGAGTCGTGTCTCTGGCGAGTCTTTCGGCTCCAAATAGCCACGTCACTGACAGCAAACGATCACGATTCTCGGTTTCACGAGCTACTTGCCGGGTGTCCCCCGGAACTAACGGCGGTCCGTTTGGGAAAAACCTTCACGGGTCGCTGATACTTGATCGTCGTCGGCAGATCGGGGCCGTTCATCATCGCTCCGGTCATGCCAATGCGTCGGATGTTGAGGGCACCCACCACATCACGGGGGATGGTATGGCTACACAGTGTGCAGCGATACGTTCGGCGGCATTTGTGCCGCGTTCCACAAACCGGGCAGGTTTGGGAAGTATAAGCTTCGGAAACTTCGATGGCTCCCGAAAGTTTATAGCTCAGTTGTTGGATGATCTTGCGATTACAGGCGCTACTCACCTGCTGCGCCTGTCTGCTCCCTATCTTTTGGGCAGCATCATTGAACGGCTTACCGACCACAACTTGCGCATTGGGAAAGGCATCGGCGATGATACGGGTGGCTTTGTGGGTGGCATCGCGAACGCGATTGCGGGCTTTTTCCAACATTTTGTACTTGCGGCGCTGCAACCGTTTGTGGCGACGGGAACGCTTTTTGTGGGTGGACTGGCGTTTTTGCAGACTAGCCAGTCGCTTGTTACGCCATTGCACGGTCGCTTTCAGTTCCCGTCCACTGACCAACACCGCCGTCATGCCATCGGTCGCGGCGATCAAGGTGTTGACGCCCAAATCGACCCCAATCACGGGCGTCGGTAGGGGCGGTGCCACGGGCGACTCTTCTTCTATCTTGACCACTGGCAATTCACACACGATCAAGACGCGATTGAACGCCAGCCGCACTTCCATGATCCGCCCCCGCAAGGTGATGCCGTCGGGGATGTGGACGACCAGTTTCCCCGCTTTGCCATTCGGCAAAATCAGCTTGTTGCCATCTCGTTTTGCCGCTTGATTGGTGTAGATGACATCGCGATAGTGTGCCTGTCTCCACGGGTAGTGGGCTTTTTCGTCACCATTCTGGCGTTTTTGGCGGGTGCTATCGACAGCTTCCAGAAATTCGCCGATAATTTGCTGAACCGACTGCGAATGCAGATGGGGGTAGCGTTTCTTTGCCCACTGTTCCCATCGTCCTTTGGGGGGCCAATTCCACTGCAAACTTCGAATCCGCGCATGGCGCACCACCAAATCTGCCCATAGGCGCGCCGCTTCTAACCGTGAATGGGTCAATACCTCCCACTGCGGTTTACTATCAGGCAGCCAACAAAATTCTACGGTTCGGTAGCTCATATTTTCTAGTATACTATTTCTGAATTCTTTTGTCGATATTCATCATAAGACTGCGGCTAAAGCCGAAACCGTTTCATCTACAGCCGCTGAAGCAGCGTAGCTTTCACGGGCTAAAGCCCTACTTCTGTAATTCCCCGCCCCAAGATTGAGACCGGGCGTGATCGTGCAGATGGTGGCGTTACAAATGGTATCGACTTGATACCATATATCCAAGACCTTGTTGGGACCACTGCTCAGCCATAGATAGTACCAAGACACCCCCGCCACGCGCGAGAAAGTGAAATCAGGGGTTACATCGGTGCTGTTGCCAATCGGCGCAATCGGGGTCGGCGCGGGCACGGGCAGCACGACGTTGAAGTCGGTACGTCCGCTCCACGCGCTATACCCACCCACGCTGCTCCACGCTTGTACCCACCAGCCATAAGCACCGCGTTCCAACGACAAACCGAGGTCAATCGAGCAGGTTGCCCCGCTGCACACGGTCGCCGCATCTAGCCAGGCGTCAGTCACTTTCCCTTGTTGGGGACCGCTTAGGCGGCTTACCCAGACATGATAATGGGTAGCGCCAGTCGTGGCGTTCCACGAGAACAACGGGTTGGTGACGATGATATCACCGACTGGGGCAATCGGCGTCGGGGTTGCGGGCGGGGTCGCCAAGCTGAAGACCGTTTCCGCACTCCACCCGCTGTAACCGCCGACCGGCTTCCACGACTGTACCCACCAGCTATACTCGCCCGCTTCGGTGAGGTTGAATGGCAATTGGATCGAGCAAGTCGTCCCATCGCAGACATCCCCAAAGTAGTACCAAGCATTGAGCAGATTGTTGGCACCCTTGCTGAGCCACAAGCCGTAATATTCAGCATCCGCGACTTGCGACCACTTGAAGATCGGGTTCAGCGACAGGCTGACCCCAATCGGCGCAATCGGCGTCGGGGTAGCGGGACGATTCGCGAGGTCAAGATCGATGACCACCGGATCATGATCGCTAGAACGATAGGGCGTGCCCACGTTCCAAGCGTCTTGCGCGTTCGACTTGAATTCGAGGTTGTAATCCACCACGCTCGGTTCATCGCCATTGATGTGCCATTCGGTCACGTTGACCACTTGCGCCGCCATGACCGAAGTCGCGAGGGCGTGATCGAGCGACCCCGATTGACCGAAGAAGACATAGCTGTACGGGTCGTTGCCAAAGCTGTTCAGCAAATTGGTGAAGCCAAACGACTCCAGCAAGAGGATCGGGTCTTCTTTCAGGTACGAGTTCAAATCGCCGATCACCAAGACATCGCCATCGGCGCTGGTGGGAATAACGACGCTGTTGATGAAGGCATTCAACTGCTGTGCCTGCAACGAACGGGTTTCATTGAAGCAACTTTGTCCGTCGCCCAAATCTGCATCCAGACCGGTTGCGCCACCGCAGCCCTTCGACTTGAAGTGATTGACGACCACGTTGAAGCGCGCGCCCGTGCCGACTTGCTCAAAAGTCTGGGCAAGCGTTGGACGGTTGTTCACCGCGTCATTGTCGATCATCGGGCTACCCACCGGCGTGACTGCTGCCGGCTTGTAAATGAACGCATTTCTAATTGCGTCAGTGCCAATCATGCCCGTCTCGATATAGGCATAGGTGCCGGCTCCGGCGACGACGTTCAAGGCGTTGACGAGTTCGGCAAGGGCGCTATTGGCACCGGTGTCGTTTTCGAGTTCGATCAGCCCGGCGACATCGGGGTTCAACTGGGTGATCGCCGCGACGATCTTGTCTCGTTGACGTTGTAATTCGGTCGCATTGCTGGCACCGCGCGAAGTCGGGAAACCGCCACCCAAACCATCACCATTGAAGAAGTTCAACACATTAAAGCTGATGACGCGCAGCTCTCCCGTGCGCACAGGCGCGGTCGGGCGCGGGTTATTCGCCGAGAACACGACCGGCACCGTCGGCTGAATACGATAATTCGCCAGATCAGTCGTCACAGCGGGCGACGAATCGCCATAGGTCAAGATACCCGTGACCGCGCTGGTGATATCGCCCGTGCGCAGCGTCGGGTTGCTGCCTTGTAGATAGGCGTTCGGGTCGGGGTTCTGACCACTCAGCCCATCGTCCAACACGATTTTGTTGAGGTTGTTCGACGCTTGCAGCGCAATTGCCGGCGCGCCCGGTGCCACGACGTTGGTCGGGTTGATCAAGCGTCCGCCTGAAGAAAGGCTGGTTTCGCCATAACGCCCCAAGTTAAACACATCGTTGACATACAGCGTTTGCGTCATCGACACCAACATGCTCTCATAGCGTTCTGGGATATCGCTAAACGAGAACGGCAGGGTCAGATTTTGCGGGGTGATCGTGCCGGTATCGCCACAATCGGCGACTAAGGTCGCGTTGATTTGGGTCTGCCCTTGCGCCGCGCCAGAGGGGATGAATTCGCTAACCGTCCCCGCCACGCGCACACGCTGACCGACCACGACATCGCGCAACACGGGTTGGGGGTCATAGACGAAGATACCGTCCGAGGTTGCCCCGTTGCCATCGCCCGTCGCTGCTTGGATGAAGAAGCCATTCAGTTGGGCGCTGTTTTGGAAATCGCCCGTCACAATCCCTTCGACGGTGAACGGACCCGCGACGCCAAAGTTCACCCCGTTTTCTTGCAAGCTGTAGATGGGGGTGAAAGCGGTGCTGCATACGTTGCCTTCGATGGTGGTGAAGTCGAAGAGGTAATCCGCCGCCAGCGCATTAGGCGTGCCGTCTTGATCGACGACTTGTGCCGCTGTGATCGTCACGGTACAGGTTTCGCCCGCAAACAGGTTCAGCGCTGGATTAACGGTGTAGGTCTGTGCGCCGCCGCTGATGACAGTCGTCACCGTGCCGCTGGTGCTACAAACCACGCTCACCCATGGCTCCGTCACGGTGACCGGTTCGCTAAAGGTGATCACAATGTCGCTATCGACACCCACACCCATGGCATCATCGGCTGGACTGGTGGTCATCACGACGGGCGCAACATCCGGCGGGGTGGTGCTGTTGACCGCGCCGGGGGTATTGAGGGCTTCACCAGCGACGAGGCTGCCGGTAAAACTAGGAATACCTGCGAGGTCAAAATCATTACGCACCCAATCGGTGATCGCGTCGGTGTCCGTGCCGTTGGGGATGCGCGAAGCACCGCCGACGGTAAAGCCGCTGGGGGCATCGAATGAACCCAACAGCGTCAGCCCGTAGGTGCGATCCGAAGCGCCCCCATCATTGACGGCGATGGCATCAGCGAGCGCGCTCCAGGGCGTGCTGTCGAGCGTGCCATCATCGTTGGTGTCAAGGTCTGCGCCCAACGCGCCGCTAAAGTCCTTGACCAACAAAACGGTTTGGGTGCCGTTTTCAAGCTGATTGTTGATGTAGGGGGTCACCCAAATGCCGCTGCCATTGGTGGTACCCAACGGGTAAATGCGGTCAATTGCCCCTACCGAAGCACCGCTCCCGGGATCGCCTTCGATGACCAACAGGCTATAGGCGCTGTAATTGGTGTTGGGGCTACCTGCCGCTTCCAGATACTCGTTGGTATCGGTACCCACATGGTTGAAAGTGAATTCGTTGATCACCGGAGCCGCCGGTTCGGGCGCGGCACCCAATGTAAACGTGTCAGTACGGAACTTCTGATGGGGGACAATGTTCAGGTCGCCCGCCAACAAACTGTCACCATACCAGTCGGCATCACCGTTATCGCTGATGATTTGAATTTGGCTGTTGGCGTCCAACATTGCCGGCACTTCGACAATACCTTCGGGGTTGAGCGTGCCCCCGTTGAGGTTGGTAGCGCGTTCTACCGGGGCGCTGCCGATGGTCCATGTATAAAACTTGAAGTCGCCCGATGGCCCCGGCGAACCTGCCAAGATCAAGCAGTCAGTGGCGTTACATTCAATACTACGCACACCCCGCCCGCCCAAGTCCAGCAAAAAGAGGGCTTCAAAGCTGGCAGGACCCGCGCTCGGGTTGCCGCTGGTCAAAGCGGGGAGATTGTTGACGACCACGACAATCGCCTTATTGTCTTTCAACGGTGACCGGAAACCGACCATGCTGTTGATCGTGCTGCCGGGCAGGAAGGTTAAGCCTTCCATGTTATAACCACCCTGTTCAGGGATGACGCCATTGGCAGCGGCAGCACCCAAACCGAGGGCATTCGCGCCCAAGCCGTGACCATTGGCGGTATCCCATGCGATGAGATCGGTCTTGAGGGTATCGTAACGCCCCACATAACTGAGGGTCGTCGCTGCGCCTGTGCCCGTGATGGTCATCGCGAACAAGCGCGAACGATTGGGGCGGAGCGATCCACCGCTAGAGTTGCTGTGCGACCCCATGAAATACAGGGTATTGCCAGCGCGGGTCGAGCCTTCGATATCCACTTCGCGCGGCACACCGCCGGAAATATCTGTCAAGCCGAGCAAGCTGGTCACATCAGTCGTGGCGACCGGTGCGCCGGAATTGGTGCGGCTGTAGGTACGCAGCCCTTGATTTTCGTCATCCCCGACGATCATCCAGTTGGCATCCAATGCCAATGCCGTCGACGCTTCCGCCGAGTAGGTCAAGTAGCGATCCGTCGTCACCGACGCATCATCCAACGATGCCCCATATTTGAAAATAACATTGGTGATGCCGCCCACGCCATCATTGGCAGTCACGGTGACATTGCTGTAGCCGCGCGCGCCAGCTGGCGTGCCCAAATCGAGACGCCACGCGCCATCGCCGGTATCGACGACAGCCACACTGCTCAACACAGCGGGGTTGCCATTGGCGATGGTCACGGTGATCGTGTCGGCAGCGGTTTCGGCATCACTCACTGTGAAATCAAAGCCGTTGCCAGCCCCCGTGAACACCGGTTGGGTCGGGTCGCCCACGACGCCGGAAATACCCATACCCAGCCCAAACACCACCGGCGCTTGGTTCGTCGGCACGGGGAAGTTACTACTGCCGATATGATCCAGCGGTTTGTTGGCAAACGACGCCGGCAAGGTGCGCAAGGGCACCGCATTATTGAGCAACCAGTTAGGGGCAGTACCGCCGAGCGCATCGCTCACGATCCAATCCGACGCCGTAGACCCCGTGCTGTCGCCATTCCGCAAAGCGATTTGGGCGCTGAACCCAAAATTCGTCACGGTGACGCCCGCTTTGGTCAAGCCGTCGGCATCCTCTGAGAAGACGACATCGGCATAGCCGGTATCGGTCGCGCCACCATCGAGGATGCTGATCCCGTCGTAGATCGTCCAGCCTGCATAGACTGTACCATCGGGGGTGCCATTGTTGTCGCTATCAATGTCATCCGTCAACGTCGGTGCAGTCGCCGATTGCAACAGCAAGAAAGTGACGGACTGATTTTCAATATCGGTGACAGGGCTATCGGCGCTAAAACCCGTCAACCCTGACCACCCAGTGGCGGTGCTGGTCAAAACCGTCGCTCCGGCTGCGGTCACATAAGTGTTGTTAAATTGGCGCAAGACCAAATAGCCGTTGCTGCCAAACGTTGCGCCGGACAAATTGAAAATAGTCTGGACATCGCCAGCCGTCGCAACATCACCCTCAATACCGACGAGATAAGTACCCGTAGGCAGTACCGCATTGGCGGTGCCACGCAGTTCAACATACTCGTTGGGCGCATCTGTGCCCGGTGGGTTGAGGAACATCTCGTTCAGGTAGTAAGGACCTGCCGCTTGTGTCGGCAGCACCAAACTCAACTGAACCCATAGCACAACCAGCGCTGTAACCATAGTCACGCGCCGAAATCGTGCGCCAAACAAATGATTCGTTCGTAGTATATAGATAAACTCCCGTGTCCGCACACACTTAATAGGTGCGCCAAAAAGCGCAGCATCACTATATAAGCCGCCGATATGATCGGCAATCCATCCCGATAAACCTTAACAGGTTGATCACGAAGGTTTAGTAATTAGGGTAGGCTAAGCATAAAAAACTCAGCGCCCCCGTCCTTATGGACGGGGGCGCTGAGGGATATTGCGGATCATCTTGCCCTAAAGAAGCAGCATGACGGATCGACTAGCGACTATCGGTCTTGCCTTCGGGGTTGGTGGTGCTATCCCCAATCGGCGCTTCCGGCAGTTGTACGTCAGGGATGATGATGGACGGCAGTTCCGGCGAAACGCCGGGTTCACCGATAGCACCGGGTCCATTGACGTTGAAAATCATCGGACCGGTCCAAGCACTGTAGCCGCCCGGAGCGTTCCAAGCCTGTACCCACCAGCGATGGACACCATCTACCAAGGTCACATTGGGTGTGAGCGAGCAGAGATTGCCAGAGCAGACGGTCGAGGCTTCGACCCATTGATCGAGGACATAACCGGACGGACCGCTGACCCAGACATAGTACCAAGTCGCACCTGCCGAACGGTTAAAGGTGTAGGTCGGTTTGGTCTGGAGGATAGAACCGGTCGGGGCAACCTGAACCGGGGCATTGGGGGCAATCGCCACCGTGAAGTTCGTGCCCGCGCTCCAAGCGCTATACCCACCGAACGGACTCCATGTTTGAATAAACCATGTGTAATCGGCAGTTTCCAAGAACAAACCGGGGGTCACAGAGCAACTTACATCGTTGCAGATCGACCCTGCGGAGTACCACTGATCCATGATCTTGTTGGGACCAGAGCTAACCCACAGATAGTACCAAGTCCCACTGGCGATGCTGGAGAACGTGAAGGTCGGGGTGTGCGTAGTGATCGCGCCGATAGGTGCAATCGGCGTGGGCGTCGCTGGGGTGACGTTCACCTCAAAGTACGTGCCCGCGCTCCACTGGCTGTAGCCACCGAACTCACTAAACGACTGGACCCACCACGTATAGCCACCCGCACCCAAGGTCAAAGCAAGGTCGGCGGTACAAATGTTGGTGACAAAATCGCAAATGGTGTACGGGAACCACTGATCTTTGACTGCGCCTTGACTGGGACCATCGGTCTTGCTGACCCAGACGTAGTAGCTATCAGCGCCACCGACACGGCTGAAGGTAAACAGCGGGTTGGTCGCGGTGATATCGCCGACGGGGGCAATCGGGGTCGGGGTTTCGGGCGCAACGGTAATAGTGTAGTTCATGCGTGCCGAGTAGGGACCGTTGCCCGATTGTTCGTTCCAAGCACGGAGGTACCACTCGTATTCACCGGGGACATGATCGACCGGCGGGGTCACTTGGCAGATGCCTGCCGCGCAAACCGCGACCTTCTCATACCATTGCTGGAAGATCTGGGTGGGAGTGCGGAGGATGGTGAGTTCATACCAACCCGCGCCATTGATATCGTTCCACGAGAACGTGGGCGATTCGCTGAAGATGTCGCCTTCGGGGGCGATCAAGACCGGAGCCGGCGGGGTTACGCCGACGACGACGGTGTCGCTGTTGTCCGACGGATCCAGTTCCAACACATCCACCGAAGCGGTGGCGGTGTTCGACAAGTTGCCGATGAACAACGGATCGACGGTCACATCAATGTAGAAGGTGACTGCTTCCAATGGGTCGATGAGATACTGGCAAGTGACGGTACCACCGAACGGTTGTCCGCTGTGCGTACAAGCCGGTGATGCCGCTTGGAAGGTGACACTGGAGGGCAACACGTCGGTGACGGTCACAGAGCCGATAGTGCCCAAGCTGTAATTGGTGACATCAATAAAGTAGGTCAGTTCATCACCGCCCACAATCGAGGATGCCGAAGCATACTTATCGACACCGATATCCACTGCATCCGCATCGAAGTAAACGACTTCGGCACGGCGGAAGTTTTGACCATTCGCCGCAAGGACGTTCGGTTCATTGTGGTGATGGAGCAGCAATGCTGCCGGGTAGGAACCATCCGCCAAAGGCGTTTTGTTGGCGAGATCGAGAATGAACGGAATGGTGTTGCCATTGGTATCATCCCAAAGTGGGGAAACACCGCCAACAGTGCCATCAAACGCTGGATCAGCGAGGTTATACGACATCACTGACGTGGTATCCACGCTGCCCAGGGAGCGGCTAAAAGCTTCGACGTAGAAGTTGAACGTGGTATCGCCCGCTGCCAACACGCTGGTGGTGGGGGTTGCCGCGTTGCCGTCATAGTTCAACAGATCATACGGGTAGAAGGGGATGCTGATGACGTTGTTATTCAACAGATAGGTGTTGAAGCTGGTACCAGCGCCATTCAAGAATTCATGGTAGAACGCACTTGTTGCCGAACTCAACCCTGCCAACGACAAGAATACGTCAGAGCGACTGGTCGTACCGGCTAGGTTGGGCGCTGATGTATAAACCTCATAATCATCGGGACCAGCGGTGAAACCATTTTGGTTACCGTCGATATAGATGATGAAGAAGTATTCGTTCGGGGTCGCCCAATCCGCAACGGTCGAAATACCCAACCACACCGTGCTATCCGCTGGAGTCGCGGCGGTATTGTAAGTGCTGGCAATACCCGTGTACTGGATATCCAAGCTCGGCTCTGGGAACAAAGTATCGCCGACGCTATCCGAACCGGTGTATTCCAGCGCCGTCACCGACGAGATGACATTCTGCGGGAAGCCCGAAGCGGCATCAAAGACGCCTTTACCGGACAGCGGCAAATTGCCAGCCCCACTACCCATACCCGTCCAAATAGCCGGATTGAAGGTAGATCGCATTTCCGAAACCGAACGCGGTGCCGCATATAAGGGCAAGCGCAACGGCACGGTGGCACCAGTGGTCGGCGTCGCGATCAGGTTGGCGGTCTCTTCCGTCACATATTGACGAGTGAAATTGCCAATGGTCGTCCCTTGTACCGCTTGCATTGACGCATCGCTGCGATTGCCGGTTTGCGTCCCGCTGAGCGGTACTGTCACCGTCAAGGTCACGTTCACATCAACATTGGACAAACCAGCGACAGTAACCGTCGTCGGCGACACTGTATATGCCGCAATATTGGCGTTGCTGTGGGTATCAATCGTCAGATTATAAGTCGCTGCGGTCATGCCCTTGTTCTGGAAACGGACACGCTTGACGACGGTGATGGTTTCGCCCGCATTCGCCGTCGGCATTCCAAAATTGACGCCGACCACTTCGGGACGATCCGCATTGTAGACGATGACTTCACTGGTCATCAGATCGGGCACATCCACCCGACCGGAACCGGCGCGTTGAATACCAACGCGCGGACCAGAGGTCGTGCCGAGGAACACATCGTTATTGGCGGTGTTCATCAACAAGGCTTTGATTTGCGTTGCCGACCACGACGGATGCGCTTGCATCGCCAAAGCCGCCACACCCGCGACGGTCGGAGACGCCATCGACGTACCGCCGAGGACTTGGGGTTGATTACCCGTTCCAGCGCCCGTGCTGGTGATGGCATCGCCGGGGGCGGCGATTTCGGGCTTCACGCCGGCTGACGCATAACGCGAGGGACCGCGCGAGCTAAAGTCCGAAACCGTATCTGCCAGTGTCGAAGCGACCACCGCCAACGACGGATCGAAGGTGATCTGAGCGCTCGGATTGGCTGCCAAGAATACGCCCGTCGCCTGTTGTACCGAAACGCACGAGACATAGGTGGGGGTGGGTTGGGTACCGCGATAACCGCAGGTCAAGTTTTGGAAGGCGTTCGCCACGTTATTGGCAACCAAGATACCCAGCGGCGGAACACCACCAGCAAGGTTCGCATCTTGCGCTGCCGTCATCAACCCCGTGGAACCGCAAGCGCCCGTCCAATTGACGACCGCAAAAGTATTCGCAGGGAAAGTAGCATACTGAGCACGCGCGCACCCATTGCCGGGTAGATACACGAACGACGCTGGACCGACAATGCCTAACGGCTTGTTTTCGACTGCCGGGCGTGCCGGATATTGCGTGCCATTGATCAGGATACCGCCTTCGCCGCCGTCCGAAGTCGAAGCGACGGACAAACCAGCAGGCGTCGAACCGGGGGAACCCGTCACGAAGAAGGTGTCACGAGCGTTACCCGCCGACATGACCACTAACGTCCCCGCATAGGTCGCGTTGTTGATCGTTGCCGTGTAGTAGCCATTGACCAACGGATCGTCGCCACCATAACCGAAGTTGGACCCCAACGACATGTTGATGACATCTGCCACCGCGCCATACTTGCCGGAGACCGAGTCGTCGATAGCTTCACCGACGATATCATCACCGGTGCTGCCGAAGCAACCGAACACACGCATCGCCAAGACCGAGGCTTCCGGCGCAGCGCCGGGTCCGATCAAGAGCGATCCAAACGGTACCGAGGCATAACCGCCGGTATAGGTCGTGCCATCAGCGTTCACGCCATAGCCCGCTGCGATACCCGCAACGTGCGAACCGTGACCAGAAGCAGCACCGGGGTTGAAGCCATAGGTCGGGATCAGAGCAGCACCATTGATGCTGCAATCCATCGGATCCGGATCGGGTTCGGGCGGATCAGGGAAATTGGCATCGTAGAAGTCACCGACATAATCGTAACCGCCGACGACCTTGGTGTTGGGGAAACCACCATCCGCCAACGTTTGGCGCAGTGCCGGGTCGGTGGGCCAACCACCAGGACCACCGTTATTGGTGTGGTTGTAGTCCACGCCCGAGTCGATGATCGAAATGACCATGCCGTCACCGGTATAGGGAGAACCAAAGGTGCCGTTCCACGCCGAAGGCGCGCCAATTTGCTGGATGCTACTGGCGGTTTCACGTTCAACGCGACCGGATGGGTACACCGCCGCCACTTCGGGGCGGGCGCGCAGTGCTGCCAATTGATCCGGCGACACATAAACGCCGATGGTATTGATGACAGTGTTGGTGTCCGAAACGCGCTCGACGTTGATACCCGCCGCCGCCAGACTTGCCAAGAAGGCTGCTTGTTCACTATCGACCAGCGCACGCTGAGCGTCCGCCGCTGCCATAGCTGCCGCGCCGCCACCTTCAGCACCCGCACGGGCAAAGGTCACTGCTGCCGGTTCGGAACGTAGTTCTACGATGACGCGAATGCGTCCATCCGCTGCACGAATTGCGGCATCGATAATCGATACGTCCGCAACTTCGCCCTGAACATTTTCGTTTGCAGCCGCACCCGCAAACGCCGCCGCCGCCGAGTCTGTGCGCGGAGTGGGTTCATCCTGCGCACCGACCATACTCGCCCCTAGCAACATCACTAGGAATACGGGTAGGGCGATTGCCAACCAGCGATGTCTATATTGAGACATGCCGTTCTTCCTCCTACAACCTAAGAACAAATCGACACATTTTTTGAAACAATCAGAAACCAAAGTTTCTGCTTATCCCCTCAGCTAAAACACAAAAAGTTAAGCAAATTGCTCCCGATTGTTAACTTTTTGCACACCGTCCGATAAGGTAACATTAATTTTACTGTGGACAGCGCTTTGCGGCGAATCGAGTTTAGGAACTTTACAAGAATTTATTTACTCAAAACTCTCTTTGATGCGGATCAGCGAGACCACAAACCCGACAAACACCAAATTGATCCCAAACACGAGGATCAACAACCCCACGAGCAACTCCGATAACTCGGAAAACTGAAACGCGCGGATCAGTATGCCCGCGCCCACCAAAGAGATCGCCCCGCCGAAGATGAGACCGTTATCGACGCTTAAGGCGTCTTCCAGCCAGCGCCAAAAGCGAGTCGGGCGCAGTAATTTCATTTTATTGGCGTACAAGCGCGCCAGCACGCCCAAAAACAGGATTTGTGAGCCGACCAGCAGCAAAATGCTAAACGTGATCTGGCGTGCCAACACGCCATTTAAGGTGTCAGTCACGCTGGTGTCGGCGGCAAGGCTCCAAACCAGTCCCGCCAAGCCGAGGATCACCAACAATGCCCCCGGCTGGATAAACACCCATGTCGGGCTGAGCAACAGCATAAATTTGAGGTGTCGCCAACCGTCGCGCCATGTGCGCAAGTGCGGACGGCGTGAGCGCCCATCAGGGTGATAGATGATCGGAATTTCGGTGATATTGTGATGATTGAGCGCCATCTTCGCCACCAGTTCCGTCGCAAATTCCATACCGGTCGTGCGCAGACCGAGCGAGCGCACCACCTCGGCATCGAACCCACGCAACCCACAGTGATAATCGCTGAGGGTGGTATGAAACAACAGATTGCCGATAGCGGTCAAAGCAGGATTGCCGATGTAACGATGCAGCGGGGGCATGGCACCCGGCAAAATCGTCCCTTTCATGCGTGACCCCATCACCAAGGCGAAACCCTCACGAAGTTTTTCGAGAAACGGCAGGATCGCCATGAAATCATAGCTGTCATCGGCATCCCCCATGATGATGTACTTGCCTTGTGCGGCATGGATACCCCCGATCAACGCCGCACCGTACCCCCGAATCGGCACGGGGATCACCCGCGCCCCGGCGTCCGCCGCCAATGCTTGGGAACCATCCGTGCTGCCGTTATCGGCAACGACGACTTCACCTTCGATGTGATGATCGGCAAACGCTGTGCGGGCTTTGCGGATGACTTCAACAATCGTTTCGGCTTCATTGAGACAAGGGATAACGATGGTCACTTCAGGTGAGCGCGTTATAACAGCGTCAACCAAGTACAAATCCGCCCGCTCTTGGGATGTTCGTAGGTCGGTCAGCACTATGATCCTCGACATTTTATGTTTAGGATACTGAGGTTAGACAAAAAATTTACCGTTCACAACTAACAATTTTGAGTTCGAGAACTGGGACAGAATACCCATAGTCATGACTATAACAGCAGATTCGCAAAAGGTACAATAAGAAATTCACAGCGTCGGTTAGAATCTCGTTACAGCCCTATGTTGCGCTTTTGATTTGTTGACAACTTGCCGCCGATCCATTACGATCCCACATTAATCGGAAACATAATGTTTACCCACCTTTGCCCTTCATTCTAGCATTCGTGCTGAATTTTAAAGAGTGACTGTTCGTCTCAGTTCATTTTCATCACCGGAGGAACCCGTTATGGCTCGTTTGAAAGTAAGTCTCGCCCTCTGTTTGCTCACAGCCTTGGTGGCGATGGTTTCGGTGACGGCGGTCGTCGCTCAGTATGGCACCACCTCAACTGGTAGTGCTGGCAGCACGGGTACTTGCAACGTTGTTCTTGATGATGTGATTGAGAACGAACTTGATGAAGCCGTCACTACGAATATCTCTTTGACGGTCAACAACATCTTGATCAATATCCTCAACATCGGCAACAGCCCGTCGCGTCGTTATGACCGCCGCGGCTATCCGATAATCGAAATTGGTTCGGATCAAGGTTGGTTGCCCATCGTCGGCGGCACGCGCGGCTATTTGCAAACCCGCGCTATTTTGGCACTCGAAGACACCGATTTTGAATGGGGTGTCAAAGTTGAACGCAGCGGGTTGTTCTTGACCGAATTCCCCATGCACATGTTCCCCCCCGGTTCTTACTATATGACCCTTTGCGAGACACGCGCCTTCCGTGTGGAAATCCCTGAAGATTACGCCCCCAGCGCCGCCGACATTGGGAAGTTCTCCGTCGATTTAGGAAGCTGAAACAGCGCATGACGGCGCGTTCCATCGCGATGATGAAACACATCCAGACCGCTATCGGGGGAAGCTCCCTGATGGCGGTCTTTGTGATCGCGCTGATCGGAATCGTCACGCTCATCAGCACCCAAACTGGTGCCCTCATGGGCAAACGCGCTTTTGATACGCATCCAGCGGTTGAGGTCGTGGCGATTGCCGTTGAAGATGCCCTCGTCTCGCTCACGCTGCAAAGCAACACCTTGTATCCTTTAACAGCCGTATGGGGGTTTAGCGTCGTTGCCCCTACGGGCGAGACGATTTTTCAATCGGATGAGTTCCGCGTCGAAGGCATTCAGGCACGCACCCAACAAGTCGTGCAAGCCCCCCTGCCCAACGGGATGGCGCTCACGGATCAGCAAGTCCAAGCGTGGGCGCGCGAATGGATCGCCTATGTGGACAGCGAAGATGGGCGCGAAAATATCCCCGTTGAACCCCGTGCCGCTGTGCGCCGCGCGCCCCTGTCGATGGAAGCGCTGACGCTGCGCAGTAACATCAATGGTACGCAGATTATCGATGTGGGGCTAAGCTTGACGGGCAATACCCAATCGCCCATTTTGCTCCGTTACGCCCTCAGCTTGACCAGCGTCATCCCCCAACCCAATGGCGCAGTCGCCCCTATCGAGCGGGTGTACTTCAGCCCGTTCACCTCTTTTGAACTGATCCCCAACGAAACTCGCGAGATCAACGCTGTCATTGAGGTCTCGCTCGATCCGGGCTTGTATGCTGGCACCTTGTGGGTACAGCGCGAGACCGAAGAAGCGGGCGTGTTTGAGCATTTCAGCCAGTTCACTTACCCAGATTTGCTGACCATTACGCCTTAACTTGTCCCACTACGTCCCCGCGATACAGTTCCAGATAACGCACCGTCGTCCCGTCCCAATCCAATTGCGCCAGTGCCCATGCTCGCGCCGCCGTCCGCATCCTCGCTAAGCGCGGGGTGTCCGCAAATAGCTCTTGAACTTTCAGCCTGATATCCTCGGCGTCGCGCTGCACAAACAGCGCCACCTCCGTATTCACATAGTCGCGATTGGTCTCGTCATCGGTGATGATCACCGGCAAGCCACATGCCAAAGCCTCTTGCAGCACCAACGGAAAGCCCTCGCCCTCGGAGGGCAAAATCAAGGCATCCGCCGCCCCATACCAAGCGCATAACGTCGCCTGATCGACTTTGCCGACAATGCGCACCGAAGCGGGGACATCCTTCAACAATTCGGTATCCTGTCCACACACGACCACTTCCAGATCGGGCAGGGCACGCGCCGCCGCCAACACCAGTTGAATCCCCTTTTTTTCGACAGCCCGCCCCGCAAACAGCAGGATCGGGCGGGTTACACCCAAGCGGGCGCGCAAGCTATCCCGATCCGCCGGCGGGTGAAAAAAATGACTGTCCACCCCATTGGGGATGGTGAGGATAGGGGTGCTATCCCGCTTTAAGGGCTGCATTTCCCGCGCGACGCGCTGATTTAAAACCACCACCGCCGCACTATTGCGAACCGTAACTCGTCCGAGTGTTTGCAAGGCGAGGGCTTGCGCCATATTCAAGGTTGCGCTTTGATAAGGGACGATACCGACATGCTCAGTGAGGATCACCCGCCGCCCGGCACGTTGGGCGAGGATGCTGGCGATCACCGTATCCAAATATAAAAAACCATGCAGATGAACGACATCCACCTGGGGCAGTAATCGGTTCAGGGCGCGCACCAACGCCACCGGGTCAAACAGCGGAAACGGGACATTGCGCCTTTCTAAGAGGTTCGACGCGGGGATGCCCACCCGTTCGATGCCTTGCCACACGGATTCCCCGCGCGGGATGCCGGTATCCGCCGCCAACAACGTGACCCGATGCCCCGCAGCGACGGCGCGCAATGCCAGCGATGCCATGACAAATTGAATCCCCCCGCCATAAGGGGGGGCATAGTTGGAAATGTGAAGGATATGCACGGGTTTTGTTGTCCATCCCACGCGCTGCGTTTGTGAATATTTCTGAAATGTGCCCCAAAAGCTACTTGGACTCTCCGCATTTCGGCGGTCGTCAGTGTACAATCGGTGCATAAACTACGCAATGCGCGATCAGGGCAGTGGCAACCACAACTCTTTTCGTGACCCCTGAACGCCACCCATACAGGAGCCGATGAAACCATGCTCAACAAACGTCGCGTGTTGATCTTATGCCTCGCCTTCGTCACCACGCTAAGCAGCAGCTATTTTGCCAGCGCGCAAGATTTGGTCACCAATACCCCCACCGTCGAAGCTGAAGCAATCGCCACCGCCATCCCCAATGGCGACAGCATCAGCGGGACGATTGTGGTCGATATCCCGATTGACGATACCGAAAAAATCAATGGCGATGGTTTCGAGATTATTGCCATGCGCATCACCCGCACCGCGCATGTCTTGCAAGCAGTGACCTTGACCATTCAAAATATCAGTGACGAGGAACTGACGGGTATCAGTTGGTATCTACTGACCCCCAGTTATATCACCGAGGAACCGTGGCGCTTTGCGGAATATATTGCCCCAGTGGAATTGCTCAACATCCTCGCGCCGGGTGAAATCAAAGAGATTACGTTCACGGGTCCCGATGACACCCTTGCCGGCGAATACACCCTATCGACATGGGTGCATCGCGTTAACGCCAATGGCACCACCACCCATGCCGATGGTGCCGGCTACAATGTCCCCATCATCATCGGCCCCCCCCTGTTCGTGACGGTCGATCATGTTGATGTGTTTCCTGCACCCGATGATCAATCTTATGTCTTCGTCACCATGACGTTACGCAACTACAGCCCTCAATTCGTCGAGGTCGCCTATAGTTATTCACTGGCGGAGCCAAGCATCGAAAAACCGTGGGAAGATGGTCTTTTTTCGTTGCCGTACCACTCGTTGATCTTGCTGCCCGGCGAAGATTTGGTCATCACCACGCGCGACATCTTGCCAGTACCCGAAGGCGAGTTCGAGGTGATCGGCTATTTACAGGAGAACACCAACGGCGAGTACAGCTTCCAAAACAATGATGTTTATTTTAATCTTATCACCCGCGCCGAATCGTGACCGGACGCAACGCAGCGTACATCGTAGGTTTTGCCTTGTGTGTCGTCATTTTGGGCGTCACCCTCGCGACTGTTGATCTGGCAACGGTTGGGGCAGCGCTCAGCCGCGCTGATTATCGTCTCCTCCCACTCATGATCGCGTTCAGCGTGATCGGTTTGGCGACGCGCGCGGCGCGCTGGCACGGCTTGATTCAAGGACGAATCAGGTTTTGGGCATGTTTTCACATCTCCAATATTGGCTACCTGTTCAATAACCTGTTGCCTTTGCGGGCGGGCGAAATCGCACGGGTGCTGCTGGCGGCAGGTGCGCCCCAACCCGTCCCCATGATGACCACCCTCAGCACGGTGCTGCTAGAACGCATCGTCGATCTCTTGTTCGTCTTGGGCTTGTTAGGGGCTGCGGTCGCCGTGTTGCCCGCAACCAATACCATTCACAATTTCAGCGTCGGTGGCGCAGCGCTCATCCTCGCCGCCATCGGCGGGATCGCCTTCTTGGGTATTGGTGCTTATCGGCGCACCTGGCTGCTTGCAGCGGTGCGGTGGGTACAGCGGCAGGTGCCCTTCACACAACGATTGCCGCTAGAGGCACAACTCGATAAATTCTTGGACGGCTTGGCGGCACTGAAGACGCCTTCGGCACTGCTGCTGCTGTTATTTTGGACGATTGCCTCGTGGGTATCGTCCATCGCAGCCACCTATGTGTTGCTGGTGGCATTCTTCGGCACCGCCGATTGGGGCTTGGTGATCTTGTTCATGGCGCTCTCGTCCCTGACCGTCTCCGCTTCGGCAGTGGTCGCCTATACCCCTGCGGGAGTGGGCCCCTATCATGCCAGCGTCGTTTTGGCGTTGGCGATCATCGGCTACACCCAACCCGAGGGTGCGCCCGTCGCCTTCGCCATTGTGCTGCACCTCGTCAATCTGGCGATCTATCTCGTCTTGGGCATGATCGGCTTGACTCAACAGCACATCCGCCCGCGTGACCTCCTCGAACGAGTGCGCGATTTCGCCAAACGCCCGTTAGCACCACTCCCAAAGGCATAACTGATGGCACGGTATCTGGATCGGCTAGGACAACTGGCGACGGCAGCGTCCGCCGTCGCCGACATCACACGGGTGACCGAAGCCCATCGCTTCACGGTGCCCGCCAAAACACATCTTTACATCCATACCACGCATTCCGAGGTGCGGGTCAACCGCCATTCCCTGTCGGAGATCGTGATCACCGCCCATCTTCAGCCCCCTTTCGCATGGAAGATCGGCGCGGAGCAAGACGCGATCGGGGTATATTTTGTGGCATTGCGTAAAGCAGTCGTCGGGGTGATCGCGGTCGGCAAATTTGAGATCGCCCTGCCCTACGATGCCCATCTGGTCTTGAAATTAGAGGCTGTCCGCCTAATTTTGGATCAAGTCAGCGATACGCTGGATTTTCCGGGACGCCCCCAAGTGTAAGGACATGCCTTCTGCTCTCGTTAGTTTGTGCTACACTTTGGATCGAGCATCAGCCGTCGGTTGCAATTGCTCCACTGACCGAGTTAGGGCTTTAGCCCGCCGCAAGCCTCCCCGCTTCAGCGGGTGAGGTCAGGCGCTGTGCCAGCAAGCTGGCATTTCAACACGCTGGCATTCCAACAAGCAGACTTACCAACGTGTTGGCACTGGCTTTAGCCGCAGTTTTGGGTTCAGCACAAATGTCTTGACAACTCAGATAGTGGTAACTACACTTTGTACAGTGGACGGTACCGTTCGCAAACTTGCCCATCGTGTGGCAATCGACACAAACCGCAGGGACGCATCTATCGGTGCGCAAATAAAGATTGCGGCGCGATTGTTCATCGGGATGTGGTGGGGGCAACGAACATTTTGTCACGGTTCGTCTATGGCGAGGTTGGGAAAATGGCACCGCCTCAAAGGGTGCAAGTATCGTATCCTGTGCGGGTGATCCCGAAACAGGTCATGCGTAGTTCCGGCGGTCACCCGGGAAATAGCTCGGTCTGAAGACGATCTTCAGGCGGGTTCGAGAATCGCAACCGTCAGCACCTTGAGCGGAGGTGGCTTCCAAGAAGCCGCACCGCTTTAGCGGTCGCGGAGTGTCACAGATAGAGGAATTTATGACGAATTACCCTGTAAAACTAACTGAATTGGTCGAGGATATTAGTTCTATCACCGACCGACGCGAAAAAGCCGAAGTGCTGATCGAAATTGCGGATCGCTTTTCCGAAGTGCGCGTCCCAGCGGATATCGCCCTCAAGCCTTACGAGGAAAATCATCGCGCCCCCGCTTGCGAATCCGACGCTTTCGTGTGGGCGGTCGATCAAGCGGACGGTACCCTCAAATTCTATTTTGATGTCCTCAACCCGCAAGGCTTATCGGCGATGGCGATATCCGTCATCATTGCTGAAACGCTGTCGGGGCAACCGCTTGAGACCGTCGCGACCATCTCTGACGATGTGATCTTCGACATCTTCGGCAAAGAGATCTCGATGGGCAAAGGCGCAGGCTTGATGGGCATCTTGACGTTGATTCGGCGTGCAGCCAAACAACGCTTAGCCGCCCACTGATCGCCATGAGGCTGTTGCCATGCGTTTCTTGATCTCGCTACTGGTCGCACTCATCATCGGGGCGGGGGTCGGGCTGTATCTCGGTTGGGTACAGTTCCCGGCGCAAGTCATCGACAACCCGATGAGCAACCTTGACGCTCGCTATCAAGATGAATACACCGTCATGATCGCCTATGGTTTTCTGGCGGATCGCAACCTTGCGAGTGCCTTAGAGCGCCTCCAACGGCTTGATCTCGAAAATGCGGCGCTCACTATTCAAGAGACTGCCGAACGGTATATCAGCAGTTCCCGCACCGTCGAAGATATCCGCGCGCTGGTGACATTGGCAGAAGGCGTCGGGCGGCTCACCCCACTCATGGAACCCTACCGCTTGGTGAACGAAAGCAGCCCATCGTGACTTTAACGCCCCCTACTTGCCCACCAACGAAACGAATTAGCCGATGAGTGATGCCGCGGCCCCCCGTCCCGCCCGCAGTCGCTATGAACGCCCCCGCCGTCCTTTCTCGGTGCTGGGCATCATTTTGGGGTTGATCCTAGGGGTGGGTGCCGGGCTAGGTTATGCGTGGGGAATCGCGCCCATGGAACAGTCCAATATCGCCCCATGGCAATTGGATGCCGAGGGACGGGCGTCCTACACCGTCGCTATCGCGCTGGCGTATGGGCAAGATGGCGATCTAGGGCACGCCATTGAACGACTAGTAGCGCTTCGTTTCCCCGGCGATCCGATCCAAGGCATGGCAGATATCGCTTGTCAGCTCGCTTCGACCGGTTATGCCAACAGCACCAGTGGCTTGGACGCACTCGTGACCATGATCCGCTTGTACCAATTGCAAGGGCGCGCGGGTTGCGCGGATCAAATCATCGGTGCCAACAGCAGTCAAAGCGGGGGCGTGGTCACGATTGACTTGCCTACCCCCACCACGACCTTGACACCTCCGCCCAGCAAGACCCCAACGCCGCTCAACAACCGCCCTACCCCGACTGCGCTGCTGTTTATTGTGCCGACGCAAGCCCCCCAGAACGCCTTTGACCTGATCAGCGTCACCACCAATTGCAGCCTCGGACAATCGGGCTTGATCATGGTCGATGTTTATCAACTCAATGGCAGCACCGGCATCCCCGGCATGGAAATTCGCGCGCGTTGGAGTGGTGGCGAAAGTCGCTTTTTCACAGGGTTAAAATCTGAACGCGGGGACAGTTACGCCGATTTCACGATGGCATCCGGCATCGACTACATCATCGATATGCCCGGTCGTGCCGACCCCATCCGGCAACCCCTGTCGGCAGTGCCGTGTACCACTCCCAATGGCGAGCAAGCCGTCATCGCCTACCGCGTGCTGTTCCGCGCCGCCGAGTAGGTAAGAGTCATCCCGCAGATCGCGTCTAGTGCCTATAGAAATTGGGATCATCGGCACATGATTGCTGTGTAGACGTATGGTATAGCTATCATCAGTGGTGTAAACCATCCATTTTGGGGTGGAGATATGCAACGCTATATCACCCTAACCCTCAATCCCTATATCCTAATCCCTATCAAGGAGCATCATCATGACGATCAAGCTCAATCCCGAAGCCGTGCAGTACAGTTTGCAACTCATCGGTGAAGGCAAGTATCGGATTAATTCGATCTGGCGAGACAATCAACCGACCCCAAAGGCAAGCGCCAACTACATGGCGGCACACGGTTTCAATGAATTGTCGAAATGGTATCTGGCAACCAATACCAATGCCGACGTGCCCGACGGCACGCCCGAAACCCTCGTATTCCCAGTGGGGGATTTCGCCAATGTCCATCAGACCGGATTGTTGGCGGCAAAAGATCGCGCGGCGCTCGATGGTCAAGAAGACATCGTTGCCTCTATCGACGAAATTCTAGAATTGTTTGACCGGATGAACGCTTGCTAGTTGGCGTTCGCGGCTGCAAGACGCAACACCATCAGCGCCGCACCTTCTAATGCGGGTTGTGCCCACGCCAACCACAAATCACCTGAGCGCGCCGCACTCAGTGAAGGTGGACGTAACATTGCCGCCGAGGAAACATTCGTCGCTTCTGCCACTTGCTGACCCGCCCGCCAATACCGGAGGCTGACCTGCTCCCCAAGTGTGACCGCGACGGGGAGCGGGGTGGCGGCTTGTGCCAGCGGCGCGGCATAGCTGACCCCCATCGACGCAGGCGGCGTCCAAAAATCAGCAACCAGTTGTCCCGTCGCCATCCACGCCTCCGCCGTCCCCGTCGCCCGCGCGATATTCCAAAACAGATAAGCGGTCGTGCCATCACTACCAACGCGCAAATCCAACAACCTGTCCCCGCGTTGCAGATAGGGTGCGCTCGTCAAGCTGTTGGGTGTCGTCACCAGCCCCTGTGCGCCCACCTGTGCCGCCCACACCTGCGCCTCCGCCATCCAAAATAACCAAATCGCCCCACCCTGATCGATGCTCAGTGCTGGCGACGTACCCACCACGCCCAGCGGGATGGGCGCATAAGCGCGTCCCGCGCCATCCACACGGCGGGCAACCAACGTTGGCTCGGACGCCACGCCGCCGCTATAGACGACCATCACCTCCCCATCGCTTTGGGGCAAAGCCGCGTAATCATAAACAGGCTCGGTGGAGATTAAAATGGGTCCGCGCTCGACCGTCAAAGCATCGGTGATGAGCGCGGCAAACAAACCCGTCTCCGCCTCTGGCGTGCGATCCAACCACAAGAGCAGCGCCCCCCCATTTGCCATCGGGACGGCAGTCTGGGCATACGGGGCGACCGGCGGCAACGGCAACGTCACCACCGCTGACAAGACACCCCCTTGCCAGCGGCGCGCATCCTGATGCACGCCGCGCTCATCCGCGCCGATCCAAAAGATCAGCGCCGTATCCGCCCAGAGGGATGATATTGCCACTGCGGGCGGATCAAGCTGTTCCGCGCGGTTCACGTTGACGGGGGTGCGCCCAACGGGTTCGTTGGTTTGGGCGTATCCGTTAGCCCCGCTCAACAGCAGCAACAGGCAGAAGCAGATCACCACGCGCGCGGTGGCGGCGGTGCTGCCCACTTAGGTGCCCTCATCCGCCAACGGGGCGACATCCTCGACACCTTTATAGCGCACCTCTTGGCGCGCATAATAGGCGATGGTCTGAGCGATGAAGCGCGCTATCTCTTCAGTGATATTGGTCAAGATCATTTCTTCCCGCCCGAAATAAACGCCAATATGATAGCGTTCCCCGCGAAACAGCAGGTTTTTCACCAACCACCCCGCCGGGGTGTTCTGGCGCGCCGCTGGCACGATCTCCATTTCGTCGATCAGCCCCCACTCGACGGCATTGCCATCAAAGTTGAGTTCAAAATCATTGGCGTCGAAGCGTTTATCGACTTGTTGTTTTTCTTCATCCGTCATGTGATCGAGTGACGGCAACTCGCGGACATGTGCTAAATAACGCATCTGGTTTCCACCTACATCACAGCATGAGCCGTTTATTTTACTCGATCTTGTGGGCACTTCGTAACGATGTGGGTGGCAAACGATGACAACCCACAGACAACGCCGACGCCCCGTTGCCAAAACCGCGATCCCCGATCATACTATGTTCGGTGGTTCTTGGGACAGCGGTCACGGCGTCGTGCGCGCGGCGGATCACGCTTCCGAGGATGCACTTGTCTACATAGGCGAATCTCTTGGGTTCCGCGTTTGTGTGGGTCGCTCTTCCTATTCTGGCGATTGATCGCTGATAACTCTGATCGTTGAGTCGCTGGTGTTTGGCTTTTGCCCGTCCCATAGACACCAAGCTAAGGGTTACGCCTGATGTGAAATGACGGTGAAGGTCGGTTTGATGGGGTCCGTGTCGGGGGCATGAACTATCATGCCCCCACGATTTTTAATTTTCCTTAACGGGGTGCCCAACACGGCATCCGCTGGCGGCATGATAACATCATTGCGGCGTTGGCAGTTCCGGCAAGGCGGGCTGATAAATCCACAGGTCGAAGAAATCCCGCAACGATTCCCCGCTCACTTCTTCGGCAGTAGCGATGAAATCGGCGGTCGAGACATTGCCATAGGCGAAGCGCTCACAATAGGTGCGCAAAATCTCGAAGAAAACGTCATCACCCACTTCCAAGCGCAAGGCGTGCAGGGTCATCGCGCCGCGCACATAAATCAGCGCACCGTCAAAAATACGCGGCACCGTCGGATCGGCAGTGACGGGCGGATCGGAGGCGGGGTTGCCCGGCGTTGACCGCGCCGATTGCAAATACTCGTAGGTGCCTTCAATGATCGCATCTAGGGCAGCAGCGCCTTGGGCATGTTCAAACCACAGCCACGAGGAATACGTGGCGAAACCCTCATTCAACCAAATATCGTTCCAACTGGAGAGCGTCACGCTGTTGCCAAACCATTGGTGCGCTAGTTCATGCGCCACCGTCATCTCGCTCGACTGTATGGGCGCGGTGATGATATTCGCGTCAAACATCGATAGCGATTGGGTTTCCAGCGCAAAACCAAAGGGACCATCGACAACAATGGCACCATAGGCATCAAAACGATACTCCCCGAAGGTGTCGGCAAAGAAATCGAGCATGTCGCCTTGTTTGTTGAAGGTGGCGCGGGCGCGATTGCTTAAAGCGGGTGGGGCATAATTGCGCAAAGGCACGCCATCGGGCGATTCATCCGTCAATTCATCCATTTCTGCCACGACCACCAGCGACAGGTAACTCGCCATCGGTTGCCGCATTTCCCACACATAAGTTGCGTCCGTCGCGTTGTCGATTTTTTCGACCAAAAGCCCATTGGCGACAGCGGTATACGGGTGAGGCGCGGTCAGCCGAAACGTATACGTCGCTTTATCGATGGGATGCTCATTGACCGGAAACCATGTCGAAGCGCCCGCTGGTTCGCCCATCGCGATCAAGGTCGTATCGAGATCGTACCACCCGCTATCGGCAAAGGTGGCGCTGTTCGGATTGGGTGCTGGATTGCCGGCGTAGATGACCTCGACAGTAAATTCTGCCGCGTCAAGGAGCGGTTCGGCGGGGGTGATGATCAATTCACCGCCTTCATGCTCAAAAGTGGCGGCGCTGTCGTTCACCCGCACACTTTGCACGGTCAAGTCTTGAAAATCCAAATTCAGGCTACTCAAGTCTTGTATCGCCCGCGCGGTGATCACTGTGCGACCCTCGATATGATTGTCTTCGACATCGAAACTCGCTTCGATGAGGTAATGCTGGACATCATAGCCGCCGTTGCCCAAGTTCGGGAAATAAGGATCATCTACCCCCGCCGTGCCCGGTGCTTGCGCCAGCACCCACACCACGCCGAGTATCACATTCAAGAGCGTGATCCCCAGCAACACGAAGGCACGCCGTTGACGCCACAAACGAATTGGTTTGAAACTCACATCAAGCATGATTTTTTGGTCTCTAGGGGTTGGACAAAATGAACTTAACCGACAATTTCCATATACTACATACTACTCTTACCCGCCCATCTGCGAAAGCGTTCACAACTGGGCAGAACCTTTTAAGACAAATCATACAAATGGTCTCGTGTTCGCATTTCTAAACGAATGCGGTAGGATCAAAGCTTGTTCTTGATATTTGACGATATTGCCCATAGGCGAGGAAACCACTATGTCAGAGACCGATCTCGTGAGCGCCTTAAGCACCGATATTCGAATGCTTGGCAATTTACTAGGCAACGTGATCCGTGAACAACACGGTGACGCTGATTTTAACTTGGTCGAGAGCGTGCGCGCCGCCGCAAAAACCCGCCGCCGAGACGAGTCCGCCGCCGATTTAGAAAATGTCCTTCAAAACTTATCGCTCGACTCGCTCCGCATTTTGACCAAAGCCTTCAGTAATTATTTCCAACTCATCAATATTGCCGAAGACCAACAGCGCATCCGCGTGCTGCGTGTGCGCGAGGCGCAAGACAAACTCACCGAGCGTATCATCCTCGCCATTCACGATCTCAGCGCGGCGGGGGTCACGGCACCCCAAATGCGCGCTATCCTCGAACAACTACGGGTGCGTTTGGTGATCACCGCCCACCCGTCGGAAGCCAAGCGCAAAGAGATCCTCATCAAGCTGCGCCATATCGCCGATATGCTAGCGCACCACGACGCGGTGGACTTGCTCCCGCGTGAAATGCGCGCTTTGGAACGCTCCCTAAGCGAAGAGATCGAAGAATTGTGGCAAACCCGCCCCACCCGCGCCTCGCGCCCCAAAGTCGAAGATGAGGTCGATTTTGGTCTCTATTTCATCACCTCGGTGATCATCGATCAAACGTTGGATGTCTATGACGAGCTGCGCGCCGCCTTAGAAGCGACCTATCCGGACGAAAATTGGGATCGCTTGCCGCCCGTCTTACAATACGCCTCGTGGATCGGCGGCGACCGCGACGGCAACCCCAATGTCACGGCGGATATCACGCTGGCGACCCTAGCGACTTTGCGCGCCCAAGCCCGCCAATTTTATCTCGACGATATCGCCTTCCTGCGCGATCACCTCACCCACTCCATTGACGAGATCAGCATCTCGCCCGAACTCATGACATGGGTTTCGCGCTCGGGCTTCCCCGAACGCGACGCCGATGAGATTTATCGTCTGATCATGGGCATCATCTGGGAAAAACTCAACAAAGACGAGTATCCCACCCAAGTCGAACTCCTCAAAGATTTAACGATGGTGCAAGACAGTCTGCTCAAAAATCGCGGACGTTGGGTAGCCGGGGGCACGCTCCATCGTTTGATCGAAAAAGTGCGCTTGTTCGGTCTCCATCTGGTGCCGTTGGATGTGCGCGAAGACGCCCGTTTACACCGCTCGACCATGGACGAACTGCTACGTCACTATGGACAGGTCGAAAAATACAGCACCCTGCCGGAAGAAGAAAAACAACGACTGCTCAGCGCCGAGATCGCCAACCCGCGCCCTTTCTTCCCCGCCGAACTCACCTTTTCGGACACGACCAACCGCGTCATTCAAACATGGCGCATGATCGCTAAGGCACACAAAAAATATGGCACGATGGTGATCGACAGCGTGATCGCCAGCATGAGTACCGCCCCTAGCGATGTCTTGACCTTACTGTTGTTCGCCCATGAAGTCGGCGTCAGCCCGCTGGTCGATCTGGTGCCCCTGTTTGAAACGATTGAAGACTTGCAGAGTGCCCCCGCCATCATGACGGCGCTGTTCAACAACCCCGAATATCGCCAGCATTTGCGTAATCGCGGCGACCGCCAACAAATTATGTTGGGCTATTCCGATAGCAACAAAGACGGCGGCTATTTTGCCTCCAACTGGGGCTTATATGAGGCACAGCAAGTGCTTGCCGAAACCTGCGAACAACACGGCATCCATTTGGAGTTGTTTCACGGGCGCGGCGGCAGCATCGGGCGCGGCGGCGGACCGACCAATCGCGCTATCCTCTCGCAACCACCGGGGGCGATGAAGGGACGTATCAAAATCACGGAACAGGGCGAAGTCATCGCCTACCGCTACAGCAATGCCGCCATTGCCCGCCGACACTTGCAACAGGTGATGCACGCCGTCTTGTTGGCGTTGGGCACACCCACCGCTGATCATCCCCATATTGATCCAAAATGGCGCGCAGCAATGACTCAGCTTTCGCGCAACAGCGAAACCGCCTACCGCGCCTTCGTCTATGAAACACCCGGTTTCTTGGATTATTGGCAGCAAGCGACCCCCATCAACGAACTGGCGCGCTTGCCCATCGGCAGTCGTCCCGCAAAACGCAGTGCGGGCGGTTTCGAGTCGATCCGCGCTATTCCTTGGATCTTCTCGTGGATGCAAAGCCGCGCCATCATCCCCAGTTGGTTTGGCGTCGGCACTGCGTTGGAAACCTTCTGTGCCGAGGGTAACGGGTTGGCGCTGTTGCAAGAAATGGTTCAGGAATGGAATTTCTTCAAGGCACTGGTCGAAAATGTCGAGTTAGACCTCGCCAAAGCCGACTTAGGCATCGCCAAATTGTATGCGTCCCTAGTGAAGGATACCGTCAATCGCGACGCCATCTATACCCGCCTCTATAACGAGCATCTGTTGGCGCGCCAGCACATCTGCCAGATCATGAATCAAGCCGATCTGCTGGATCACTCGCCCGTGATGAAACGCTCGATTGAGCAGCGTAACCCATATATCGACCCGCTCAATTACATTCAAGTGACGCTGTTGCGACGTTTGCGCGAAGCCACCCCCGGCACCAACGAATATGAAGCTTTGCTCAATGGGGCACTGGCGACCATCAACGGCATCGCGGCGGGCATGAAGACGACCGGTTAGGCGCTAGACGCAAACGAGGGCGCATGGTGAAGCTCACCAAAACGCCCTCGTTGCAGGTTATTATAGGGGGCTACTACTGGTTAAAGACGGACGCGCACCACCCCGCGTCCCTAGACGTATTGACTCTGACTATCGGTGACGGCATCCGCTGTCGGGGTGCCTAGGACATCACGCAGGAATTGCTTGGCAGCATCCACCGACACCGCCACGCCCACGCCGGGGCCGGTCATTAAGGTGTTGACGCCGATCAAGCGTCCCGCGACATCGACCATCGGTCCGCCCGAATTGCCCGGTCGCAAGTGTAAATCCGCGACCACCCAATCCTGACGCATCCCCGGCAGTTCCGGCAAATTCTTGCCCACGCCGATGACGACACCGCCCGTTGTGGCGTTCATCACGCCCCATGGATGACCGAGCGCCATCACCCATTGCCCCGCCTGCAATTGTGCCGAATTGCCCAATGGGATTGTGGGCAGATCGTTCGCCTCGATAGACAGCGCCGCCAAATCACGCTTGTCGTCGCGGGCGATGACCGTTGCATTCAGTACCCGTCCATCGTATAACGCCACTTGCAACGCCCCGCCGCGTGCGACGTGAGCATTGGTGATGATCAAGCCATCGTTGTGCCAAATTGTGCCTGCCCCTGCGCCGCGCGCCGAGTCCCGCACTTGCACCACCGACCGCAAAACCCCATCCACCATCCCCGAAAGCGCTAAGTTGAGTTGGGACAACACCCGACTCATATGCTTAATTCCGCTCGCCGATAGTGATCTGAATATCGAGCGCTTGACCACCACGCAACACCCGCGCGGCGACTGCCTGCCCAACCCGATCCCCGGTCAAGACTGCCATCAAATCATCCATCTGGCGAATACTGGCACCGTCCATGTGGAAGAGGGTATCCCCCAAGAACAGACCGGCTTTTTCCGCTGGGCTTTCCGGTTCAACAGCGGCGATCAACAACCCAGTTTCTTGCCCCAACTGGCTGATCAAAGTAGCGGGCAAACGCGCCGGTTGGGCGCTGACGCCCAAGTAACCACGACGGACACGCCCATGCGACGCCAAGGTTGGACCGACGCGCTGCAAAGTGACGGCGGGCAATGTCAAGCTGACCCCGCGCGACAACGAGGAGCTGTTCATGCCCAACATCGCCCCATCAGCGCTGATCAGCGGTCCGCCGGAGAAGCCGGGATACATCACAACATCAGTTTGCAGGTAGGCATCAATGCGCCCACCCGCCATCGTGCGCCATTCCCCACTGATCGCGCTGACAACACCCAGCGTCGCTTGCACATCCGCTTCGGGACGACCGAGCGCCAAAACCATATGACCGACTTTGACATCGCTGGTTGCGACCCATGTCGCGGCGGTCAAGCCAGTCGCATTCACCCGCAACACGGCGATCTCGGTGGTGGGGTCACGCCCGACCAACGTCGCTTCTACACGGTCGCCATTGGGCAGACCCACGAACAGATTATCGTCGCGTTCAACGACGTGATTCGAAGTGATGATCAAGCCATCCGCCGACCAGATGATGCCAGTCGCTGCCATACGCCGACGTCCTTCGACGCGGACAATGCTTTGGCTTGCTGTTTGAACAGCCGCCGCCAAGTCGTTTGAAAGGTCTTGTAAAATACTCATGTTTGTCTTTCCTCAATCGTTAGCGCACCACAATTTGTTTTGCCTGCGCCGATACTCTAAATGTACTCGCAACCGTTATCGCGAAACATCGCTCATGGGATGAGGATCGACCTGAACAAATGGGTAGGCATCACAAGGTGATCAAGCCCAAACGGGTAGCGCGCACCACCGCTTCGGTACGGCTTTGTGCCCCCAGCTTGGTCAAAATGGCGTTCACATGAAATTTAACGGTATGCTCGCTGATGGCAAGCCGGATCGCGATGCTCTTGTTCGGCAAGCCCTCGGCGATCAAGCGGATAACCTCCAGTTCACGCCCCGTCAACGAGTCGATGAGACTATTGGAGACCAATGTCCCCACCAAGGCTTGCGGATGAAGCGCCCCCGAAATCGCCGCGTCCATGATCACCATCCCCTGAGACGCAGCTTGCACCGCCGCGCACAAGGCATCCCCATCGACGGCTTGCAACAGGAGTCCCTTGACACCCGCGCCCAACAACGCCGGCGCAGCTTCGACCGCCGTCCCGACATCTGCCGAGAGCGCGATGATACAGACGGCATCGCGCAACTCGGCGATCCGCTCCAATAATTGCATCGGATCCCAGCCCATATCCCATACGAGGACATCGGGGTGATACACGCGCCGCGCATCCAGCAGATCGCTTTCCGTGCCGATCCCACCCACAATCAAAACGCCGCTAGAGGGATCAAGCAGGGTCGATAACCCCGCCCGCGCCAACGGGCTATCCGCCACAATCAGCGTGCGTACTTCACTAAAACTCGCCATGATTTTCGCCTTTGTACAAAGGGAGGCAACGATGCAAAAATCAACACCCCTTGTCTATCCAGATAGGTTTTTGGATCGTGAATTTTTTATGCTGATTTTTATTATGGGGGCTACGTGTTAGAGGTGCATCAACATTTCGATTCGGCGAAAACTTTGGACATACCCCACCCGTTGAAAACTCGCCCAATGAGAGCTGTCAGCGGGCATATTTTCAACTTCGGTATCCACCTGTGGGTGACGCTGGTGCAGCGCCCGCAACAAATCATAAGTCATGTCGGGGTCAGACGAATCGAGGACAAAATGCGATAATTTTTGGCGCACGAGTTGCGGGGTGACGGGGGTACTGACCAAGCGATACACGATCCAAGCGAACCGTCCATCCTGATGATCGATACGAAAGCCTTGCAAACTACCGGCATTGAGCAACGAAACCGTTTCATCCAACCATGATGGCGCATCAGTACGCCGTTGCAATTGCGCGGCGATAGCGCTGGCATCCAATGCCTCGATCTCAATACCGACATTCAATATGCCGGTGGCACCCCGCGCCGACGGCGGGCGGCGCATCACCAACAACCGACGTGTCTCTTCAAACCCCAGCTTCACAAACAAACGGTGCGCGGGTTCATTGCCTTCGATCACTTCCAGTTGGCACAGCGTCGCCCCTCGCCCCCGCCCCGAATCCAAAAGCGCTTCGGTCAACGTCTGCCCGACTTTGGAGCCGCGCCGCTCTGGGATCACACCCAAGCGGGTGATCCATGCCCGCTGACCGCGCCAACCCAACATCGCGATCCCCGATTCTTCATCGGCATCATTCAACGAAATGAAGGATGCGGACAAAACGACATCATAAAAGCGGACGTATTCTTCCATACGGCGGGCATTCATCGGCATCGGCACAATATAATCAGTGCGCGCCTCGTTATAAATTTGGGCAAGGGTTTCAAAGCCATAGGTATTGGCAGGGATTAATTTAGGGCGACCAGCAACCATTGAGTAAGCGGCATTCTATTAAAGGGATATCTGTGACGAACCCGACCCCATTGAGGTAGTATCATCTTTTGGCAAATAAACCGCAACCTGATCGGCAAAGGTACGGGTATTGATGGGCTTCGAGATCAACCCATCACAACCATAGGCTTCCGCCATCACTTGGGCGGTTTCTTCGGGCCACGCGGTAAAAGCAAGGATGGACATCGGGCGCGGAGTCGGTTGCTCATGCAACAGCCCGATCACCGTTTGTCCATCAAAATCAGGGAGTCCCAAATCGACCAATACGAGATCAGGCGAATGCTCACTGACAGCGTTTAGCCCCGTTTCACCATCCATCGCCGTGACCACTTGGTGTCCAGCACGTTCCAACAAGCGCGAAGCCAAACGCGCACTGTTGGGATCATCTTCAATGACAACGATGATGCTCACATTCGCACTTCCTATCGATTCTAGACCGCCGAACCACTGTTTTGATCAACAGGCAGAAACGAAGCGATGGTACTCAATAAATTCAGCTTGGTGACCGGCTTGGGGATATAGCCATTGCAGCCCGCATCAAGGCACCGTTCCCGGTCGCCGTGCATGGCATTAGCGGTCAATGCAATAATGGGAATCGATGCTAGTTCCGGGTTGGACTTGATACGCTGCGTCAATTCCAGACCATCAATATCAGGCAAATTGACATCCATCAACACGATATTGGGTTGCGACTCAAGAAGTGCCCGAAAACCACTTTCGCCATCAACAGCTTCGATCACATGATATCCCGCCGCGCCTAATATCTTACGGACGAGACGCATATTCTGAGGGTTATCCTCGATGTATAGAATTTTAATACTCATTTCACGCCCCATTAATTCTACGTTGAACCAGATATTCCAAATTCTATCATGCCAACACTTCATCGATCATTGAGATTAACAATTGTTTGTCTATTGTTGCTTTTTCGACGATGCTTTTGACCCGTGCCAATAACTGAGAACGCTCGCCAGTGGTTAGAACACGGGCTGTGTAAATAATGGTCGGCAGCTCCCGTAAATTGCGATCATTGTGCAACATCTCAAGGATTGAAAAGCCATCCATATCTGGCAACATCAAATCAAGGATGATTAAATCTGGGTGATGTTCATGGATTACTTTTAGTCCTTCGCGCCCGGTATGCACCACATCCACGCGCACATCACCAACCGACTCGATCAAGCGTTTCATCAGCCGCGCATCATCTGGATTGTCATCGATAATGAGTACCGAACGAGAGGCGGGTTGCATAGCGCGCGCCTTTACGTCTGGAGCCTCTAAGCGCCCGCCCGTCTTACGCTCCACCGGCACATCCCCCACTGTTTGCACGATATGATCGACCAATTGGCGGGTGCTATAGTCGCCTTTCGTCCAGACCGATTCGGAATAGCGATCT
>Ga0209181_10001909_pt1 | contig 34935 bp, 44 predicted proteins | sample MAT05_FD_187208 | JGI IMG/M metagenome (GOLD analysis project Ga0209181, IMG submission 187208) | Freshwater microbial communities from Lake Fryxell liftoff mats and glacier meltwater in Antarctica - MAT-05 (SPAdes) (version 2) | ecosystem: Environmental > Aquatic > Freshwater > Ice > Liftoff... | reverse complement strand
AATCCCGCCGTATTCGCGCGAGGCGATGTAGTAAAACGCCCGATCGTTGCCGCCATCCGGAGTCCATGGCAAATCATGCGCGACCGCAATCGGTTCTGATCCCGCGCCTATGACATTCCACCCAGCGACGCCGAGGTTGTCGGATTCGAGCCCATCCACCGAAATGGTGTCTGCGGCGTAGGTGCTTGTGTTGGTCAGAAGGAGGATCGCAGCGGAAATATTAAACAGGCTTTTCATTGCTCGAGGATTAAGCGAATAGCAGCAGCTTCGGCAATTCATAAATCCCTTATTATGAAGAGTTGTGTCTAAAATCCTGGGTGATAGCGCTGATGTGCTATGAAAACCGCAACCGCAGCCGGGCTCTATTTTATTGATGGAATAAAACAGCAAGGGGACGCTTTTCGGAAAGCGATTGCTGAATTAAGCAGAGACACCCCGGATGTTGTGTGCGTAGAGCGGGAGGATGGATTCTTGCTCAGTGTAACTAATTTTTACAGCACTGCTGATCATGTCGGATTGGATTTCATGCTTACAGAGCCCAATGGGACTACATGGAGCTATCAGGAGATCGGCAGTTTGGAGGATGTGCTCGAGCGGGTTGAGCGCTTTCTCAACGAGAGTCCATGCTGGGACAATGACCTTGCTCGAAAGCAGACTACTCCATCGGACAGGGAATCACTGATCCGCTTTCTACGGTTTTTAGTGATCGCTGCAATATTGACAGCGACCGCGATATTCGTTTTGAAAGCGATCTTATAGTCCCGCGACTTCCCAGCCTTTGCGGTATTGGCGGCGGATGAATTCGTTCGCGGCTTTATGGTTGGTAAAGTTCAGTTTTGCGGAATCCCACTGCAGCTCGGTTTGCGGAAAGCGCACTCCGACGCTGCCAAGCAATACCGCTTCGGTAAGTGGGCCGGCGTAATCGAAGTTCGCACTGGCGGCAGGTTTGTCGCCTTTAACCACTTCAATGAATTCACCCCAGTGATCTACTCCTTCGACTTTTTCGATGACGAAATCCTTAAATCCGGCACCGACGATCCGCGGGCTTCCGTAGTGGGTGAGCACCATCACGCCTTTCGTCCCGACAATAATGCTTCCCAACTCTGGCCACTTCATGGGGTCGTTATTGCGGTTCAGCGGTTTGCCATCGTTCTTGGGCGGGAAAAAGGTCGCATACTGGTCGTCTTTCGGGAACGCCAAATCAATAATGTGCTTGGGAGGAATCTGGCTGCCGTCATACCAGGTAACCTCCAGTGTTTTTCCATCCGTAAACTCTGTCCCAGGGAAAACATATTGCACTTTCGCGTCGGTCTTCCATGAGTGGGCGCTTGGTGCGGCGCCTTCGCTGCGAACGCTGATCGGTGCTTTGATATCCAGTGCGGTGAAGATTGGATCGAACAAATGGCATGCCATGTCTCCGAGGGTGCCGGTTCCGAAATCCACACGCTTCCGCCAGTTGCCCGGATGATACCATTCATCGGCCGCGATGTATGGACGCTCACTCGCTACGCCGAGCCATAAATCCCAGTTCAGGTTTTCCGGAGGGGTATCGGTTTTCGAAGGCATGTCGCCATTGTCACCCCATCCTTTCTCACACCAGGTGTGCACTTCCTTCACCTTGCCGATCACCCCGTCCCTAATCAGTTTTTTAGAGGTGCGATAGTCTGTGGAGCTATGCACCTGGATACCCATCTGGGTTTTAATCTTTTTCTCGCGGGCGGTTTCCACGAGACGGCGTGTCTCATGGAGATTGTGGGTGAGTGGCTTTTGTCCGTAGACATGAATCCCGCGATCCATCGCCGCCATGCCCATGGCTGCGTGCATGTGATCGGGGGTGGAGACATTGACACTCTGGAGCCCCTTTTCCTTATCCAGCAACTCCCGGTAGTCGGAGTAAATGTGTGCGTTTGGGAACTTCTCTAAAAACTTCTGGATGCGGTTGGAATCCACATCGCATCCGGCGACCACTTCCACCCCAGGTTGTTTGCCGATCTCCTTGATGTCGGCGAGCCCCATGCCATCGCATCCGAAAGTGGCGTGCAGGACTTTAGAGTTGGGCGATTGCGCCATCAGGCCGCGTGTGACGAACGGGGCGACGGCAATGCCGAGCGCGAGATCTTGTAAAAATGAACGGCGGGTGCGAAGGGGTGATTGCATGGTGTGTGGTTAGTCTGCTGAAAACGATGTGGCAAGCTGCGGAAATGGACTCGTAACGACTGATTGGCTTCAATCAGAACCGTGGTATGTGTGATGGCTTAGTTGGAAGATTATGAAACCCCATCCCGTCCGCTTATTATTCGTTCTCGCTCTAGTGCTGCTGTTGACTCCGTCTAGTGTCTGGTCGGAGCAGGCGACGGATGCGTATGATTATCTGCGTTACGCGGGAGACGAAAAGCGTGGCAGGCTCGAGACGGCGGTAGTGACCATGGAGAAGGATGGAGTGAGTGTAGATTTGATAGGCGCGATCCACATTGCAGACGCGGCGTATTACAAGGAGCTGACGCAGCTTTTTACTGGCTATGAGGCGTTGCTTTTTGAGTTGGTGGATGGACAGAAGCTCAAGAAAGATCTGAGCGGAGAAGGAGAGACGGAGCCTAGCACGCCGGACGCAGCGGGTGTGATTCTCCACTCGATGATGAAAAATGCCGGGACTTTTTTGCAGCTTCAGTTTCAAAGCGACGGAATCGATTATCACACAGAAAACTTTGTGCATGCGGATGTGAGCTGGGCTCGATTTGTCGAATTGCAGGACGAAATGGGCGAGTCGTGGGGCAGCCTGATGCAGAAGGCGATGCGCGCAGAGTTGGAGAGACAGTCGAAGCTCAAGAAAGGCGAGCAGATGCGATTTGGGATGATACTGGCCGGAGTGTTTGGGGAACCCAGCGCTCTGAAGGTGGCCATGGCAAAGCAAATGGCGTCGGCGGACGACCTCGCGGAGATTTTTGAAAACGAAGAAGGCGGTTCAGTTATCATAGGGGAACGCAATAAGCGTGCGCTCGAAGTACTCGACGAGGAAGTGGAGGCTGGAAAAAAGAAGCTCGGTCTGTTTTACGGGGCCGGTCACATGCCGGATATTCAAAAACGGCTTGAAACAGACGGATGGAAACGGGTTTCTGAAAAATGGATTGCTGCCTGGCTCATCCAGCCGAAGGTGCTTTGGAAGAAATAGACGGGAAAAGCGGAGACCGGAAAGCGGAAGCGGTCATTCCCTTATAACCTGAGTGAGCTCAAAGCCCTTCGACCTTTGTCCTTATTCCTTTTCTTTCCACTCCTACGTTCCAAAATACCGGTCTCCTGCGTCTCCCAGCCCAGGGACGATGTAAGCTTTTTCATTCAAGCCTTTGTCCACCGCTGCTGTGAAAATCGGAACATCAGGATGAGCTTCGCTGAGCTGCTTCAGACCCTCGGGACAGCTCAGGCAGCAGACGAAACGGATGCTTTGCGGATGATGCTCCTTGAGTTGGGTGATCGCTGCCGTCGCGCTGTGTCCGGTCGCCAGCATGGGATCCACCACCAGCACATCCGACTCATGTGTGTGTGGAGGTAGTTTACAGTAATAGCTTTGTGGGCGATGCGATTCCTCGTCTCGAAACATCCCGATATGCCCCACGCTTGCATCCGGCAGGAGATGCAGCATTCCATCGACCATCCCAAGGCCGGCCCGGAGAATTGGCACCACCACGATCGGACGCGCGAGCGTCGCACCTTCATGATCAGTAATCGGAGTTCGCACCATTTCGGGGCGCGTTTGAATATCCCTTGTGGCTTCAAAAACCATCAACTCGGCTACCTCGGAAAGCCGGGCGCGGAATTCGACCGTGGAGGTATCCGCCGCCCGCATTCGGGTGAGTTTGATTTGAATCAGCGGATGAGTGACGACGTGAATTCCAGACGACATCTTCGCTGACTACCGGATACGTGCCGGATTGAAAAGCGTGCATTACTTTTCAGTTACCGTCGGGACAGTGGCGGCGCCCGACCGCTTGGGAATTTGGCTTCGCCGGGATGGGAAAACTGGGAAAACTGACACAAGGATTCGCGAATAGGGTAAAAATTTCCACGAAACAGGACGTTTCCCAAAAAAGTTCCCGGAATTACCTGAAATTTGAGTTGCACATGAACCTCAATCCGCTATTCATCCCGACCCTTTCGCAAAGGAGAAATTCATATGTCCAACGTCATTTCCAAGATCAACAAGGAGCAGCTCAAGAACGACCGCTCCAAATTTAACATCGGCGACACCGTCTGCGTTCACACTATCGTGAAAGAAGGCGAGAAGGAGCGTATCCAGAAGTTTACGGGTGTCGTCATCGGCAAACGTGGCGTGGATATCAACGCTGCATTCACCGTCCGCCGCATCAGCTATGGAGAAGGCGTTGAGCGCATTTTCCCTACTCATTCGCCGCGTATCGCCAAGATCGAGGTGGAGACACAGGCCAGCGTGCGTCGCTCGAAACTGAACTATCTCCGCGACCGCACCGGTAAGGCTGCGATGTCTGTGAAGGAGAAGAGCCAGCAGGCCAAAAACGCCTCTGCGGCCAAAGCCAAAGCAGCGGCAGCAGTAGCCGCTTAAACCATTTTTCAAATGTCGTGCAGCCTCGCACAGGAGGATTCCCTCCGGTTGCGAGGCTGTTCTTTTATAGCAGGGATTGATGAGGCTGGACGCGGTCCGCTAGCCGGACCCGTGGTGGCTGCAGCCGTGATTCTTCCGGTGGGATTTCACCACGATTTACTGAACGACTCCAAGAAGCTTACTGAGAAGCAGCGCGACCGGTTGTATGAGGAGATTACCGCCTCGGCTGAAATCAAATGGCAGTTTGCCGTGGTAGATGCGGAGGAGATAGATCAGATCAACATCCTGCGGGCAACGCATGAGGCGATGCGCCGAGCCACAGCCAAGCTGACCCCGCAACCGGATCATGTGTTGATTGATGGTCTGCCGGTGAAACCATTTCCGATCGAGCAGACAGCCTTGGTGAAAGGCGACGGCATCAGCTTCAGTATCGCAGCGGCGAGTGTTGTCGCCAAAGTGACGCGTGACCGGCTGATGCTGGAAATGCACGCGCAGTATCCCGTCTATGAGTTTGCACGGCACAAGGGGTATGCTACGGCTTTGCACTACGAACGGCTTAAAAAACATGGCCCTTGTCCAATTCATCGCCGCACTTTTCTCCCGCAACCGCAAGACGAGTTCAGTTTCTGAAGATCCTCGTCATGTGCTGGGTCGGCTGGGTGAAAAGCTAGCGGCAAAGCATTTGTCTCGTAATGGATACAAGGTGATCTATCGGAACTTTCGTCCGCGAGGTGGCGGTGAGGTGGATATCGTCTGTCGCGACAAGACCGCCGATACCCTAGCGTTTGTGGAGGTGAAGACGCGGAGTAGCAACGAGTTCGCGGATCCCGCGAGTGCTGTGAACCGAGAGAAACGTGAACTGATCGCCCGGGGAGCCAGGGCCTGGCTGCATATGCTCGATAATCCCGACATTTTTTTTCGTTTCGACATTGTGGAGGTGCTCATGGTTCCTGAGGAGAAGCCGGAGATCAATGTCATCAAGAGCGCCTTTACGATGCCAAAGCCTTTTCATTACGCGGCACAGAGTTGAAGCCGGCGAACAAAGTTGCTCGCCAGTAATCTGGCGCTGCTCGAACATTCGATTAAGTTGAGCCGGCGTGTATGGGCCAGTCTCGCCGGTCGGGGTAATAAGAAACATCTTCATTGGTGTGAAAGCGCGATTTTTGGGTGAGTGGAGGCTGGAAGCTGCAATATAAAAGGTGACGGTAACGGCTCAGGCTGAAGCCGGGATGACCTTCAAGTCGGCGCGTTTGGTTTCGTAGCTTTCGGCGTAGGCGAGGACTTTGGAATCCGGTGAGACGCCCCAGCGCTGGCAGGCTTCGGAGTAAACATCCGGCCACCAGTTGCGATGGCTGGTCAGCCCCTCGTCGCGCCATTCGCGCCAGCCGATCAATACCTTCGACCAGCAGCGGTCGCCCCATTCGACGGCTTCCTTTGCGTTTTCAAACTGGCTCACATACCAGTCGCGCCCGACCCGTGCGTGGAGCACTTCATCGGCCCAGTCGAAATCCTGGAACGTCGCTGCGAGCTGGTTTCCCGCCATGAGTGCGGTTTCCCATTCATAGCGTTTGCCGGTTTTTGGCATCTGACCCTGTTCGATGTAATAAAGTACGCCATGACGCTCCTTCGGTTCAAGTTGGGTATTGAGACCGAGTGACCACGTGAAATTGATCATCACCTTTTTCCAATCCACGCCCATGTCGAGAAAGCCGACTTCACCCATCATCGCGTGTCTTGCCTCGTCCCAGAGCTGACGCGTCATGTCTCTGTAGTAATTCCACGGCTTACCTTTGGTCTGCGTGATGATGCTGCCCATCATTTCCGGCACATCAATCTCGCGGATGCGGCGGTAATACATCATGAGACACTTCGGTGGTGTCGGCATGTCGGGATCGTGCAAAAACGCCTCCGCATTCACGCCCATATTGTAAGGATCAGGGAAACGCTCGTCGCGTTTGGGAACGGGATCGTATTGGTAAGGCGTCTTGGAAAACTGTCTTTCCGGAGCGGTCGCTCCTGCAACGGAACCATCCAGATTTCCGCTGGCGGCAACGCAGGCGTCGAGCAAGGCGAGCCAGGAGGCTTCGATCTTTTCTGTTTCACTCAAGGCTGCGATTGCTTTCGCTCCGTAATCTTCAATTTCACTCGTCTCGCTGAGAGCAAAGCGCAGGGTTCGCACGCTGGGGGCGTCGGCGAGCGGATTCACCGCGTCCTGATAGCGACGCATTGCGGCGTTGAGTGCAGGAATCGCCTTGGCGTACAGACCAGTCACCAGAGCCAGAGTGGTGGGAGAGCAGAGGATTTCATCGAAAAGAATCTCCAGCGCGGGATCGGGCACGACATCGAGACCAAGCGGCGGCTCGCGCATCTCGCCCACCCGTGTCCGGAGCGCAGCGGCGTGCTCGGCGCAGTAGTGTGCGTGGAGGGAAAACGCCATTTTCAGCTCATAGACTGGTTCCGCTGTAAGACGGGCGATGAAAATTTCATGCAGCCGACGGAATGCATAATGAAAGCGCTTCAGACGCTTCACACTATCTTCGACGGATAAACCCGGTTTGCGCGCCTGATCAAACGTGGCGAGACCAGCCAGCGGCGGCAGATTATGAAGTGGCGTATAGTCGGCAGTGCTCATGGTGCGGGATTCTAGCCGACACTTTGGATTATTGGCAACGTGCAGTTACTCTCACCGTTTACTTGGGGGTGTGATTGGAAGCTGATGTGATAAGGAGAACCTCATTACCATGCTGGAGCTTGTTAACGAGGATGCTCGCACGGTTTTGACTCCTCCTTTTCTCAATCACTTTCATCGCGCCCTTCATAATCCCACAGAAACTTTAACTTGCGCGTATGTAGTATCCGTATCATCAAGGGGATACGTGAAACCCCGTTCCAAAATTCACATTTTCATCCTAGGGCTATGCGTTCTCGCATTGTTCATGGTGCAAATTTTTGGAGTGCAGCGTGGGTATCTATGTGTGTGTGCAGGGCAGCCGGTGCCGACACAAACGTCGCATTGTCACGGCCCTCATGGGAGTGACTGTCATTCGGATAGCGGAGAAAGCACCCATCACGAGGAGAATTCAGCAGAGCGAAAAGAGCACGAAGTCGTAAAGCAGGATGTGCAGTTTAGTCAGGTGAAGACCATACCGCATGTCATCGCGCCTCAGGTGATCATCGCCATACTTCCACAGATACAATCCGTTTTGTGTTCAAGTGAAGCTAGTTTGCAACTTCCACTTCAGGTGGATTTTGGGGATTCCCCGCCGTCTGGAGTCACGGTGGCTCGTACCGTCGTTTTATTGGTTTGATACCAGGCTGGGTGACCGCACTCGCTGTCGCCGCTACTCGTTAGTGTTCGGGCGCATTGTCGCGTCTGCACTCCTCCTCCTTTTCATTTTTTTAACTGATTCACGCAATTATGCCTTATCGTCTAACCATTATACTTTCCCTAGCCTGTGCGACTTTCGCCTGGGCTGGTAATACCACTTTCAGCGTCGATGGCGCTGCAAGCTACGCGCTTAAACACAACCCGAACTTAGCCGCCGCCCGCTTCCGGATCGAAGAAGCCCGTGGGCGTCTCCAGCAAACCGGACGTCTCAGTAATCCTGAGCTGGAGCTGGATTTTACTCGCCATACCACAGGACGCGAAGGTTCGGCTGGCGTGGCGCTAACGCAACGATTTCCACTGACATCACGGCTTCGCCACGAAAAGGCGGTGTCTCGCGCTGAACTTGCCGCTGCCGAGGCCGAAGTCCGGGACGCGGAACGCAAGATGGATGCTGGAGTCCGCATTAGTTCGATCAAGCTGCTCGCCCTCGCCGGGCAGCGGGAGTTGCGCGAAAAGCAACTCGGCAACAGCCGCGAGCTCTCCGGCTTTCTAAATAAGCGGGTGGAGAAGGGGGAGGGTTCACCGGTGGATGCGGCGCAGGTAGAACTCGAAACACGACAGATTGAAGTCGAAAACCTGACGCTCGCAGCAGATGAAGCTGTGATGCTCGGTGAACTGCGCCTGTTGCTCGGCATCGAGGGTGCCGGTCGGATTGCTATTTCTGGTGAACTGCCCGCTGCGAAGAGTGTGCCCGGATCGAAAAGCGTCGCCGGGCGGCCCGATATTCTCGCCGCGCAATCCCGCGCGGAGGCAGCGCGATCCTCAGTGCTGGAGCAGCAGTCGCGACGTTGGGAAGACATCGGCATCGGCGCTTCCTACACGCGTGAGCGCGTGCTCGACGAGCCCAAGCCGATCGAAACAGAGCAGGTCATCGGATTCCGCTTCAGCCTGCCGCTGCCGCTTTGGAACAATAACTCCGGGCGCATCCGCGAAGCGCAGGCAGCGGTGGCCCGCGCGGAGAAAGAAATCGACGCCGCGCGACTCACTGCCAATGCGGAAGTGAGTGCAGCCGCAGGCGCGATGAGTGCCTACGTGCGGCTCATCGGCGAACTCGACGAGCAGGTGCTCCCTGCCGCCACCAAGATCGAAGAGCAACTGCGCAGTAATTACTCCAGCGGTCTTGTGCCGCTCACTGATGTGCTGCGCGCCCGCACCCGTCGTCTTGAACTCCAGCGCCAGCGCCTTGACGCACTCCGCGACTACCACCTCGCCCGTATCCGCCACAGCGCGTCCACGGCTTCCACACCTTCTGTAAAATCCATTAAATAATGAAACGCATCCTTCCTATTCTGGCCTTCTGTGCCGCTGCTAACCTCGGTTCAGCCGCAGAAAAGACGGACAATAAACGCGCGACAAACACGGTCGTGCTCGATGAAACCGGTGTGAAAAATCTCCGTGTTGAAACCGTGGAGGTTGAGGAAACCGACTTTGAGGAAATCATCTTCGCGCTCGGGCGCATCGAAGCGATTCCGAACAAAATCGCAGCGGTGAGCAGTCGTGTGCCGGGACGCATCATGGAATTAAAGGTGATCCCAGGCGACCAGGTCGTCGAAGGTCAGGATGTGGCGCGACTGGAGAGCCGACAGCCGGGCGATCCGCCACCGAGCATCTTGCTCAAGGCACCCATTGCCGGACTGGTGACGAAGGTGGATGCGCGGCTCGGGGATCCGCTGGAGCCGGACAAGGCACTGCTCGAAATCACCGATCTGACTGAAGTCTATGCCGTTGCGCGCGTGCCGGAACACCAAGCAGGGAGCATGAAGCCTGGCACCGTCGCTCACATCAAAGTTGCGGCGCTACCGAGCGAGCGATTTGATGGGGAACTGCTGCGGTTTGGCATTTCGGCGGACAAACAAAGCGGGACCATTGATGCGATCTTTCGTCTGCCGAATAAAGGCGGACTACTACGCGCCGACATGCGCGCGGAATTTTCCATTGTAATCAGCAGACGCGAAGGCGTGATGAGTGTGCCGCGGAGCGCGTTGCAAGGTGAGGCGTCGAACCGGTTTCTCTATGTCGAGGATTTTGATTTGAAGAACGCCTTTGTGAAAACGCAGGTCGAGGTGGGGCAGTTGAATGACCGCTTTGCAGAGATCACGAACGGCCTGCTGCCCGGCGACAAGGTGGTGTATCAGGGCGCATACTCGCTGGCTTTCGCAGGTGCTGGCAGTGTTTCGCTCAAGGATGCGCTCGACGCAGCGCACGGCCATGAACACGCCGCCGATGGCTCCGAGTTAAAACCAGGTGAGAAAGGAACAGCTGCGAGTGACGATGGCCACGGCGCGGAGGTTCACGCTCACGCGAGCCCGTTTTGGAAGATCATCAGTGGCGTGCTTTTTGTGCTGCTACTCGTTTCGATCCTCACGAAGAAACGCGACTCAGCGCCAGCCGGTGCACCTTCGAAGAAATCTGCAGCCACTAAGGAGACACGATAATGCTCAACAAGATGATTCATTGGTCACTTGCAAATCGAGCGATCATCATCGGCATCTCGCTGATCCTTATGGTCGCTGGCGTACAGACCACCATGCAGTTGCCCGTCGAGGTGTTGCCAGACTTGACCAAGCCAACCGTGATCATACTTACTGAATCGCCGGGACTTGCGCCCGAGGAGGTGGAGACGCGGGTGACGCAGCCCATCGAGAGCGCGCTTATGGGTGTGGCCGGGCTCACGCGGTTGCGGTCAAATTCCGACGTATCGCTGTCGCTGGTTTACGCTGAATTCGACTGGGATACGGACATCTACAAGGCGCGGCAATTAGTGCAGGAGCGATTGCAGGGCGTACGCGAGCAATTACCCGAAGGGGTGCAGCCGTTCATGACGCCGGTGGCGTCGCTCATGGGCGAAATCCTGCTTGTTGGCGTGCGCTCGACCATCAAGGAGGGCGAACCCGGTTACATTCATCCGCGCGATGTGCGTACGCTTGCGGACTGGACGATTAAGCGGCGCCTGCAAAGCATCTCCGGTATCGCCGAGATCCTGAACATGGGTGGCGGTGTGAAGCAGGTGGAGATTCAGCCCGATCCTTGGCGGATGCAGGCGAACAACGTCGGATTCGATGAGCTGGAGCATGCTGCGGGCGATGCGGCGAACACCACCACTGGTGGCTTCATTAATACAGGTCCGACCGAAATTATGGTGCGCAATCTGGCCATGAGCACGCAGCTCGTAGACATCGCGCGCACGGTTATAAAGACAGTGAACGATCGCCCCATCCTCATCTCCGATGTGGCGAATGTGGAGTGGGGGATCGAGCCGATGCGCGGCGACGCCACGGTGAGCCAGCACCCGGAGAAGTCGCCGACCTACGGCGTCATCATGTCGATTACGAAATCGCCGGGCTTCGACACCCGCGCGCTCACCGAGCAGATCAAAGTGGCGCTGGAAGAACTCAAGACGACCTTCCCGGCAGGCGTTGAGACCACACTACTCTTTCAGCAGAAGGATTTCATCGACCACGCCATCGGCAATCTCAAGGAGGCCATTCGCGACGGCGCGATCATGGTGACGGTTGTCATCTTCCTCTTTCTTTTAAATTTCCGCACCACCTTCATCACGCTCATGGCGATGCCGCTTTCCTTCGGGATCACCATGCTGACCTTCAAATGGTTCGGCATCTCGGTGAACTCGATGACGCTCGGTGGGCTAGCCGTGGCCATCGGTATGGTTGTGGACGATGCCATTGTTGATGTCGAAAACGTCTTCCGCCGCCTGCGCGAAAACGCTTCGTTGCCGCATCCTCGTCCTAAGCTGCACGTTATTGCGTCTGCGTCCGGCGAAGTGCGTAACTCGATCCTCTATGCGACGATCTTGATCATCCTCGTCTTCCTGCCGCTGCTCGGCCTAAGCGGCGTTGAGGGCAAGCTCTTTGCACCGATCGCTATCGCCACGATCATCTCGATGATGGCTTCGTTCGTTGTGTCGCTCACGGCCATCCCGGTGCTTTGCTCATTCCTGCTCAATCCCAAACACGGCGGCGAGCACAAGGACGGCTGGCTTGTGCGCGGAATGAAATCGTTGCTCGAAAACACGCTGCTGCGCTTTGGCCTCAGTCAGCCGTATCTGCTGCTCGCTATCGTGCTGATGATCGTCCTCGGTGCGTTTTCGCTCTACCCACGGATGGGCAAGGACTTCCTGCCCGCGTTCAAGGAAGAGACGGCGCTCATCGCGGCCACCTCTGCGCCCGGCACTTCGCTGGAGGAGATGAATAAAATCTCCGATGTGCTCGAACAGCAGATCCTCTCCGTGCCGGAAGTGCGCAAGGTCGGACGACGCCTCGGGCGCGCCGAGCGCGGGGATCATGTCGTGCCGGTATCCACTGCGGAGTTTGACGTGGATTTTCGTGAACCTGAGGGAGCGCACAACGCGAAGGCGCGCGGACGCAAAGAAATCCTCGAAGACATCAACCGTCGCATCCGCTCCGTGCCCGGCGTCTTTGCTGTCGTCAGCGGGCCACTTGCCGATCGCATCGGCCACATGCTCTCCGGCGTCTCCGCGCCGGTCGCGGTGAAGATATTCGGACCCGATCTCGACCGGCTCCGTCAGCTTGGCATCGAGGTCCAGACCATCGCAAAATCCATTCCGGGATTTGAAGAAGCCAAGCTCGACCAGCAATCGAGCATCCCGCAGCTCCGCATTGAGGCAGATCGTGACCGCGCCGCCGCTTACGGAATAGCACCCGGCCACTTGAATGAGCAGCTCTCCGCGCTCATCGGGGGAAAAGAAGTGTCCGAACTCCGCGAAGGCCAGCGTGTCGTGAACCTCGTCATGCGCCTGCCGGTCGAGTGGCGCGACTCGCCGGAAAAAATCGCGCAGCTTCCGGTGGAGACCACCACCGGCCAGCGCATCCCGCTGGAGCTCGTCGCCGATGTGCGCGAGGCAAAAGGCCCGAACGTCATCTTCCGCGAGAATAGTCAGCGGCGCTTCACCATCGCCATTAAACCAACGGTGCGCGATGTCGGTGTGCTGGTGGAGAGACTGAAGAAAGAGGTAAGTGAAAAGGTTGCGTTGCCCGAGGGATATTTCATTACTTATGAAGGCGAATTTCAGGCTCAGAAAGAGGCCACACAGCGCATTGTCGTCTTCTCAGCGCTCGTGCTCGTGGTCATAGCGTTCCTGCTCTACGGCTACTTCAAGACGCCGTTTTTCGCCTTTCAGGTGCTCTGCGACATCCCGCTCGCGCTCGTGGGCGGGCTGGTCTTCACTTATCTGAAGCTCGGGAATATCAGTATCGCCACCCTTGTCGGCTTCATCGCCGTGGCAGGCGTGGCGGCGCGCAATTCCATCATGCTCATCAGCCATTTCCTGCATCTCATGGCGGTGGAAGGCGAGGGCTTCACGCGAGAAATGGTCATCCGGGGAACCAAAGAACGGCTCGTGCCTGTGCTTATGACCGCGCTCGCCGCCGGAATCGGCCTCATCCCGCTCGTCCTCGCCGCCGATCAGCCGGGTAAGGAAATCCTTCACCCCGTCGCCGTCGTTATCGTCGGCGGACTCATCACTAGCACGCTCCTCGGACTTGGAGTCACACCCACCGTCTTCTACGCCTTTGGACGCAAAGCCGCGCAAGCTGCGGTCGAGCGCGAAGCCGGAGCCGCACACTAAAACCCTCTTTGCCTTGGTGCGGTTTGGACACCACGGCGGATCACTTTTTCCAAACCCAAAACCCAAAAAAAACCCAAAAAAAACGATATGAAATCCACAGTCATAAAACTCCTCACAATCCTCGCCCTCACCGTCCAAGCGTTTGCTGCGGAGAAAGATCATAAGCACGAAAAGAAAGAAGCCGGTCCTAATGGCGGACGTGTCATTACGGCAGTCGAACCACACTTGGAATTTCTCGTCACCAAGGATCGCAAAGTGGAAATTTCCGCACTTACCGAGGAACTCAAGGCATCCAAGCTGACCGGACAAGTCATCACCGTAACCGCTGGTGATCGCAGCAAGCCGACCAAGCTTGAATTCAAGGAGAAAGACGGAAAACTGATTTCCACGAATAATCTCCCGGAAGGAAACGATTATCCTGTTTCAGTGAGCATCAAAGCCGACGCTAAAGCCAAAGCGACTTATGAAAAGTTCAACCTCGATTTCTCAAAATGTCCGAGCTGCGAACATCCGGAATACGCCTGTGTGTGTAATCACGATGACCACGAGGGACACGATCACGACAAAAAGAAATAGTTCCACCTATCCTCGCTAAAACGACACGGATACTCCGCTGAAAACCAGCTTGTTTTCAACCTCTCCGCCTCGCAGAAACTGCACACCGGCTGTCAGCTCGACATACTCTCCGAGCTTCACAGCCGGTGTGATGGCGATGGCGTGTCGCGTGTGAATCTGTCACCTTTCAAATTACAACTCAGTTGTAGTGGATGTGATTATTAAAAGCGAGTGAGGTTGGAGAAGCGCAGCAGAGGAACACAGCTTTTTAAGCTGTGCGGCCAGCGGCAACCCGTGCCGCTGAACATAAAGTTGAGTGCACGTGGGTGGGCTTGTGCCATTCGGCTTACATCCACTCGGTGACCGTGATAACAGCGGGATCGGAGTCCCGCTGGCTGCACAGGATACAATCCTGTGATCCTTCACTGACCACTTCAAGTTCACCCAGTTTTAATCTTGCCTCAGTCGTGGTGTCGCTGAAATCCATGGTTCCTATTTCCTGTTTTTAGGTTTAATGTCGCGAGCGTATGGTTTTTCGTGTTTCGCGGGCCTATCCCGTTTTGGTATGAAGTTTCTTTACACCGCTTTGCTTTTTTTTACTGCCTTTGCTGTCCATGCGGGAGATTGGCGTGAGGATCTGACGCTTAAGCCTGGGGTGTTTCCGCCGTTGCGTCCGCTGACTGTGGACTACGAATTTGGCTGGAGCGGAGTGACTGCGGCGAATGCGAAAGCAAAGTTTTCGGTGACTGGGACGCAGAATGAACTTCAGCTCACGATTGGAACTGTCGGGATGGCGCGCTCAATGTGGAAAATGGATTCACGGGTCACTTCCGTCTGCGATTCGCTGACGCTGGCACCGGTGAGTCTAGTGCAGGTGGAGGAGTATTCTGATGAGACTCGCTCGACCAAGGTGACATTTACGGAGAAGGGCGCGGAACGTTTCCGGGTGAGCACACCGCCGGATAAAACGCCCCCAAAGATCAAGAAATTCAAGCTCAAGGATGTGCACGATATGCAGAGCGCGCTGCTGTTTATCCGGAGTCAGCCACTTGCAGTCGGCGAAAAGGTGAAGCTTTGTGTTTATCCGGGCAGCTCGGGTTATTTTGCGGTGATAGAAGTCCTGAAGCGCGAAAAGATCACGGTGGCTGGCAAACAGTGGGATGCGATCAAGTGTGATTTGAAGCTACGCGAGGTGGACAAGAAGTTTACCCTGAAGACACATTCCAAATTCAAAAATGCAGTGGCCTGGTTTTCGGATGATCAGGACCGCCTGTTGCTTAAAATCGAGGCGGAGGTTTTCATCGGCAAAGTCTGGACCGAGCTAAAAAAGTTCGAGTTTGAGGACGAGAAGAAGTGAGTGAATATATATTCAAACACTGCGTGTCCGAGCTCTGCATCAATCGGGTGAGCTAGCGCAGATCAGCTCCAGCTTCCTGTATTGACGGGTAATGATACAAAGAACGCTGCTACGCTGCTCGTAATACATGGCTGTTTGTTTAATTTCAATTGGATGGGTTTTTTTTCTGGATGTGAAGAATTTGCGGTGATCCCTGCTCTTAGAAAAAGCACACTCAACGACTACGCGCATTGGCTTGATGCAGAAGACATGGAAGCGATGCTGGAGGTAATCAGCTTTGATGAGTAAGTATGTGTTGTCGGTGAGGGAGAACTGGCCGTGACAGCAGATGCGCGAGGCATCGTCTATAAAGGCGATGAGGCGGGCCTGGCCGCGCAGTTCGCCTGCTTTTAAATGCGGCCCGTAGGCCGTGTCGACCTGTTAGAGTTCGTTGTGCGGGCATTGGCAACATTGGCAAAAGCCATACGGCGCTTGTTGTCGCCTTACATAATTTTTCAAAAAAACTCCTTGTGTGTTTCTGGTGAGCGCGTATAAGCGCCCTCCCTTTTCGCGCTCTAGCGTTTCCAAACGTGCATTCGCGACTCCGGCTGGAGATACAATTCTCTGCTGTGGTTGCTTTGTCGTCGAGGAATGTCGGGAGTCGGGAAAATGGGATCCATACAAAAACGAAAGTTGATCGGAACCACGAAGCCAAAGCTTCTAGGACACGAGAAACGAAAGTTTTTCCACGGAACACTAAAAAACGCTTGCCTTATGGGGCGGTGCCACTAGTTTCCGCGCCCCCTGCCGCAGGTGGTTCACTCCAAACCCCGGCAGGTTGTCTTTCCAAAAGGGACGGCAAAGCCTGATAAAATCAGGATAACGGAGTGAACTGCAACCAGACAATTTTAAATGCCCACTATTAACCAGCTCGTTCGTAAAGGACGCACCCAAGTTAAATACAAGTCGAAGGCTCCGGCTCTGACGAACTGTCCGTTCCGTCGTGGCGTGTGCTTGCAGGTGATGACCCGCACCCCCAAGAAACCAAACTCCGCGCTTCGTAAAGTCGCGAAGGTTCGTCTGACGAATGGTTATGAAGTTATCGCGTATATTCCCGGTGAAGGCCATAATTTGCAGGAGCATTCGATTGTGCTCATTCGTGGTGGCCGTGTGAAAGATCTTCCGGGTGTACGTTATCATATTGTGCGCGGTTCGCTCGACTCCCTCGGAGTGGACGGCCGCCGCCGCAGCCGTTCCAAATACGGCGCTAAACGTCCAAAGCCCGGCCAGGAAGCCGCCGCTGCTGGCAAAGGCAAGAAGAAGTAATCCCTTTTAATTAACCTTTTAAAATCATGTCACGTCGTCGTCGCGTCATTCATAAAGAAGAGAAACTGGACAGCCGTTATGGCAGCCCGCTCGTAGCCCGCTTCATCGGTTCGGTGATGCAGGGTGGCAAGCGCGCCACAGCCGAGCGCATCGTTTACGGTGCAATCGAAGAAAGCCGTCAGGGCAGTGATGCAGTGGATCCTTTGGAAACACTCAACAAGGCGGTTGAGAATGTAAAACCTCGCCTGGAAACCAAAAGCCGCCGCGTTGGTGGTGCAACGTATCAGGTGCCGATGGAAGTGCCTGCAGCCCGTTCGATCGCGCTCGCATTCCGTTGGATCGTGAACTACGCGACTTCCCGTAAAGGAATCCCTCTTACCAAGGCTCTTGCAAACGAGATCAAGGACGCCGCAAACGGCCAGGGGAACGCCATCAAGAAACGCGACGACACGCACAAGATGGCTCAGGCAAACCGCGCGTTTGCTCATTTCCGCTTCTAATTTCGCTTCAACACCAAACCCGTTTTTTCATGTCAGCCGTAGCAGAAGCACCAAAACCAACCAATCTGAATTCTCCTCAGCGGGCATACCCGCTTGAGAAGACCCGAAATATTGGTATCGCTGCGCACATTGACGCAGGCAAGACTACGCTTACTGAGCGTATTCTCTTCTATACGGGAATGATTCATAAGATCGGTGAGGTGCACGAGGGCACAACTGTGACGGACTGGATGGAACAGGAGCGTGAACGCGGCATCACGATTACCTCAGCTGCAACAACCTGCTTTTGGAAGCAGATCAAGCACGAGGGTGTAGTAAAACTTTTTGAAGATCAGAGGATGCGGGTGAATATCATCGACACCCCTGGTCACGTGGATTTCACAGCCGAGGTTGAGCGTTCGCTCCGCGTGCTCGACGGAGCAATCGCCGTGTTCTGCGCAGTAGCAGGTGTGCAGCCACAGTCCGAGACTGTATGGCGCCAGGCTACCAAGTATGGCGTTCCTCGTATTGCGTTCGTCAACAAGATGGATCGCACCGGTGCTGACTTTAATAATGCGCTGAACGACATGCGCACGAAGTTGAAGGCGAACGCATGGCCGATCTTGATTCCAATCGGCAAGGAAGATTTTCTCAAGGGTCAGATCGACGTCATCAATAAGAAAGCAATCATCTATCTCGACGACGAGTCCATGGGCTCCAAGTATGTAGTAGAAGAGCTGTCTGAAGATTTGAAGGCGCAGGCAGACGAGGCATACGACAATCTCGTAACCGCTCTCTGCGATATCGACGACGAGCTCGGAACGGCTTACCTCGAAGAAAAACCGATCAGCATTGAAATGATCAAGCATGCAATCCGGCGCCAGACGATTGCGAACCGATTTATCCCAGTCGTTGGTGGATCCGCTTTTAAGAACAAAGGTGTCCAGTATCTTGTGGATGCGGTAATTGATTATCTCCCGTCTCCAATTGATATTCCTGCACAGGAAGGCATCAACCCTGATAACTTGGAAGAGAAGATTCCGGCACCACCGGATGACAACGCCAAGTTCGTGGGCCTCGCATTCAAACTCTGGAGCGATCCTTTTGTCGGTAAACTCGTATTTTTCCGCGTCTATCGTGGCAAGCTTTCTAAAGGCGACACCATTCTCAATCCTCGCACCCGCAAGACGGAGCGCATTAGTCGCATCATTCAGATTCAGGCAGACAAGCGTGAAGACGTTGATACCTGCTACTCGGGAGATATCGCCGCCATCGTTGGCCTGCGCAATGTAATTACCGGTGACACCCTTTCCGACGAAGACGAAAACATCATGCTTGAGCCGCCGTCATTCCCTGACCCGGTTATCAGCATGTCCATCGAGCCAAAGACCAAGGCCGACCAAGAAAAGATGGGTGCGGGTCTCGCTCGACTCTCAGATGAGGATCCTACTTTCCGCGTATTTACGGACGAAGACACTGGTCAGACGATTATCGCTGGAATGGGTGAGCTCCACCTCGAAATTATCCGCGACCGTCTTCTTCGTGAATTCAAAGTAGAAGCCAACTCCGGCAAGCCGCAGATCGCTTATCGCGAAACCTGTTTGGCCCCAGCGCACGGCGTCGGTAAGCTGATCAAACAGTCCGGTGGTCGCGGTCAATACGGCCACGTCGAAGTGGACATGCGTCCGGCAGAACGCGGCAAGGGTCACACTATCGAGAACAAGGTTGTTGGCGGCACGATTCCTAAGGATTACATCCCTGCGGTCAAAAAAGGTATCGAAGAAGCATTCCTCAACGGTGTGCTCGGCGGTTACCCGGTTATCGATCTCGAAGTGGACATCGTTTTCGGCAGTTACCATGATGTGGATTCCAACGAAATGGCATTTAAAATGGCAGCGATCTTCGCAATGAAGGACGCCTACAAGAACGGCAGTCCGATTCTCCTAGAGCCAATCATGAAGGTGGAAAACACCACTCCAGAAGACTATCAGGGTGACATCATGGGCGATCTCAATCGTCGCCGCGGCATTATCAAAGGCATGGAGACCAAGAATGGCATGTGCATCATCAACGCTGACGTGCCACTCGCCGAAATGTTCGGATACGCCACTGCTATTCGCTCACTTTCAAAAGGACGTTCGTCCTACACCATGGAGCCCTCGCACTTCGAGCAAGTTCCTGAAAACGTAAAAGCCGCAGTGCTCGACCAGAAAGGCAAATAACTTACTTTACTCATGAACGGCCAACGCATCCGCATTAGACTCAAAGCCTTTGACCAGCGCGTCCTTGACGCCTCGTCGGCTGACATTGTTGAAACCGCAAAGCGCAGTGGCGCCCGCGTCGCTGGACCCATCCCACTCCCTACCCGGATTGAGAAGTTCACCGTGAATCGCTCTCCGCACGTGGACAAAAAGTCCATGGACCAATTCGAAATCCGCACCCATAAGCGTCTGCTCGACATTATTGAGCCGACCGCCAAGACAGTGGACGAGCTTCGCAAGCTCAATCTCCCTGCTGGCGTGGACATAACTATTAATATCTGACGCAACTTTTCATGAAGATCGGACTATTAGGCAAAAAACTGGGCATGACCCGCGTCTATGACGAGAAGGGCCGCATCACCTGCGTGACCGTGATCGAAGCAGGCGGCAATACGTTGCTGCAGAAAAAGACCACAGATGGCAAGGACGGCTATAACGCTGTTCAGGTCGGCTTTGATACGCAAAAAGAAAGCCGCGTCAATAAGGCGGCGCTTGGTATCTTTAAGAAGGCAGCTTCCGAGCCGAAAAAGCGTATTAAGGAATTCCGTCTCCCTGCTGACATCAAGCTGGAAGACAGCGTGGATCTTTCCGTGAAGCAGTTCACAGTTGGTGATGTCGTTGACGTCATTGGACAGAGCAAGGGACACGGCTTCCAGGGCGTTATGAAGAAGCATAACATGCACGGACAGCCTATGTCGCACGGTCACATGATGCATCGCCGTAACGGCGCAATTGGCAACCGCTCCACTCCAGGTCGTATCTGGAAAAACATGGGTATGCCTGGTCACATGGGTGACGAGCGCGTTACCGTTCAGAATTTGAAAATCGTTCAAGTCCGCGAAGAAGAAGGCGTCGTTCTCGTGAGCGGTGCAGTTCCCGGAAAACCCGGCTGCTACGTCGTGATTCGTCCGGCAAAGAAAGCCAAACAGGAGGCAGCTAAATAATGAGCGCTACAGTTCTTACCACCGAAGCCGCCAAAGCGGCCAAGATTGATGTCATCACCAACGGTAAATACACCCAAGCGGTGCATGAAACCATCATTGCGCTTCGCGCAGCCCGCCGTAGCGGAACAGCCTCGGTGAAAACCAAGGCAACCGTAAGTGGATCAGGCTCCAAGCCGTGGAAACAAAAAGGCACGGGCCGCGCCCGCGCTGGCTACAAATCCAGCCCTGTGTGGGTGGGTGGCGGCGTTGTTTTTGGACCACATCCACGTGATTACTCAAAAAAAGTCTCCAAGAGCACACGCCGCGTAGCTCTTCGCAAGGCACTGAGTTGCCGTATCGTAGCTGGCGACATTTATATCGTGCCAAACTTCGTAGTGAACAAGCCGAAGACCAAGGAATTTATCAAACTACTCGGTGCTATCTCTCCGGAGGAAAAGACACTCATCATTGCAAAAGACTTTGATGAAACAACACGCCTCGCCGCCCGTAACGTCCCCAAGGCGCAACTTATGATTGGCGCTGACGTAAACACTGAAGATTTGCTGGCATACAAGAAAATCGTCCTCACCGACGAAGCGCTGGCCCAACTCGCTGACCGCATCAACAAATGAACGAGCCCTACGACATTATCCAGACCGTGCATTTGACCGAGAAGTCCTCCGTGCTCTCGGAAAAAAGCAACCAATACGTTTTCCGCGTCAACACCAAGGCTAACAAGGTGCAGATTCGTCAGGCGATTGAGAAACTATTTAAAAAGAAGGTGCTGCGTGTGAACACCCTGAATTATGCGGGTAAAGTCAAACGCGGCAGAACCGGTCACATTGGCCGCAACAACCATTGGAAAAAAGCAATCGTGACCCTCGCCCCCGGTGAGAAGATCGACCTCGCATAAGGAGACACCATGGCACTTAAAACTTTTCGCCCTTTAACCCCGACCCAGCGCTTCAAGCAACTTCCTGATTTCGCCGAAATCACGAAGTCCAAACCAGAGAAGTCGCTCGTTGAGATCAAGCGCCGCACCGGCGGTCGCAATAACAACGGTCGTATCACCACCCGCCACATTGGAGGCGGTCACAAACAGAAGTATCGGATTATCGACTTCAAGCGCAAGCGCCGTGGCGCAGAGGCGACGGTGACTGCTATCGAATACGATCCAAACCGCACCTGCCGTATTGCACTGCTTGCTTATGCTGATGGAGAAAAAGCTTATATCCTCGCACCAGTCGGCCTCGGTGTGGGTGATAAAATCACTGCTGGTCCCGGCAACGAATCGAAGATTGGCAATGCTCTTCCTTTAAGTGAAATTCCACTAGGAACCACGATCCATAATGTGGAATTGATCCCAGGACGCGGCGGTCAGATGGGTCGCAGCGCGGGAGCCGCCATAATTTTGAACAACCGTGAAGGCACTTATGCGCTTCTGAAGCTTCCTTCTGGTGAAATTCGTCGGGTTCACGCCACCTGTTACGCCACTGTTGGCCAAGTTGGAAATGTGGATCATATGAATGTCTCCTCCGGCAAAGCTGGTCGCAGCCGCTGGCAAGGTGTTCGACCGACCGTTCGAGGTATGGTGATGAACCCGATCGATCACCCTATGGGTGGCGGACAAGGTAAGAGCAAGGGCGGTGGCGGACGCCATCATCCGATGTCCCCATGGGGCCAGCTCGCAAAAGGATTTAAAACCCGCCGGAAGCATAAACCGAGTGATCGCTTTATTCTCCAGCGCAAGACCGCAACCAAGAAAGCTGCAATCTAATTATTTATGGGACGTAGCCTCAAAAAAGGACCATTTGTTGAGCAGTATCTGCTCGAGAAGGTTGATAAAATGACCGCCGGTGGCATTAAAAAGCCGATTAAAACCTGGTCGCGTCGCTCCACGATCATCCCTGATTTCGTGGGTCACACCTTCCTAGTTCACAACGGAAAAATTTTCAACTCGGTCTTCGTGACTGAGAACATGGTAGGCCACAAGCTTGGTGAATTTTCGCCCACGCGAATCTTCAAGAAGCATGGAGCCCACACTGCGAAAGTAGCGAAATAGCGATACCTTCGAAATGGGGGAGATTTATGAAACTCTCACCTGTTCCGATTCTCGCTTTTCTTCTGACGATAATCGTCAGAGTCGGTGCTCAAACCGATAGTTCTTTAACAACTGTAGATTCTGAAATCAGTCCCCAAGTAGCCATTGAACGGCTCAATGCGGAAACCGAAAGACTCCGGAAAGAGCTGACCGAGGCCCAAGAGCGCACCGCGCAAGCCCAGGCGGAAGTTGAAGTTTTTCACCGCCAGATTGAAGGGATTAAACTCCGCATGGATGCGCTAGGCGTATCCACGTTAGGTGAATCCTCTAAACTGGAGCAAAGACTTCTGCAAGCAGTGCGCGATTTGCAACTGGCCGCCAAAGCTCGTAAATCACTCTCTGAGCAGATGGTCAAAGTAGCAGATACTGCGTCAGTTTTCCTGAAAACACAGAACGACAAGACACGAGCACTACTGGAAGCAGCCCTTAAAAAAGCAGATGAGATACTCGTGCAAGTCGTTGCGGGCGAAACTCCACTAGCTAAGGCGAACGAAATACCAGCTACTCTGGTAAATGGAAAAGTCAGTGCGGTAACGCAGCTGAAAACCAAAGCAGGACCACTGACCTGTGTAGTAATCAACCTAGGAGAAGAGCACGGCGTAAAAGTCGGAATGCCTTTTCAAATCCGGCGTGAAAACCGGACGATAGGAATAGTCCGGATCATCGATGTCCGGCTAAACTTCAGCGGGGCAGTCATTCAGAATCTCAGCCATAAAAAAGACAACATTCAACTTGGAGATAACGTCAGAGTGAATGCACAAAAATAAATTTTAAACCACAACAACGACCACGATTTAATCAGCACAATGCAAGTTAAAGCCAGCTATCTTTATGCACGCATCTCGGCATTCAAATGTCGCCAGGTAACGCGTGAGATCCAAGGACGCCCCGTTGCGGACGCGCTCGATGTCGTTGCCTTCAGCCCCAAAAAGGCTGCCTTCCTCGTACAGAAAACATTGAAAAGCGCCATCGCCAACGCCGAAAACAACCACAACCTCCGCGCTGAAAAGCTCGTTGTGAAGGAAGCTGTTGTCGGTGAGGCTCCAACCATCAAACGTTTCCGTGCGAAAGCCCGAGGCAGCGCTGGTTCGATCCGTAAGCGCACCAGCCACATTTTCATCACCCTCACCGACGAAGTCGAAATCAAGCATAGGGTGCCAAAGAAGACAGCTTCCAAAAAAACCGCCAAGGGTACCACCCGCAAGAAAGCCACCCCAACATCTGAGGCCGCTGCTCCAACACCCGCACCGGAACCCAACCAAGAATAATTTATGGGACAGAAAACCAATCCGATCGGCTTCCGACTCGCAGTAAATAAAGACTGGCGCTCCAAATGGTTCGCCAACCGCAAGGAATTCCCAGAGTTTCTTATCAGTGACAATAACATCCGCAAGTATGTGAAGGAAAAGCTTCGTCTTGCGGCAGTCGCCAGAGTGCTCATTGAGCGCGCATGGAATAGCATCCGTGTGACGATCCACACTGCACGTCCTGGTATTGTGATCGGACGCAAAGGCGTGGAGATCGAGAAGATGACCGATGATATTTCCAAACTCTCTGGCGGCAAGCAGGTGAAGATTGATATCGTTGAGATCAAAACTCCCGACCTCGATGCTCAGCTCGTTGCAGAGAACATCGCAATGCAGATTGAGCGCCGCATTAGTTTTCGCCGTGCAATGAAGAAAGCACTTCAGACCACGATGGAAATGGGCGCCCAAGGTATCCGTGTCCGTTGCGCTGGCCGCTTGGGTGGTGCTGAAATCTCTCGCGCAGAATGGCACCGCGAAGGCAAGATTCCACTTCATACTCTTCGTGTCCCGATCGATTACGGTTTTGCTGAAGCTAGCACCACCTACGGAATCATCGGAATTAAATGCTGGATTTGTAAGAGCGAAACCGCGCCAGAGCCAGCTAACGCCAATGGCGAAGAGCAGCAGCCCCGCCGCGAGCGTCGTGACCGCAATAATGAACAACCTGCGCCAGCCGCCGCTGCGGAGAACGCCTAACCCATTTTTTTAAGGACTATCTGTTATGCCCTTGATGCCCAAACGAGTGAAGTATCGCAAAACCCAGCGCGGGAGCCGCGCCGGAACTGCGACCCGTAACGTCAACATTGATTTCGGAGCTTTTGCTTTGCAAACACTGGACCGCGCATGGATCACCAACACCCAGATTGAAGCCGCCCGCGTTGCGCTTACTCGCAACATGAAGCGTAAAGGTAAACTTTGGATCCGCATTTTCCCCGATAAATCGGTGACGGCACGTCCGCCAGAAACCCGAATGGGTAAAGGTAAAGGTCAGCCTGAATACTGGGTTGCCACTGTCCGCCCTGGTAACATTTTGTTTGAACTCGATGGTATTCCTGAATCCGTCGCCCGCGAATCCCTGCGTCTCGCAGCTGACAAGCTGCCAATCCGCACCAAGTTCATGACGCGCCACTAATAAGAACGAGTATGAAGATTAAAGAAATTTTAGAACTGACGCCCGATGAACTTCGTGCCCGCAAGCGCGAATTGCGTGAGGAAGTTTTCCATCTCCGCTTACAACAGCAGAGCGGACAGCTTGAAAAACCAAGTCAGCTCCGTCTCCTACGCCGCGAAATCGCCCGCTTGGAAACCGTGTTGACTCAGAAAGCCACTCCCACAGCAGCGCCAGCAGCCGCACCAAAACCCAAGGCCAAGGCAACAAAGGCGAAAGCAGCACCGAAGGCCGCCAAGAAAAGCAGTAAATAATTTCCCATGAGTGATACAGCCACCGTTGAAACCCCTGCACGTAATCTGCGCAAAACCCGCGTAGGTACAGTCGTCTCGACCAAGATGCAAAAGACCGTCGTAGTTGAAACCACCACGCGCGTTCCGCATCCCAAGTTTGGAAAGATCGTAAAGCACGTGAAAAAATTCCACGCACACGACGAGGAGGGCAAAGCCCAACTCGGTGACCGTGTCCGCATCATGGAAACTCGCCCGATCAGCAAGCTGAAATCATGGCGTGTAGTAGAAGTCCTCAAGCACTAAATTTATCCGCACTCTTTTTGCGCACCTTTTAATATGCTCCAAATCCGTTCCAGAATTGATGTAGCCGACAACACAGGCGCCCGTATGGCGAAAATGATCGGTGTCATCGGAAAAGCCACCCTCATCGCCGGTATTGGGGATGTGATCACCGCACACATCCGCGAGGCTCAGCCCGGTGGATCAGTGAAAAAAGGTGACGTTGTCCGCGCTGTAATTGTCCGAACCCGCCAGGCGATCAAGCGTGAAGATGGTAGCTCACTGCGCTTTGACAACAACGCCATGGTGATCATTGACAAGGATCAGAATCCCAAGGGCACCCGTATTTTCGGACCTGTTGCCCGTGAGCTTCGCGAGAAGAATTTCATGAAGATTGTGTCCCTAGCCCCGGAGGTTTTATAACATGGCCAATAAACCAAGATTTCACGTTAAGAAGGGCGATACCGTTGAGGTGATCACCGGTGTCCACAAGGGAGCCAGTGGTAAAATTCTCCAGTTGCTGCCGAAGAAACAACAAGTGCTCGTTGAAGGTGTGCGCATGATTAAAAAGCATACACGCAAGAGCCAGGAGCATCCTCAGGGTGCCATCCTCGAGCGCGAAGGCCCCATCCATGTTTCCAATGTGAAGCTCATGGAAAACGCCGAGGCCAAACCAGCGGAAAAAACCGCCAAGAAAAAGAAGTAAGCCATGCCCGCACTTTACGAAGAATATAAATCCAAGGTGATTCCCGCGCTGAAAGAGTCGCAGGGTTACAAGAATATCCATCAGGTTCCCAAGGTAGAAAAAGTCGTGGTGAATACCTGCATCAATGCGCAGACATCCGATTACAAGCAAGCGCTTGAAGACGCCAAGAATGAAATTGGAGTCATTACCGGACAGAAGCCTGCGGAGACTCGTTCTAAAAAAAGCATCGCGAACTTCAAGCTTCGCGAGCACCAAGCAATCGGTGCGAAGGTCACCCTCCGTGGTACCCGCATGTATGAGTTCCTCGAGCGTCTCATCAAGACTGCCCTGCCTCGTATCCGCGATTTCCGAGGCGTCAGCCCTCGTGCGTTTGACGGATCGGGCAATTATACCCTCGGTGTCTCTGATCAATCCATCTTCCCTGAAATCGAACTCGACAAAATCAAGCGCAATATCGGTTTCGACGTCACAATTGTCACCAGCGCCAAAACCAACGCCGAAGCGAAGGCTCTTCTTACTGAACTGGGCATGCCCTTTTCGGATAAAAACAAACGCCAGCAACAGGCCAAAGCCGAGCAACCTAAAGCTTAATTATTCATGAGTGCTCTTACTGATCCAATCGCAGATTTTTTGACCCGCCTTCGCAATGGAAACCGTGCGGGGCTGGCTGAAATTTCAGCACCCTATTCAAAAATCAAATTGGAAATTGCCCGTATCCTAAAACAGGAAGGCTACATTTCTAATTACGAAGTTGATAACACCGGAGACCATCCATGCCTCAAGGTTGTCAGCAAATTCGTAAACCGCACCTCAGCCATCACCGGACTTAAACGCGTGAGTAAACCCGGTCTCCGTAAATATGTCGGAGCTGGCGATATTCCACGTGTGCTTGGCGGTATGGGTGTTAGCATTCTTTCAACTCCCAAAGGAGTGATCACAGGCCGTGAGGCCAAGAAACAAAACGTCGGCGGCGAGCTGCTGGCTTACGTCTGGTAATTATATGTCACGTATTGGTAAAAAACAGATCGAGTTGCCTGCCAAGGTTGTTGTTAACATCGCCAAAGATGGCGCTGTGAACGTCGAAGGCCCAAAAGGCAAGTTGTCATGGGCACTGCCATCCTGCATTTCCGCAAAAGTTGAAGGCACCATCCTTACGGTTGCCCGCAGTAGTGAGGACCGTAAAGTGCGTGCACTTCATGGTCTGAGCCGTGCGCTCATCAACAATATGGTTCAAGGCGTTTCCAATGGATACGTCAAGGATCTTGAAATCCAGGGCGTCGGCTTCAAGGCCATCGTCAAGGGCAATGTCATTCAATTGAATCTTGGTTATTCTCATGAAATCAACCACGCGATTCCTGAGGGATTGAAGGTCACTGTGACTGACAATACGAAAGTTCGCGTCGAGGGCATTGACAAAAAAATGGTCGGCCAACTCGCATCCGACATACGCGGCTACTACCCGCCTGAGCCCTACAAGGGCAAGGGTGTGCGTTATGCCGGTGAACAAATCATTCGCAAGGAAGGCAAGACCGTCCAGTAATCTATGGCTATCATTAAACGCAAGCAAAGCATCAAGATGCGCCACACGCGCCTTCGCAAGAAGGTCGCAGGCACCACCGAGCGTCCTCGTCTCGCAGTACATTTTTCCGGCAAGAATATTTACGTTCAGGTCATTGATGACACCGTGGGCAAGACGCTTGCCAGCGCCAATACCACCGAGGCAGGTCTTAAGAGCCAGAAGCCAAAGGCAAACGCCGCCACTGCAACGACAGTCGGAAAGCTGATCGCCGAACGAGCCAAGGCAAAACAGATTGAGAAAGTTGTATTCGATCGCGGCGGTTTCATCTATCACGGAAAAGTAAAAGCCCTTGCTGACGCTGCTCGCGAAGGTGGTCTCCAGTTCTAATTTCTATGCCCGCTCCTAATCAAAATACTAACAACCGGAATAATAACAGTCCTCGCGGCCGTCGTGGTCCTAGGGATGGTGATAAATCCAAAGGTGCAGCAGATGGTCCAGGCAGTGATCTGATCGAAAAGCTCGTCGAGATCAATCGATGCGCCAAAGTAGTCAAAGGTGGACGCCGTTTTAGCTTCAGCGCGCTTCTCGTTATCGGTGACAAAAAAGGCAGAGTGGGTGTTGGTTTCGGAAAAGCAAACGAAGTATCCGAAGCAATCCGCAAAGCCAGCGAGCGTGGTCGCAAGTCGCTCAAAAAAGTTTCGCTTTCCATTAACACCATCCCACACGAGGTGATTGGTGAGCATGGCGGCGGTCGCGTCATTCTCAAGCCCGCAAGTCCGGGAACAGGCATCATCGCTGGTGGCGGTGTGCGCGCCGTCTGCGAAGCAGTGGGCATCAAAGATATTCTTGCAAAGAGCCTCGGCTCAGGTAATCACGCCAACGTCGTGAAGGCAACCATTCACGGCCTCCTCCAACTCCGCTTGCGTGAAGAAATTTTCAGGCTCCGCGGAATTGCTATCAAACCAGTCGCTGCTGCTGCAATCTAAGTTATGAATCTTACTAATTTAAAACCACGTCCAGGTTCACGCCATCGTATCAAACGCGTTGGTTGTGGAGAAAGCAGTGGTCATGGAAAAACCAGCGGCAAGGGTCATAAGGGACAGAAAGCTCGTTCAGGCGGAAGTATCCGTCTCGGCTTTGAAGGTGGTCAGATGCCACTGTTCCGTCGTATGCCCAAGCGCGGGTTTAATAACAAGGCATTTGCTACCCGCTATGCAGTGGTAAATATTTCGAGCCTCAACGCTTTCAACGAAGGTTCAACGGTGGATGAAGCGACTCTCTTGAAGATGAATTTGATCCGCAGGCCTTATGACGGCGTGAAAATTCTCGCCAATGGCAAGCTTACCAAAAAACTTACCGTGTCAGTCAATAAGGCCAGTGCCGCAGCAAAGGCGGCCATTGAAACAGCAGGCGGCACGTTGACGCTGAAGTAATTGTTTTCTGAGCCGACGTGACGGAACTCCCGGTTTAGGCCTTTATGCCACCGAGATTCCGCCCCGTCGGCTTCTTCTTTTTCCCTGATGATCTCCGCATTCTTTAATATCCGCAAAATCCCTGAGCTTCGGAACAGGGTTATTTTCACGTTGCTGCTCCTCGTGGTTGTCCGCCTAGGTTCGTCCATTACCTGCCCCGGTGTAAATGCTAGTGTGCTCCAGCAGTTTTTTTCGAGTGAGGTGAATAGCTCGGGTGGTGGTGGTGTGGCAGCGTTATTCAACATGTTTTCCGGTGGTGCGCTGGAGAAGTGTGCAATTTTTTCGCTCGGCGTGATGCCTTATATTAGCGCCAGCATCATGATTCAGCTTTTGACAGCGGTAATTCCACAGCTGGGCAAGTTGGCGAAGGAGGATGGCGGACGTCAGAAGATCATGCAGTATACGCGTTACGCGACGATTATGCTTTGCATATTTCAGGGCGCGTTACTGGCGAAGTCGCTCCAAAACCCTGGCAGCCTGTTGCATAATATCGAAAAGACTATCGAAGTTTATGGTCCGCTAGTACCAAATCCTGGGACGGGGTTTGTGGTGATGACAGTAATTTCCCTGACGGCTGGAACCATGTTCCTGATGTGGCTGGGTGATCAAATTACCGAGCGCGGAATTGGCAATGGAATGTCCCTGATTATCTCGGTGGGTATTCTCTCACTGTTTCCAGCGGCGCTAGTACAGGCTTGGAAAACGGTGGTACCAACCGTCGGAGGCGGACAACCGATCCTATTGGTCTTCATGGTAGCGTTCCTTGTTCTGGTGATAGCTGGAGTTATTTGTATCACACAGGCTCAACGTAGAATCAGTGTTCAGTATGCAAAGCGGGTCGTTGGACGGAAAGTCTATGGCGGGCAGACTCAGTATATGCCTTTGAAAGTAAATTACGCGGGCGTCATGCCGATCATTTTCGCGCAGGCAATTTTGGTTTTCCCGTCATCGATTATTCAGATGATGTGGAGTGATTCTCCGGCAGCAAATCGCTTCGCCGCATTTTTGAGCGAAGGCTGGGGGCATTACGCGATCATCGGCCTCATGATTTTCTTCTTTAGTTATTTCTGGGTGGCTACGCAGTTTCGTCCCCAGGAAATTGCAGACGATTTAAAAAAGCAGGGTGGATATATTCCTGGCATACGGCCTGGAAAAGCGACGGCAGATTTCTTGGATAATACGATGACCCGCCTGACTTTTGCAGGCGCTATCTTTTTGACGATTATCACCATTCTTCCTCAGCTGCTATCTCAGGGAATGGGAATCCCGCCACTTGCTGCACAGTTTTTTGGCGGCACGAGTATTTTGATCGTAGTGGGGGTGGTGCTCGATACCATGCGTCAGATCGAGACTCATTTGATTCAGCGTCATTATGACGGTTTCTTACGCAAAGGAAAGATGCGTGGACGTTTTGATCGGAATCCAAACCAGATGGGAGAGGCGGCGACGAACACCGCTTTGATCTGGGTCGCAATAGCTGCGTCCATCGTGATTCTCGCCGGCATTGTTTTCCTAATGAATGGTCAGGCTAAGTGAAGTGGAGAAGCTAAGTGAAGCGGCGAATTGTGCTTTTAGGCCCACCGGCATCGGGGAAGGGGACGCAGGCTGATCTGATTAAGAGCAATATGGGTTTTGCCACTGCATCTCCTGGAGCAATGTTGCGGGAGGAGAAAGCGGCTGCGACTGAGCTTGGCCGCGAAGCGGATGTTTTGACAAGTCAGGGCAGGTTGGTGTCGGATGAAATAATTAATTCCGTAGTGAGTGCGTGGCTTTCGCGGCAACCGGGTGATACTTTTGTGTTTGATGGATACCCGCGTACGGTTGGACAGGGTGATGCATTAAATGCCATGCTGATTGCACGCGAAATTCCGTTGAATGCAGCCATCTTTTTGGATGTGAATGTGGAAACACTGCATCAACGTGTTGCTCGAAGAATGAACTGCATGAATTGCGGGAACATTGTAAGCGCAGGTCTCCATATTCCTGATGGAGAAACTAAATGTCCGCGTTGTAGCTCTGTGCTTAGCAGACGTCGCGATGACACGCCAGAGACCTTGCAGGCAAGGCTTTTGGAGTATGAAGAAAAGACAGCGCCGTTAATTGCGTATTACGAAAATCGAAATCTTTTGTATCGCATCGAAGCCTCACGCACGCCTGAATTGGTGTTTACTGACATCCGGCAAATTTTAAACACGTGATGATTCCGATTAAAAACGAACGCGAAATTGACAAAATGCGGATTGCGTGCGCAGCCGCGAGTTCTGTCCTGGAAAAAATCTGTGTAATAGTACGTCCCGGTGCCACTACCGAGGCAATTGACAAGGCGGCTGCAGATTATATGTCGGACGAAAATTGCCGCAGCGCATTTTTAGGTTACAAGAATTTCCCTGGACAGATTTGTATTTCGATCAACGAGGAGGTGGTGCATGGAATCGGAGGTAGCAGGCGGATTCAGTACGGTGATATTGTAAAACTCGATGTTGGTGTGATTAAAGATGGCTGGGTGGGAGATAATGCGCGGACTGTTCCGGCGGGAGCTGTGCAGCCGGAATGGCAGCGTCTTTTGACGGTTACCGAGGATGTTCTGATGCGCGTGATTCCAATGGCGCTGGCGGGTAGACGCCTTGGAGATCTTGGGGCGTTCGTGGAGCAGGAGGTTGTGGCGAACGGATACAACGTGGTGCGCGAATTTGTTGGGCACGGCGTCGGTCGCCATCTTCACGAGGAACCACAGATACCTAATTACGGGCGTCCGGGCAGTGGTCCGAAACTCAAGGCTGGAATGACGCTGGCTATTGAACCTATGGTCAATTTGGGCACGGCGTCGGTAAGAACACTCGCGGACGCTTGGACTGTCGTGACTGCAGATGGCCGCCCTAGTGCACATTTCGAACACACGATTCTTATTACCAAGGGCGAGCCGGAAATTTTAACGCAACGTCTGCAAACACCCGTGCAGTGAGCTTTCACGAGTGGCCCCAAATTTTAGAAAAAAATGCAAAAAGATTTGCAATCACCTCTTGCCAGAAAGCAAAGTTCTGATAGTTGTGACCGTTCACGACCTGACCCAACGTCGGATTTTCCGACAAAAAGTAACGTCGAAACTAACGCGCGAGGCATACGCTGAATGAAATGGCGAATACCTCGAGCGCTTTTTTGTCCTCGGAAAACAGAGATTACAAATAACGAATTACCATGAAAGTAAGAGCATCCGTAAAAAGGCAGTGTGAATCCTGCCGCATCGTGCGCCGCAAAGGTGTCGTGCGTGTCATTTGCAAAAACCCGCGCCACAAACAGCGCCAAGGCTAACCCCAACGCTAACCTAAAAACCAAATAATATGCCCCGTCTCCTAGGCGTTGATATTCCCGGCGATAAGCGCATCGAAGCTTCGCTCCCTTACATTTACGGCGTTGGCCCGACTACGGCCATCCGCATCCTCGAAGCCGCGAATATTGATCCCAATATTCGAGCCAAGGATCTAAGCCCTGAGCAGCTGAACGCTATTATTCAGGCAATCTCTGCAAGCAAGCTTCCCATTGAGGGGGATCTGCGTCGCGAGATTCAGCAAAACCTCAAGCGCCTCCAGGCGATCAACTGTTACCGCGGGATACGTCATCGCCGTAGTCTGCCGGTGCGCGGTCAGCGCACGCAGACCAATGCACGTACTCGCAAAGGTCCCCGTAAGACTGTGGGTGTGCAACGCGCCAAGGACTCCAAGTAAACATTATTTAACTCCAAAATTTGTATGGCTGACAACGAAACTAACGACACCCCTGAAGCGGCACCGGCGGAAACGCCAGTTGCTGCCGCGCCTGAGGCTCCAACAGCCACTGCGGCTGAAACGACAGCCACTGCGGCTGAAACGACAGCCACTGCGGCTGAAACGACAGCCACTGCGGCTGAAACGACAGCCACTGCGGCTGAAACAGCACCTGCTGAGGTCAAGCCCAAGGCTGCCAAAAAGCCCGCAGCGAAGAAGACAAAGGAAGCAGCACCCGCAGCTACTCCGGCGGCAGTGGATGTCTCGCTCGACTTGAATGCCGGTATTGAGCCCATCAAGGTCATCAAGGCAAAGGGTAGTAAGAACGTGCAGGTTGGCGTTGCAAATATTCTAGCCAGCTTCAATAACACCATTGTGAGCATCGCTGACATGGTTGGAAACATCATCGGCTGGTCGAATGCAGGTAAGTGCGGTTTTAAAGGCTCGCGCAAAAGCACCGCATACGCAGCACAGATGGTGGCGCAGGACGCTTGCCGTCAGGCAATGGGACACGGTCTCCGCGAAGTCGAAGTGCGTGTGAAGGGTCCTGGCGCAGGCCGCGAATCTGCCATCCGCGCAATCCAGGCTGTCGGCCTCGAAATCAGTATCATCAAAGACGTGACACCCGTTCCACACAACGGCTGCCGTCCTCCAAAAGCCCGTCGCGTATAATTTAACTATAAAGAATCATGGCACGTTACACAGGACCCAAAGACAAAGTCAGCCGCCGTTATGGTGTGCCACTTTTCGGCCCCACCAAATATCTGGAGCGCAAGAATTATCCTCCAGGCCAGCATGGCCCCAAAGGCAGCCGCCGCAAGCAGAGTGAATATTCTGTCGCACTTGCTGAGAAACAGAAACTCCGCATTCAATACGGCCTCTTGGAGCGTCAGTTTCGCCGCTTTTTTGAAATGGCGAGCAACCGCCGTGGTATCACCGGTGAAATCTTTCTCCAGCTTCTGGAGACCCGCCTTGATAATGTCGTATACCGTCTCGGCTTCGCAAACTCCCGTCCTTCAGCCCGCCAGATGGTGAGCCATGGACACGTGCAGGTGAACGGTCGCAAGACCGATGTCTCCAGCTTCGTTTGCAGGCCTGGTGATGTGATCACGATCAAGGAAAAGCCAGGTTCGCGTCGCCTCGCGACGAAGAACACTGAACTGACCCAAATCACTCCTGTGCCGGATTGGTTGAGTGCAAACAAGGAGCAGTTCACTGGAACGATGGCCCGCATTCCTACCCGTGAAGAGATCGCGCCAATCGTGAATGAGCAGCTCATCGTTGAGTTGTATTCCCGCTAATCGGTAACAGTCATTTTATACAAAACGACACGGAGCAATCCGTGTCGTTTTTTGTTTGCCGTTGTATGAATACAGATAAATAAATCTGCTGAACTAATACATACATATGAGACCAACAACGGCCTTCATGAGAGAAATACCCGGTGCACGCTGCGCAAGGATCACAGCCGTTATCACTGTGAATTGGCGGATGTTTCTTTGAAGCCGATGCCTGCCTTGGATAAGGTTTTCCAGCTCTGTGCTGTCGTTTCCTAGCGTGACTCCGTGTCAGATTTTACACGCTTTTTAAAGTCAGTGAATGTTTAACGGGTGAAGGTGGTTTGATCGGATATGATGGATTCGAGATCGTAGCTGTTGCGCAGACCGTGCCAGAGCGAATGCTTCCAAAGTTCAGAACTCCTGATCTCACCCTGTAGAGGAAAGACATTGAGGAAATAAGCTGAACCGGAAATTTGAGATTTTGCCGAGGAGGCAGGCTTTCAGTTGAGTTCCTACACGGATGATCAGTGTGCCTTGCGACAACCTTGTGCCAGGCCTGCAAGCTCGCCATCTGGTATCAGGAATACTTCCTGAAATCCATGCGCCAACACTGTATTACCGCATACGGCACAAAACAGTTCCTGAGATCACACGCGTCCAACC
>Ga0209181_10001905_pt1 | contig 34969 bp, 26 predicted proteins | sample MAT05_FD_187208 | JGI IMG/M metagenome (GOLD analysis project Ga0209181, IMG submission 187208) | Freshwater microbial communities from Lake Fryxell liftoff mats and glacier meltwater in Antarctica - MAT-05 (SPAdes) (version 2) | ecosystem: Environmental > Aquatic > Freshwater > Ice > Liftoff... | reverse complement strand
GCTTGACGGCCTGGCGTCGGCGCCCTGCCGCCGGTTGCCGTCAAAAACCCTTTTCGTCCCACCCGCCCAGGAGCCCCCATGGCCCGCAAGAAGCCGATCACTGTCGAAGCCCTGTGGCAGCTGGACAGGTTGGGCCCGCCCAGCCTGTCGCCCGATGGCGCGCAGGCGGTGTGCTCGGTCGCCAGCTCGGACATGGACGAGAACAAGAGCAGCAGCGCGCTGTGGCTGCTGTCCACGCTGGGCGGCGCACCCAGGCGCCTGACGCAATGCGGCGAGAAAGACGGCCAGCCGGCGTTTTCGCCCACCGGCAACCTGATCGGCTTTGTCGCCCGGCGTGAACAAGGCGGCCACAAGGACGAGGCGCCGCAGTTCTACGTCATCCCGCCGGACGGCGGCGAGGCCCGCCGGGTGGGCGAGGTGGCCACCGGCGTGGATGCCTTCCGCTGGTGCCCGGACGGCCAGCACATCGTGTTTGTCTCCTGGGTCTGGCCGGGGCTGAAAGGCGCCAAGGCCCAGGCCGCCGCGCTCAAGGACTTCAAGGCCCGCAAGGACACCGGCTACGCCACCAGCGACTCGTTCTACCGCTATTGGGACCACCTGATACCGGCCGGCCGGGTGGCCCACCTGCACCGGATGAACATCAGCACCGGCAAGGTGCGGGACCTGTTCGAGGGCACCGATTACGAGCTGCAACGCGCCGACCCCGACGCCCACTGCTTCGACGTCTCGCCCGACGGCAAGCGGGTGGTGTTTGCCTACGACCCCGCGCCTGAAAAACGCAGTGACGGCCGCTTTGCCATCGCCGAACTGGACCTCAAACGCAAGCGTTTCGAAACACTCGCCCAAGACGTTGGCTGGGATTTCAACAACCCGCGGTACAGCCCCACGGTCGGGCCCGCCGGCCAGCAGATCGCCTTCACCGCCAGCCACCAGGCCCAGCGCCACACCATGCCGTGCCATCTGGCGCTGGTCACGCCCGGCGAGCCGGTCGAGGTCGTCAGTGCCGAGTGGGACCACGACGTGCAGGCGCCGCTGCTCTGGGAGGCCGACGGCAGCGCGGTGCTGTTGGGCGCCGAGCAACAGGGCCAGCGCCACGTCTGGCGTTTTGATCTGGCCGACCGGCGGGCCGAGGCCATCGTGCGCGGCGGCTGGGTGCAGGCCTTCGACAAGGCCGCCGGCACGCTGGTGACCCTGGCGGACGCCGCCGACCACCCGGCGCGCCTGGCGGCCCACCTGCCCGGCGCCGATGCGCGCCGCATCGAATCGTTCAACGACACCGTGATGGGCGGGATCAGCCTGGGCCGGCACGAGGCCATCACCGTCACCGGTGCGCTGGGTGACGCGGTGCAGGTCTGGTTGTTCTACCCGCCGGGCTTTGATGCCGGCAAAAAGTACCCGCTGTTGCAGGTGATCCACGGCGGCCCGCACACTGCCGTGGGCGACAACTGGCACTACCGCTGGAACAACGCACTGTTTGCGGCCCAGGGCCATGTGGTGGCGGTGGTCAACTACCACGGCTCGTCGGGCTTCGGTCATGCCTTTCTCGACAGCATCACCCACCGCTGGGGCGAGCTGGAGTTGCAAGACATCGAGGCCACCACCACCGAGATGCTCAAGCGGCCCTACATCGACCCGAACCGGGTCTATGCCACCGGCGGCAGCTACGGCGGCTTCATGGTGGCGTGGATGAACGGGCACGTGCCGGGCGGGCCGGGCGGGCGGTATGCGGCCTATGTCTGCCACGCCGGCTGCTTCGACTGGACGGCGATGTTTGCCGACGACGCCTGGGCCTGGCATGCCAAGGAGCTGGGCGGCTGGTACTGGGACGACCTGGCGCGCATCAATGCGCAAAGCCCGCACGCCTTCGCGGCGCAGATGAACACGCCCACGCTGGTGATCCACGGTGCGATGGACTACCGCGTGCCCGACGCCCAGGGCCTGGCCTACTACAACACCCTCAAGGCCAAAGGCGTGGAGGCACGGCTGCTGTGGTTTCCGGATGAAAACCACTGGATCCTGAAACCCCGCAACAGCCAGCTCTGGTACGGCGAGTTTTTTGGCTGGCTGACCCAACACGGCGGCGGCGCCGCAGCGGCCAAGGGTCGAGGCGCCGGCAAGACAAAACCCGGCAGCGCAGGCGCCAAGGGCAGCAAAGGCCGCTGACCTGCCGCCAACTCAGGCGGCTTGCACCACCTCCAGCGCCGGCCCGTGCCCACGCCGGGCCTGGTCTCGGCCGTCGTGCTTGGCCAGGTACAGCGCGGCGTCGGCGCGGCGCAGCAAATCAGCGGTGCTGTCGCGCTGGCCGTGCCATTCGGCCACGCCCACGCTGGCGGTCAGCGTCAGCCGGCCGGCCTCGCTGGCCAACGGCAGGCTGCGCACCCTGCCGCACAGGCGCTCGGCCAGTGCCAGCGCGTCCGCGCCGGACGTGCCCGGCAGCAGGGCCAGAAACTCCTCGCCACCCCAGCGCGCCAAGTGGTCGATATCGCGCAGCTGCGCGCCCATCACCGCAGCCAGGTGCTGCAGCGCACGGTCGCCCACCGCGTGGCCACAGCTGTCGTTGAGACGCTTGAAATGGTCGATATCGATCATCAACACCGAAAACGGCACCACAGACTTGCCCGACGCCGGCAACCGGCGCGCCCGATGCTCTTCTTGCTGCAGCAGCCCGTCGATGGCACGGCGGTTCAGCAGGCCGGTCAGCGGATCATGGCGCGACAGGCGCTCCAGCCGGCTCACCATGCGCGAAACCACCAGCGCCACCAGCATCATCTGGATCACCAGTGCCGAGACCATGCCTGTCAATGACGAGCCCAGGCTGAGCACGGTGTTTTGCAGCACCTCCGCCATCACCGTCTCGGGCGATTGCAGGGCGCGCAGCGAGCGCGCTGCCAGCATCAGGCCGGCCAGCAGCATCGGTGCGGCAAAAAGCAGGCCCCAGCGCAGGTGCAGGCTTTGCCGCACATGGCGCCAGACGTCGGCCGCCGTCCAGAAATAAAGCGCCGCCCAGACGCCGGCAACCCAGGCGATGCGCGCCGGCACCCAGGCCCCGTCCAGCGCCGCCAGCACCGACACCACCACGCTGGCCGCCAGTATCAGGCCCTGCGGCACCGGCCAGCGGCGCTGACCGGTGAACGACCACACCCCGCGCTGCAACGCCAGCGTGGCGGCCACGGCCAGCACATTGCCCAGCGCACGGGCCGGGGGATGCTCGGCATGCATGCCGAACACGATCAACAGCAAGGCCAGCGCGCTGCCGACCGCATGCGCCGCCCACCAGCCCGCCGCACGGCGCTCACCCGGCAACACCAGGGCGGCCACCATCCAGGCCGGTGCCAGTACCGCATACTGCAGGGCCAGCAGCAGCAAGGCCACCCCTGAAGGCGTCAACGACGGGAGGCGCAATGCCAGCGTTTCCATGGCATCGATTGCAGCACAGACTGAGGCCTCGGCGACAGCGCCACCCCCTGAATTGGGTATGCTCGGCGTGTGGACCATTGCCGGTTCTTGCCCCGGAAAGCCCTGCCAATGCTGATCAACTTCTTCTACACGCTGCGTGCGGCCAAGTTGCCGATCTCGGTCAAGGAGTTCCTGACCCTGCTCGAAGCCGTCAAGGCCGGGGTGATCGACCAGTCGGTCGACCAGTTCTACTACCTGGCGCGCACCACGCTGGTCAAGGACGAGGCGCTGTTCGACAAGTTCGACCGGGCTTTTGGCGCCTACTTCAAGGGCATCGAGATGCTGGCCGACTTCACCAAGGACGTGCCGCTCGAGTGGCTGCGCAAGAACCTGGAGCTCGAGCTCAGCGCCGAAGAAAAAGCCAAGATCGAGAAAATGGGCTGGGACGAGCTGATGGAGACGCTTAAAAAGCGCTTCGAAGAGCAAAAAGAGCGCCACGAGGGCGGCAGCAAATGGATAGGCACCGGCGGCACCAGCCCGTTTGGCGCTTACGGCGTCAACCCGCAGGGCATCCGCATCGGCCAGGACAAGAGCCGCAACAAGAGCGCCGTCAAGGTCTGGGATCAGCGCGCTTACAAGGACTACGACGACACGCTCGAGCTGGGCACCCGCAACATCAAGGTCGCGCTGCGCCGCCTGCGGCGGTTTGCCCGCGAGGGCGCCGAGACCGAGCTCGACCTCGAAGACACCATCCACTGCACTGCCGCCAACGCCGGCTACCTCGACATCAAGCTGGTGCCCGAGCGCCACAACAAGGTCAAGGTGCTGCTGCTGATGGACGTGGGCGGCACGATGGACGAGCACATCCACCGGGTCGAAGAGCTGTTCTCGGCTGCCAAGACCGAGTTCAAGCACCTCGAGTTTTACTACTTCCACAACTGCCCCTACGACTTCATGTGGAAGAACAACCGGCGCCGTTTCAGCGAGAAGACCGCCACCTGGGACCTGATCCGCAAGTACAACAAGGACTACAAGCTGATCTTCATCGGCGACGCGACGATGAGCCCGTACGAGATCCTGCAGCCCGGCGGCAGCGTCGAGTACAACAACGAAGAGCCCGGTGCCGAGTGGATACAGCGCTTGACCAACGCGTTCCCGAAATTTGCCTGGATCAACCCCGAGCCGCAGGGCGTGTGGCAGTACCGGCAGTCGATCTCGGTGGTGCAGCAGCTGGTCAACCAGCGCATGTTCCCGCTGACACTGGCCGGGCTGGAAGGGGCCATGCGCCTGCTGACCAAGTGACCCACGGCCAGTGATCAAGGCACTGCACGGCGGCGGCGACGACATCTCCAGGCGGGCGCTGCACGGTGCGGGTCGGCTGACCCTGCGCCTTCTGGGCCTGTTGACCGTCTCGGTGATGCTTGGCGCCTGCTCGTTGCTGCCAAAATCGATGACCGATCGGATCGCCCCTGCCGCCGCGCCGGTCTCGGGCTTGCGCCTGGTGGTGCAGGCACCGCGCGATCTGCAGGCGCTGCTCGAAAAACACCTGGACCTGGCACGCCTGCAACTGCTGCGTGGCGACGAGGTGATCGACGATGACGAATGGGCGCGCCTGGCCGCCGCGGCCCCGTCGCAGGCGCGCGAACTGCTGCAGACCGAGGGCTACTTTGATGCCAAGGTGACCGTGCGCCGCAACGTGGACGGCACCGGCCCTGCGGCCTTGCAATGGGTGAACCTGACAGTGGACCCCGGCCCGCGCACCCAGGTTGCCAGCCTGGAGGTCGAGACCACCGGCGACCTGCAGCGCCGCGCTGTGTCTGGCGAGCGCGAGGCCAGGGCCTTGTTCGAGGCGCTGGCCGACAGCCGCGACGGTCGGGTCGGCAAGCCGTTTCGCAGCACCGACTGGGCCGAAACCAAACAATCTCTGCTGGCCCGGCTGCGCGCAGCAGGTTATGCCGCCCCCCGGCTGGCCGACAGCCAGGCCGTTGTCGATACCCCCACCCAGCGCGCGGCGCTGACGGTGACGCTGGACAGCGGGCCACTGTTCCTGACCGGCAGCTTCAAAGTGGACGGTCTCAACCACCACGACCCAGCCACCGTGTTGCACCTGGCAGGTTTTGGCCACGGCACACCGCTGACCGAAGCCCGTCTGCTGGACTACCAGGAGCGTCTGCAGAAGGCCGGGTTGTTCGAGACCGTGGGCATCAGCTTCGACCCCGACCCACAACAGGCTGCGGCCGTGGTGGTCCGCGTGCGGCTGGTCGAGCTGCCGCTGCAGCAGATCACCATCGGCCTGGGCGCCAGCGACAACACCGGCCCACGCGCCACGCTGGAGCACACCCACCGCCGGCTGCTGGGCCTGCCGGTGATCGCCCACAACAAGCTCGAATGGGGACGTGACAGCCAGAAGTGGGCGGGCGACTTCCAGACCCATCCGGGTGAAGGGTTCTACCGCAACCTGTTCGGCGTGCAGATCGAAAACGTCAAGAGCAACACCGACGTGGTGCTGTCGCAGCGGCTGCGCCTGGGCCGCACCCAGGACACACCGCGCATCGAGCGGCTGTACTTTGCCGAGCTGCTGCGGTCACGCCAGACCGACAACGTGCCGGTGGTGCGCAGCGGCACTGCCAGCCCCAACACCGCCACCGCGCTGAGCGCCAACTACCACTGGGTCTGGCGCGACCTGGACAGCATCCTGCTGCCCACCCGCGGCATCACCTGGGCGGTCCAGGTGGCTGCCGGCCAGGCCAACAGCCCCGGCGGTGTCGGCGGGCCGTTCTCTCGCCTGTACAGCCGGGTCACGGGCTACCTGCCGATCGGCGACAGCTGGTACGGCCAGGCCCGGTTGGAGGGCGGACAGATCGTCAAGCGAGAAGCCGTCACCGTGCCGGACGCACTGGGCTTTCGGGCCGGTGGCGACGATTCGGTGCGGGGCTATGGCTACCGCACGCTGGCGCCGGTGGGTGCGGACGGCGGCACGCTCAGCGGCCAGTCGCTGTTGACCGGCAGCCTGGAGCTGGCGCGCCCGATCCTGGCCAGCCAGCCCGCGCTGTGGGGCGCGGTGTTCATCGACGCCGGCCGCGCAGTGGACCATTGGGCCGACTACAAGCCGGCACTGGGCTACGGCGTGGGCCTGCGCTACCGCAGCCCGATCGGCCCGCTCAAGGTCGACCTGGCCTACGGTGAAGAACTGAAAAAGGTGCGGCTGCACTTCACGGTGGGAATCGCTTTCTGATGGACACCCCCAAGCCCGACGCTGCGCCCGCGCCGCCGCCAGCCGCCGACGGATCGCCGGGCAGGGCGACCGCCCCGGCCGCCGCACCGCGCCGCCTTGGCAGGTTGGGCAAGACGCTGCTGGGCGTGGCCGCCGGGGTGCTCGTGCTGGGGCTGTTGCTGCCGGCCGGCGCGGTACTGGCGCTGCTGCACTGGCCGGGCGCGCTGCCCTGGCTGAGCCAACACGTGCCGGGCCTGCAGGTCACCGGACTGCAAGGCACGCTGGGTGAGCGCCGCGTGGTGATCCGGTCGCTGGACTGGCAGTTGCCGGCGGCGGCCGGGCGGCTGCAGATCCAGGGGCTGGTGGTCCAGGGCGGCCGCCTGACCTGGCTGCCGCATCCCGGCGCCGTGATCGGCCTGCAACTCGACGGTGTGTCGGCCGACCGGCTGCAATACACCAGCGGACCGCCGTCCGGCACGCCGCTTGCTGCGCCCACCCACCTGCGGCTGCCGCTGGCCCTGCAGGTCGACAAGCTGCAAGTGACGCAGTTGCAGATCGATGAGCTGCCCGTCATCGAACGCTTGAGCGCCAGTCTGTCGCTGGGCGTTGACCGGGGTGCCCTGCACCGCATCACTGCACTGGCGCTGGACTGGCAGCAAGCACATCTGCAGGGCGATCTGCAGATCGCAAGCGCCGCACCGCTGGCGCTGCAGGCCAAGCTGCAAGCCAGTCGCCAGGCGCCTGCGCCGGACCCTGCGGCACCAGCCAACGCCGCGGCTTTGCTGGGCTGGGCTGCCACGCTTGACCTGCACGGCCCGCTGGACCGGCTGGCCGTAACGGCCAGTCTGCGCGGCCAGGCCGGCCCAACGCAGGCGCCGGTCGCGGCACTGGACGCCAGCGCCACCCTGCTGCCCTTCGCCACCTGGCCGCTGGGTGACCTGAGCCTCAGCACCGACAAGCTCGACCTGTCCGCGTTGCTGCCAGGCCTGCCCCGCACCGCGCTGTCCGGCAGCGCCAGCGTGCGGTCGACCGGGCTGGACCAGCCCGCCACCCTGGATGCCACGCTGGACAACCGGCTGCCAGGCGCCTGGGACACCGGCCGGCTGCCGCTGCAGCGGCTGGTGCTCAAGGCCAGCGCCAAGCCACGCCAGCCCGAGCGCCTGACGCTGGAGCGTTTCGAGCTGACCCTGGCCGATGCCAGCGCAGGCGCTGGCCAGATCACCGGTCAGGGCCTGTGGACCGAAGGCAGCCTGGCGCTGGACCTGCAGGTGCAGGCGCTGCAACCCGCACGCCTGCACCGGCAGGCGGCCGCCCTGGTGCTGGGCGGCCCGGTGCTGCTCAAGCTCAGCGGCCTGCCAGCACTTGGCAGCACGGCGCCTCCCGCAGCACCCGCCGCAGCGCCGGCCGGACCCGCTGCGCCGGCGTCGACAGCGGTGCCCTCCTCCAAGCCATCCGGGCCGCCACCCGCCGCCGCTGCACGCCCTGCCTCACCCCTGCAACTGGTGATCGACACCCAGCTCAAAGGCCGCAGGCTCGATGGCAGCGGCCAGGAGGTGCAACTGCGTCTGGTCGCCAGCGGCGGCGCGCGCCAGTTCAGCATCACGCAGGCCCAGGCCCGCGCCGGCCCGGCCAGCGCCGAGTTGCAACTCGATGCACGCAGCGATCCGGCCGGCTGGCGGTTGCGCGGCAAGGGGCGGCTGGACCACTTTGATCCGCGGCCGTGGTGGCGCGGCTCTGCAGACACGGCCTGGCAGCGCGGCCCGCACCGGTTGGACGCCCAGGCCGACATCGACCTGCTGTGGCGCGGCGCGCCTGCAGGCGCCGCCGTGCAGCACCCGGCCACGCCGCCGGTACCGCTGATCGAACGCTGGCTGCGTGCCGCCGATGGCAACGCCAAGCTCAGCCTGAGCAACAGCCTGGTGGCCGGCGTGCCCCTGTCGGCCACGCTGCAACTGCACAGCGTGGGCATCGGTAGCGAGATAGCCGGCCAGATCGACCTGGCCGGCAACCGTGCCAGCCTGCAGGGCCAACGCGCCGTCAAACCAGCGGCCGACCACTGGCAATTGCAGCTGCAGGCGCCGGCGCTGGCCGCTCTGGTTCCCTTGGGTCGCCTGGCTGCCGAGCTGGCACCTGCATCGGCCGCCTACTGGCCCACCGCTGGCAAGCTGGACGGCCAATTGCAAGCCAACGGCCGCTGGCCGTCGCTGCGCACCCAGGGCGACCTGCAGGCGCAGAACCTGACCACCGCCGCCGGCACTGTGCAAGCGGCCACCCTGGGCTGGCAAACCGGCGAAAACGCCGATGCCCCGCTGGCGCTGAGTTTGCAGGCCAAAGGGCTGGTCTCCGGCGACAAACGGCTAGACACCGTGGAGGCCACGGTCAGCGGCAACCTGCGCAACCACCAGGTGCGCCTGCGCATCGACAGCCCGGCCAAGCCGCCGGCCTGGACCGATAACCTGCTGGGGCCCGCGGGCACCGGCACCCGCTTGCAGGCCGACGGCCGCGGCAGCTGGGCTGTTGTCGGCGACGCGGCCGGCCCATCACCGACCGGCCAACAAGGCCTGTGGCGGCTGCAGGACCTGCAACTGCAAGGCGGGGCCAGTGATAGCCAGGGCGGCAGTCGGGCCTGGCTGACCGCCAAGGCACTGGCCGTCGAGGTCAGGCTGGGGCCGGACCTGCAGCCGCTGGCGCTGGCGCTGGCACCGGGTCGGGTGCAATTGCTCGGGACCGCGATCAACTGGCGAGAAGCCCGATGGCTGGCGGCCAGTCCGTCCAATCCGACCCGTGTAGCCGGCACACCGGGCCAGCCACCGGCCGGTGGCCGCGGGCAGCTGAGCGTGCAGGGTGAACTCGAAAATTTCAACGTCGCGGCCATGCTGGCCCGGACCCAGCCCGCGATGGGCTGGGGCGGCCAGCTGACCGTGGGCGGACATTTCGACATCCGCAGCAACGACCGGGTCGATGCCGAGGTGGTGCTGGAGCGCCTGTCCGGTGACCTCACCCTGACCGACGAATTGGGCAGCACCCAGTCGCTGGGCGTGACCGACCTGCGCCTGGCGCTGACAGTGCATGACGGCCTGTGGCAGTTTGCCCAGGGTGTGGCTGGGCGCAACATCGGCGAGATGGCCGGTGCCCAGGTGTTGCGCACCACGGCCGACCGCTACTTTCCGCCCGACGACACCCCGCTGCAAGGTGTGCTGGAGTCGAACGTGGCCAACCTGGGCATCTGGGGCACCTGGGTGCCGCCGGGCTGGCGCCTGACCGGCAAGTTGCGCACCAGTGCCAGCTTTGGCGGCACGCTGGGCGCGCCCGAGGTGCGCGGCGAGATGCTGGGCAGCGGGCTGGGCGCCCGCAACCTGCTGCAGGGCGTCAACCTGGCCGACGGCGAATTGGCGCTGACCCTGGCCGGCGACACCGCGCGCATCGACAGGTTCGTCTTCAAGGGCGGTGATGGCCAGTTGAGCCTGACCGGCAACGCCACGCTGGGCGCCAAACCCAGCGCCAGCTTGCGCCTGACCGCCGATCGGTTTCGGGTGCTGGGCCGCTTCGACCGCCGGCTGGTGGCCAGCGGCAATGCCGATCTGCGGCTGGACAGCCAGCGCCTGCAGCTCGACGGCAGCTTCAACATCGACGAGGGCTTGATCGACCTGAGCCGGGGCGACGCCCCCAACCTGGACGCTGACGTGCAGGTGCGACGCGCCAGCACGGCGGCCTCGGCACCGACATCGCCAGCCCCGGCAGCGGCGGTCGAACATCCGGTCGCGGCCCAGGCACCGCTGCCGCTGCGCCAGGCCCAGGTGGCGCTCAAGATCAACCTCGGCCAGAAACTGCGACTGAAGGGTCACGGCCTGGACACCGGCTTGCGCGGCGACCTGGCAGTCACCAGCCCGCAGGGCAAGCTGGCGTTGCGCGGCCAGGTGCGCACCGAAGGCGGCACCGTGGCGGCCTACGGCCAGAAACTCGAGATCGAGCGCGGTCTCGTCACCTTTATCGGCCCACTGGACAACCCGCAACTCGACGTGCTGGCGCTGCGGCCCAACCTGGACGTGCGGGTCGGCGTGCTGGTGGGCGGTGCAGCGCAGAACCCGCGCATCCGCCTCTACAGCGACCCTGAGCTGTCCGACTACGACAAGCTGTCCTGGCTGGTGCTGGGCCGCGGCCCCGACGGCCTGGGCCGCAGCGACTCGGCCCTGCTGCAAAGCGCGGCGCTGGCACTGCTGTCGGGTGAAGGCCAAAGCCCCACCGGGGCGCTGCTCGAAGGCATAGGCCTGACCGACTTCTCGGTGCGGCAGTCCGACGGCGACACCCGGGAGACCATCGTCAGCCTGGGTAAACAGCTCTCGCGCAACTGGTACGTCGGGTACGAGCGCAGCGTCAACGCCACCACCGGCACCTGGCAGCTGATCTACCGGATCGCGCAACGCTTCACCGTGCGTGCCCAGTCCGGCAGCGAAAACGCACTGGACGTGATCTGGTCCTGGCGCTGGTAGCGCCAGCGGCGCGGCGCGCCAGCACGGGCGGGGTGACATGCGAGAATCGATGCCGCAGTACGCAAGCTGCCGCCGCCGTAGTTCAATGGACAGAACGAGCGCCTCCTAAGCGCTAGATACAGGTTCGATTCCTGTCGGAGGCACCAGCCAAGACGCGACTGCCCGGCTTGGCGAAAACCCGTCAAATACCCAGCAGGTTCGACGCCGCGAAGTCCGTGCTGGCGACATCCGGATGCCCGGTATCGACCAGCCGGCGCTCGAGCAGGCGCTGCTTGGCCATCATGCGGCTGATGATGCCGGCCTCTTCCTTCATCGAAAAGAACATCGGATAAAGGGACCGCTCTGTGGCGGCACGCTCGGGCTGCCCTCCAAACTCGCCGATCTGTGACACGATGAAAGAAAAATCAGCCGACAACAGCACGGCAGGCGCGTTCACGCTGGTGTTGAGCCGCTCCCCGGTCAATACCGTGAAACCCAGCATGCGCTCGTAGTAGCGCACATGGCGGGGGTTGACCTCGATCAGCAACGTGTCGAAGCCGCGGATGCGGTGCGCCACGATGTAGGCCACGTGAAACAGCGCTGCCAGCACACGTTTGGTGCCTACCGTAGGGTCAACCGCCAGCTTGGTGAACTCACAGATCCGCCGGCCCTGGCTGCGCAGCGCCGTGACCTCGGGCCCAAAGGCGTCGTCGGCGCTCAGGCGTTTGGGGCTGTCGAACGACACTGTGATGGTGCCGATGACAACCTCGTCCTCAACCGCCGAGAGCGTGAACTTGTTTACCGCGCTGTCAGTGGGCAGCGTGACATCGCGGTAACCACGCCAGCCATAACGGCTCTTGAGCAGGCCGTTGACCATGCCGCGACGTTCGTCCGATTCGGCAGCCTTGATCTTGAAGCGGCGCGGACCGGCAGCGCCGTCGGGCAACAGGTCGATGCGCGGATCGCTGACCAGCATGTGGCCGGCTTGCCCGCGCCACATGACCGAAGCTGCATAAATCGTGCTTGACTTCAAGGTTGCACCAACTTGGGGATCAACGACCGGAAAGAAATCCGAAAACTCTTACACCGGCAAGATGATAGCGGCTGCACTGCGCAACACATGTGTCAAGACGACGCCGAACCCCAATAATTGACAAAAATGAACTCCTGAAAAACAGGTGAAACTCGTATCAATCTTGCGCAGCCTGGCGATGGATCAGGTCTGACAGCACCGCCAGGCTGTCGGCTTCGTGCAGCGGCTTGTCGTGGCGCACCCGCAGCATGCGCGGGAACCGCAGGGCCACACCGCTCTTGTGGCGCGGGCTGTGGGCGATGCCTTCGAAGGCCAGTTCGAACACCAGTGTGGGCCGCACGCTGCGCACCGGGCCGAATTTTTCCAGGGTGTGGGCACGGATGACCTTGTCTACCGCCTTGAACTCGGCGTCGGTCAGGCCGGCGTAGGCCTTGGCAAAGGTCAGCAGCTGCAGTGAATCCGGGCCGGGTGGCTCGCGCCGGGCGATCGCCTCGACCACCGCGTCGGCCTCGGCCTGGCTGGCCGGCGGGCGGCTCCAGACCGCAAAGGTGTAGTCGGTGTACAGCCCCGCGCGCCGGCCGTGACCGGCCTGGGCATAGACCAGCACCCCGTCCACCGTCATCGCATCGACCTTCCACTTCCACCAGACACCGGTGGATTTGGTGCGGCCGCTGCCGTAGGCCGCGTCGCGGTGCTTGAGCATCAGGCCTTCGACGCCGCGCTGCCGGCTTTCATCCCGCAGCGCTGCCAAACCTGCCCAGTCCTCGGCCACCAGCAGGGGCGACAGCTGCAGCGGGGTGGCGGCCAGCACCGCCTCCAGTTGCTGGCGCCGGGCGTGTTGCGGTTGGCTGCGCAGGTCCACCCCGTCCAGCGCCAGCAGGTCGTAGGCGATGAAGCGAACCGGGGCATCGGTGAGCAGCTTGCGGCTCAAGGTCTTGCGGTTCAGGCGGGGCTGCAGTTGGTTGAACGGCGCCGGCGCGCCGCAGGTCCACACCACCAGTTCGCCGTCCAGCACGGTACCGTCGGCCAGGCCTTGTGCAACCGCCACCACCTCGGGGAAGCGCTCGGTGATCAGTTCCTCGCCGCGTGACCAGATCCACACCTGGCCAGCCTGGCGCACGATCTGGGCGCGGATGCCGTCGTACTTCCATTCGGCCAACCAGTGGCCGACGGGGCCCAGCACCTGCTCAAAATCGGCCAGCGCCACCGGGACGGCATGGGCCAGAAAAAACGGGAAGGGCTGGCCGGTGGCAGCGGCCGGCGTGGTGTCCGCTGGCGCCATCAGCGCACGCAGCCGGTCGGCCGTGGGCAGGTTGCGGGCGCTGGTCCAGCCCACCAGGCGTTGGGCCACCAGTTTGGGGTCCAGCCCGGCGTGCCCTGCGATGGCGCGCTGCACCAGCAGGCGGCTGACGCCGACCCGGAACCCACCGCCGATCAGCTTGCCCAACAAGAAGCGCTGGTCGGACGGCAGCTCGTCCCACCAGCCCCGCAGCGACAGGGCCTGCACGGCGGGCGACGCGCCACGCAGCGGCAGCAGGCGCTCGTCGAGCCAGGTGGCCAGGCCCAGGTCGCTGTGCCGGCGCGGTGGCGGCAACACCAGCGCAATGGTCTCGGCCAGATCACCCGCGGCCTGGTAGCAGGCCTCGAACAACCAGCCGGTGATGCCGGCGGCGGCGCTGGCCTCGGCGCGCATCAGCGCCGAGGGCACGGTCTGCTGCGGCTTGCCACCGGCCAGGAAGTACAGCGCCCAGGCGGCGTCCGCAGCGTCGGCCTCGCCAAGGTAGCGCCGAAGCGCGGCCAGCTTGGCCTCGGTGGCGGTGCTGGCATCGAGCTCGGCGTACAAGGCGGCGAAGCGGCGCATCAGGCGGGGCGGTCGGCGGTGGTGATGGCAGCGCCAGTCGGTGCGCCAGCGGCCGCGGCGGCGATGGGCTCGGGCGGCAACTCACCGCCTTCAGCGCCATATTCGGTGTGGAATGAGCCGGCCTGCAGCCCTTGCTCTTGCAGCCAGCGCACCATCACTGCCTCCTGGCCGTGTGTAACGATCACCCGTTCGGCGCCGGTGGCCCGGATGGCGCGCTGCAGGCCCGGCCAGTCGGCATGGTCGCTGAGCACAAATCCGCGGTCCACGCCCTGCCGCCGGCGTGCGCCGCGCAGCAGCATCCAGCCGCTGGCAAAGCTGTCGCTGAAATCCCCCAGCCCGCGCGCCCAGGCGCTGGCATGCACCGACGGCGGCGCCAGCACCAGGGCGCCAGCCAGCGCGTGTTTGTCTGCCAGGCCGGGCAGCGTGACCGTGGGCGGCAGCGCCACACCAGCGGCGCGGTAGGCGTCGTTGAGCGGCGCCACGGCACCGTGCACCACGATGGGCCCGATGCTGGCGTCCAGCCCGGCCAGCACCCGCTGCGCCTTGCCAAAACTGTAGGCCAGCAGCAGGCTGGGCCGGCCGGCTGCGGCGTTGGCGCGCCACCAGGTGTTGATGTCGTCGAACACCGCCGCCTGCGGCGTCCAGCGGTAGATCGGCAGACCGAAGGTCGATTCGGTGATGAAGCAGTCGCAGCGCACCGGCTCGAAGGGCTCGCAGGTCGGGTTGCGCTCATCGACCGCGCTGAGGTAGTAGTCGCCCGAAGCGACCCAGACCCGGCCGGCGTGCTCCAGCCGCACCTGGGCCGAGCCCAGCACATGCCCGGCCGGGTGCAGGCTGATGCGCACGCCGTTGTGCACCACCTCCTCACCATAGGCCAGGCCTTGCAGCGGCAGCGACGCGCCCAGCCGGCTGCGCAACACGCCGCCGCTGATGGCGGTGGCCAGCACATGGCCGTGGCCGGCGCGGGCGTGGTCGGCATGGGCGTGGGTGATGACCGCGCGCGGCACCGGCCGCCAGGGGTCGATATAAAAATCGCCGGGCGGGCAGTACAGGCCGCGCGGCAGGTGGATGACAAGGTCTTGCACGGTGAGCGGGGGGATCGGTCCGGCCGGGGTGTCAATACTTGCCGGTGATGCCGGCCAGGCGCAAGAACCAGTACGCGGCCGAGGCCACGAAGCTGCGGCGCAACGCGGGCCACCAGCCCGCGCCCGTGCCAGCACGCAGCACCTCATGCGACACCACGATCGCTGCGTCGATGCGGCGCGCCAGCTCGGCAGTGAACGGCTCGTCGTGCACGATCAGGTTGGCCTCCAGGTTGAGCAGCAGCGACAGCGGGTCGATGTTGCTGCTGCCGACGGTGGCCCAGGCGCCGTCCACCACCGCCACCTTGGCATGCAGAAACGCCGGTGTGTACTCGAACACCCGCACCCCGCTGCGCAGCATCTCGTCGTACAGCACCTGCGCGGCCAGCGCTGCAAACCGGTAGTCGGCCTTGCCTTGCAGCAGCAAACGTACCCGCACGCCGCGCTGCGCGGCCCGGCGCAGCGCACGCCGGAACAACCGGCCCGGGTAGAAGTACGGGCAGATCAGGTCAACCCGGTCGGTGGCCCGGGCGATCGCCTCGACATACGCGTGTTCGATGCTGCGGCGGCGCCGCAGGTTGTCGCGCACCAGAAAGGCCACCCGCACCGGCGCCAGGGCGACAGGTGCAGCTGCTGCGGCATCAGGATCTGGCACCACCCGCAAGCGCGCCAGCACCCGGCGTGCCCGGGCCAGCGGTTCGGCGCCGCGGGCCAACTGGATCACCTCTTCACGCCAGTCGGCGCCCAGCGCCGCGCGGCTCCACATCGCGCGGGCGGTTTGCTCCATCAAGGCCGCGGCCGGGCCGAACAGGCGCACCGCAAAGTCCAGCCGGGGGGCGTCGGACCAGCCATGGTTGAGGTCGTTGCGGTCGTCGATGAGGTTGATGCCGCCGACAAAACCCAGCTCGCCGTCGACCACACAAAGCTTGTGGTGCAAGCGCCGCAACTGGCCTGGCTGCAGCAGCCGCCACCAGCGGTCTACCGGCCGGAACACCGCCAGGTTCACGCCCGCCCCCGACATCCACTCCCGCAAGCGGGGCAGCGTGGCCTTGCTGCCGAAGCCATCGACCACCACACCCACCCAGACCCCGCGCCGCGCGGCGTCGGCCAGGGCCATGGCCACGCGCTGCGCAGCGGGGTCGTCGTGGAAGATATAGGTGGCCAACCAGACTTGGTGGCGCGCCGCGGCAATGGCCTCACACATGGCCGGAAACAACTCGTCGCCGCCGGCCTGAAGCACCACGGCATTGCCACCGGTGAGTTGCGACGCCAACTCCGGCGGTGGCGGTGAAGCGGACGCGGTTGGCGGCGTCATCGGGGGCAGATCAGCGGTCGCGGCTCAATCGAGCTGCAGCTCGACCACCAGCGGCAGGTGGTCGGACATCCGGGACCAACCGCTGTTGCGTGGCACGCTGGCGGACACGCAGGCCAGGCCGCGGGTGTAGACCCGGTCCATCGCAAACATCGGCACCGACGACGGAAAGGTGCGCTGCGCCCGCTCAGGTCCGGCGTTGGCGCGCTGCAGCGCAATCTCGCGCATCGGGCCGTCGAGCTTCTCGCCCCAGTCGTTGAAATCGCCCGCCACCAGCAGCGGCGCGCCGGGCGGCACCTCGGCAGCGATGAACTCGGCCAGGCGCTCGACCTGGCGCACCCGGCTGGCGTGGATCAAGCCAAAGTGCGCCACCACCGCATGCACCTCCACCCCTTGCCACAGCACCGGCACGTGCAGCAGGCCACGCTGCTCAAATCTGTGGTCCGACACATCGTGGTGGCCCACGTCGCCAATCGGCCAGCGCGACAGCAGCGCATTGCCGTGCTCGCCGTGCCGGGTGACGGCATTGGTGCGGTAGGCCACCTCGTAACCTTCGGGCGCCAGGTAGTCGGCCTGGCCGCCTTCGGGCCAGCCCAGCAGCGTGCGCTTGAAGTGCAGCGCCTCGCGCTGGTGGAACAGGCGCACCTCCTGCAGGCAGACCAGGTCGGCGTCGAGTGCCTCGATACCCAGGCCCAGGTTGTGGATCTCCAGCCGCTTGCGCGGGCCCATGCCGCGCACACCCTTGTGGATGTTGTAGGTGGCCACCCGCAGCGTCTGGCTGCTGTGCTGGGTGACAGGGTGGCCTGGCTGCGGCAGGCGTGACGGGCCAAAAGCGGGTTTGCGCATGGTGGGCTCGATCACGCGGTCATCCGGGGCAGGTGCAGCAGTGCCTCGGCGTTGCTGGGTGAAAAACAGCGGTCAGCCGCCTCACGCCAAGGCAGCCAGGCGTGTTGCAGGTGCTCACGCGGGCTCAGCGTGACGGGTGTTCCCGCAGGCACGCACAGGCCGAACACATGCTCGGTGTTGTGCGTCACGCCGGGCGCGTAACGGTGGCGCCAGACCGGGTAGATCTCGTAGACATTGCGCAGGCCCCAGTCGTGCAGCGCCGACCGCGGCACACCCGGCAGCACGTCGGATGCGCCGACGTTGATGCCGGTTTCCTCCGCCACCTCGCGGATGCAGGTCAGGTCCAGCGGCTCGTCGGCCGCGTCCTTGCTGCCGGTCACGCTTTGCCAGAAACCGGGCTGGTCGGCACGCTCGATCAGCAGCACATCGAGCGCCGGGGTGTAGATCACCACCAGCACACTCTGGGGGATCTTGAAGGGTCGTGCGGCGCCGGTCATGGCCGTGCCCTGCGCTGGCGCACGGCCGTGGCCAAGCCTTGCAACAGCGGCACGGTATCGGTCCAGCCGATGCAGGCATCGGTGATCGACACGCCGGGCTGCAGCGGCACGCCGTCTTTCAGGTCCTGCCGGCCCTCGTGCAAATGGCTTTCGACCATCACGCCGATGATGCGGCGCTCGCCGCCGGCCAATTGCGCGGCCAGGTCGGCCGCCACATCGATCTGGCGGCGGTGCTGCTTGGCCGAGTTGGCGTGTGAGCAGTCCACCATCACCTGCTGACGCAGGCCGGCCTTTTTCAAGGCGGCGCAGGCCGACGCCACATGCGCGGCGTCGTAGTTGGGCGTTTTTCCACCACGCAGGATGACGTGGCCGCAGGCGTTGCCGCGGGTCTCGAAGATCGCCGCCACACCCATCTTGGTCATGCCCATGAAGGCGTGCGGCGCGGCGGACGAGACCAACGCATCGGCCGCCACCTGCACACCACCATCCGTGCCGTTCTTGAAGCCCACCGGGCACGACAGCCCCGAGGCGAGCTGGCGGTGGCTGGGGCTCTCGGTGGTGCGTGCGCCGATGGCGCCCCAGGCGATCAGGTCGCTCTGGTACTGCGGGCTGAGCAGGTCGAGAAACTCGGTGCCGGCGGGCAGGCCCAGCGTATTGATCTCCAGCAGCAGCTCTCGCGCCCGGCGCAAGCCCTCGTTGATGCGGAAGCTGCCGTCCAGCCGCGGGTCATTGATGTAGCCCTTCCAGCCGACTGTGGTGCGGGGTTTTTCGAAGTACACCCGCATCACCACGATCAACTCGCCCGCCAGCGCGTCGGCCAGGGGCTTGAGCAGGCGGGCGTACTGCATCGCCTGGTCGTGGTCGTGGATCGAGCACGGCCCGACCACCACCACCAGCCGGTCATCGCTGCCGTGCAGCACGGCGCCGATGGCGTCGCGGGTGGTCTCGACCAGCGCCTCGATGGCTGCAGTGACGGGCAGTTCTTCGAGCAGCACGGCGGGCGAGACCAGCGCCCGCACCGCCTTGATCCGGGTGTCGTCGATGCGGGTGGTGTCGAGCGTGGCGTCTGTCATTTCAACCAGGCGGCCGGCTACGCGGTCGAGTTGGGGGATGTCCAGGAAGGTCGGCATCTGTAAGCGAAAAGTTGAGTTCAGCGGCGTTCAAGGTGATCTCGAAGCCATTGCGCAAACGGCGCTTCGTCGATCTCACCCGCAGCGAGGCTGAGCATGACCATCACACAGTCGGCGTCAAGCGCAGTCATCCGCCAGCCGTTGAGGAGCAGAAACAGTTCGACAGCGACAAACGCCGTGCGATTGTTGCCGTCGATGAAAGGGTAGTTCTTGGCGAGGCCGAAGGCATAGGACGCCGCCAGCTCGCACACGTCGGGCGCACCGTAATGCGCCAGGTTGCGGGGCCGGGACAGGGCCGACTCCAGCAGACCCGCATCACGCACGCCGGCAGCGCCGCCGTGCTCGGCCAGCTGTTCATCATGCACCGCCAGGATGACGGTGGGGTCTATCCAGACCCAGGTCTGGTTGGCCGGCACCGCCCTATTTGGCCAGTTCGCGCAGCACAGCGCGGCGCGACTTCATGACCTCACGCGCCACCTGCATCTGGTCCTCAAACACAGGATCGTGCGGCGTGATCCGCATGCCGTCGGGGCTGGTGGTCAGGTACAACGTGTCGCCCTTGCCCAGGTTCAGGATGGCCAGCACCTCCTTGGGCAGGATGACGCCAACCGAATTGCCGATCTGGGTGAGTTTGAGGGCGTGCATGAGAGGGCTCCGGCAAAGTTATAACGAATGTTATACCTCGCTGGTGCGCAGCACAACCGGGCCGTCGGGTTGCCGATGCAAGCTGCCGTCAGGCCGCTTGCGGTCAAGCACGGCGTAGAGGGTGAGAGTTTTCGTAGCGAGCAGTCGTCAGGCTAGACGGACGGCGCGCAGGAACCGGAACGTACTTCCTGTACGTGAGGATTCCGAGCATCCGGCCAACGACGCATGGCGGCTGCGCAGTAGAAAACTCTCACCCGCTCAGGCGGTCACGCCACCCGGGTTGCGCAGCCGGATATGCAGCTCACGCAGCTGCGCTTCGTCCACCAGGCTGGGTGCGCCGGTCAGCAGGCACTGGGCGCGCTGGGTCTTGGGGAAGGCGATCACGTCGCGGATCGACTCGGCCTTGGTCATCAGCGTGGCGATGCGGTCCAGGCCAAAGGCCAGGCCACCGTGCGGCGGCGCGCCGTACTTCAGCGCGTCGAGCAGGAAGCCGAACTTGAGCTGCTGCTCTTCGGGCGTGATGTTGAGCGCGGCAAACACCTTGGCCTGCACCTCGGCGCGGTGGATACGCACCGAGCCACCGCCGATCTCCCAGCCGTTGAGCACCATGTCGTAGGCCTTGGCGATGCAGGCGCCGGGGTCCGTGTCCATCAGGTTCTCGTGGCCGTCCTTGGGCGCGGTGAACGGGTGGTGCACCGCGTTCCAGCGGCCGGCCGCCTCGTCGTGCTCGAACATCGGGAAGTCGACCACCCACATCGGCGCCCAGACGTCGTTGAACAGGCCGTGCTCGCGGCCAAATTCGCTGTGGCCGATCTTGACGCGCAACGCGCCCAGCGCGTCGTTGACCACCTTGGTCTTGTCGGCGCCAAAAAAGATCAGGTCGCCGTTGCACGCGCCGGTGCGGGCGATGATCTCGGCCACTGCGGCGTCATGCAGGTTCTTGACGATCGGCGACTGCAGGCCGTCGCGGCCCTTGCCGGCGTCGTTGACCTTGATCCAGGCCAGGCCGCGCGCGCCGTAGATCTTGACAAACTCGGTGTAGGCATCGATCTCGCCCCGGCTCATCTCGGCGCCGCCCGGGATGCGCAGGGCCGCTACCCGGCCGCCTTTGCTGGTGGCGGGCACGCTGAAGACCTTGAAGTCGACATCGCGCATCACGTCGGTCAGCTCGGTAAATTCGAGCTTGACACGCAGGTCGGGCTTGTCCGAGCCGTAGCGGTGCATCGCCTCGGCATAGGTCATCTCGACATAGACCGGCAGCTCCACCCCCATCGTCTTGCGGAAGACGGTGCGGATCATCGCCTCGGTGATGGCGCGAATCTCCTCCTCGCCCAGGAACGAGGTTTCGATGTCGATCTGGGTGAACTCGGGCTGGCGGTCGGCCCGCAGGTCTTCGTCGCGGAAGCACTTGACGATCTGGTAGTAGCGATCAAAGCCCGCCACCATCAGCAGCTGCTTGAACAGCTGAGGGCTTTGCGGCAGCGCAAAAAACGCACCGTCGTGCACCCGGCTGGGCACCAGGTAGTCGCGTGCACCCTCGGGCGTGCTTTTGGTCAGCATCGGCGTTTCGATGTCGATGAAGCCTTGCTCGTCCAGGAACTTGCGCACCTCGATCGCCACCCGGTAGCGCAGGATCAGGTTTTTTTGCATCGCCGGCCGGCGCAGGTCTAGCACCCGGTGCGTCAGGCGCGTGGTCTCGCTCAGGTTGTCGTCGTCCATCTGGAAGGCCGGCGTCACGCTGGGGTTCAGCACCTCCAGCGCCAGCGCCAGCACCTCGATCTTGCCCGACACCAGGTTGGCGTTTTCGGTGCCGGCCGGACGCGCCCGCACCTTGCCGACCACCTTCAGGCAGTATTCGCCGCGCACGTCTTCGGCTACCGCAAACATCTCGGCGCGGTCCGGGTCGCAGACGATCTGCACCAGGCCTTCGCGGTCGCGCAGGTCGATAAAGATCACGCCGCCGTGGTCGCGCCGGCGGTGCGCCCAGCCCATCAGGGTGACGGTTTGGCCCATCAGTGCTTCACTGACCAGGCCGCAGTAGGTGGTTCTCATGGCATTGCTCCAGACTTGTTGGGTTTGCGCCGCCCCGGCGGTGGCGTGCGGCGCACTCACACGGTGGTGATGGCAGGGTACGGGGCTGTGTTGCAAGCCCTCAGGACCAGGCGCTGGGCCAAGCGCCCGGCCCGGTCAATTTCGGGCAACTGCCGGCGGGCGAGGCGCCAGCGTTACGGGTGGGGCCGGCGGCGGCGGCACCACCACACCCATCGAGATGATGTACTTCAAAGCCTGGTCCACGCTCATGTGCAGCGGCCGGACCTGCGAGCGCGGCATGATCAGGAAAAAACCGGACGTCGGGTTGGGCGTGGTCGGCACATACAGGCTGACGTGCTCACCGTCCAGGTGCGCGGCCACCTCTGCGCCCGGCTTGCCGGTGACAAAGGCGATGGTCCAGGAGCCGGCATGCGGGTACTGCACCAGCACCGCCTCGCGGAAGGCATTGCCGCTGCTGGAAAACAGCGTGTCCGAGACCTGCTTGACCGAGCTGTAGATGGCGTTGACGATCGGGATGCGCGACATCAGCCGGTCCCACTGGCGCATCCACCACTGGCCGAAGATGTTGGTCACGAACACACCGCTGAGCAGCACCATGGCCACCATCACCAGCACGCTCAGGCCCGGGATGTGGCGCAGCGACTCGATGGAGGCATCGGCACCGACCGGCAGCACCGCCTGGGTGATCGACAGCAGCCACGAGAAAATGCCGTCCATCAGCCCGAGCAGCCACAGCAGCACCCAGATCGTGATGGCCAGCGGCAGCCAGACCAGCAGGCCGGCGATGATGTACTTTTTCACGCGATGCGCCCTGTGAACCGGCGGTCAGTGGCCGGCGCTGGAGCTGCCGGCGCCTTGCGACGCGGGGGCCGACGCACCCCCACCGCTGCGGCCGCCGTCCGACGCGGGCGATGGTGATGACGAAGGGGCCGGGGCCGGGGCCGCTGCCGGTGTGGATGCGCCCGCCGTAGCCGCTGCCGGGGTCACAGCGGCATCCGCAGGTTTGGCCTTGTCACCACCCTCACCAGCCTCACCCGCCCCCGGCGCCGGGCCGCCCTTGAAGTCCGTTGCGTACCAGCCCGTGCCCTTGAGCTGAAAGCCAGCCGCTGTGAGTTGCTTGGTGAAAGTCTCGGCGCCGCAGGCCGGGCAGGTGTGCAGCAGCGGGTCGGACATCTTCTGCAAGACGTCCTTCGCATGGCCGCAAGCTGAGCAGCGGTAGGCATAGATCGGCATGGCAAAACCCTTGGCGCAAAACCTTAAATTATAGGCGAGCGCGCTGATTGCAGCGGTTGCAGCGGTTGTAGCCGCGGCTCGGGGGCCTGCCGTTCAGCCGATCACCACCCGGTGATGCGAGCCCTGCTGGTTCTTGACGGTCTGCGGCCCCAGCGAGCCGATCACCATGCCCAGCACCGCCATCAACAGGCCGCCCAATTGCGCCGGAAAGGCCTCACCCGCCGGTGTGACCATCAGCAACAGCCAGGCCAGCACGCCCAGCACGATCGACAACACTGCGCCTTGTGTGGTGGCCCGCCGCCAGTACAGCCCGGCCACCAGCGGCACAAAGGCGCCGACCAGCGTGACCTGGTAGGCGCCCGAGACCATGTCGTAGATCGGCGTGCCTAGCGATGCGATGGCATAGGCACAGACACACACCGAGAACACCAGCACCGAGATGCGCATGGTGCGCAACTCCTGCCGGTCGCTGATGCGCGGGTAGAACTGGCGCCAGATGTTCTCGACAAACGTGACCGAGGGCGCCAGCAGCGTGGCCGAGGCGGTGCTCTTGAGGGCCGAGAGCAGCGCGCCGAAAAAGATCACCTGCATCGCAAACGGCATCTGGGTCATCACCAGCGTCGGGATGACCTTTTGCGGATCGTCCTTGATCAGCGCGGCGGCCGTCTCGGGCATGATGATCAACGCGCTGACGACCAGGAACATCGGCACAAACGCAAACAGGATGTAGCAGACGCCGCCGATCACCGGGCCCTTGGTCGCGGCGCTGACGTTGTTGGCCGACATCACGCGCTGAAACACATCCTGCTGCGGGATCGAGCCCAGCATCATCGTCAGGGCGGCGGCGATAAAAAAGCTGATCTGCTTGAAGCTGGGCTCGGGCAAAAACTTGAACAAGTCCTTCTGCGTGGCCAGCGCCAGCACCTTGTCCGCGCCGCCCGCCAGGTTGGCGGCAAACACCGCGATGGTCGCCAAGCCCACCACCAGGATGATCATCTGGATGAAGTCGGTCACCGCCACCGACCACATGCCGCCGAACAAGGTGTAGGCCAGGATCGACGCGGTGCCCAGCACCATGCCCAGCGGCACGCTGATAGTGCCGTCCGACAACAAGTTGAAGACCAGGCCGAGCGCGGTGACCTGGGCCGAGACCCAGCCAAGGTAACTCAGGATGATGATCAGCGAGCACACCACCTCGACCCCCCGGCCATAGCGCTCGCGGTAGTAGTCGCTGATGGTCAGCAGCGTCATCTTGTAGAGCTTGGCGGCAAAAAACAGCCCGACCAGGATCAGGCAGGTGCCGGCGCCAAACGGGTCTTCGACCACGCCGTTCAGCCCACCCTGCACAAATTTGGCAGGGATGCCCAGCACCGTCTCTGCCCCGAACCAGGTGGCGAAAGTGGTGGTGACGATCATCACCAGCGGCAAATGCCGGCCGGCGATCGCATAGTCGGCGGTGGTCTTGACACGCCGGGCGGCCCACAGGCCGATGGCGATCGTGACCAGCAGATAGAAGACGACCAGGGTCAACAGCATGGTGGGCAGGCGCTGGGCGCAGGCTTGGGGGGTTCAGGGCACAAGTCGGCCACGGCGCAGGCGCTCAGTGGCCGGGCCAGCGCAGCAGGATTTGCGTGACCAGCACACCGCCGACAAAACCCACCGCCGCATAGAACAAGGCCTGCAGCAGCCGGTTGGTGCGGCGTTGCTCTGCCAGCAGCGCCAGCGTGGCGGCATCCGGCTGGCGCCCGCGCAGCAAGGCCTGGTGCACCAGCCGCGGCAACTCGGGCAGCAGCTGGGCGTAGCGCGGCGCTTCGTTCTTGAGCCGCTCTACCAGGCCGGTCCAGCCCACCTGCCGGTACATCCAGGTCTCCAGGAACGGCTTGGCGGTGGCCCAGAGGTCGAGCTCGGGGTCGAGCTGGCGGCCCAGGCCCTCGATATTGAGCAGGGTTTTTTGCAGCAGCACCAGCTGCGGCTGGATCTCGACATTGAAGCGGCGCGAGGTCTGGAACAGCCGCATCAGCACCTGGCCCAGCGAAATATCCTTGAGCGGCCGGTCGAATTGCGGTTCGCAGACCGCGCGAATGGCGCCCTCCAGCGCATCGACCCGGGTATCGGCCGGCACCCAGCCGCTTTCCACATGCAACTCGGCCACCCGCTTGTAGTCACGGCGGAAAAACGCCAGGAAGTTCTGCGCCAGATACTCCTTGTCCCAGTCCGTCAGCGTGCCGACGATGCCGAAGTCCAGCGCGATATAGCGGCCAAAGGTACGTGGCGCCAGGCTGACCTGGATATTGCCGGGGTGCATGTCGGCGTGAAAAAACCCGTCGCGAAACACCTGGGTGAAAAAGATCGTGACACCGTCGCGGGCCAGCTTGGGGATGTCCACCCCGGCGTCCCGCAGGCGCTGGATCTGGCTGATTGGCACGCCGTCCATGCGCTCCATCACCAGCACCGTGGAGGTGCAGAAATCCCACACCATTTCGGGCACCAGCACCAGGTCCAGGCCCTGCATGTTGCGCCGCAGGTGGGCCGCGTTGGCGGCCTCGCGCACCAGGTCCAGCTCGTCGTGCAGGTAGACGTCGAACTCGGCCACCACCTCGCGCGGTTTCAGCCGTTTGCCGTCGGCCCAGGCCCACTCGACCACCCGCGCCAATTTGTGCAGCAGGTTCAGGTCGTGGTCGATGATCTCCAGCATGCCCGGCCGCAACACCTTGACCGCCACCTCTCGCCCGTTCTTGAGGGTGGCGAAGTGCACCTGCGCGATCGACGCGCTGGCCACCGGCACGGTGTTGAACTCGGCAAAGATGTCGGTCAGGCGCTTGCCAAAGGCCTTCTCGATCAACAACACCGCTTGCTGGCCCGGGAAAGGCGGCACCCGGTCCTGCAGCAGGGCCAGCTCGTCGGCCACGTCCAGCGGCAGCAGGTCGCGGCGGGTGGAGAGCACCTGGCCAAACTTGACAAAAATCGGCCCCAGCCGCTCCAGCGCCATGCGCAAGCGGGCGCCGCGTGGCGCATCCAGCCGCGCACGTCGGCCGATGGTGGCCACCCGCACCAGCACCCGCACCCAGCCCTGGCGGAAGCCCGACAGCGCCACCTCGTCCAGGCCGAAGCGCAGGACCGTGACGCCGATGAAGATCAGCCGGAAGAATTGGCCCATCGCTGGTGCGCGTCAGCGCGTGGGTGCACGCCCGACCACGCTGGACGCACCCTGCATCGCCCCGCGCAGCGCCCGCGCCAGCCCCGAGCCCAGGCGGTGCAGCTCGTGCGCCACGGCCGGGCCGAACAAGCGGTCCAGGTCGTCGGCCACGTCCCAGCGCAGGTTCTTGAGCAACCAGTCGACATCGGCCGCCAGCTGCGCGTCGCCCTCGATCACCAGCGCGGGCATCTCACCGGTCAACACCTTGAACGCCAGTGCCGCAGGGTTGCCGGCCTCCAGGCGCACCCGCAGGTCGGCATCGACCGGCTCGCGGCACCATTCGACCAGGCCGGCCGGGGTGACGACAAAGGCCAGCAGCGGCGGCGCGGGCAGCAGGCGCGGCAATTGCAGGAGATCGAGCCGCAGCACCCGGCCGCGGTGCGGCAGCAGCCGCTCGACAGCCTGGGGTTCGGCCGCCAGCACATGGTTGACAACCAGCACCAGACGGTCCATCAGCGCGGGTGCCAGCAAGGCATTGAGGTTTTGCAACATTCGACAGATTGTAGGCAGCGCAGATCACGCGCCGCACCTTGGCCCCGCCGGGGCGGCGGGAAAACTGAACGAGAATGCGCACGGCGCCAAATCCGGGCCTAGCCCGTTGGCTGGGTTCGGGCAACGTTGGCGCCGCCAACCATCGTGTTGTCACGGCCCTGCGCCATGATGACGGCTTGTCTGTCCCGGTCCCTTCAACCCTGATGTTCGATTCCAGAAGCCCTCGCAACTTCAGCAGCGCGCCGCAGTCGGTCACGGCCCTGATCGCCACGGTGCTCGAGCCGGCGATCACCGTGCTCGTCTACGTGGCGGCGATGTGGTGGCAAGAAGAGTCGATCGGCCGGGCCGACCTGACGTTGTGCTTCCTGGTGGTGGCGTTGACCTGGCCGGGCATCAACCGGTTTCGGGACCGGCTCAGCTCGGCCGCGGTAGGCATCATGGGCTCGTGGATCACCTTGCTGGCCATTCTGGCCGGCTTTGGCTACGGCACCCGAAGCCTGGACTTGTTTGACCGCGAAGTGATCCTGTTCTGGGCACTGCTCACGCCAGTGCTGCAGTTGCTGGCCGTGCGGCTGGGCTTCATGGTGCTGCGCCGCGATGCCGCCGACAGCCGGACCTGGCGCAGCGCGGTGGTGATCGGTGCCGGCGCGCTGGGCGTCAAGGTGGCCAAGGCGATAACGTCGCGGCCGGTGCAGGGTCTGGCCTTCATCGGCTACTTTGACGACCGCACCGATGCCCGGGTGCATACCGACAGCGCCGGCCAGCGGCTGGGTACCTTGCGCGACGCCGCGCCCTACATCCGCCAGCACGGCGTGAAAGAGGTCTTCATCACGCTGCCGCTGGGCTCGCAACCCCGCATCATCGAGCTGCTGGAGAACCTGCAGGGCACCACCGCGTCGGTCTACTTCGTGCCCGACGTGTTTGGCATCAGCATCATCCAGGGCCGGCTGCAGGATTTCAACGGCGTGCCGGTGGTGGGCATTTGCGAGACCCCGTTCACCGGCACCAACCGGCTGATCAAACGCCTGAGCGACCTGGTGCTGGGCAGCCTGATCCTGGTGTTGATCGCGCCGGTGCTGGCGGCGGTGGCCATCGGCGTGCGGCTCAGCTCTCCCGGGCCGATCATCTTCAAGCAAAAGCGCAACGGGCTGGACGGCGAGGAGATCGTGGTCTACAAATTTCGCTCGATGACTGCCACCGACAACGGCCCGGTGGTCAGGCAGGCGACCAAGGGCGACGCCCGCGTCACGCCGTTTGGCGCCTTCATCCGCAAGACCTCGCTGGACGAGTTGCCGCAGTTCATCAACGTGCTGCAAGGCAGCATGAGCATCGTCGGCCCACGCCCGCACGCGGTGGCGCACAACGAGATGTACCGCCAGCTGATCAAGGCCTACATGGTGCGCCACAAGGTCAAGCCCGGCATCACCGGCTGGGCCCAGGTCAACGGCCACCGCGGCGAAACCGACACGATCGAAAAAATGCAGGCGCGTGTGGAATACGACCTCGAATACCTGCGCAATTGGTCACTGGGCCTGGACCTGGTGATCATCCTGCGCACGGTCAAATCGATGTGGACGGATGCCAAGGCCTTTTGAGGCTGCTGCACTTGCCCTGTTCATCTGCCTGCCCCGTTTATCTGCCTGCCCTCAACACGCCGCTCACGCCACCCGCCCGAGAAAGCCCCACGATGAAGCTCCCTACCCGTCCGGGCCTGCGCCTGTCACTGCTCGGTCTGGCCTGCTTGATCGCCGGCACCGCGTTTGCCGAGACCAACCCCTACTACCTGGGCGTTGTGCAATCACTGAGCCATGAATCCAACCTGTACCGGATCGGCGACAACCAGACCCTGCCGGCCGGCACCAGCAAGTCCGACAACATCTCGGCCACCTCGCTGATCGGCGGCATCGACCAGAACATCGGCCGGCAGCGGGTCTACGGCAGCCTGAACATCAAGGCCAACCGCTATGCCAGCAACAAGACGCTGAACAACGAGTCGTACGGCCTGAACCTGGCGGCGGACTGGTCGACGATCGAGCGCTGGTCGGGCACGGTCAGCCTGGCAGCCGACCAAAGCCTGGCGCAGTTCAACAACCGTACCGGCAGCAGCGGCACGGTCGAGACCAAGAAAAACGTCATCAACACCGCCCAGGCCGATGTCCGGGTGCGGCTGGGGCTGGTGACGCAGTACGCGCTGGAGGCCGCGCTGGGCTACCGCCAGGTCGATTACTCGGCGATCGAGTACCAGCGCAGTGAGTACCAGCAGACCAGTGGGTCGCTGGGCCTGCGCTACCGGCCCCGGACGGCGCTGGACCTGGGCGTGGCGCTGCGCCTGACTCAGGCCACCTACCCGAGGTACGCCTTCGACCCGATCACCCAGACCTGGCAGTCCGACACCCTCAGCCGCAAGGACATCGACTTCACTGCGGTTTGGGTGCCCAACGCCATCAGCACGGTGAACGCCCGCATCAGCCCCACCCGCACCACCTACGACCGCAACACCGGCAGCGATTTTTCGGGCCTCACCGGATCGGTCAACTGGCTGTGGCAGCCCACCGGCAAGACCCGGGTCAACAGCACGCTGTGGCGCGACACCGGCCAAAGCTCCTACGCCACCAGCCTGGGCTTTGGCCAGCCGGGCGTGGTCGACTACAGCCAGGTCAGTACCTCGTTCCGGGTCCGGGCCGAGCATGACCTGACCGGCAAGATCGCGGCGACGGCGTCGATGACCTATGGCCACCGCACCCTGACCGATACGGTCACCGCCACCAACCTCAACACCAGCCAGCAGACCGAAGGCAGGGACAACACCGTCACGCTGACGCTGGGCGGCAAATGGTTGGTCACGCGCAGCGCCCAGGTCGGATGCGACCTGCGCAGCGAGCAGCGCAGCACCAGCAACACCCAGCTCTCGGTGCCGCTGCACGGCAATGCGGTGACCTGCTACGGCCAGATCGTGCTTCAGTAACAACGCACCGCATGCCCACCATCCTGCTCACCGGCGCTGCCGGCTACATCGCCTCACACACCTGGCTGGCGCTGCAGGCGGCCGGCTTCCAGGTGGTGGGGGTGGACGATTTCTCCAACAGCTCGCCCGAGGTGCTGAACCGCCTGCAGCGGCTGGGCGGGCAGCCCCCGGTGTTCGAGCGCGCCAGCGTGGGTGATGCGGCTGCGATGGCCGGCATCTTTGCCCGCCACACCATCGACGCGGTGGTGCACTTTGCGGCCTTCAAGGCGGTGGGTGAGTCGGCCGCGCAGCCGCTGGCCTACTACCGCAACAACATCGGCGGGCTGGTGACTGTGGCTGAGGCGATGCGCGCCGCAGGCTGCAGCCGCTTTGTCTTCAGCAGCAGCGCCACGGTGTACGGCGACCCGGAGCGCCTGCCGATCACCGAGGACTCACCCCTGTCGGCCACCAACCCCTACGGCCAGACCAAACTGATGGGCGAGACCATCCTGCGCGACCTGGGCGCGGCCGACCCCGCCTGGCAGACCGCCTGCCTGCGCTACTTCAACCCGGTGGGCGCGCACGACAGCGGCCTGATCGGCGAAGACCCACGCGGCACGCCCAACAACCTGATGCCCTATGTGGCGCAGGTGGCCGTGGGCCGGCGCGCGCAGCTCAGCGTCTACGGCAACGACTACGCCACGCCCGACGGCACCGGCGTGCGTGACTACATCCATGTGCTGGACCTGGCCTGCGGCCACGTGGCGGCCCTGCGCCGGCTGCTGGACAGCCCCGGCTCGCTCACCGTCAACCTGGGCACCGGCCGCGGCTACAGCGTGCTGGAGCTGGTCAAAGCCTACGCCGCCGCCAGCGGCCGCGACGTGCCGTACCAGATCGTGGCGCGCCGGCCCGGAGACGTGGCGGCCTGTTATGCCGACCCGGCGCTGGCCCGCCAGCTGCTGGGCTGGCAGGCACAACACGATCTGGACCGCATGTGCGCCGACAGCTGGCGCTGGCAGATCAACAATCCCAAAGGTTTCGACGCATGACGCTTCAAGTTCAACCCGTGATCATGGCCGGCGGGTCCGGCACCCGGCTGTGGCCGTTGTCGCGCGCCGGCTACCCCAAGCAGTTTCTGGTGCTCTCGGGCGATCCGGGCAACAAGCACAGCCTGTTCCAGCAGGCCGCGGCCCGCCTGCAAGGCCTGGCCACCGACGACATCGAAGTCGCCGCACCGACCATCGTCGGCAACGAGGAGCACCGCTTCCTGGTGCTGGACCAGTTGCGGGAGCTCAAGATCGAGCCCGCGGCCGCGCTGCTGGAGCCTGTCGGCCGCAACACCGCGCCGGCCGTGACGCTGGCCGCGCTGGCCGCGCTGGACGGCGGCGGCGACCCGGTGCTGGTGATCAACTCGTCGGACCAGACGGTGACCGATGAAGCCGCCTTCACCACCGCGCTGCGCCGCGCGGTGCGGGTGGCCGGCACGGGTGCGATCGCCATCCTGGGCATCACGCCCGACCGGGCGGAAACCGGCTATGGCTATATCCGGGTCCAAGCCGGGTCAGCTAGGGACAACGGCAACGGCGCCGGCACGGACACCGAAACGACCGACGCTCCGCCGGTAGCGCAGTTCATCGAAAAGCCCGACCTCGCCACCGCCCAGCGCTACCTGGCCGAGGGTGGCTACTTCTGGAACGCCGGCATGTTCGTGCTGAAGGCCTCGGTCTGGATGGCCGCACTCGACCGCTTCCGCCCCGACATCGCCGACGCCTGCCGCGCCGCCTGGGCCACGCGCAGCACCGACGCCAAGTTCGTGCGGCCCGGCAAGGCTGAATTTGCCGCGGTGCCGAGTGAATCGGTGGATTACGCGGTGATGGAAAAATGCCCCGGCAGCAACTTCGACATCCGCATGGTGGCGCTGGACGCCGGCTGGAACGACCTGGGCGCCTGGGAGGCCGTCTGGCAGGTGGCACCCAAGGACGCGCACGGCAACGCCAGCGTGGGCGACGTGATCGTCAAAGATTCCACCAACACCCTCGTGCATGCCACCAGCCGGCTGGTCAGCACCGTGGGGCTGGACAACGTGGTGGTGATCGAGACACCGGATGCCGTGCTGGTGGCCAGCCGCGAGCGCAGCCAGGACGTCAAGCTGATCGTCAACCAGCTCAATGCCCAGCAGCGGGGTGAGCAGACGCTGCACCGCAAGGTGCACCGACCCTGGGGCTGGTACGACAGCATCGACAACGGCCCGCGCCACCAGGTCAAACGCATCATGGTCAAGCCGGGTGCGTCTTTGAGCCTGCAGATGCACCACCACCGCGCCGAGCACTGGATCGTGGTCAGCGGCACGGCCGAGGTGACCAACGGCGACAAGGTGATCCTGCTGACCGAAAACCAGAGCACCTACATCCCGCTGGGCCAGACCCACCGGCTCGCCAACCCCGGCAAGACCCCACTGGAAATCATCGAGGTGCAATCGGGCAGCTACCTGGGTGAGGACGACATCGTGCGCTTTGAAGACACCTACGGAAGAAGCTGAGCCATGACGATTCTCGTGACCGGCGGTGCCGGTTTCATCGGCAGCAACTTTGTGCTGGACTGGTTCGAGACCAGCGACGAGCCCGTCGTCAACCTGGACGCGCTGACCTACGCCGGCAACCTGGCCAACCTGGCCAGCCTGGGCCGTGACGCCCGCCACACCTTCGTCAAGGGCGACATCGGCGACCGGGCGCTGCTGGATGGCCTGCTGGCCACGCACCGGCCGCGCGCCGTGCTGCACTTTGCGGCCGAGAGCCATGTCGACCGCAGCATCCACGGCCCCGGCGCGTTCATGAAGACCAACATCGACGGCACGTTCACGCTGCTCGAAGCCACCCGCGGTTACTGGTCCGGCCTGGCGGCGGATGCCAAGGCCGCCTTCCGCTTTCATCACGTCAGCACCGACGAGGTCTACGGCAGCCTGGGCCCCGACGCGCCGGCCTTCACCGAGACCCACCCCTACGAGCCCAACAGCCCGTACTCGGCCAGCAAGGCCGCCAGCGACCACCTGGTGCGCGCCTGGCACCACACCTACGGCCTGCCGGTGGTCACCACCAACTGCAGCAACAACTATGGGCCATACCACTTCCCCGAGAAGCTGATCCCGCTGATGATCGTCAACGCACTGGCCGGCAAGCCGCTGCCGGTGTACGGCGACGGCCAGCAGATCCGCGACTGGCTGTATGTGACGGACCACTGCAGCGGCATCCGCGCCGTGCTGGCCGGCGGCCGGCTGGGTGAGACCTACAACATCGGTGGCTGGAACGAAAAGGCCAACATCGACATCGTCAAGACGGTGTGCAGCCTGCTCGACGCGTTGCAGCCCGACCCTGCGGGGCCGTACGCCCGGCTGATCAGCTATGTGACCGACCGGCCCGGCCACGACCGGCGCTACGCCATCGACGCCCACAAGATCGAGCTTGAACTGGGCTGGCGCCCGGCCGAGACCTTCGAGACCGGCATCCGCAAGACGGTGATGTGGTACTTGGCCAACACCCCCTGGGTGGCCGATGTGCAGAGCGGCGCGTACCGCGCCTGGGTCGACAAGCAGTACGGCTGAGAGGGCGAGAGTTTTTCTACTGCGCAGCCGCCATGCGTCGTTGGTCGGATGCTCGGAATCCTCACGTACAGGAAGTACGTTCCGGTTCCTGCGCTCCGTCCGCCTAGCCTGACGACTGCTCGCTACGAAAAACTCTCACCCTCCGAGGCCCGGCAGCCAACCCAGCCAGCGCATCGAACCCCAACCCAAGGACCCCCCATGCAACGCAAAGGCATCATCCTGGCCGGCGGCTCTGGCAGCCGCCTGCACCCGGCCACCCTGGCCATCAGCAAGCAGTTGCTGCCGGTCTACGACAAGCCGATGGTGTACTACCCGCTCAGCACGCTGATGCTGGCCGGCATCCGCGACATCCTGTTGATCAGCACGCCGCAGGACATACCGCGCTTCGAGTCGCTGCTGGGCGACGGCAGCCGCTGGGGCCTGAACATCAGCTACTGCGTGCAGCCCAGCCCGGACGGCCTGGCGCAGGCCTTCATCCTGGGCCGCCAGTTTGTCGACGGCCAGCCCAGCGCGCTGGTGCTGGGCGACAACATCTTCTACGGCCACGACTTTGCCACGCTGCTGCAACGGGCCGATGGCCGCAGCACCGGCGCGTCGGTGTTTGCCTACCACGTGACCGACCCCGAGCGTTACGGCGTGGTCGAGTTCGATGCCCACAAACACGCGCTCAGCATCGAAGAAAAGCCCACGGCGCCCAAGAGCAACTACGCCGTCACCGGGCTGTATTTTTACGACCACCAGGTTTGCGACATCGCCGCCAGCATCCAGCCCAGCGCCCGCGGCGAGCTGGAGATCACCACCGTCAACGCCACTTACCTGCAGCAGGGCCAGCTGGATGTCGAGATCATGGGCCGCGGTTATGCCTGGCTCGACACCGGCACCCACGACAGCCTGCTGGAGGCCGGCCAGTTCATCGCCACGCTGGAACGACGCCAGGGCCTGAAAGTGGCCTGCCCGGAGGAAATCGCCTACCGCAGCGGCTGGATCAGCGCCGATCAGCTGGACCAGATGGCCCAGCCGATGCTCAAAAACGGCTACGGCCAGTACCTGCTGCAGGTGCTGCGCGAAAAGGCTTTCTGACTGTCAAGCCCGGCAGGCGCCCGCACGCTGGCGCGTTCTCCTACCGCGGCACAGCGGCCGGGCCGATGGCGGACGGCCCCGGCTTGGCTTGAAATAGAGTGTTGTCGAGCCCGGCACCAACCCAAGCCCCGCCCATGAGCTTCCTGCCCGCAACGCCGCCACTGCTGTTCCCCAACGCACTGCCTGCCGCCGCCGCTGCAGCCCCGGTGGGCAGCAAGACCTTCGATGTCGACTGCACGCTGGCCTACCAGGTCAACGGCCCCACCGACTTCCTGTTCCAGATCCATGCGCTGAACGGCGCCGACCAGGTGGTGCTGTCCGAATCGCTGGTGCTGACACCCCCGCAACCCGTGCACATCTTTGCCGACCCGGTGCTGAACCAGCGGTTTGTGCGGGTGCAGATGCTGACCGGACCGTTCGAGCTGCACTACCAGGCGCGGGTACAACGAACGCCCTGGCCGGTGGACCTGGCCGCCGCCGAGCTGCCGATTGCACAAATCCCCGACGATTTGCTGCACTACCTGATGCCCACCCGCTACTGTGAGTCAGACCTGCTGTCGCAAGACACCCAGGCCTTGTTCGGCGGCCTGCCGCACGGCCATGGCCGGGTGACGGCGATCTGCGACTGGATCCACGCCAACATCGCCTACGAGGTCGGCACGTCCACCAGCACCACCACCGCGCGCGACGTGTTTGTGCAGCGCCGCGGCGTGTGCCGCGACTTTGCGCACCTGGGCGTCACCTTCTGCCGCGCCTTGAACATCCCGGCCCGGCTGGTGGTGGGCTATGCCAATTTCGACGAGCCGCCGCCCGACTTCCATGCCGTGTTCGAGGCCTACCTCGGCGGGCGCTGGGTGCTGTTCGACGCCACCCGGATGTCACCGCTGGA
>Ga0209181_10001902_pt1 | contig 35023 bp, 27 predicted proteins | sample MAT05_FD_187208 | JGI IMG/M metagenome (GOLD analysis project Ga0209181, IMG submission 187208) | Freshwater microbial communities from Lake Fryxell liftoff mats and glacier meltwater in Antarctica - MAT-05 (SPAdes) (version 2) | ecosystem: Environmental > Aquatic > Freshwater > Ice > Liftoff... | reverse complement strand
TTGATCCCGTTGCCCGAAAAGAACAACAAGCCTTGGAAAAAGAATATCAAGCCAGCTTAGGGACTCTGCTGCCCCTGAAAATGCAACTGATGCGGTGCGATCGGTTGATTGATGCGATCGTTTATAAGCTATATGGATTGACTGAGGAAGAAGTGGCGATCGGTCATGAATGATAGCGCTAATTCCTGACCGCTCAAAAGCGGTAGATAAGGATCAGCATAGTCGCTACCTTTGAAGATGAAAGAAGCGATGTCAGTATCAATCAGAATAAGACTCATGGGTATTTGGCTAGATCACCTCTCGGCGCTGCTATCGCAGGAAGATGAGGAAATTCTCAATCGAGTCTTCTTAAGTCCAAAAGTCAGCAGCAAGATCTTTAAGATTACGAACGGTTATTGGGGGTTTGGGTGGTGCGTAGTTGCTGGAGTGAGATGCCTTGCCAAAACTGTACACTGAGGGCTTTAAGGTCGATCGGGGAATTTGCAGATAAATCCTCTTGGGTGAGAATTTGCAGCAGTTGCTGTCGCTCTGTAGATGAGAGCGGTTGGATAGCGGTGATCGCGGCTTCAAGCTTTGAAGTCATAGTTTAGCCTCATGATGACTTATCCCTATACTATCTGAGTTCCGGTATATCAATGTCCTCACCTGACTCACCGTTAGAGAAGAACTGTAATCTGCATAAATCTTTTCCTATTTTGCACGAAATTCTGCCGAGGTGCCTTGCCTGACTGGAAGAAACTCGTCTGACAGATCAACTTCAAACTACTGCCACCACTTGCAAACAAAGCCAGCTCCTAAGAAACTAGATTTTGAATGAACATATATACTCATCTCGCGAACTCGATTTCTTTTACCCTGAAGGTGCGCCAGCGCGTGGATTGCTAACAATCGCCCTACTCTGCACCACGCGAGACTCGATCGCCTGATGCAACGCCTGTCGATGGGCGGCTAGCCTCACAGTTAACCCTCATCGTTGGTCAAGGGGTTTGAGTAGCAATTAAACAATAACTCATGGTAAGGCTTAGAACCCCAGAACAGCAACAGCACTCCAGTGACTCAGCAATTCTCCAGTGACTCAGCAATTCTCATTTTGAAACATTCGCACTAATTTTGGAGGTTTAACCGCGATTTTTACCTAAATTCTTGAACGGTGGAATCGATGTTTCAGCTAGTTAATTGGGTGGTAGCAATACATTTGCATTACAGGAATTTCCATAATGAGAATTGCTACCGGTGACTACTCAGGCAAAATCTGCTGAATTTTAATCGAGGGTGGATAGCTGGGTTATGGTTGGAACCAGGAAGCCCAGCAATAGAGGGTGTGAGTGAAGGAAACATTCGAGCCATCAGAGCAACTTCGGGAAGTAATCCATGCCGCTTATCGGCAGGGTGAAGAGGCTGTGGTTGAATTAGTAGAGAATTTAATCAAGGCACAAGCAGAAGCGATAGCGAAACTGGAATCCCGCATCAAAGTGCTAGAAGATCAAGCGTGTAAGGATAGCAAAAACAGCAGTAAACTTATGGCTTTGATTCAAGGGCTACTTTTAAGTCAATCACCGCACCAATAAACGCTGCATGGACAAAGGTTTGGGGAAAGTTTCCTAACATTTGTCCCGTTTGGGGATCGGCTTCCTCGGCAAATAATCCTAGGTCATTGGCGTACTTCAAGGCAGCATCAAGAATGTCCTGGACACGGGGTAACGCGCGCCGCATGACCCAGTATTGAGCGACCCAAAATGTCCCCGCCAGAAACGCACCTTCTTGCCGAGAGTCAAACTCCTCTAAATGACGACGGTATAGATATCCCTCGGCATAATCTCGCTCTAAAACCGCGATCGTGGCTAACATCTCTGGAGTATCGGGAGCGGTATATCCCCACACCGGAAATAGGGCTGCTGATACATCAACTGCCTCACTCCCCACGATCGCCGCATAAGCTCCTTCCGAAGTCAGGCAGTTCTGGGCCACAAATTCTCGGATGTCTTGGGCGGCGGTTTTCCAGCGTTGTGCCTGTGCTGCCGTTTGAGCAAACTCAGCAATATACTCTAGTCCACAGGCAGTCACCACCTTACTGGAGGTATATTGGCGTTGTTCCTGCTCTTCCCACAATCCATGATCGGGTTCATGCCAATGGTCGGTGAGAAAGTCAGCAAGTTGTGCAACTAAGGGCCAATGTTCATGGGTATTAAAGTAGGTGTAGATCAACTTCGCTGCTAACAGCACATTTGCATAGGCATCTAGCTGAAGTTGATTGCTGGCACCATTGCCGATCGCCACAGGCTTACTGCCCCGATAGCCAGCTAGATCGAGCGTTTCTACCTGAGATACGGGTTGACCTTGGAGCGTCGAAAAGGGGCGCAGAGGAAGGCTGCCATCACGATCGCATCCACAGATGAAGTCCAAAAATCGCCGCTCCTCGGTGCCATCACTGCCAGCACGCGTGAGGGCACTCACAATCATGCCTGCATCGCGCAACCAAACATAGCGATAGTCATAGTTCCGCTTGCCACCAATTACCTCTGGCAATGCGATCGTAGGGGCTGCAATAATCCCACCGGTTTCCGCAAAGGTAAGCAGTCGTAGGGCCCGCATTGATGCAGCAACCTCTCGTTCGTAGGGGCCCTGATAGACGGCATGGGAGGCAATTTGCTGCCAGCACTCCAGAGTTGTATGTAGCCAAGTGTCTAGCAGTGGGGTATCTGGGGCGATCGGCTCCATCAGGGGTGCATCAACCAAAACTGACCACCCTGCTTCACCCATGGGAATTTTGAATTGGACACATTCGCCAATAATTTTAAGCGGATGAGAGGCGTAAAGATAGTGCCGATCGATTTGTACCCCTTGATGATAATCGTGCAAACTGGGTGAACGGCTAGCGTAGTCGGGTGCAGCTTGCAGGGTGACGGTAACTGGTTCAGGTGCTGGTGAAAAACGCCGGCAAATACCACGGGGTGTGTTCTCACCCAACGGCATCCAGTCGGTAATGTGGAAGTCGCCTATGGTGGTATGAAATGTTGTTTCCAGAATACCGCTATCTTCTAAGTAACGGCGACTCTTAAACTGGGCAGTGGGTAAATCCAGTCTCCAAGAGCCGCCCTTGGGATCGAGCAGAGATGCAAATAAGGAGGGGCGATCGAACTGTCTGGGACAATACCAAACAACTGCTCCAGTAGTGGTTATGAGTGCAGCAGTCCGTCGATCGCCAATTAATGCCAAATCCCGAATTTCAGGAAAACCCTCTAGCATTAGGCACCCTGACCCAAATTTTGCATTAATCCACCATCAACAAACAGGGTAGTGCCATGCAGATACCGTCCATCTCTAGAAGCCAAATAGACCGCTGCATGGGCAATCTCTTGGGGTTCGGCCGCTCGTTTTAGGGGAATCGATTGTACCTGCTGCTTCCAGGTCTCAGGATCATCCAAGGACGATTGATTCATGGGAGTCATAACCATGCCTGGGGCAATGTTATTCACATTAATTTGCTTGTCAGCCAATTCCAACGCCAGGGTTCTGGTGAGGTTGCGGAGTGCCCCTTTGGAGGCACAGTAATCGGCAGAGCCAGCCCGTGGGATTTCTTCATGGACGCTGGTGATGTTGATGATCACACCCTGCCGATCGGAGCCTTCCAGTCCCCGAATGAACTGCTGGCAGCAGAGGAATGGCCCATACAGATTCGTCTTAATAACCTTATCCCACTGCTCATAGGGCATATCTTTGACAGGAACCCCGGCTGAATCTTCACCCGCATTGTTCACCAGAATGGTGGGAGTGCCTAACTGACTTTGCACGACTTTAAACAATTGCTCCACTGATTCCGGCTGGCTTTGGTCTAGTTGGGTGAGAACTGCCTTTTGTCCTGCCTCTTCAACAAGTTTCTGGGTATGTTCGGCTCCTTGACGATCGTTCAGATAGGTAATGGCCACGTCGGCCCCTTCCCGGGCAAAGGCGATCGCAGTCGCTTGTCCAATCCCAGAATCAGAACCAGTTATAACGGCAATTTCTCCTGCGAGTCTTTTATTGTTGTCCACGGTTAAATCTCCAATAGAGTGATGTTAGGGTATTTTTGAGCGAAGGTTATGACTTACCAGAGGGGTCAGCCGCATGAACTAGTTCGGGTTGTTTTTGCAGCGGGGGACGCTCGATCGCTTGGGCAATGGTGGGACGCTGTTGGCGCTTGGGCAAATCAAGCTCAACAAAACTGCCCGTTTCGATCGATTGGTAAAGGGAGCAAATAATTTTTACATCAATCAAGCCTTCCTGCGCCGATGGTTCCGGCTCTTTATCATGCAAAATACAATCAGAGAAATATATAAATTCCGCCGCAAGCTGGTCGTGGGGTCCAAACGATTGCTCTTGCTTTTCAGCGTCGATCGTCAGGGTATGTTTGATTTCACCTTGGGTCGCATAGGCTGAATCAACCCGTAGATCGCCTTTTGTGCCTACCACTTGATAGGTGGAAACCTTACTGGCACCAAAGCTGACGGTAAAGGTTGCCAGTCGATCGCCCGGAAAGCGCAGAATCGCAGTTATCATTTCATCGACTTCGCTGAACCGCTCTTCCCCATTGTTGCCCGTTGTCGCAAAGGCTGCGATCGGCTCATCTTGAAATAAATACCGCGCAGCATTGATGCAGTAAATGCCAACATCATCAAGTGTACCGCCACCTTTGTCTTTTTCTAGACGAATATTTCCCGCCACGGTTTGCTGAGTGAATAGCGAGTTAAAAATACGGGATTCACCAATTTTGCCCGATCGCAGCGTCTCCACTGCCTGCAAATTGGCTATCTCTAAGTGCAAGCGATAGGCAATCATCAGCTTGACGTTGTTAGCTTGAGCCGCCTGGATCATCGATTCACATTCTTCCGCAGTCACGGCCATTGGCTTTTCACACAGGACATGAATCCCAGCGTTGGCAGCTTGGACAGTATATTCACAATGCAGATGATTTGGCAGCGCAATATATACCGCATCTATGTTGCCACTGTTTAAACACTCCTCATACTGTTCATAGGAGTAGGTATACTGAATGTTATATTCCTTGCTAAGCTCCTCGCGCTTTTTCGGATCATCAGAAACCAGAGCCACTAGCTCTGAATTTTCAGCCTGATCGAAGGCAGGCATTGCATCAGCTTGGGCAAACCACCCCAAGCCCACAACGGCATAACGAATTTTGCGGCTGGAGCCGTTTTGATGATCTGCCATATTTCTTTCACCCAATATCTTTCAAGGCTTGCCCACTCATACTAAGCAGGATGCGCTTGCTTATCCTCCCACTTTTGAAAGATGCTGGTGAACCCTTACAAAATCAAGTATGACCGCGATCGATCTGATTTTGGCGATCGACCCTGAGTTTTGTAGCGTAAGTTTTGTAGCGTGATCGTACAATGGGGCTGAGACGATCGTCCATTCGCACTCCTAAGCTGGCATCATGATGCTCCAAACCAAAATACCCCTCGATACATGGTTGCCTGCCACATGGGAAGAGTTTGTCACCATTGCCGACGACCCAGACTCCGCTAAGCTCAAAGGATATTACTACGCTGGCAGAATGAGATTTGAACCCATGTCTACTGGCTCCGATCATTCTAATGACCATGCATTAATTATTTTTGCTATTGCCTTCTTCGCCGCTTCTCAACACCTGCCAATGACGGCAAAAGATGGCTGCTCCTATCGCAAAACGGGGTGTGATGAGTTTCAGCCGGATGCTTCCTATTACATTGGCGACAATGCAGATGCGATTCCTTGGGGCACACGGGTCATTGATTTAGATCAATATCCCTTGCCAAATCTGGTGATCGAAATATCTGATACCTCGCTTAAAGATGATCTGGGTGAAAAGCGGCTTCAGTATGAGGATTTGGGGATTCCTGAATACTGGAGTGTGAATGTGCAAGCCATGCAGATTTTAGCATTTACCATTGCCCCCGATCGCAGCATTCGGCGCATTCGGGAATCCCAAGGGTTGCCTGGATTAAAGCTAGAGATTTTGGAACAGGCCCTTCAGCGGAGTCGCCAGGAAAATCAGTCGGTAACGACCGCGTGGTTAATGGAGCAGTTTCGAGGCTAGGGAGAGGTGATCGCTAGTGCAGATTGGCAGAAGTTTCTGACCAGTTAGAGGGATAGTTTTGAGTTTTGAGTTTTGAGTTTTGCTCAGTTATTTCTACCAGCCTGCACTAGCCCAATTCACAACCCTTGGTTTTTGCGATCCCACTCCCTTCACATACACCTAATACCAGGACTATCCTTACTTTCTCTTCAGCACCACCAACGTAATATCGTCATAAACAGTATGTTGCCCGATATGGTGATGGACATCTGCAATCACAGCTTCCCGAATGTCACTTGCTGACTGCTGTCAGTGGGTTTCGAGTACGCTAATCAACTGCTCCAACCCATACAGGTTACGCCGATCGTTTTCTGCCTCAGTAATTCCATCGGTGTAAAGCACCACACTTTCACCAGGGTTGAGGGCAATTTGGATTTGGGAAATAAAGGCATCAATGTTATCAACCATGCCCATCAGGAAGCCTAAGTCGATCGTATCGATCCGCTCAACGATGCCACCCCTCACTACCAAAACTTCCTCGTGTTGTCCCGTAATCTGTATCTGCCCGTCCTGGTAATCCAACAGTGCCAGGGTCAGGTTCTTACCAGGACTCATGCGCTGAGCATTTTGATAGATGACCTGATTCACCGCACCCAAAAACTTAACGGGGTCACGCTCTTTCACAGCGATTAAGGTTCGCACTGCCGTTTGGGCCATGATCATCATCACCCCGCTCTCCAACCCGTACCCGGTGACATCCCCAATGCCGATCGTCACGCGCCCATCTTGCTGGATCACATCGTAGTAGTCGCCGCCCACTTCCGCCGCCACTTCCATGAAGCCAGCGATGTCTAAGTCGAGAATTTGACTCAAGTCATCAGGTGTGGGTAGGATCATCTGCTGCAATCGCCGAGCCACATCCAATTCAGACTCCATCCGCCGATTTTCCTGACGCAGGCGATCGTTGAGCAGGTTGATTTCTTGGTTCGCTGCTTTGAGTTCTACAGTTCGCGATTCCACGCGGGTTTCGAGGGCTGCATTGGCGACTTCTAAGGCTGAAAAGCTCTCACGCACCTGCTGCGCCATCTGGTTGAAAGACTGCCCCACAATGTCGATTTCGGTGATCCCAGCCAGCTTGACTTGGTGGGTTAAGTTACCGAGGGCGATCGATCGGCTCACTTCTCCCAATTGGCGAATGGGTCGGGTAATCCAACGTGAAATCCAAATTCCCACTGCAGTTGCGATCGCCAATGTCAAAAAGCACAAAAAATTGTGGTGCGGGCATTGTTGTTGATTTGCCCCATAAAGTCCAATTCTGGAATCACCACAACCGTGAGCCAGTCGATTCCTAAAACGTCTTGAATGGGGGAAACTTCCACCAATAAGCGTTTGCCATTGAGCGTTAAGTCAAACTGTTGGGGGCGATCGAGGCGGCTCAGCCCCTTAAACTGTGTGAGCAAATGCCTTGCGGTGGCTTGGGTGATGACATTGGTGCTTTGGTCGCCCTGAATGGGTTCCGGTGTGCCATCGGGCAACAGGCGAAAAGGCAAATCGGATGTAGAGGTGGCAATTAATACACCCGATCGCTCCAAGATAAAGCTTTGACCCATCTTGCCCACAGCAATGCCGCTCAGAAATTGACTGATGGTTCCCAAGGACAAATCCGTGGCAAATACCGCTGTCAGTTTGCCATCTGGTGCACATAGCGGATGGGTGGCGGTGATGCCTAGAGAAGGTGGAGCGAAAAAAGTATAGATCGGCGACCAAATTGGTTTTTGGGCTTTGACAGTGGCAATATACCAAGGTCGTTTGCGCGGATCATACACACGATCGCGTATGGCATTGCTCAAAGTAGTCGGCTGACCTCGATCGCCAGGAACATAGGTGGAGTAGCGACCGCCTTCACTGGCTTTCACTACGTTAACCGTAATGGTGTTGCCTGTCCGAGATGCCCCGATGTAATCTCCCGTTTCTTTGCCCACATAGATTAGGCTCATCAACTCAAACGCCTGAATCTGCTGCCAAAAGATGCTGCTAGTCTGACTAGTTTCTTGCAGATTTAGCGTTCCGAATCGAGAGGCATCAACATTGATGCGATTGATGGACTTGGGAGTTTCTAGGTAGGCACGCAGGCGCTCTTGGATGCGAGAATTGATTTCGTGCCGCAACTCTGAAGCGACTTTGTTTACACTCTGCTGCCCGTTGTAAAAGGAAACAAACCCTGTTAATGCCACCGCTGTAAAGATCAAGGCCACAAATGGAACGATCAATAGCGCCCGCAGCGAGAGCTTTTTAGGTTTTTGAGCCGATGTCTGCTGCGTCATGAGGTTTGCTGTTGAGATTAGGTAACTGGGCGATCGATCTCAAGAATTATCCTACGACGATCGGTTCAGCTACGACTACTATCCCCTTAAATCTAGCTCTGGAGACAAGGATGGCTCAAATACCTCAATTCAGTTTGGTCAATAGTCCGGACATTTTTGCGATAGCTAGCCCTCATCTCCCAACCCCTTCTTCCAGAACGGGAGAAGGGGAGCCGGATTGAAGTCCCTCTCCCCTCTTGGGAGAGGGATTTAGGGTGAGGGTCTATCCTGATAGCTAGCCCTCATCTCCCAACCCCTTCTTCCAGAACGGGAGAAGGGGAGCCGGATTGAAGTCCCTCTCCCCTCTTGGGAGAGGGATTTAGGGTGAGGGTCTATCCTGGCTGTACAACCTTGTCATTACCAACATTTTTGAGAAATCGAAGATTTCTCAAAAATGTGAATTCTAAACCTCTCAGAAGGCCCAAATTGTCGCCCGAACCGCCCCCCTGCCCCCCAATTCTGGGGGGTTCTGAGATTGAAGTCCCCCAGAATTGGGGCCTTAAAGCCTTTCAGGCATACATGAAAAGGGGGCAAGTGCAAGGTCTGGAGCATTTGTCAGACACTCTCTAAGCTTTTTAAGAGATGTTGGTAATGACAAGCTGTACAACAGGGTTTCCAGCACCTCCACAAAAACTGTCCGAAGTATTGTTTGGTATTAGCGCCATTTAATGTAGTCGATCGCACGCGTTAACATAAAAATCCTGGTAACTTAATGCAGTGACGATCGCCCATCTACCGTTTTCTTAATCTCTGGAGGCTGCCTGAAATGCTTGAATCCTACTATCAGCAAGCGGCGGAACGTTTTGCCTTAGGCATTCCCCCGCTGCCGCTCACGGCTCCGCAAACCGCAGAATTGTGTGACCTGTTGCAACAACCGCTCACCGGGCAGTCAGCCGAGTTGCTGGAGTTGTTAACCGATCGCGTCCCTCCTGGAGTTGATCAGGCAGCCTATGTGAAAGCTGGATTTTTGACAGCGATCGCCAAAACAGAACTCACCAGCCCCCTCATTTCTCCCCTGCAAGCGGTGGAACTCCTCGGCACCATGTTGGGCGGCTACAACGTGCATTCACTCATTGACCTACTGCATCACACCGATCCCCAAATGGCGACAACAGCGGCGCAGGCGCTCAGCAAAACGCTGTTAATCTTCGATGCCTTCCATGATGTGCAGGTGTTAGCAGAGAGCAATTCCTACGCCCAGCAGGTGATGCACGCCTGGGCAGAGTCCCAGTGGTTCACCAGCCGTCCTGCCCTCCCTGAAGCCCTGACCCTCATGGTTTTCAAGGTGCCTGGGGAAACCAACACCGATGACTTTTCCCCCGCGACCCACGCCTCGACACGATCGGATATTCCTCTCCATGCCCTAGCGATGTTTGAAACCCGGATGCCGGGAGCCTTGGCGCAAATTGCCGAGTTGAAGCAGAAGGGACACCCGATCGCCTTTGTGGGCGATGTCGTCGGCACTGGCTCCTCGCGCAAATCGGCGATCAATTCTCTGCTGTGGCACATTGGGCAAGATATTCCCTTTGTCCCCAACAAGCGCACGGGCGGCGTAATTTTGGGCGGGGCGATCGCTCCCATCTTCTTCAATACTGCTGAAGATTCCGGCGCATTGCCCATCCAGTGCGATGTCACTCATCTAGAAACGGGGATGGTGATCACCGTTCATCCTTCTACGGGGCAAGTCACGAGTGAATCGGGCAAGATCCTTGCTACCTTTGCGCTTCAGCCGGACACGATCGCCGATGAAGTCCGCGCAGGTGGACGCATTCCCCTGATCATCGGTCGCGCCCTCACCGACAAAACCCGCAGCGCCCTGAACCTGGAACCCAGCCTTCTGTTCACCCGCCCCCAAGTAGCATTGGATACGGGCAAAGGCTTCACCCTTGCCCAAAAAATGGTTGGTAAAGCCTGCGGACTGACCGGTGTGCGTCCCGGCACCTCCTGCGAACCGGCCATGACCAGCGTTGGCTCCCAAGATACCACCGGCCCCATGACTCGCGATGAATTGAAAGAGCTTGCCTGTCTGGGTTTCAGCGCCGATTTAGTCATGCAGAGTTTCTGTCATACCGCCGCCTACCCCAAACCCGCCGACATCAAAACCCACAAAGAACTTCCCGACTTCTTTGCGGCGCGGGGTGGCGTGGCCCTCCATCCTGGTGATGGCATCATTCACTCGTGGCTGAACCGAATGCTCCTGCCCGATACCGTCGGCACGGGCGGCGACTCCCATACCCGCTTTCCCCTCGGCATCTCCTTTCCCGCAGGATCAGGGTTAGTCGCCTTCGCAGCAGCCTTGGGGGTGATGCCGTTGGATATGCCGGAGTCGGTGCTGGTGCGCTTCACGGGGGAACTCCAACCGGGAGTGACCCTGCGCGATCTGGTCAACGCCATTCCCTATGTCGCCATCCAAAAAGGATTATTGACCGTTTCCAAGGAGAACAAGAAAAACATCTTCTCTGGACGGATTATGGAAATTGAAGGCTTGCCCGATTTGAAGGTGGAGCAAGCCTTTGAACTGACGGATGCCACGGCAGAGCGCTCCTGTGCGGGTTGCACCATCAAGCTCAGTGTTGAAACGGTTTCAGAATACCTCCGCTCTAATGTGGCGTTGTTGAAAAATATGGTGGTGCGGGGATATGTGGATGCCCGCACCATGCTGCGGCGCGTGGCTAAGATGGAAGCATGGCTGGAAAATCCGGTGCTGATGGCAGCGGATGCGGATGCGGAATATACCGAGATTATAGAGATTGACTTGAACGAAATCAGGGAGCCGATCGTCGCTGCCCCCAATGATCCCGACAATGTGAAACTGCTCTCGGAGGTGGCGGGCGATCGAATCGATGAAGTCTTCATCGGCTCCTGCATGACGAACATTGGACATTACCGCGCCACAGCTAAAGTCCTAGAAGGTGAACCCCCGGTTAATGTGCGCCTGTGGATTGTGCCCCCGACGCGCATGGATGAGCATCAACTCAAGGAAGAAGGCATCTACAGCACCTTTGGCGTGGCTGGAGCGCGCACCGAAATCCCCGGTTGCTCACTTTGCATGGGCAACCAGGCGCGGGTTGCCGACAATACTACGGTTTTTTCCACCTCCACCCGTAATTTCAATAACCGCATGGGCAAAGGCGCTCAGGTCTACCTGGGTTCTGCGGAACTGGCCGCCACCTGTGCCCTTTTGGGTCGCATCCCCACAGTGGACGAGTACCGATCGATCGTCTCCCACAAAATCGATCCCTTCGCCGCCGATCTCTACCGCTACCTCAACTTCGACCAAATCACTGGGTTTGCCGATGAAGGCCGCGTGATTCCTCTTGACCAAATGCCCCGCATTGAGGACATTTTAGGAATGCCAGTAGGAGCCGATCGCTAAGGAGATTTCCGAGAAAGATGTTACCCCTGTAGGGGCGTTCGCGTAGCGTGTGCTTTGTACTTAGCATCCGGCAGACAGAGCCTTGAATCGACCAGAAGGTCATTGCCCGGATGCTTCGCCCTTCCGGTGCCTAGTATCAACTCTTCTGGAAATCTCCTAATCGCTACGCTAATTTACAAACACTTTCTTAGGATCGTGAATTAAATAACCTGCGTAGGTTGGGTTGAATAATGAAATCCAATATCTCTAGGCGTTGGTCTGGGCGTTGGGTTACCCTACGGGAAGCAAGCTACGCAAGGCTCAACCCAACCTACAAATTGCAGGTTATTTAATTCTGATTCCCCAGTACCAATACTTCGGACAGTTTTTGTCGAGGTGCTGGAAACCCTGTTGTACAGCCAGTATAGACCCTCACCCTAAATCCCTCTCCCAAAAGGGGAGAGGGACTTCAATCCGGCTCCCCTTCTCCCGTTCTGGGAGAAGGGGTTGGGGGATGAGGGTTAGCTATGGCAAAAATGTCCGGACTATTGCCAGTACGCAATACACTGTTAATGTCTTTAGTATTCCAAGGCTAAATTCCATGCCAGTCATTTCTGTAGTGATACCGGTTTATAACGGAGAAAAGACGATCGGGGAGACCGTTCAGTCGATCTTGAATCAAACATTCACCGACTTTGAATTGCTGATTATTAACAGTGACTCAACCGATCGCACCTTAGATGTGATTGGAAAATTTAACGATTCACGCATTAAAATTTTCACCTATCCCAAGGCGATCGTAGCCGTTAACCGTAACCGAGGTTTCCAAAACAGTTCGGGCGCATTCATCACCTTTATGGATGCAGACGATCTGTGGACAACAGACAAGTTAGAAGCACAATACAAGGCATTGGGAACCTCTTCCAATGCTGCGGTAGTCTATAGCTGGACAAACTGTGTGGATGAACAAGGGAACTTCCTGCGTCAATGCAGTTATGTGCATTGGGCGGGGAATGTTCTACCCAAGCTATTGGTTGATGATTTTATCGGCAGTGGTTCCAACATTATGGTTCGACGAGATGCATTTGAGGCAGTGGGGGGATTTGACGAAACTCTCAGTAATGCCGAAGATACCGACCTAGCGCTACGGTTGTCCATCCGCTATGAGTTTGCGGTTGTTCCCGCTGCCCATGTCCTCTATCGCATCTCCTCTGGCTCAAAATCATCTAACATTCTGAAGATGGAAGAGGCAAATTTGCGAGTCATCGATCGCGCCTTCAAGGAAGCTCCTGAATCCTTGCACTATTTGAAGCCCTATGCGATCGGCAATCTCTACAAATACCTTTTATATAAGGCGTTAGATGCACCGCCAGGGCAACAAAAAACCCTCGTCACTGCCCGCTTCATTACCCAGGGAATTGTAACCGATCCCTCCCTGCTGAAAACTCCGGTTATTTACAAAGCCATGCTTAAGCTCATGATTATGACCCTATTGCCACCGCAACAGGCCAACACCTTCTTGCTTAAATTCCCTCGCCTGGCTAATACCAGCACATTCCTCGGCTATGAGAAGCTAAATGTACCCTAGGAATCGCGAATGCAGGAGATTTCCAGAAGAGGTTATACCAGGTATCGGAAGGGCGAACATCTTTCTTGTATATCTCCTAAATCCAACATTCCGATCGTGAGGACGATCGTGTAGCGTGTACTTTTCACTCTTCCATCATCTCAACAGATACTCAGAAACCAAGGTTCTAAACGGAAGGTCAAGGGTTTTACGCAACCATTCTCGCCAAAACTCCGGTTTCTAATTAGTGCAGGCTGGCAGAAGTAAGTGGGTAGAAACGTGAGATTATCTCGTACCCATCCGAACCCCCTCACCCTAGCCCTCTCCCGAAGGAGAGGGAACAAAACCTGGATCGGCTCCCCTCGCCCTCTGGGAGAGGGGTTGGGGGTGAGGGACTGAGATAATCTCAGGCGACTACCGAAGTAAGTGTGTAGCACTCAAAACTCAAAACTCAAAACTCAAAACTCAAAACAATCCATCCAACTTGTTGGTATATATTCTTTCCAACTACCTTCCTATGCAAACCTCCCGCTTACTCTCCACTTCCCTAGAACAATACCGCCAGCAATTTCTAGCCCTTCGGCATAAGGCTTATTTTAATTACGGGGGGCAGGGACCGCTTCCCGATGTAGCTCTGGAAGCGGTGCAGCAGGCCCATCGGACATTTCAGGAGTTGGGGCCGTTCTCCAGTGCTGCCAATGCTTGGATTACCGAAGAGGCAAAGTTGACGCGGGCTGCGATCGGCACTGCTCTTCAGGTTGCGCCAGATACGATCGTCCTCACCGAAAACGTCTCGATGGGTTGCAACATTGCGCTTTGGGGGATTGACTGGCAACCAGGCGACCACATCCTCATGTCAGATTGTGAGCATCAGGGGATTATTGCCCAAGTCCAAGCGGTACAGCAGCGCTTCGGAGTGCAAGTGTCTATCTGCCCAATTTTGGACACGCTCAATGGAGGTGATCCAGTGGCGATCGTGTCCAGTCATCTTCAGCCCAATACGCGCCTTGTGGTGCTGAGCCACATTCTCTGGAACACTGGGCAAGTGCTTCCCCTGGCTGACATTGTTGCCGTTTGTCACCAATACCCATCCGATCGCCCTGAACAGGTGCCCGTCAAGGTACTCGTAGATGCGGCTCAATCGGTGGGGGTGTTGCCCCTCAATCTCCAGGAGTTGGGTGTGGATTTTTACGCCTTTACGGGGCATAAGTGGTGGTGCGGCCCCGCAGGCTTGGGCGGGCTGTATATCCGACCCGAAGCCATGTCTAGTCTCTCTCCGGTGTTTGTGGGATGGCGGGGTGTGGTGACCGATGAGTCGGGGCAACCTGTGGGCTGGAAGCCAGGGGGGGACAAGTTTGAAGTGGCAACATCAGATTATCCCCTATATGCAGGGTTGCGGGCTGCTTTGCAGGTGCATGACCAATGGGCACCCCCTTTACAACGCTATCAGCAAATCCAAGCGTTGAGTCATCTGCTGTGGCAGCAACTCCAGGAGTTGCCCCAGGTGAACTGTTTACGCACAACTCCCCCAGAAGCAGGGTTAGTCTCGTTTCAATTGCCTGGAGTGACCCATGAGCCACAAGTGCAGGCGTTGGAGGCTGAAGGTATCCTAGTGCGGACAATTCGCCATCCTGACTCCATCCGAGCCTGTGTATATTACTTGACTTCGGAGGCTGAAGTTGAGCGATTGGTAAGGACGATCGCTTCCCTAACGTAATCCCCAAGAAGATTTTCAGGAAAAATGCTTCGCCCTGATCTTTCCTGGTATAAACTTTTCTGAAAATCTCCTAAATGGCTCGAAAGCCCCCAATTCTGGGGGTTTGGGGGCGGATCGGGGCACAATTTATATTTACAAACAAGTTCTAAGACAAATGACGGCGATGCCAACGTCTGCGGCGTTCTTCAGGCTCAAATACGATCCATAGGAACAATCCAAACCCTCCAGACAGAATGAGAAAGGGCACAAATAGCAGATGGGTGAATCCATCCAGTTGATTGCGCGCTTTAATATCAGCAAACCACCAAATGATGCCCCAGCCATACAAGCCAAAGATTGTGACAAAAATTAGACCCAGGAGTGGGTCAGATGTCATGGCAATTAGCAAGACATAGGAGGAAAGCAGCAAGGGAGTGATGATGATCTTCCCTAGAATTTTGATCGCTCTAGAAAGCGTAGGCATAGTGTCTGTGCTGTTCTGTACTTTAATACTTCGGACAGTTTTTGTGGAGGTTCTGGAAACCCTGTTGTACAGCCAGTATGAACCCTCACCCTAAATCCCTCTCCCAAGAGGGGAGAGGGATTTCAATCCGGCTCCCCTTCTCCCGTTCTGGGAGAAGGGGTTGGGGGATGAGGGCTAGCTATCGCAGAAATGTCCGAACTATTGGTACTTGGATCGTGGATTAAATAACTTATAAAAGTGGTTGGACTACGGCTCAATCTTTTTCCCCTTCTCCCCTAGCCCCTCCTCCCTAGGGGAGAAGGGCAAAAAGACTCCGACTCCCTCTCCCCAGGGAGAGGGTTGGGGTGAGGGAGAATTAGATTTTATTTGATCCACAATCCTTCAGTGAATTCGATCGCCACCTTCTCTGCGCCCCTGACCTCCGTGGCTCAATTTAGGTTATGGGTTTCATGAAGTATATCTATGCTGGCTTCGAGAAATTAAACCGTCGTTCTAGTAGTTTGGTTTTCAGTCCTAATTCGATCGCCTCCAACACCTTCGTCATCCCCGTTGTGTTAATCATTTCTGGGCTTTTACCAACTCGTTGCATCGTTCGCATGGCTTTTTCTGTGAGGGAATGACTTGCGTATCCAGTGATGATTAAGACCAAATCAGCATTGCGAACATGATTTTCCCCTTGCTCAGCGATTTGTAGCCCTGCCTGGGCAGTACACCAAATCAGTTCCACATCGGAATCTCGTAGGCGGTTTCTCACAGCAGTTTCCAGGCGATCGTGTCCTCCAAAAATTACCACCTTGCCCTCTAGTTGAGTATAGGGATTGGGCGGCTTCTCTGTGGTGCGATGGCGAGTCCGGGGCTGCACATTGGGGACGTAATCGATGCGAGAGCGATTTTCTAAGGCTTTGCCGTAGATAAAGTTTAAGGTCTGCTCGTGGCTGCCCCTCAGTTTGGCAACTGGGCCTTCCTCACTACAGGCATTGATGCGAGCAATCAGCGCATCGACCACATCTGCCAGTCCACCGATCGCCTTCAAGTCATCCAAGTGGGCCCGAATCGCTACAGAGGCATCCGTCGCGCTGAAAAAGTCCTCTTGCTCAGCAATCATTTCCAGTAAATCTGCCCTGAGAGCCTGTTGCCACTGAGCAGTCTGTTCAGCCACTCGCGCATCAAGTAGCCGTTCTTCGTTCAGAATCAGGAGGCGATCGGCAATCTGGGCTGCCTTGCTGGGGGCTTCCGCTAATTGCTGACGAATATCGGCGGCTTTTTCCTCTAACTTTTTGCGGATCGGGCTATCGCTAGCTTCCGAGGCATAATTGACCAACATGCCCTCAACCTGTTGCAGGAGTGGTTCTAAACGCTGTTGAATTTCTAGGAGGGCTTTTTCTACTTGCTGATCTCGCTGTTGCTGGAGCCGTTTGGTTTCTAACTCCATCTGGGCGACTGCCAGTAGATCTTGCACAGAGGTTTCTAAATCATCCAGTTCTGAGATATCCATAGGAATAAAGAGGAGAAAATGTAGAAGGGTAAGGAAGAAATTTTTGTTTTTTTATTGCCTAATTTTTGTTACTTGATTGCAGGTTCACAATAGATTCACCCATCTTATCGCTACTTCCGCTTGCCTGAAGATCGAGGAATCTGTTCAGGGACGATCGTCACGTTTCGTTGTCATTTTTTCTTTAGGTCTATAGCTCATAAATTTAACAGCCTGTAAAACTAATTTTCTGACTTTTCAGTGGCACATTGAGCGTTTCGCTGAAAAACAAGATTTTATTTAATCCACAATCCTTGACAATCAAGATGTTCTTAACAGGTAGCTCCTATGTATTACAGACGGTTTGGGCGTACAGAGTTATCCATGCCTGTGTTTTCCTGTGGTGGAATGCGATACCAGTACAAATGGCAGGATGTGCCAGAGCGAGAGGTGCCGCTGAACCAGCAAGAGAACCTGGAGCAGACAATTCGCCGATCGGTTGAACTGGGAATTTACCATGTGGAAACGGCGCGTGGCTACGGTAGCTCTGAGATGCAGTTAGGGCGTATTTTACCTAAGTTGCCACGAGAGAAACTAATTGTGCAGACAAAAGTTGCTCCCGTTGCCAAGGGAGCAGATTTTCGGCGCACCTTTGAGAAATCCCTGAGTTACCTCAAGCTGGATTACGTCGATCTGTTGGGGCTGCACGGCATCAACACCCCTGACCTGCTGAACCACAGCCTAAAACCGGGGGGATGTCTGGAGGTAGCCCGATCGCTGCAACAGCAAGGCAAAGTTCGCTTCATCGGCTTTTCCACCCACGGCCCCACTGATGTGATTGTGCAGACGATCGAAACTAACCAGTTTGACTATGTGAACTTGCATTGGTACTACATCAATCAATTCAATTGGGTGGCGATCGAAGCGGCCCAACGGCACGACATGGGCGTGTTCATCATCAGTCCCTCAGACAAAGGCGGCAAACTCTACAATCCTCCCCAGAAACTCATCGATCTCTGCGCCCCGCTCAGCCCGATCGTGTTCAATGATCTGTTCTGCCTCAGCTATCCCCAAGTCCACACCCTCAGCATCGGTGCCGCCCGCCCCACCGATTTCGACGAACACCTCAAAACGCTGGACTGGCTCGATCGCGCCGATGAAATTTTGCCACCCATTCTCAATCGCTTGGAGCAACAGGCGATCGAGACTCTGGGTGAGGAATGGATGAGTAGCTGGCATGTGGGATTGCCCACCCAACAGCAAACCCCCGGCGGACTGAATCTGCAAACGCTTCTTTGGCTGAGAAATTTAGCCCTTGCCTACGACATGGTGGAGTATGCCAAAATGCGCTATGCCTTGCTGGGCAATGGGGGGCACTGGTTCCCCGGTGCCAAGGCCGATCGCATCGATACGCTGGATTTACGGCAATGTCTCGATCGAAGTCCCCACGCCCATCGAATTCCCACACTCCTCAAGGAAACCCATGAACTCCTAGGCGGGGAAAGTGTCCAACGTCTTTCCCAGCAGTAAACCAAACTCACATACCCCGATTTAATGCCCCGATTTAATGTTTAATGTGACTCCCCAGCCTCATTAATATTCAGATTCGGAGCGATCGGTATATGTGAAGTACGATCGGTCTCCTACCAAAATAGAGATGCGATCGGGTTTATACCTCAATATTTTGATTCGGGGCGATCGGTGTAGAGGAGATGCCGCACTTCTCCTAACATCGCATCAGCACTATTCAATACATTTTGCATCTAAAAAATTTTGAAATCAGGTGTTGAAACCAATGCCCATGATAATCGTGCTGAGTAGAGTTGGGCCATTTTCTCCAAGACTTTATGGCAAGGTTTAAACCTCCTTTGAACAATGCCAGCTTTTCGTGCAGAGTTGATTCTGTCTTTCAGAGAATTTTTCGATTTTTCAACTATTCCCACTTTTTATTTTTGTCTTGACACGCCTAGTAGAATAAGTTGAAAGCAATGTTCAAGTAAATTTGTACATGCGACAATTTAACTAGAAATCTTATATTGTCCTATGCAAGCAAGGGGAGATACCACACCTAATGGGGTAAGGAATAGCGATCACGCTACTCTCACAATGAGTATTCAAGGGCCGTACTTCCCCCTTATCAAGTTTCGCAAGGTACTTGATAGTTTTATTGATTTATTGACAGAGGTTGATCAGGAAACGTCTGAGAATGGCGATTTAACGATCGAATGGGAAATCTCATCGATAAGGGCTGGGAGCATTTATATGACTGCTGTTGCAAATCCAGTCAATCAGGAGATCCATCAATCTAGGCCTAGTCAAGTGATTAGCACCTTTACTCAAGGAATAGATCAATTGCTAGAAGTTCCCTTGACTCCAACTGGCTTCAGTGAAGCTGCTCTCAAATACACAAAGACATTTGGTGAAATCATCAATCCAAACGATTTTGCGGAAATCAGATTTGGCAGCAATGGATGGAATAAAAGTATAGCTCCTCGTCTCGCTGGAAACATTGATGAGATCACAAAGACAACTCAAACGTTTTACGGTTCAATCGAAGGGGTTTTAGTTTCTATCAGTGTCGCTGCGAGACCTAGGCTTGGCATCCGCAGCTCGACTGAGGGTGGAATAATCAAATGCTTCTTTAAAGACGAAATGCTTGAAATTGCAAAAGAAGCTTTGGGACGTAGAGTCTATGCTTTTGGATTAATTCGGCAGCACCCGCACGGATCGAAAATTAGCATCCAAGTTGATGACATTAGCAATTTCCGAATTTTGCCATTGGCAGAGGAGATGCCATCTGTTAGCGAAATTCTAGCTAAATTGAGGCATGGGTAGTGGCAGATAAACCACTTCATTACCTTGACTCAGGGGTATTTTCTGGCTTTCTAAATGGTGAAGCAGAACCAGACAATTTTGCGGAATGTGAATCTGTTATTCGAGCGGCTGAGCAAGGCATAATTAAAGCTTTCACCTCTGCATTTACACTGGCAGAAGTGGTATATATTAAACCTGCTCCTGGTAAAGAATCCTTTTCTGTAGAAGCGCAGGAGGAAATTATTTCTCAACTACTTAATAGTGTTTGGCTGGAGCGTGTGAGTTTTGAACCGGATATGGCAGAGATTAACCGCTATCTTCTCAGGCAATACGGCGGGGGCAAAAAAGCTCTACAACCTTATGACTCACTTCATCTGGCAACAGCGATCCGAATGAAGGTTGATTATTTCAATACGATCGATGGTGAACTGATAAAACGACTCCCCAAGGAAGTTACTTATTCCCCTCGCTATCCCAAACCCGTAATTATTCAGCGCCCATTTGTTGATAGGCTCCAAATACCTATAGATTACTAACGCCGATCGGATTGTCTGCGAGGGCGGGTTAACTCGCGGATTTGGTCAATGCTTAGCTCTTGGACATTGTTGAACACGATCGCTGCCCCTGCTGTGGTGAGGAGTGAAATATAGTCTTCTTTGGCTGAAGAATCTTGGACGTGGGGAGGGAGTACGCCGACACCAATCCACCAGCGGCGGGGTTGCAGCTTACGGGCATTTTGCACCGTATACATATCCGCTACCGTGTCACCCACATAAATGACAGGACGGTTCAGAGTCCCACTTGAGCCAGTGGTTGATGTCGATCGCGCGGCTCGTTGCTCTCCATCGAGTTGTTCTAGCTCTTGCGTGGCCTTGAGCAAACCCGTTGCATCCGGTTTGCCAGGGGCATCTTCCATGGCAATGACCAGCGGTGATTGCAAGCCCAATCGTTTTTCTAGCACGTAGGAAGCAGAGGCTCGGCTGGCTCCACTGAAGAAGCCCCAGGGAATCCCCGTCTGGGTTAATCCTTCTAGATAGGATGATTCCAAGAGCAAGGGTTCATCGCAAATGTAGCCCGTTCCCTGCTCGTCACTGGGCCCCCAATACCGACTTTGAAACCAAGCAACCAATGCCTCGTAGTCTAAATCGGGAAGTGATCGGCCCTCAGACCGAAAGTAGCGATAAATCAACTCCCGCGAGGCTTCCCAGTCGTTATTCCAGATGCCTTCAGCCTTCAGGAGGTCAACTTCTGCTGAGGAAGGGCGGTAAACACTATCAGTAAAGTGTTCGACTGTATCGGCTAGGGCACGACGATAGGACCCAGCAACATCGCGGATGACTCCATCAATGTCAAAAATGACGATCGCGGCGATCGGATTGGGGGGAACTGCTTGAACCATAATGCTCCTTACAAACGAGTTATCTGTTAAGATAAACGGGCTAAAAAAATAAATAAGGTAAAAACACTGTTTAAATCTTGTCTATTTCAAATTCTGAGATAGCCAAATTCTGAGGCAAGTTTCGCACCAGTCTGTTGAGACAGTGCGATAAAATTGTAAACCTTAGCCTTATTACAAAGAATCGAGTTGACCTGGAGGTTTGATTGTCGAAGTTTATTTTGAAAGTTCTCTGGCTAGACGATAACGTAGCCCTAGCAGTGGATCAAGTGGTTGGGAAAGGTACCAGTCCCCTGACATCTTACTTTTTTTGGCCCCGCAAAGATGCGTGGGAACAGCTAAAAACCGAACTGGAAGCCAAGCATTGGATTGCCGAGAAAGATCGGGTGGAATTGCTCAACAAAGCCACGGAGATCATTAACTACTGGCAAGAGGAAGGCAGACGACGGCCGATGGCAGAAGCGCAGACAAAGTTCCCAGACATTACGTTTACGGGTAGCGCTTAAGGAGATTTCCAGAGAAGTTTACACTAGGCACCGGAAGGGCGTTCGCGTAGCGTGTGCTTTGCACTTAGCATCCGGGCAATGACCTTCTGGTCGATTCAAGAGCTTACATGCCGGATGCTTCGCCTCTACAGGGATAACATCTTTCTCGAAAATCTCCTAGGGCGTGTCATCATCCAAATTTGGAATGTAACTACTCAGGCTGCTAACTCAATGTCGAGCCACCCTCATCCCCCAGCCCCTTCTCCCTGGGGAGAAGGGGAGCCGGATTGAAGTCCCTCTCCCTAGGGAGAGGGATTTAGGGTGAGGGTAGGCTGAGTAGTTACTTTGGAATGTAGTCAGAGCAAGGCTTTCATGGCTACCCATCAAAAATGGGCTTAAGGCTGGAATCTAGGCTCCGCAAGGAATACCAGCCAATTAATGACACACCCTAGCGCCTATCCATCATTTTCAGATTGGAGCATTTTTGGGTTAAGCCGTTGCTAGAGCGATCGGATTCCCACCAATGCTCTATTTTTTTGGCATTTTTGAGGTGCAGGTGTACTGCGATGCAAATGTACTGCTAAGCTGAAAGAGGTTTAACCCGTTGGGTTTGGATGATCCCTCTACAACTGAGCCTCAGAAATTTTTTAAGTTATCGAGACGCAATCCTGGATTTTCGGGGGTTGCACACAGCTTGCATTTGTGGAGCGAATGGGGCGGGCAAATCCTCCCTGTTGGAAGCGATCGGCTGGGTACTCTGGGGAGAAAGCCGGGTCGCCTCGGAAGACGACATCATCCACATGGGCACGAAAGAAGCCCAGGTTGATTTTATTTTTCAGAACCAACACTTTGTCTATCGGGTAATTCGGACTCGGCAGCGCAGTCACACCACCTCCCTGGAATTTCAAGTGGCGACGAGTCCCAGCGAGGCAACGGGAGCGATCCCCACCGCCTTTCGCAGCCTCACTGAACGGGGGATGCGATCGACCCAGCAGATTATTCTGGAACACCTGAAGCTAGACTACGACACCTTTGTGAACTCAGCCTATCTGCGGCAAGGGCGGGCTGATGAGTTCATGCTGAAGCGTCCTGGGGAACGGAAGCAGATTTTGGCTAATTTGCTGAAGCTGGATCAGTACGATGTGTTGGAGGAAAGTGCAAAGGAGAAATCTCGCCAGTTTAAGGCGCAGGTTGAGGTGCTGAGCCACAATTTGGAGGCGATTCAGGCACAGTTGCAGCAACGGGAGAAGATTGCTGACGAAACCGCTTGCTTAGAGGCGCTTCTGGGAGATCTGCAACGGCAACAGGCGATCGACACTGAAACCCTCCAAACTCTACAACAAGTGCGGCAACAGCGGAACACCTGGGAGCAGCAAGCCGGATGGCAACGCCAGCACCATACCAAACTCAGCCAAGAGCGACTGCGCTTGGAGACGGAATGGAAAACGGCTCAGCAGCACCAACAAACCCTGGAGGCGATTTTGCACCAGCGGGAGGCGATCGTTGCGGGGCATCACCACTGGCAAACCCTGCAAGCTGAGGAAGAAGTCCAAGCTGCAAAATTTCACGCTCACCAAACGGCTCAAACCCAACGACAGCATCTACAACAGCAATTTAACCAGCAGGTAAGCGAACTCAAAGACCAATTGCAACGGTTGGCAGCGAAGTTGGAGGCACTGGAGCAGCAACACCAGGAAGTGCAACATACCCTCAGTAAGGCGAAGGATGTGGACGCTGCTCTGGAGCAATTGCGCCTAGCTCGGATTCAGTTGCACGAATTGGATCAACTGCAAACCAAGGTTGCCCCGCTGCTGCAACGCCAGCAACAGACCGAAAAGCAACTCGATCGTGCCCAGGCACAGTTACAAGCCCGATTAGCCGAATTGCGTTCCTCTGCCCACCAGTTACACCAGCAACACCAGCAACAGCCCCAGCTTCAGCAAGCGGCGATCGACGTGGCGGAGCAGATTGAGCAGTTGTCAAAAAAGCAGGTTTACCAGCAACGGGTGATGGAAAAAGGGCTGGAGCGCAAGAGTTTCCTGGAGCGCTTGCAGGCTCACCAACGGGAGTATGAAACGCAGTTGGGAGAGTTAGACCAGAAGCTACAACTTTTGAAGCAGCCGGATGCAAGCTGTCCTGTGTGCGATCGTCCCTTGGATGAGCATCATTGGAATGTGGTGTTGACGAAGCATCAAACTCAGCATCAGGAGTATTTGGATTTATTGTGGGTTGTGCGGGAACAGTTGGTGGTATCTGAGCGAGAAATCCATGTCCTGCGGCAAGAATACCGAGAACTCGATCGGGAGCTTGCTAGCCTCAACTATGCGTTGGAGCGGCGAGGTCAGTTACAGGCGCAACTCGCCACTGTCACCGCTTCCCAGGAAACCTTACACCACGTCCTCGCTGAAGTTGACCACCTTGAGGAAGCCTTGGCTACGGGCACCTATGCCAACGAGTTGCACGATGATTTACGGTTGTTAGAGCAGAGTTTGCACCAAATCTGCGCTCGTGATGGTTCCCCCGGTGGATATGACGAGCGGGATCATGCGTTAGCAAGGGGACAGGTCGATCGCTGGCGATGGGCAGAAATCAAGCAAGCGGAAATCAAGCAGGCTCAGCAGCGACAAGCTCAACTGTCCGCTCGGCAACCTGAATTGCAGTCCCAAATCCAGGACATCCAACAGCAACTCCAAGCAACGGAGCGACTCCCGCTGAAACAGCAAATCGATGAACTCGATCGCCACCTGGCTCACATTAACTACAACTTGGAGCAGCACAATGCCCTCCGCACGGCCCTGCGCCAAGCCCAATCTTGGCAACTGCGCTACCAGGAACTCCAACAGGCGCAGCAGCACTATCCCCAAGTACAACAGCGGCTGGAGGAGATTACGCGATCGATGCACACCTGCACCCATCATCTTTTAGAAGCAACAACTCAACTGGACGCTCTAGTACAGCAGTTGGAACATACCCCCTATCCTACTCCGATAATCCAAACCCTAGAACAACAAATCCAGGAGCGCCGATCGCACCTCGATCGACAACTGGCCCAACTGGGACGCTTGCAGCAACAACAGCAACACTTGGAGGGATTGAGCAGCCAACATACCACCCTGAGTGCCCAATATACCACCGCCAAAACCCAACACCGAGTACACCAAGAGCTTGCCCAAGCCTTTAGCAAAAACGGAATTCAAGCGCTGATGATTGAAAACGTTTTGCCCCAATTGGAAGCAGAGACGAATCAGATTCTGGCGCGTCTCAGTGTGAATCAACTCCATGTGCAGTTCCTGACCCAGAAGGCAGGGAAAACAGCGGGGACAAAAGGTAAGTCTCAGAGTAATGGCGCATCTACGCCAGCCAAGATGATCGACACGTTGGACATTCTAATTGCCGATGCCCAGGGGACTCGCCCCTATGAAACTTATTCTGGTGGAGAAGCCTTTCGGGTCAATTTCGCCATTCGACTGGCCCTCTCTCGACTGCTTGCCCAGCGCTCTGGCACTGCCCTGCAAATGTTGATTGTGGATGAAGGCTTCGGCACCCAGGATGAGGAGGGCTGCGATCGGCTCATCAACGCCATCAATGCGATCGCCTCTGACTTCGCCTGCATTCTCACGGTCACCCACATGCCCCATTTCAAGGAAGCCTTCCAAGCCCGCATCGAGGTTCATAAAACTGACCAAGGCTCACAACTCAGTTTGTCTATTTAAGGGGAATAGCACGTGGATTAACAGGTTAAAATTACTCAAGAGCAAGAGGTGTTCCAATCAATCAAATTAATTATGTTGATGTCTTTACAAGAGCTTAAGGAACAAGCCTACCAACTTTCTGTGAGCGATCGTCTCGCCCTTGTTAGCGCTGTTATTGAATCGCTGCAAGACATACCCCCGATCGAGAACTGGCAATATCTGGTTGCTCGTCCTCATCCGTGGCGGAAACAGCTTTACATTAAAGGGCGTAAATTACTGGCTTCGATCGTCTGGCAGGACATCATAACTAATCAAATGTCACCAGAGCAGGCAGCCGAAAATTGGGATTTACCGTTGTCTACTATTCATGAGGCAATCCAATATTGTGAGAGTCACCAAGAGCTATTGAAACTAGAAGCGGACGAGGAACGCTATCAATTAGAAGTGAAAGGAGTTTCGTTTGAGTCTACGAATGCTGCTTGATGAGGATTCTCAAGCAAGATACCTAATCAACCTTCTTCAGGCAGCAGGTCATGATGTAGTCACGGTCAAGGAAATAGGTTTAATGAATCGCCCAGATTCAGTTGTGCTGGATTTTGCTAGACAAAGTGAGCGAGTGCTACTTACACGTAATTGTAACGACTTTCAAGAATTGCATCAGATCAACCCAGAACACTCAGGAGTTTTGGCAATTTACCAAGATTCTGAGATGGGGAAGAATATGAACTATCAAGGAATTGTGCAGGCGATCGAAAATCTAGAAGCAGCAGACTATGTACTCAAGAAAGAGTTTATTGTTCTCAATCATTGGGGCTATTGATTTTATATTGCCGAAATCATCTTCTGCTAAAGGTTACAGGATAGATACCAAATGGGTTCTATAATCCAACACGTCTAATGCCCATAACCACATCACCCGCTACACCTACGAGTTGCTTCATTAAGATATACTATGCGAATAGCATAACTACTAAAGTAGTAACATGATATTGTTTCAATCAATTCAATGGTAAAATCCATGCTTAAATTTGAACGACTGAGGGATGATATTTCGGCTCTACCCGAAACCGATCAGCAACTCATTGTTGATTTTGTTGCCTTTCTCAAGCACCGCTATTCTCCCTCGCAACCTTCCTCTCCCCATCCTCTAACCTTGGAGAACGAGCCATTTATTGGTATGTGGAGTGATCGCTCAGAGATGCAAGACAGCACAACCTGGGTTAAAGAAATTCGGCAACAGCATTGGCACATCTGATATGCCTCAAATTCTAGTTGATACTGATATTCTGATTGATGTCGCGCATGATGATATGTTCGCTAAAGCACGTTTGACAGATGAGAGCCAAACCTCAATTTTGGCAGTCTCTACTGTTACGGTGATGGAGCTAATCGTTGGATGTCGTAATAAAGCTGAATTACAAACTCTCGATCGCTTCCTCTCTCAGTTTCAGGTTCTCACACTGAGTAGCCAAATTAGTAATCGTGCGATTCAACTTCTGCAAGCCTATTTCCTCAGTCATGGCTTACTCATTGCTGATGCTTTCATTGCAGCAACAGCGATCGAACATCAAGTTGCTCTATTAAGTAAAAATCAACGTGACTTTCGTTTCATTCAGGAACTAGACTTAATGGTCTATCCTTAGTTACATAGACATGAAAAGCCTCATCATCTAGCTGATAGTCGCGAGAATCAAGTATTCGAGACAATCAAGTAAATGGCCATGATTGCTCCTGAGTATATATGTTTTACCGATCGCCGATCACCGTCAGATACTCTGGGAGAACCGCATCAACTAACCAAACCCCATTGTCTGAACAGTAGAAACTAAATCCTGCTTGGTGCATTGCTATTGCATCGATCGCCAAAATCACAGGACGACCATGCCGCATTCCAACCTTGCGGGCTGTTTCCCTATCTTGAGACAAATGGACATGATGTCGCGCCATTTTGAGCAACCCCGATTTTTGGATCGCTGGCACAGATTGCTCACCCGTCCCATGATAGAGAACATCCGGCGGGGTTTGTGGCTCCAGTTGCAAATCAACTTCGACACTATGTCCTTGGTTAGCTCGGATGTGAGTGTTTGTCTCATCAAAGGAGAATCGCTGCTTATCGTTGGCAGCGACAACTGCCTCTAGTTCCCCACGAGTGATTGGGAACTGATGGGCCATGCAAGCCGATAGCAACACCTCGATCGCCACCCAACCGCCCGGAGCTAGCGTAAGTCCCAGGCGATCGGGGGTATGGCGCAGGTGCTTGATGAGGTATTTGCTGATTTTAACTAATCGCGTTGGTTCCATCTTTCATCACCTCATGTCCATCACCTCATAGATAAACTTCTAATTTTAAATAGTTAATAAGCAGATCTCCATCAAAACTCCCGTCGGGAAAACACGATCGTGGCGATCGTCAACACTAAGACGATATAGATTAACCCATAGGTTGCGTTCATCAGCAGGGTTGTCACGTCGGGGATCACGCCATAAACAGCATCTTTAATATTCAAGCGCGACAGATCGGGTAACACAAGATAAACACCATCAATCAGACGTTGTAAATCGGGGTTGGTAATTTTTAAATCTGCCAGATCTGCACTGAATCGACCTATTAAGAAAACGGCGAACGTAATCATGGTGGCGAGGAGAGAGCCAGTGAAGACGCTGAACAAAATCGCGACGGCAGCAATCAATGACAATTCGAGGAATGTGTAAAGGATGGAAATTAAAATGCTGCCTAGGGGATATTGAATGCGGCTCAATCCCAGGACTCCAAGATAAATCAGGGTCATGGAACCTAGCAACACCGCTAGCACGGCTGACAATCCCAAATGCTTGCCCAGAATAAATTCGGCGCGGCTAATGGGTTTGGCGATCAGCACAAACACAGTGCGCTTTTCAATTTCTTTACTGACTAAGCCTGTGCCGACAAATATGGCAATGATGAGTCCAAGAAACGTCATGGCAGCCAAGCCTAGATCTAGCAAAACCTTGTTTTCGAGGCTACCAGAAATTTCTGGCAGAATCCGCACCGCCCCCGCTAGGAGCAAGCCATAGAAGCCAATCAAGTAGAGGACTCGATCGCGAATCACCTCCCGAAAGACATTCATTGTGATCGCAGAAACCCTAATTGCATTCATGTTCTTCTCCTCAAAACACCTACACATCTCTCTTGGGTTCTTGTTGATCAGTGTCGCTGATCAGTAAGTATCCTCGACACTCTGGGATCTTTATAGGAGTGAAAAGAGTATCTCTCAACACTCCTTTCACCAACAAGTCGAGATCGCCACTTGCATCAACCTTACTCGCTAACTGCGTATCTGTTGATCATTGCTCTAAAGGTTCAGGACTACCGGGAACGAGGGGCGTGGTCGGTTGACAGTCTACCCTAGCGATCGTCGTCAGGGCTTCGGCGGGTGCGGCCTGTGACGGTGAAGCCGTTGCCTGGGGTGAAGGAGACTTAACCACAGGCGTAATTTGGCAGACTTTTGCCTGGTAGTAGCCATTGAGGTAGGAACTGGGCCCTTGCCATAGCGCTAGCAACTGAAGGGTATAGTCGGGTTGGATGGGCAAAATTCGCGGCTCCACTTTCCAGCGGGCATCTTCGTCGGGTCTTGGTCGGAGGGCTGAGTTGGGGGCAGTCGTGGTTTGGGTCTGGGCGAAGGACTGCATCACAGCATCGCTAAACACATTCGGTTGCTGTTTCGCAGTCAATAGCCAACGCTCCACTTGGGGCCAGGGCTGTCCCACCACTTGAGTTTTTAAGAGGGTTTCCGCCTGCTGTAGAATTAGCTCTCCCCTAGAGGTGGGCGATCGTAGATTGACTCTGGCGACAAAGGCGCTCCGACTGAAATCATCGACTAGAAGGCTGGGATAACGCTCTAGCCAGTTGTCAATGACAAAGGCAAACTGAATCCAGCAACTGATCACCGCATGGCTCAAAAATAAAATGACTAGCCGTTGCCGACCGTCGATGGAGGGGGTTTTGGGCTTGAGTCCAGGGCTGGTGGTGACATCAGGAATCGCGGCGATCGCAGCGGAAATGAGGGGCCAACTCACAAATGGCCAGGACGGAACTCCTACGAGGGGGCGATCGAAAAACTTACTCAGGCTATCCGTCACACTGTAGAGAAACATGCTGGTCAAGCCGCCCGTAATCCACGCCCCAACTTCCACATTAAAGACCTTGGGCTTCTTCTCGCTGCTATACCAACCCACTCCCAAAATCAAGAAAAACCAGCCACAAAAGGCGAGAAAATCTCTGACTGTTTGAGATGTAGTACTCGCAATCACCACTGAAAAAAAACTGAGAAAGATGAGAGTTGTCCAGGAAAAGGCATAGGGAGGCGTAATGGCTTTCCAAAAAGCAACCAAGTTCTTTTTGAGATAATCCCTCAGTTGAATCAGTAGTTTATACATGGATTATTGGGGAAAAGGGGTGAAAAAAGGGGCAAGGGGGAAGGGTGAGTGGGTAGAGGGGGAAGGGTGGATGGGTAGAGGGGTGAAAAGGGAAGGAAAAAGGGTGAAGGGTGAAAACATAGCAATTTTTTATCATCGATTCTCCATTTTAGGTGAGGGGAAATAAAAAATTGAGCGAACTTCTCCAGTGCCTTTAGATTAGGGGCGATCGTTGTCATTTAGATAATGCATTGAATGCTGGTTAATTTCTGCCTGAAAATCATGCTAGAAATCGCGTTGACTATCTTGCCCCAATTGTTCCATGTTGAGGCTCATCTAGCCCATCTCTGCCTGTTCTCTGCCTGTTCTCTGCGAAAGAAGACAACTAGTTGTCACCCATGTTGATAGTGCCCCCCTTACTGGGAAAATAGTATTTTGCCTTTAATCGAGGTTTTTCTGAACGATATGGAAACGGATATCACAGTTGACCCTTTAGTTCAGCTTCAGATGTGGGGTGTAGCCCTGTATAGAGACGTATTGCATGAGTCAGTGTTGAACACGATCGGACAAGCCGCCGATCGCTGCTTCCACGAAATCGAGTCCCTGATTGCTAAGTATGGCGTGGAACAGGTTAACCAGCATTTGCCCCCAGATGGCGCGTTTCACGAGCGATCGTCCTACATTAAGTTGGCAGCCCTCGATCGGCATCTGCCAGGGAACAAACCTGATATCTGGAGTTTGGTTGCCCATTCCCCTTTGCGAGAGGTGATTTTGCAGGTGATGGGCGAGGGGGTTTGCGTGAACTTGACCCAAGTGCCCGTGCGGAAGCAGTATGCGCCGGGCAATGCCCATGTGCTGCACTCGCCAAATCAATGGCACCAAGATGGCGCGCTGGGGGTGACCTTTGGTGATTTACCAGAAAATAATAGTCCCTACCTCGATACGCCCCTCACTGACCTGCTGACCTGCTGGGTGCCGCTCACAGATTGCGGAGTCGATCGCCCCGGGTTGGAGTTCATTACCGCTCCCCTGACGCAGTTGCTCCACTATCAGTTTCTCACCCCTGCTGCCTTGGGCAATCTATTCAACCCTGACCAATTTTGGGTTCCTCAAGCCAAGGTTGGAGATGCCTTGGTGTTCTTGCCCGGCACCCTCCATCGCACCGCTGTCTATCCTGCCATGACTGGCGATCGGTTGAGTATAGAACTGCGGTTATTTAGAGGCGATCGAATTCCCGCCTGGATGGAACAAGATACCTTTGTGGAACTTTAGCGAGACGCTAGTGCAGGCTGATAGAGATAACTGAGCAGCACTCCAACCTCAAGACTCAAAACCATCCTCCTAATTGGTCAGAAACGGCTGCCATACTGTACTAGTGATCAAGGTATATAGAGGCGGATCAAAGCTGAGTTAGGTTACCAAGGATTCCCAATCATGGTGAACGCTGCCCAGTAGTAGGGATGGGAAAGAGATATATTCCCTGAAGAAGCCAATTCTGGGGGCAGAGCAGTGCTGCCTCTAGAGCCACGCAACTGTCCGCCTTCTAAACGCACCTTTCCATTGATCATGGCAATCTGGGACCGACGGAGAGCTTCAGACTTGATCGGAGCAGTTTGCAACTGTTGATAGAACTCCGTCATTAATCCCAAGGTGCCATTATCACTGACATACCACAGGCTAGCCAACACCGATTTAACCCCAGCTTGAATGGCAAATCCCGCAAAGCCCAATTCCGCTTGATCATCACCAACTGCCGTCCGACAAGCACTCAGCACTAGCAGATCCACAGGCGGGTTGCTGAGTTGCAGTTGTCCCAGTTGATCCATGCGGAGTTTGCTATCCCAGAGTTGGATATAGGAGTTGGACGGATCTCCGGATTTAAATTCGCCGTGGGTTGCCAGATGTAAGATGCTGAAGGATTGTTGACGGCGCTGAGTTTTGAGGTTCTCTAAGGTGAACGCTTCATTCAGGAAGGTTGCGCCGGAGCGAGTTTTGACGATCGCCTCCAGTTCTGAGGGGACTGCCGCTAGGGGAATTTGCTCAGTAAACTTTGAAGCTCCCATCGCTAGGACAGAGGCGGTTTTAATACTCCGATACTTTGTGTCAGTTAGGGAAAAGCTAGGCATCATCCCGGCACTGTATTTTTCCACCAAAAAGCGCTGTCCATCGTGAAGGGCGGCCACGGGGAGCGATCGGAGTCCCCCATCGGGAATGAAGACCAAATTGCCGATCTTGCGGGATTGCAACTCCAGTTCGATCGGAGCAATCAGCAATTGATAAAGCGCCTGAGATGGAGGCAGATAGGCATTACTGTCAATATTGGTGACTTCTTCCTGAAACTGTTGAGCCAGTTCTAGCACTTGTCCTCGTGTGGCTTCAGGAAACTGCTTCACCAACCGCTTTTCCTTGCTGGTGACGAGGGTAATTTGCAAAATATCACTATCTCGTCGCGCTAGTTTGCTCTGTCCGAGGGTTCTCAGGTCTGATTCAGGGACAGCGGCGAACCCTTGACCATCGGAGCGCCAGAGCAGTTTCGTGGGCACGGCTTCGGAGTCGGGTAAGGATTTAGGCAATGCCGTGCTGGGTCCGGTTGCTGTCGCTGGCACAAAGTTGATGTAAACGAGGGCGGAGCGCACGCCTGTTGCAGATTCAACACTGCTGAGGGTATCTTGCACTTGCGCTAGGGTCACGGGCGATTCAGCAAGCAGACCGAAGTAGCTGCTAAAGTCTGCGGTGAACTCAACCTCGACGTTTCCAGGCTCCAAGTCGATGTCTCCCACTCTCAAGTCTCCCGCGAGAAGGTCTTCAAGAGGCGGCATATCCTCCTCCTGGAACTCAAAGAGGGTATCATCAATGGGAAAAGCCGGGGATGTGATAATCTTCACGTTGCCTTCGATATAGGGCTGGGTGAAGAGCCGGGGAGGATCGATCGTCACTGTGCCTGTGGTAATGGCACCCGCAGTCCCATTCAGCGTGGCGTTGCCCACTATAAAGGGAATATCGATGACATCCCCCCTCTGCCCAACAGAAATGGAGATATCACCGCCCCCCTGCCCTCCGGCGGTGGAGATACTGGCGAGTTGCCCATTGCGATCGATAAAGGTACCCAGGGCCCGAAAATACCGCCCTGCTGAGATATTGATATTTCCACCAAATCCACCTCTGCCACCTTGGGCATTGATGGAAACTACCTGGATGTCATTTTGAGGATCGAGAGTCACGTCACCCCCATCGCCTAGAAAAGAACTGGTGTCGATCGCGCCTGTTTGAATCCCGATTTCAGCTTGGAGAGTGATGCTTCCTCCAGCTATGAAACCACTCGTATCCAGATCTCTAGTGGTGATGGTTCCCGTCTCGCTGGTGAGGGCGATCGTCCCCCCTGACCCAGCACTGGAACTTGCGTCCAGTCCTGCCGTGGTCAGGGTGCCGCCAGAGCTAGTGAAGCTAATGGAGCCACCGATCGCCCCAGGAATCGTAACATTGGCTGCCACAGTGCTGGCACTGATATTTCCTGTACCATTCACCGTTACCGTGCCACCATTGCCCGCCACCGAAGTCACATCCAGTGTGCCTAACAGAGAAATATTGTTACCAGTCAGGTCAATGGTTCCTCCAGCCGATCCAGTCAAGCTAGCAGCCTGAATTGCTCCTGGCACAATGATATTGCCGACTGCATTCAACCTGACTTGTCCAACCGCACCGCCACTGGAGTTTGAGATCACGCTGCCTACGGTAATGCCGCCTGTCCCGGTTGTGGTCAACGTGATATTTCCCGACGAACTCGTACCACTGGCATTCAAGTTCCCGGTGGTGATGCCTCCGGGCGCAGTAAGCGTAATGTTGCCACCGCCTGTCGCCAAGCTTGTGTCCAAGTTTCCAGTGGCGATCGTTGTGCCGCTGGTGATGTTAATAGCGTTACTGCGGGTGCTGAGAGTGAAACCAGTGCTGTCAAAGGCTCCGGTGCTGCTGATGATGAACGCGCCCCCAACCCCCGAAGCCGACAAATCGATGTTGGAATTGACTTTTACATCCCGCCCCGCCGTGACTTGCAGGTCACCGCTCCGAGTGGCAAAGGTGGAGTTGAGTTGCACATCTCGCCCCGCCGTGACCACAACAGGAAATGCGCCCCCGGAAATGGAGCCGATCGGCGCATTCACAAAAATGTCATTCGCTGCCTGCAATGTCAGGGTTGTGCCCCCAGAAATGAGACTAATCGGGTCTACAACGGTAATATCTCCCACTTGTGATCCCGTGGAACCCGTTGTAATCGTGACACTCGTGCCCCCTTGGAGCGCCGTCACAATATTGGCCGTATCGATCACCGCGTTATCTGCTGTTGGCGTAAATAATCCCGCACTGAAGGTGCCGCCTGTTGTGGCGGCTGCTTGCACGATCACATTGCGGGGGTCGAGCAACCAAACACCAGGTTGTCCAAGGGGTGCGGCCGCATTGACAGCACTACCTGTGATATCCAAATAGTCTTTACCAGAGGTTTCGATTAGACCGCCATTTCCGCCCGAACTGCCGCCCGTCGCAGAAATCTTTCCATAGAAGCGCGTTGCTTGGTCTGACCACAGAATCACCTTGCCCCCGTTGCCCGTGGTGAGCGCATCAGCGGCGATCGTCGTCCCTTGATCCACAAACGTAAACTGAGCATTGGGCACTGTACCTTTGCCCAAGTAATCGCCCCCAATGAGAACCGTGCCGCCGCTGTTGGTGCCAGAGGCATTGAGATTAGCGTTCAGCAGAGCTACTCTGTCGCCGAGGATGGTGATTTGGGGAGTGGGGGAGGTGGGGAGTGATGGAGTGGAGGAGTGGAGGAGTGGAGGAGTGATGGAGTGGGGAAGTGATGGGGTAACTGTGACGTTGCCGGAGACGATCGCCACCCCTGAGTCTGTAGGAATCGCCATCCCAGAGCTAGTCAACTTCACCACACCATTTTCTACGGTGACCCCAGTTGCAGCTTGTAGGGCACTGCCTGTCAGTAAAGCAGGGAGATTGAGCGGGGCTGAAGGGCTGGAGTTAAGTTGCGCCTTCGTGTCGATCGGCAAATCCAGACTCAGCAAACTCCCCGCTTGGGTGATGCGAACCAGCTTTTCTCCAGGAATGGCGGCGATCGTAATCTGTCCACCTGGTGCGGCGATCGTGCCCAAGTTGATCACTGTTCCTCCCATCAGCGTCAGACTTTGCCCGGAACCGACGGTGAGAGTTCCCGCATTGAAAATCGTGCCTGATTGGGTGAAGGCAAAGCCA
>Ga0209181_10001895_pt1 | contig 35092 bp, 28 predicted proteins | sample MAT05_FD_187208 | JGI IMG/M metagenome (GOLD analysis project Ga0209181, IMG submission 187208) | Freshwater microbial communities from Lake Fryxell liftoff mats and glacier meltwater in Antarctica - MAT-05 (SPAdes) (version 2) | ecosystem: Environmental > Aquatic > Freshwater > Ice > Liftoff... | reverse complement strand
TTTCCAGATCAATTTTTTTCTAAAAACTTTTCTTGGCTTACTATCATCTGCCTTGAATCAGACGCTTTCTATGCGCTGCTGATGTACGCCGGAACTCCGTTCAGGTGCGTATAGCGGAACGGAGTTTCACTATACTTTCTTCGCCCACCAATTCTTCGCCCTCCAGCCCAGCAAATACATCACCGGCAAAATGATCAGGGTGATGAATGTGGCAAAACTAAGTCCAAAAATAATCGTCCAGGAAAGTGGTCCCCAGAAAGCTACCGAGTCGCCGCCCAGGTAGATTTTCGGGTCACCCGTAGCAAAAAGGCTGTAAAAATCAATGTTGAAACCAATGGCCAGAGGAAGCAGGCCGAGAATGGCGGCCGTGGCCGTGAGCAGCACAGGGGTCATACGAATGCGACCGGCTTCCACAATGGCCTCGCGTACCTCCGAGCCTCGCTCTCGCAGAATATCGGTGTACTCTACCAACAAAATCCCGTTTCGCACCACAATGCCCGCCAAAGCGACAATACCCACACCCGCCATGATGACCGAAAAGTCCATGTCAAATATTGCCATGCCGAGCAGTACTCCAATGATACTGAAGATAACTTCCGACATGATAATCAACGTTTTGCCAATGGAGTTGAATTGGATCATCAAAATGATAAGAATGATGAAGATCGAAATTAACAAAGAGTTTCCGAGGAAAGAAGCTGCATCCAGGAACTCTGCGTCTTCGCCGGCAAAGCCCACCGTAACACCATCGGTTGGAGGCCAGGAAGCAATGGCTGATTTCACCCCATTCACCACATCCGTCTGGCTGGGCTGATATTCGGAGGTGATGTTGGAGGAAATCGTGACGATACGCGACTGATCCAAGCGTCGGATGCCACCATAAGTCGTAGTGTATTTCACATCGGCCAGCGAGGCCATGGGCACTGAGCGGAGCACCCCGCCCATATTCATATCCCGGAACGTAATGTTCAGGTTTTCAACCGAGTTGATGTTTTCCCGCTGCTCGGGGCGAAGGCGGATATTGACGGGTATTTCGTCTTCGCCGTCTTTAAATTTGGTGGCTTCTTTGCCCAAAATGGCTGTACGGAATTCCGAGCCGATTTGTGCCGTGGAAATGCCTTCTCGGTTAGCGCGTTCACGGTCAATTTCAATGTTGATTTCTGGTTTCGACACGATCATATCGCTGCGCAATTCCTCCACGCCCGGAATGTTGAGCGAGTCCAGGTAACGTTTCACCGCGCTGGAAACGGCGATAAGTTGTTTGAAATCGTCCCCACGAATCTCCACAGAGATTGGTTTGGGAGATGGCGGGCCACCCGCTTCCTGGTCTACCACGATTTCGGCGCCGGGTATAACGCCCTTGGTCGCTTCGCGAATTTTATCCATGTAATCCTTGGTACTCACGCCATTGCGGTTGCCAAATTCTACAAAGGCCACGCCCACCTTGCCTTTATTGGAAGTCGCCGAGCGGTCGAATTGATCTTCCGAGGCACCCAATGCGACGTTTGAAATAATGGACTCCACGATGGGGTTGTTTTCACCTACTACTTCCAAGACTTTGCGCTCCATCACGCTGGTGAGGGAGTCGGTGGTATTCACATCCGTGCCGACCGGAAGCGTGAGATAAACATAGATGAAGTTCGGGTCAGCCTTCGGGAACAGCACAATGTTGCGTTTGCCGGCGGCAAAGAACATGAAGGAAAAGATGAGCAGGCTAATGACACTGGCCATCATAATCCCTGGGCGGTTGAGGGCAAAATTGAGGAAACCTGCGTAACTGCGTTGTGCAGCAGGCCAGCCATTGGTTTGGAACCAGCGTACGGCTTTTTCCAACACAAATCGGTAGAAGGCCACAAACAAGCCAAGAAATACCAGCAAGTTGCCCATGAAAAAGTTGCCGTTCGCGTAGAAATAAATCGTTGACAGCGCAAAGAGTGTGTAGCCTAAAATGGTGCGGCGGCGTTTTTTAGCGGGGGGCAATTCAGTGCCTTCACGCTTAGCATCGCCCATAAACCACACCGCAAAAACGGGGTTTACAATATAGGCGACCAACAAAGAAGCCGTCAACGTGATAATGACCGTAACGGGCAGGTAGTGCATGAATTTGCCAAAAATACCGCCCCAGAAAACCAGCGGGAAAAATGGCGCAAGGGTGGTAATCGTGCCGGAAAGTACGGGCATGAACACCTCCCCGGTCGCCTTTTTGGCGGCTTGTATGATGGTCAGTTTTTTATCCTCGTGGTATATTCGGTGCGTGTTTTCGACCACCACAATTGCGTCGTCTACCACAATGCCCAACGCGAGCAAGAAGGCAAACAATACGATGAAATTGAGGGTAAATCCTAAGGTGGGCAGCACCATGAAGGCGATGCACATGGAAAGCGGCACGGACATGGCAACGAAAATCGCATCCGTTGCTCCCATAAAAAACATCAATACGATCGTCACAAGGATAAAACCAATAATGATGGTATTAATAAGGTCATGCAACGTGGTGCGGGTGGCACGGCTTTGGTCGCCGGTGATGCTGACTTCCAAATTGGCTGGCAACTCATTGGCTTTCATCTCGTCCACCACCTTTTTGATCTTGTCGGAAGCATCAATGAGGTTTTCGCCTGTACGCTTTATCACGTTGAGCGAGATAACATTCCGCGAATTGAGGCGGCTGAAACTCTCCCGTTCCTTATGGCCCATACGCACGTCGGCAATGTCTTTTAAATACAACATTGCGCCCGACTGAGAGGCAATGATTATGTTTTTGATTTGCTCCACGTCTTTGAAATCGCCCCGGATAGATACCGAGCGGGTCATGCCGCCGATATCCACATTGCCCGCCGAAATGGTCATGTTCTCAAAAGCCAGGGCATTCTCGATGTCGCGGAAGGTCAAGCTTGCCGCTGCCATTTTGTATTTGTCTACATCCACCTGCACTTCTTTTTCGAGGGCGCCCACGAGGTCTACACGGGTAATTTCCCGCATTTCTTCAATCCGGTCTTTCAGATCATCGGCGTAATCTTTCAACTTATCGAGGCTGAAATCGCCTGCGATGTTGACATTCATGATCGGGATTTCGGAAATATCGAATTCCGTAATGGTGGGGTCTTCCAGGAGATCGTTGGGCAGGTCACGCGCGGCTTTGTCCACGGCATCTTTTACCTTCTGTTTGCAAAGCGGGACGTCTAGGCTGGTGTTGAACTCGACGATGATGCTGGAGAAATCCTGCACCGAGTTCGACATCACTTTTTTCACGCCACTGATGCCCTTCAACTGTTTTTCGATGGGCTTGGTGACGAGTTGCTCCATATCGGTCGGCGAAGCGCCGGGGTAGATGGTGGAGACGAAAATAGTAGGCACCACCACGTCGGGAAACTGCTCCTTCGGCAGGGCATTGTACGACATGATGCCTGCCAGCGTTATGAGCACCGTGATAATGAATATCGAGGCGCGGTTGTCAATAGACCAACTGGTGGGTTTAAATTCTTTCATGATATTGTTGAATTTTTACCCGCCGAAGCCAACCTGTCCGCCAAGTCTCGCAGGCGGGGGCAAAGGAGGGGAGTATCTGTTTGTGTGGGTTATTTGGGAATCTGGGCCTGCCTGCTGGGAGACAGGGATTTGGTGATTTGGATTTTGAAAATTGGCATCGAACTATTATATTTGCAAAGCCAAACCAATTCAAATGAATTCAACTCAACTTCGCAAACTCTCTGTAGATGATCTGAAAAAACTCCTTGACCTTCAAAAAAGGATTTTGGACTTTACACTTTTTTACGAACAAGACCTTCTTGAAGAAGGCTCCCGTCGCCAGCTAGAAAAAACCAGAAACGACGCGCTTGATAAAATATAACTCCTTACCACTGAATTAAAAGAACGCGAACCATGACTTTTGCTGAACACTCGCAGCTTCAAAACATCTTCCAATATTTTGAAAATCTCCAATCTGAAGAAATTGAACAGGCTTTTCTAATGCACTGGAAACCGTTTGTTCAGTCGTTAGCGACAGAAGATGACCGTGCTTTGGCCTTCAAATTATTCTATGAGTGGCAAATTACCCGGTTTGATAGTCTGCTCGACTTTCTGCAAGATGAACACCCGCAGGCTGCACCTGCTTAAGCTTTAAAAGGCCACCACTTCCCCACTGTTCACATCCTGAAACCCCGTAGAAATAACCCAATCCCCCTTTTTCAAGCCGCTCAGGATTTCCACCTGGCCATTGTAATTCTGGCCTTGTTTCACAGTTACCTTTTTGGCAGTGGCCTGTTTTTCACCTGTCTTTTCAGCTACCAGTACAAAATCGCCATCATCCGCAGTCTGGATGAGATTGACCGGGATTGCAACAGCATTTGCGCTCTGGTAATCCACAATTTTCATCACGGCAATTTGATTGGCGCTGTACCCACCGCCGGGCAGCGCGCATTCCACCAAGAATGTGCGGGTCATCGGGCTGATGCTTTTGCTGACATAGGTGATGCGGGTGGTGATTTCCTTGTTCAAATCAGGGAAGAACACCAGCACCTGGTCGCCTTTTTTAACCTTGGCAGCGTAGGCTTCGGTCACTTCACCTTTTATTTTCAGATTGCTCAGATTCAGGATATTGCAAAGCGGAATGCCGGGTGCGATGGCTTGACCTTGCTTGAGCATTACCATATCTACCGTACCTGATTGAGGAGCGTAAATCTTGGTCATGCTCCATTGCTCCTTGATGGTAGAAATGCTGCGCTCCACACTTTCTTTGGCATTTTTGGCTTGAATAAATGCGACCTCGGTGCCAATTTTTTGATCCCAGAGACCTTTTTGGCGATTGTATATGTCGTTTGCAGTAGCAAGTTGGCCTTCTAGTTCGGCAAGGCTTTTGATCATAACCGCGTCGTCTACTTCGGCGATGAGTTGGCCTTTACGCACATTGTCGCCATTTTTCACCAAGACCCGCTTGAGGGAGCCGGCCATTTTAGCCGTAGCCATCACACTTTCGTCGGCGTCTACTTTGCCTTGAAGGTCAATATAGTGGCGGAAGGGTGCAATGGAGATTTCAGTTAGACCCACGATCTTCACTTTTTTAACTGGGGGGTTGGCAGCATTGACCTGTTTTTCAAGGTCGGCTATTTGGGTATCCAGTTTTGCTTTTTGGTCTTTCAGTGCGGCGAGTTCGGTGGCAGGGTCTTTTTGTCCTCCGCCGCAAGAAGCAAGCAGGACAATCACCAGTGAGAAAGATGCAAGTTGAATAAGGTTCTTATGTGTCATGTTAAAAATCAATTTTTTGTGTGATGTAGGCCGGAACTCAGTTCCGGCATTTCTTTATCTGAACTCAGTTCCGGCTTACTTCATCGGAACTGAGTTCCGATGTACTTTATCTGAACTGAGTTCCGGCGTACTTCATCGGAACGGAGTTCCGATGTACTTTATCTGAACTGAGTTCCGGCGTACTTCATCGGAACGGAGTTCCGATGTACTTTATCTGAACTGAGTTCCGGCGTACTTCATCGGAACTGAGTTCCGATGTACTTTATCTGAACTGAGTTCCGGCTTACTTCATCGGAACTGAGTTCCGATGTACTTTATCTGAACTGAGTTCCGGCGTACTTCATCGGAACTGAGTTCCGATGTACCATTATTGCCCAAGCGCTTTTCGGATCGCCACTTTTGCGGTCAACAAATCATATCGTGCCTGCAGCACCCCTTGTTGGGCAGAATATAGACTTGACTCCGATTGTGTGATCTCGAAACTGCTTCCGATGCCCGCCTTATATTTGGTTTGTGTGGTATCGTAGATGCGTTGTGCGAGTGCGAGGTTTTTCTCTTGATTGGCTACGCGCTCTTGAGCATTGAGGTATTGTTTTCGGGCTCCGTCCAGCTCGAGGGTGAGGGCGTTTTCGAGCATTTGTTTTTGAATGTCCACCGTTTGGGCAGAGATGATGGCGCGCTCTTTTTTTGCTTTGGAACCGCCACCGTCCCAAATGGGCACGCTGACGGACACGCCTGCTACTGCGGAGGAGATGTAGTACCAATCTTTGAAGGAATCCGTGCCTCTAGCGCCAAAACCACCTTGATAACTTGGCTGCCATTGCACAAAACCTGCCACCGTAGGCATCCAGGGTTTGCGGTATAGGTCAATCTGAAGGCCGCTCAATTCACGACCTTTTAGCAGGAGCAGATACTCTGGGCGGGCCATGAAATTGGGAGGAGAGATCAGATCCACTTCACCCGAAGCAGAGAGCAGGGCGGGCACATCGTCGGAAATGCTTATGTCGGTACCCACGGGCATTCCCATGTTGAATTTGAGGGCATTCACTACGATTTCACGCTGACGAGCCAGATTACCGCGCTCGCTTTTGAGGGTGGAGAGCGAGAGTTCGAGGCGATCTACATCGAGTTGTTCAGCGAAGCCAGCTTTATTGATGGCTTTTGTATCAGAGAAAAGTTTGTCCAGATTACCGATGTTTTTGTCCAGTATGGAAAGGTTTTCGGAAATCAAAAGGGCTGGCAGGTAAGCATCTGTCACGGTGTTGCGCACCGTTTGCCGCGCTACAGCCAATTGATTGTCAACATATTGGCGGTAATATCGAGCAGCTCGAAGGCCAATAAGATAGGAATTGTTGAAAATCAACTGATTCACGCCGAGGTTACCTGATAGGCTGTGTACCGGGTTAAAAAATATCTTTGAATCTGGATCAGAAGCAAATGCTGCCCCTAAAAATTGTCCCAAAGCATCCGCTCCATCACTACCACCAAGTCTATCAACCAGTGTTTGATAATAAGGAGCATTTTGGTCAATTCCGCCGCCGCCGCCGCCGAAAGACAATGCATTGCTCGGCAATCCGCCCCGCTGTAGGAAACCAGAATAAGACACCCCGGCTGAAATCTGCGGCAGCCCGGCAGCAAAGTTTTCTTTCACCCGCCAGTCAGCATCCTTCATTTGGAGTTGTGCGGACTTGATATCGGGGTGATTTTCCAGCGCAAACTGGATACAATCGTTGAGGCTCATGGCCGCGTTACTTTGGGCATGTGCAAAGGTGCCGAAAGCAATCAGGGCTGAAGCAAAGAGGAGTTTTTGTAAATATTGCTTGAACATTATTATGTTGATTTGTCGCGCAAAACGGGGGGCTGTATTTGCGCATCGAATTGAATTATTCTTAAGTTCTAAAGGGCGACATCTTGCCACTAGAGCCACTAGAGCCGCATCCGCCAATTCATAAGCCATTCGGTGGATGCAAAGCCAGTTTTGCTTTCAAAATTTCCAAACCTTTTTCAGAAACTATACTGTGCAAGTAATTGATAATGAACTCTCTAAACAAGCCCTCAAAAGTGTAGGGCGGCTTGGGGAAGTACCGCTCTTCAAAGATGGACATAGCGCCTGCTATATAAAATCGAGCGGTAGTTTCCAGGTCGAAATCTGGGCGGTAAAGCCCATCGCGACGCCCCCATTCGATGTTTTGGCGGATCACGTTGAGGATATAAGTCTGCTGAAAATCATTGATCCGTTCCCACACATCGCGGTGATATTTTTGCATTTCATGCACGACATTGGGCTTCATTTGACCAAAATCTGCCATCACCTGCTTGATCACACGCACCATCTCATCTACAGCGTCGGTTGATTCAGCGTGTAGCGATTCATCCACTTTGCACTGTGCTGATATGTGCCGATCCATCACCTTGCTCACCAAATCGTCTTTGCTTTCTACAAAGGAGTAGAGCGTTTTTTTGGAAATGCCCAGTTCTCGCGCCACGTCATCCATCGTGAGGCTCTTAATACCGAGTTTGAAAAACATCTCTTCAACCCTTTTCAACCATTTTTCCTGCTGTTCTGTAAACATGGCGCAAAGGTAACTGCGGAAACGATTTTTAAGTAAATCGTTTCCATTGTTTCTTTCGTTTTTCGACGAACGTCAAATAAAATTCCAAAAAACCCTTAAAAAGTTCTACCAAACAGAACAAAAAGAAAGTTGAACAGGGAACAACCTTCAAAGTTTACGACGAACCGTTATCTTTGAGCTATGTCTGCTACCCGCCGTGCCTATCTTGCCCTTGCCCTCATTTGTATTGTATGGGGCACTACGTACACTGCGATCAAGGTTGCCATTGTTGATTTCCCGCCTTTTTTATTGGTGGGTATTCGCCAAACGGCAGCGGGATTGCTGCTGCTGTTCTTGGCTTTTGGCTCTGGAAAAATTCGCATGCCCGAACGCCGATATATTGGGCTTCAAGCACTTACAGGTCTTGCCACCATCACGGGTGGCAATGGCTTTGTCACTTGGGGAATGCAATATGTATCGTCTGGTTTGGCTGCCATCATTGGGTCACTGACTCCCGTGATTGTCGTATTGCTGTCCTTGGCGTGGCATGGAAAGGAGCGCATCCATGGGCGCATGGTATTGGGTGTGCTGTTAGGCTTTGGCGGCTTGGCTCTGATTTTCAGGGAAGGTTGGCAGGATTTTGTTCGCCCTGAATTCCGATGGGGCATTGCGGGTTGTTTTGCTTCTTGTTTCACTTGGTCGCTGGGCACGGTGATGGCCAAGCAATGGAATTCCCCCAGCGTGTCGCCCTTGCTCAATGCGGGGCTTCAAATTACTTTCGGGGGGCTTGGCGGTTTTGTAATGAGTTTCTTTTTTGATACCACCCACACCATTCAGCACACGACCCAAGGCTGGATTTCTGTAGCTTACCTAGCCCTGATTGGTTCCGCATTGGCATTCACACTGTATATGTTTGTCCTAAAACACCTAAGTGCCACGGTATCTTCACTTTACACCTACATCAACCCAGTGGTAGCCATTCTTTTGGGTTGGGCCTTATTGGGAGAGGCGCTGACACCTTGGGAGGTGGCTGGCATGGCGCTCACCATCGTAGGTGTTTGGATTGTGAATTCAAAACGTGGGTAAATCCCCAACCTGCTCTAAAAATTCACAGGAGTCTTTGATTGATTTGGCCGTTATTTGCTTGAAAATTCAATCAAATAACTACTTCCACCACGCATGAAACGCAGCAAAATCGCCGGTATCGGCTCATACCTCCCCGAACGAATCGTCACGAATGACGACCTGGCCAAAGTAATGGACACCACCGATGAGTGGGTGCAGGAGCGCACGGGTATCCAGACCCGCCGTTATGGCGTAAAGCACGAGGAAACCACCTCCAGCATGGGCGCAAAAGCCGCTTTGGTTGCGTGCGAACGTGCGGGTATTCAACCGGAGGAAATTGATTTTATCATCTTCGCCACACTGAGTCCCGACTATTATTTTCCCGGTTGTGGCGTGCTGCTCCAGCGCGAGCTGGGCATCACCCACAAAGAGGTAGGCGCGCTCGATATCCGAAACCAGTGTACTGGATTTTTGTACGGACTGAGCATCGCAGACCAGTTCGTGAAGACCGGGATGTACAAAAATGTGCTGGTGGTCGGTGCTGAAATGCACTCCATGGGCCTTGACTTTAGTACGCGGGGGCGCAATGTGACCGTAATTTTTGGAGACGGCGCAGGTGCGGCCATTATCCAGCCTACTGACGACGAAAACCAGGGTATTCTGACGACCAAACTACATTCCGATGGCACTTACGCCGAAAAACTTGCCTTCATAAACCCCGGCGCGCATGGTGGCTATCACCAAAAAAGACTGGGCGATACCACTGACCTCGGTTACCCTCCGCCCGATACCTACGGTGAAATTTTCATTACCCCAAAAATGGTAGAGGAGGGGCTCATTTTCCCTAACATGGAAGGCCAGTTCGTCTTTAAACTCGCCATTCAGAAATTCCCCGAAGTTGTCCAAGAAACATTGAATGAAGTGGGGCTCCAAACCTCTGACATTTCGATGTTTATCCCACACCAGGCAAATTTGCGGATCAGCCAGATGGTGCAGCGTTTACTTCGCCTTCGTGACGATCAGGTGTGGAACAATATTCAAAAATATGGCAACACCACGGCTGCTTCTGTGCCCATTGCACTTTGCGAAGCCTGGGAAGCGGGAAAAATAAAAAAAGGCGATTTGGTGTGCCTTGCTGCATTTGGCAGCGGATTCACTTGGGGCAGTGCGCTGATTCGTTGGTGAGGAGGAATTGGGGATTGGGTTATTCGAGTACCCAAGCTTGGCTACTCGAATGACCTAATCCCTAATTCCCCAATTCCCCGGATCCAACCCAGCGCTCGACCGCTCACATTGAACAGTCGAGCGTTTTAACGTTACTTTCATCGAAAAGGGATATTAAAAACATAGACTTGGGCGTTAGAGCGAGGTTTTAAGCAAAATGAGCGTCAGGTTTGTCAGCCGTCTTGCAAATGGCACACGCTTTGCCAACCAATATGCGCAAACTTTAATCAAAACAGTTACTGCTATGTTTCTTGAATCAAAAATTATCCGGGCAGCCTTTTTGCTCACTCTGCCGATCACGGCATGGGGGCAAGTAGGCACTCAGATTTTTCTAGTCAACCCTTCCTTTGAAGATACGCCAGAAAGAAGCCACACGCCCAATGGATGGTATGATTGTGGACAAATGAAAGACAGTCCGCCAGACACTCAGCCCGGCGGATGGGACGTTTCTACCTTGCCAAAACACGGAAATACATACTTGGGCATGGTGGTTCGCGACAACAAGACTTGGGAAAGTGTGGGCCAAAGGCTCAGCCGCCCGATGGAAGTGAATCAGTGCTATGAGTTCAGCCTCAGCCTTTGCCGCTCTGATACCTATAAAAGTGGAAGTGCCTCTCAGCCAACTACTTCAAGAGAGCTGGTCAACTACTCAAACTACGTACGAATTCTTATTTGGGGCGGGAATGGTTATTGCGGCAAGGGAGAATTGTTGGATCAAACCGCAGTGATCAAACACACCAGGTGGATTAATTACGACTTCTCTTTAAGTCCAACAAAAGGCAGCTGGTCTCACATTATCATCGAGGCCTATTTTGGTGCTAACGACCCATTCAACCCCATGGAACCGCTTTGTCTTAATGGCAATATTTTGGTGGACAATGCTTCCCCCATCAAGCAGGTGACCTGTGGGCCAGACAAAATGCCAGATATCATAAAGAAACCACCATTCACCAAAAAGGGGCCTGATAAGCCGCCCGTCGTTGTTGCAACAAAACCTGCTCCGCCTACGCCAACCCCTGAGGCCCCCAAACCCAAGCGTGGCAGAAGTTTTCGCCTCGACGTTTATTTCAAAGCCAATGAGTACACTTTTGATTTAGGCAGCAGCGAAAAAAGCTTGGAAGAACTTTATGCTATGCTCAAAAATAATACGGACATCAGTGTGGAAATTGGGGGGCATACCAACAACCTCCTGTACCCCAACGAAGGCAGAGCGCTCGAACTTTCTAACAGCCGCGCCAAATCGGTCGCCGACTGGCTGATTTCAAAAGGGGTATCGCCAGACAGGGTGCAGTATAAAGGCTATGGCTGGACCAAGCCAGTGGAACCGAACACCACGCCCGAAGGCAGGAAAAGAAACCAGCGTGTAGAAGTCACGATATTGACTTTTGATAGATGATGGAATACGGATTGCGCGGATAAGACACAGATTAAACAAGATGTATCAATCAAAAATCCGTGTCTTATCCGTGTTCCCCCCTATCCGTTTTCCAACCAATCACTCCCCATGCAGCTAAAGAAAAAAAGGCTCCCAGCACATCGCTGGAAGCCTTTTTCAATTTCGTGAAGGACTTTGGAATCAATTCAACTTGTCCATATCCCGGATGAGAATGGTGTTACGGTTGAAGTGGATTAAATTTGATTTTTTCAGTTCGTTGAGGATTGCGGTTACCGTTTGACGACTTGCCCCAACGAGGTTGGCAATGTCTTGTTGGGTGAGGCCATGCTTTACCAAGGTTTCAAAACCTACCTGACGGCCACGTTCGCCGGCACTTTCTTTCAAAAATTCTACGATTCGCGTGCGTACATCCTTGAGAATCAATGACTCCCAATGGCGTTCGGCACGGCGCAACCTTTCTCCAAGGTAAAGCATCACCGCCTGTGAGAGGCTAAAATTGTGCTGCATCAGGTATTTGAAATCTTCTACCCGTACTGCGAAATAGTTCACATCACGGCTCATGGCCGAAGCAAATTCAACGCGGCTTTGCTCCCCAGTGAGTCCCAATTCGCCAAATACTGTGAATGGATGCTGGATATTCTTAATGATTTCGCGTCCATCATGAGAGTAAATACCGATTTTGACGGCACCTCCCGCGAGCAGGCAAACATAGTCGCTCGGCTGGTCGGCCAGATAAATAAAAGAGTGACGGGGTGCTGTGCGGCGTTCGGCTATCAGCGCCAAGCGTTGCAACTCTGCCTCGGAGAGCGACGTCAGCATTGGGAATTGTTGAAACACAGCGTGTAAGGGTTGTCCGTTCATGCGAGATTGTCTTTGGTTGGAAACGAGAATATACGGGAGGCAAAGGCTATTAAGCCAAAACTGTGCCAAGACCTTGACCTATGGGCTTTTTACCGTTTGTTGTGTATCTATCTTTTTCTTTTTGTTGAAAACACTTTGCTCTGCTTACCTTTCGCCAAGTAGTTGCGCTTTGCATCGAATCCTGACAGTTCAGTCCACTCTAAGCGGAGTGGCGAAATAAATTTCGCCCTACATGGTCAAGCCTTATTCCCTCCTCACTGATTTTGATATCTCGCTCTTCCAAAGCGGCAAGCACTTTCGCCTGTATGAAAAAATGGGCAGCCACCTCGTAAAACACGAAGATGAGCAGGGCGTGCTGTTTTCTGTGTGGGCGCCCAATGCCAAAAGCGTCAGCGTTGTGGGCGATTTCAATCAATGGAACCCCGACAGTCATATCCTGCTCCCTCGCTGGGACTCCAGCGGCATCTGGGAGGGATTCATTCCGGGCATTGGAAAGGGTACAACCTATAAATACCACATCAAAACCCAAGGGGGCGTATCGCTCGACAAGGGTGATCCTTATGCCAGAGTTTGGGAGACGCCGCCCCGTACCGCTTCCATTGTCTGGGACTATACGCACGAATGGAAGGACGAAAAATGGCTCAAAAGCCGGCTGGAAAAAGCCGGGAAACCGCAACCCTGGTCGGTTTATGAAGTCCACGCAGGCTCTTGGAAAAAGATTGGCCACGACGGCAACCGCTCGCTCAACTGGCGAGAATTGGCCGAAGAATTGGTGCCCTACGTGAAAGAAATGGGCTTCACCCATGTGGAGCTCATGCCCGTGATGGAACACCCCTATTTCCCTTCTTGGGGCTACCAAATCACCGGCTTTTTCGCGCCTACCAGTCGCTCCGGGTCGCCAGAAGACTTTATGTTTTTGATTGATAAATTTCACGAGGCCGGTATCGGCGTGATCCTTGATTGGGTGCCCTCGCACTTTCCGAGCGATATCCATGGCTTGTATTATTTTGATGGCACACACCTCTTTGAATACGCCGACATGCGCCGCGGTTTCCACCCCGATTGGAACAGTTATGTGTTCGATTATGGGCGAAACGAGGTGCGCAGCTTCTTGATTTCCAATGCGTTGTTTTGGCTGGACAAGTACCACATTGATGGACTTCGGGTGGACGCAGTGGCCTCCATGTTGTATCATGATTACTCTCGCAAGGAAGGCGAATGGGTGCCCAACAAATATGGGGGCAAAGAAAACCTCGAAGCCATTTCCTTCCTGCAAGAATTCAACAACGCTGCCTATCAGGAATACCCTGGCACTGAAACCATTGCCGAAGAAAGCACGGCTTTCCCAGGGGTTACCAAACCGACTTTCGATGGCGGCCTCGGTTTTGGCCAAAAATGGATGATGGGCTGGATGCACGATACCCTTTCGTACTTCAAACGCCCACCGCTTTACCGTCGCTGGCACCAAAATGAAATTACGTTTTCGATGGTTTACGCCTTCTCGGAGCGATTTATGTTGCCGCTCAGCCACGATGAGGTGGTACATTTGAAATCCAGCCTGCTGTACAAAATGCCCGGCGACGAGTTTCAAAAATTTGCCAACCTCCGGGCACTTTTTGGCCATCAATGGATGCACCCAGGAACCCATATCCTGTTCATGGGCGGTGAAATTGGCCAGAGCACGGAATGGAGTCACGACCTGGGCGTTCCCTGGCAATTGCTCGAATATGACCTCCACAAAGGCGTTCAAAATTGGGTCAAGGCCCTCAATGAAATTTACGTTAATAAGCCAGCGCTTTGGCGCAAAGCCTTCCACCCGGATGGTTACGAGTGGATTTCTGGCGGTGATACCGAGAATTCAGTGCTGGTATTCGTACGCCACGGCGATGCGGGGGATCCGATGTTGCTTGTGGTCTGCCATTTCAACCTCAGCTACATGCCGGAATACACCGTGGGGGTTCCACATGCTGGTATTTGGCGCGAAATATTGAACAGTGATGCCAAGGAATTTGGCGGCTCGGGCGTATTGAACGGAGATTTGAAGGCGGTTAAAAAAGAGGAGCACGGGAAGGATTATTCCGTGACGTTCAAGTTGGCGCCGTTGAGCGTGATGGTTTTTGAGGGGGAGAAGCCAAAGGATAGCGTTGTGAAGAAGCTTGCTGGGAAGGCTAAATAGAGCTACAATACAATTCCAAGTATCCTCCGCAAATTCTGAGTAGATTGGAAGAAATCAAACAGCAATTTCATTCTTGAACCTACAATTTTTGGTTCTTCTCGTATGTCAAAGAAAAAAGCAAAACCAACTATTTCACAGGAAGTTGTCTCCCAGCCTGCGAAGGCTCGGCGGGCGGGAGCAAAGGCGGACCGCTCCAAACCAGCTACGGATTCCAGCCAGCCTTGGCTCCAAAAAAACTGGTTTTACCTAAGCTTAAGCGCCCTATTCGCAGCGATTATGGTTGCTTTCAGTGGTGCATTCGGCCATGAATTCGTCTCTTGGGACGACCATGTGTATGTCTATGAAAACCCGCAAATCCTGAATGCCACGGCGGCAAGTTTTAAGGCGTTTGGCACGCAGGTAGTATCGCTGAACTACCACCCACTCACCATGTGGTCGCTGTGGCTGAATTCGGCGATGTTTGGGGTCGGCGCAAAGTCGTTCATCGTGACCAACGTGTTGATTCATTGGCTCAATGCTGGGCTGTTGTGCTGGCTGGTTTGGTTGCTCACGGGACGGCAATACCGCTCCGTGGCCTTGCTGACGGCCTTGCTTTTTGCCATTCACCCTTTGCGGGCGGAATCGGTGGTGTGGGTTTCGGAGCGTAAGGATGTACTGTACGTTTGTTTTTTCCTGGCGGGCTGCATTTCATATTGGCGGTATCTTGAAACGCAGCGCAGTACCAAACTATGGATCGCATTGGGACTCATGCTTTTGTCCTGCCTTTCCAAAGGGGTGGCGGTAGTGTTTCCGCTGGTTTGCCTGCTGATGGATTACTGGCACGCGAGAAAATTTGACCTCCGTTGGATTGTTGAAAAAATCCCCATGTTCGCGCTCTCCTTACTCTTTGGCCTCATCGCGTTGGATGTGCAGCGCGGCGGTGATTTTCATGGGTTGTTGACCCTTTCAACTGAAAAAGCCAAGGCACTTTCCACCATATTCGGCTTTGACCAGAAACTCCTTTTTGCGGGATACGGCTACATGATGTACTTCGTAAAAACATTTTTGCCGCTCGATCTCTGCACGTTTTACCCCTATCCCACGGAGCTGCAATTGCGCGGCGGCATCTACATCGGTGGAGCAATTTTTATGCTAACTACTTTAGCCTTAGCGGTTTGGAGTGCTTACTCGACGAGGCCGTCTCTTCAAGATTCGGTCAATGGGGACGAGTATGGGAGAAAGGGAGCAAGCGTTTTCGCCTTCGGCTTTGGTTGGGTTTTCGCTACGGTGATTCTGGTGTTGCAATTCGTTTCCGTGGGGGTGGTCATCATGGCTGACCGCTATTTTTACCTGCCCTCTGCAGGTGTTTTCTTTATGCTGACTTATGCAGCAGAGGTTTACTGGTTGAAAAACAAACCAGCCTTGCGGAATATTTGGTGGGCTGTGATTGGTTTGTTCGCAATCTGGTGTCTCTGGCTGAGCCGCGCCCAAACCCAAACCTGGAAAAACTCCGAAACGCTCTGGCTACAAGTGTTGCGCTTTTACCCAAACGAAGACCAGGCACTCGAATCTCTCGCCAACTGGTACGGCAAAGTGAACCGTGTGCCAGAAGCCGAACAGATGCTTGAACGCGCGGTACAAGATGGCTGCACTCGCCCCAATGTGTTTAGTGCACTGGCAAACTGCATCGCCATCAAAGCGGGTGCATCGAAAGATACTACCGCGCAACGCACTTTGCGCGACCGTGCTTTTTCGCTTTATGCTCAGTCCATCGCGTTAAACCCAAACAACGCCGACACCTATTTCAACCGGGCCTTTACCGCCCTTTCGGTTTATCCCGAACGGGCACTGGCCGATCTGGATACGGCCAGCATTTTAGCACCACACAAGGCATTGCAATTCAAACAAATGCGTGGTTCTGTGCTCAACAATTTAAAGCGATACACGGAGGCCGAACGCGGCTTGACGGAGGTCATTGAAACAATGGAAAAATCGCCGCAGATGCTTAAAATTGCAGAGGAAAAGCAACGTTATTCGGATGCTTATCTTGAACGGGCAGTGTCAAAGTTTAACAATGGAAACCGTCCGGGAGGACTTGCCGATGCGGAAAAATCGGTCAGCATTGCACCCCAGAATCAAAGGGCGGTTAACTTATTGGCTCGGATGCGAGAGGTCGCGGGGCAGAAGTGAAGCATTGTTTGCAAACACATAAGCGCAGAGTATTGGGCACCTATTTCTATGTTTCAATGTGTTTGATCTTCTCTCACACAAAACTACCTTTATCATGCGTACATCATTTCTGCTTGGCACGTTATAGGAGGCAATTCGCCTTATCAGGCTGTAAAGCTTAAAATCGCGATCGTGGACGAATCGCTCAACATAGTATGGCAATTGGCCCTTCGGACAGAAAAAAGCGGAGCATTGGCCTTGTATATGGACCCTTCCAAATTTGAGTACGGGAAATACTATCGGATGTACTATCGAGTCAGTGCAACCGGAGCACCTTCACTTTTTGAGGGTTACGGCAACTTTCTAGTTTGTAAGACCTTCATAGATGGGGTGAACACTACGATTGAATCGGATTGTATGTGAGATCGCCATCACCCAGGCATTGGTGTAAAATAGTTCCATTTACGCTATTCGTAGCGCAAGGATTCGATTGGATCCAGCCGCGCCGCTTTCATGGCGGGGTAAAAGCCCGAAATTACGCCTACAATCATACAAAGCGCAAAACCCAAAAACATCCATGCCCATGGAATCAGGAAGGAGCCACCCATAAAAAGGGGCATGAGATTGCCAATCAGGATACCGAGGAAAATACCTACCAAACCGCCAATTTGGCAAATGGCGATGGCCTCGACCAGAAATTGGAGCATTATATCGCGTCGGGTTGCCCCCAGCGCTTTGGAGATGCCGATTTCGCGGGTACGTTCGGTCACGCTAACCAGCATGATATTCATCAGCCCAATGGCGGCGCCGAGCAGGGTCATCAGGCCGATGGCGACCGCCGCTAAGCGAAGCGTTACGGTATTTTCTTTCAAAATTGCCACGATACCGTCGCTCGCAAAAAGTTTAAAATCATCCTCCTCACCAGGGCGAAGGCCGCGAATCTGACGAAAAAGGCCATTGGCTTCTGATTGGGCGGCATCCATCAAAGTCGGATCCGTTACGGCCACCATCAGGAAATAATCCCGGTCTTCTGCGCCAAAAAGTGCTTTCACGTTCACGAGTGGGGCGTACACCTTGCGGTCGCTCGATTCGTTCATCGAAGAACCTTTTGTGGCCATAATGCCCACCACCCGGTAGCGATGGGCATTGATGGTAATAATTTGGTCGAGTGCTTTTTCGTTTTTTCCATTAAAAAGCATCTTCACAATGTCAGAACCAATAACTGCCACAGGGGCGCCGCTTTCGACCTCGATTTTTGAAAAATTGCGCCCGAGGGCAATCTCCACCCCCTTCACATCCATAAAATTTTCGTCCGCGCCATTGAAGGTCACGTTCGGGTTGGTTTTTTCTTCGCCAAATTTTACCGTTGCACTGCCCGTACCGTAGCATCCAACGGCGACTTTTGCGGGAAAATCGAAGCGCTCTTTGAATTCCATCGCTTGTTTGTATCGCACGGGTTCGGCCGGCTTTTGCTGTTTGCCTCCGCGATTGCTCTTTACATCGTTCCATTTCCGTTCGATGCTGAACGAATTGGCCCCCAGATTTGAAAGGTTGTCGCTGAGCGAATAGGCAATTGCGTCAATGGACGTCAGGATTCCCACCAAAGCCATGATGCCGAATGCAATGATGAGCAAAGTGAGCACCGAGCGCAGCATGTTGGCGCGGATGTTCTTGAAGGCCATGCTGATAATTTCTGAAAAGGGCATCTTGTTAAATTGAAAATGTGGCCAATGTGTTTCCCGCCAACGCTTTTACTCGCCTTAGCCTTTGGCGGCGGCGAGATGCTTCGGACGGGTAAAAAGAGATCAGAGTTTTAACCCTGCGGCGTTCCAAAAGTAGCGCAGCTTGCGCCGCAATTATTGGCTAATAGAGACAAGGTTTTTAAAATTCGATAAAAAGCGGACTTTGGAGGGTTTAAAATGTGGAGAGGTGGAGAAAGTGGAGGTTTTAGACGGTTAATGACTTTACGTTTCAAATAAAAACCGCGTAGCAGTGACATTCTGGTTATGACGATACAACCTAAAATTTTTTCCCAATTCCCAAACCTTGCTGCTGCCCAAAGCACCCGGCATGGAGGCGTTAGTCCCGCGCCGTATTACTCACTGAATCTCGGCAAAAGCACCGCCGATGCCCCCGTCCATGTAGCTGAAAATCGCCGCCGATTTTGTGCTGCGCTGGGTTTCCGGCCCGAGCAAATGGCTTGGTCAAAACAAGTTCACGGCGATCAAGTCCGCCGCGTTTTTGGCTCCGGCGGAAGCGAGGGTTTTGATGCATTAGTGACGAATGTGCCAGGCATTTTACTGGCGGTATCGGTGGCAGATTGTACCCCGATTTTGGTATACAACAAGCGGCAAAAAGTAGTGGCTGCCATTCACGCAGGCTGGCGTGGAACTGTTGCCGAAATCATAGTTAAAACCTTGATTATCATGGAAAAAGAATTTGAAATCCGCAGCGAGGATTGTTTTGCTTACGTTGGGGCGTGCATAGACGAGTGTTCTTTTGAAGTGGGCGACGAGGTAGCTGCGGAGTTTGCCCAGCCGTTCAAACGATTCGATGTCGAGCGCGGTAAATTTTTCGTGAATCTGAAAAAAGCCAATGTTGCGCAACTGATTGCATTTGGCATTCCTGAAAACCAAATTGAAATCTCGCCTTATTGTACGGTATTGCATCATGAGGACTTTTTCTCGCATCGAAAAAGTGGCGGCCAAGCGGGACGGGGGATGGGGGTGATTGGAATGTCTCTTTGAAATAAGTTATTTTGACACCGTTCCTAACCCATAGCTTCATAGTTTACCTTGGAACTTCAATTTTCTTGACGATATCATCCAACACTTCCTTCGTCGTGTACCCTTCCATCTCTCGCTCCGGCGTAAGAATCACCCGGTGGTTGAGCACCGGGAAAGACACATAGCGAATATCGTCGGGCGTAACAAAATTGCGCCCAGACATGGCAGCCACGGCTTTAGAAGCTTTCATCAGGGAGAGCGAGGCACGGGGACTGGCTCCAAGGAAGAGATCGGCGTTGCTGCGGGTGCTGTGTACAATGGCTGCGATGTAGTCCAGCAGCTCTTCTCGGATGTACACTTGCTCGATAATGCGCTGGCTATCCGCGATGTCGGCGGGGGAGAGCACGGGTTTCACTGTTTCTCGAAGCACCCCGGAAAAGTCGTTGCGGAAGCGGCGGAGTATGGATTGCTCCTCCTCCAGACTGGGGTAGGAGAGAATGACCTTGAACAAGAACCGATCCAGTTGGGCTTCTGGAAGTTTATAGGTTCCTTCTTGTTCGATGGGGTTTTGGGTAGCCACCACAAAAAACGGCTCAGACATGGGGTAAGTAGTCCCATCCACCGTCACCTGCCGCTCTTCCATCACCTCGAACAGGGAGGCCTGAGTCTTGGCCGGGGCACGGTTGATTTCGTCAATCAGGACGATATTGGAAAAAATCGGGCCAGCTTTGAAGTTGAAATCTGAAGCCTTCATGTTGAATACCAGTGTGCCCACCACATCGGCAGGCATCAGGTCGGGTGTAAACTGGATGCGGCTGAATTTGGTATGCAGTGTGCGAGCCAATAATTTGGCTGTCAGTGTTTTAGCAATACCCGGAACCCCTTCAAGTAGCACATGGCCACCAGTAAAAAGGGCAACCAGCAACAAGTCGAGCATGTCTTCCTGTCCGACAATGACCTGTCCGATTTCCGCTTTCACCCGCTCGGCTCGGGTCATGACGGGGTCAACATCCAGACTTGGAGGCTGAGCGGCTGTGGTTGAAGGGATTTCGAGTTCTTCCGGGTTGAGTTGTTCGTTGTCGGTCATTATTATACTGTGATTAAAGTGATTTTGATGATTTGATTGATTGAAATCCCCTGATTTGTAATTGATTACAAACGTTCAATTTTCAAAACCACTTTGCGTTGGCTATATCTGATTGTAGGTAAGTTGCACAAAGGTAACATTAGGTGCATTTTTACTCCCCTTGTTTTTCCTCACCTTTGCTGCTCGTTTGAATGCGGCACCAGAATGCAGTAATATCAGTCTGTCGTGCTTAAAAATAAAAATCTATGAGATTTCTATCATCGCTTCTCCTCCTCCTTGCCGCAAATGTGGCATACGCTCAAAAACCAGTTTCCTCAAAACCAAAAATAATCGTCGGCATCGTAGTAGATCAGATGCGTTACGATTACCTCTATCGCTATCAGCGCCACTACGGCCCGGGAGGATTCAATCGCTTGCTGGAGGGTGGTTTTTCCTGTGAAAACACCCATTTCAACTACGTTCCAACCTATACGGGGCCAGGGCACGCGGCGATTTACACGGGCACTACGCCCTCGATGAATGGCATCATAGGCAATGACTGGTGGGATCCTGAACTCCGTGCCAAACGCTACTGCACTTCCGACAAGCGTTACCGGGTGGTAGGTGGAACGGCTAAAACGGCTCCTGAAACGGGCCAGCATTCTCCCGTCGCGTTGCTTTCCAGCACCATCACAGACGAGCTTCGTCTGAGCAATAACTTTCGTTCTAAAGTAGCCGCAGTGTGTCTTAAAGACCGGGGAGGCATTCTTCCCGCAGGCCATATCCCCAATGCCTGTTATTGGTTCGACGATGCTGGGGGCAACTGGATTACGTCCAGTTATTATCCTGATTCTCTGGGGCTTCCGCAATGGGTGCGCGATTTCAATGCCCGCCGCTGGCCCGATTCTTTCCTAAACAAAACCTGGGAAATGGGGCACACGCCTACCGAAAGTTTTGCCCAATGGGATTTTACGGGAAACTATGGCAGCCTTAAAGGCGGATTCCCTCACGATTTTGCAGAGGCGCGGGCAAAAGGCGGCTATGGTGTGTTGCGCTACACACCTTATGGCAACACCCTTGTCACCAATTTTGCCATGAAAACTATTGATGGGATGGAATTGGGCGCAGATGAATGGCCCGATTTTCTGTGCTTGAGTTACTCGGCAACCGACTATTGTGCCCACCAATTTGGCATACACGCTCAAGAAACGGAAGACATGTACGTCCGAATGGATCGAGAACTGTCTCGGTTTTTTGATTATCTGGATCGTAAATTTGGAAAAAACAACGTGCTGATTTTTCTCACTGCCGACCATGGAGGTGCCGAAACACCCGTACATTTGAACAAGCTTCGTATTCCGGCGGGCGTTTTTGCAGAAAGCAAGTTGGAGGATATGTTGGAAAAATCGCTCGCGACCTCGTTTGGTGCAAGCGGGAATTATATTCAGGCAATTGAAAACCAACAGATTTGGCTCAACTGGGACGCGCTGGCAGACTTTGACCTGAAACCAGAAGAGGTAGCGGCTGCTATTGGCGACCAAATTCGCGCGCTGCCGGGGGTATACGATGTGCTCACACGTCAGGAGCTGGAACTTTTGCCTCCCGAATACCCCTTCGTCAGCGAATTGCGCCGGGGCATTCACCCGCGCCGATCTGGTGACATTCTTTATGTACTCGACCCTGCTTGGCACGCAGACGACAAGTATTTTGGAAAAGGAGGCACTACCCACGGCTCGCAATATGCCTACGACACCCATGTGCCGTTGATTTGGTACGGCTGGCAGGTGAAGCCAGGTGAAACCCACAAGCCTGTGAGTATTACCGACATAGCACCGACGCTGGCGGCCATCTTGCGCATCATGGAGCCAAATGCGACGACGGGGAAAGTGATTGAGGAAGTGATGCGGTAGGGCGAAATTTATTTCGCCGCATCGAAATGGCGAAATTCATTTCGCCATACGGGCAAAAAAAAACGCGGCGCTCGTTTGCGCCGCGTTCGGATTTCCCGTATATAATCTCATGAAAAGTTTCAGAACCAGTGTGTCAATAATTTCTGCCGCTTCTTTCGTTATCACTGCCGTTCGTTCTTATTGACAGTACAAAAGTGCGGCACCTCACGCCACATTCAAAAGACATAAATTTAGGTTTGTTGAAATTTTTTAAATAAATTTTGCAAGATAAAATGCATCATTTTACTAAAAATATGCGTTTTATGACTAAATATAAAGATTTTTAAAGTTGTAAAATCTTATGTTTGTTGATTATTTGGCATGAAAAAAAAATAATATTTTATGAAAAAAAAATTTGTCGGGTAGATTGCAAAGCGGTTTTGCTTCAAATTTAGGAACAGGTGAAAGCAACAAGGTATTATCCACTCGTTCCCTAATCACCAATTGAACTTGAAAAGGTCGTGGCGGAGTGCGTATATGACCAGTCCGGCGGTGTTGCGCGCGCCGGTTTTTTCGAGGAGGTTGTTGCGGTGGCCGTCTACGGTTCGTACGCTCAGGAACAATTTTTCTGCAATTTCGAGTGTGGTGTACTCTTGACAGACGAGTTCGAGGATTTCTTTTTCGCGGGCAGTGAGCGGACTGTTGGGGTTGTACGATTTTTCGTGTTTCTGCGCCATGCCTGAATGGATGGCCCGCAGTACGGATTCGTTGAAGTAGAACCCTTTTTCATGAACGGCTTGCACTGCCTGAACCACTTCAGAGAGTTCGGAGTTTTTGACCAAATAGCCGTTCACCCCTTCACCCACCATGTGCACGATGTGCCGCTCTTCGCTGTGTACGGAGAGGATGATAATTTTCAGGTCAGGGAAAAGCTTTTTAAGCTGTCGGGTGGTTTCCAGCCCATTCATTTCGGGCATGGTCAGGTCGAGCAACACGACCTGTGGTGTGGGAGTGGCAACATAGAGTTGTTCGAGGAGTTCTTTGCCGTTGGCAGCTTCTACATTGACCTGCACACGGTCAAAGCCATTCAGAAGTGACACCAGGCACTCTCTGAAAAGCCTTTGGTCTTCTGCGATGGCCACATGAATAGTGTCTTCGCTCATAAAGATTATCCCCGATGGGGCACTTTGACAATTGTTTTCAAGCCTTTGCCCGGCTGGGTATGCCACGTTATGGTGGCATTCAGGTGGTTGGCACGGGCTTCTATGTTTTTCAGTCCCAAACCTTTTCTGCTTTGCAGGATGGCGGGGTCGAAACCTTTGCCATCGTCTGAATATTCAAAACAAATTTCCCCTTCCGCGCGGCTCAAATATAGGATGATTTTGGAAGCCGCAGCATGTCGTATAGCATTATTGAGCAATTCCTGTGTGATACGATACAATCCGAGTTCAATCCTCCCTTCCAAACGGGGAAAATCTTCCGAACAAACAAAATCTACGTTGAGTTGAGGGCTGTCGGTTTTTTGGCAGAGACTTGTCAATGCATCTGCGAGGCCAAACATTTCGAGGCCAGGCGGAGTCATGGAATGTGAAATTCGACGCACGGAAGCGATGCCGGTGTCAATGATCTCACGGCTTTCAGCCAAGAGTCGCTCGAGGTCCTCGGTGCGATCCAAATGGTTGATCTTCAATTTTAAAGTAGAGAAAATCCCGCCAAGCTCGTCGTGCAGGTCAGTAGCGATGCGATGCCTTTCGGATTCCACCTGCTCAATGTTGCTGTGCAGGAGTTCTTCGCGGTGGGCGGATTCGATTTCACTGAGTTGAAGTTGTTGGTGAAGTACTTTTTTCTGGTAAAAAAAGAAAAAAATCACGACCGCCCCAGCCAAAAGCGCAAGGGTAAGCATGCCCACAAAGAGAAAAAGGAAAACATCTACTTGGCCTTCCATAAACCGATGGTAATAAAAAAGTATAGCAAGATGCTAAACAAAGCATGGAAAGCCCAAATGTACAAATTCAGTGCACGATTAATGTTTATTATGTAGTTGCTAAAGGCAAAAAGCAGCACATTGCTTGAAAAATACAGCAAAAACCCAGTGTTCACCCAGAACACCGGGTCTTGCTCAAGCCGCTTGATTTTCATCTCCAAAAGGGTTCGGTAGCACCACATTAGGCAAAGCACAATGACCAATATGCCTTCGAGACTGCGGGCGTAGGTGTTAAATGTTTCGCGGTCTTGTAAAAATGCGGTGTTTAATCCCGAGAGCACTGCAAAACCTAGCCCAAACCACAAAAACAAGGCATTTTTGACAAACCCGCGAAGAACAATGCTATAAAACCAAGCGATGCATGCAAATTCGAGTGGCGTGTATAGGTGCAGCAGCCAGAGATTGTTGTGTCCCTGACCATTCAGATAGGAGGACGAAACCTGAATCGTCCCACCCAAAAAGACATAACAGGCCATGGCTTTCATGGGTGAACCCAGTTGGCGATACCTGATTAAGGCGATCAATACCGGGATTCCAATGAAAAAAGAGGCCAGTGAAATAATCAATTTGGGCCAGGGCATCATGATTATGGTTGCAAATTGAGTTGAGACTTATTTTCTCAAAAGAGTGGGCTGCTTAGATCGCAAGTAGGCGGGCATGGGGCGCAGAAATCGTAGGTGCCGCTGATTATCTGACCGCCCACAGTAGGGTTTATGATGTCTTGCCCGTTGGCATTTACGGCCACCAATACGAGTTTCTCGACCCCATTGTCAAGTCCGAAATAGAGCCGGATGGCGGTAGTCCCTGCCTCTTCTAACATGTTGCTTACTTCGGCAATATCAATTTTGAATGCCTTAGTGGAACCTGGGTTGGCGGTTTGCCAGGCAGAGGTCCAGTTTTCTGCGGTTTGCAGGGGGATGAGGTATGCACTTTGATCCATAGGTGTGTAATTTAAGTTTAAAAGTAAAAAAATCATGTTCGCTTCAAATGTAGGGAGGAGGGATGGGTGCTTTGGGTAGCTTCGTATGAAAATTTTTTAAAACAGGTATTTCTACGGGTATGAGCAAGTAGGATTACGGGTTTTAGAAAATAAGCACTTATGTGCTTGCACACCCAGCAAATAGAGAAGCACCTTTGCATGCACAAAAAGAATTTTTACGGTAGGAAGAATAAGAAGGGTGGCTCGATGCAATATCGACCACCCTCGTTTTTCTTCTACCTTGCGTTTTAAAATATTTATCTGAACAACCAGAAGACTTACCTATTCATTCACTTTTCACCACTTAAACAATCCTTTTTATTATGGAAGGTACCATGGCGACCATTATGATGTTTGCGGGGAATTTTGCCCCTCAAGCCTGGATGTTCTGTAGCGGTCAGATACTCCCTATCGAACAGTACGAAGCGCTCTTTTCCCTGATCGGCACCACTTACGGTGGTGACGGACAAACCACGTTCGGATTGCCCGACCTGCGCAGCCGTATCCCGGTCGGCGTCGGAAATGGCGCTGGCCTCAGCCCTGTGGCCTTGGGGCAAGCAGCAGGTACAGAATCTGTCACCTTAAATCAATCTCAATTGCCGGCCCACTCCCACACCATGTCCGCAAGTGTAGGCACCACCTCGTCCAACTCCAACGGAAGCAAAAACCCGGCGAACGTATTGGCGGCCACCAGCACTGAAATTTACCTGCCGACAAGCGGCAGCACCGGCACGACTTTGGGCGGCGCCAATGTCGCCGTTGTGCCACAGGGCAACTCCCAGCCGATAGATATCGTGCAGTCCTATCAATCCCTCAACTACGTTATTTGCGTAGAAGGTATCTACCCTTCAAGGAATTAAGCCTGCCGCTTTTTCCTCTATCTAAAACAATCATTTACAAAAAAATCATCCTCAATATGGAAGGTACAATAGGAACCATCATGATGTTTGCGGGCAACTTCACGCCCAAAAACTGGGCAGACTGCGCCGGGCAACTCATAAGCATCGCTTCTAACACAGCCCTTTTTTCCATACTTGGCACCACTTATGGCGGAGACGGTCGGGTTACGTTCGGCCTGCCAGACCTGCAAGGGCGGGTAGCCGTGGGCGACGGCCAAGGCCCGGGCCTTTCTCTATACAGCTTGGGGCAATCGTCCAATGCAGAAACGGCTACTATGAGCGTGGCCCAAATGGCTGCCCATACGCACACAGCAGGCGCCGTCACCATCCCGCTCAGCACCAGCGCTGCCTCGGGCAAAGAGCCAAACGGTAATATCCTGGCCACGCCCATCGTAGACACTTATGCCACCCCAGGCACTGCGCCTGCGGTCAACTATGGCAGCTTCAGCTCCGCTGTGGCGCCTCAAGGCGGATCGCAGCCCTTCAGTATCCTGCAGCCCTACGAGTGCATCTCTTTTGTAATCTGCCAGTTCGGTGTTTTCCCGGCACGCAGCTAAGTATTCAGTACAGACGCATTTCTTTCATCAAAAAAACTAGTTACAGATATGGAAGGTACAATGGCAACCATCATGCTTTTTGCAGCAGATTTTGCGCCTAAGAACTGGGCGTTGTGCAACGGGCAAATTTTACCCATAAATCAAAATCAAGCGCTCTTTTCCCTACTCGGAACCACTTACGGGGGCAACGGAACCACAAATTTTGCCCTGCCTGACTTTCAGGGCCGCGTGGCCGTCGGTTCGGGGCAGGGCACTGGCCGCTCAAACTTCGTGCTGGGCCAAAAGGCGGGCGCGCCAAACGTGACCCTCACCGTCTCAAACCTGGCAGCGCACACGCACCCTACCACTGCAACACTGGGTGCCACTACCGCTGCGCCCAATACGGACGAAGGGCCAAACAACATACTTGCCGGGGTGGACATGTACGGCGCGGGTGCAAATGGGTCCCTTGGTGGCGTGAGCGAACAACCTACCGGAATAACGGGCGCCAATGCTCCGGTAAGCATTCAACAGCCTTACCTGGGTTTGAATTATGTGATTTGCATTTACGGAATGTTTCCTTCGCGCAACTAATAAACGAGCACAATAGGTCAGCGGGCTTCCCTATTGGGAGCGGTTCGCTGACCTTTTTTTTGTCACGAATTGCACCAATTCTCTTACGATACTATGGAATCCCCTACATCTCCCCAACTTACCAAAGATCAGGTTTCGCAGGCCAACGCTTGGTGGGATGGCCTCAGTGAAAGCTGGAAACAAGCCTTTAACGAAGTAGCCTTGCGCCGCAGCAGCACTGAGCCGCTCGGAGAAGAAATGCTGATGACCGTGTTCACCTCTCCCAATCATCGTTTTGCCGGACCGACTGCACCCTACCCGAACATGTCTTTTGAACTGGAAGATCTGTCTGGCCTTGTTGGGCTTCCAAACATGGAACTGGCGGTGGTGATCCATCACAAACTAAGCCAGGTCCGAGAAGCAGCAGCCTTTACAGATTTGCGCTCCTTCTTTATTCACAACAACCAGATTGCGTCGCTTGAAGGCCTGGAAGGATTGACCCAGATGAAGGAAATATACTGCAATGTGAACCAGATTGATTCGCTGAAACCGCTGGAGGGTTTAACCAACTTGCATACCTTATATTGCAACTACAACCTACTCTCTAATTTGGACGGAATTGGTGAGCAACATGCCGACACTCTGGAACATTTCTACTGTATGCCCAATCCGAACTTCAAAGAATCGGTCGCCATGCGCTTTGAGCGCGAGGTAGGCATTCGGTGCAAAAAAGCGTAGTCTTATGACTCTACCTTCCGCATATCTTACCGTTCCAGGCTTGCTCAAACCCATGGAGCTGGTTCCATCTCAAAACAGCACAGGCCGTCTTGGAAAAACAAAATCCGCAAGGGGAAGAAAATTTGCTTTTGCTACTGGTTTACAGCAACCTGATTCGGATGTGGGCAGAGATGTGAGTGCGTTCACTTTCGATCCAGTTGTTTCAAGAACCAATCCCTTTCTGCGAGGGGGTTGGTTTTTTGTACCAGTTCGCGGAAACTTTCTTTTTGCACCTTGGAGAAGATATTGAGTTGGAGGAGTTTTTTCATCAGGCTGATCATGTTTTTGTAGGAGGCTTTACGGGTGGCGTCGAGGGTTTCTTTGCGTTGAAGGTAAGTGCGCGTACTTTCAAGCAGAGACTCAAAAGCATCATACTCGTCGGTCTCAAAATAAATTTTGAGCAGCATGGTCTTGGCTATTATATTCAAGTGAACGTCATCGTATTCAAATTGCCTGAGCAGCCGTTGAGCATGAGCGTAGTCTCCTTTTTCAAAAAACACCCTGGATTGGTTGAAGTTGACGATGCTATTGCGCTCTTTTTCGTCGAGATGATGTTGAAAGTCTTCGATGAATTTTTCTGCCCATCCAAACTCCCTTAGACGTAATGCTGCACCCACTGCGTTCCCAAAGGTGTAACGAGACACCTTGTTGTTTTCTAAAATTATTCCCATCTCTAAGCCTTTTCTGTACAAATCGAAAAGTCGTTTTGAAAAGTCGCTTTTCCCCCTGTTTAGTTTGCCTATACAATAATTGATGGCCGCTTGAAAAAGAGATCGAACTTCTGACCGCCCAAAATTTGTTGTTTGATTTTGGATAAGGTGTTCAAACTGATCAAAATACGATTCTTCTTCAAAATTTGTGGTTGCCATGTAACCGTGATAATAAACAGAAACAGCGGGCTCTTCAAACAGCTCATTCGAACTTGTGTATGATAAGACTGCATCTAGAATTCCAAAATTATAATTTGCCTTTTGATAAACGGTATGGTGGGCAAGCATAGCAGAGGAAATGCGCATTTTTTCAGCGAGGAACCACATTTCCAATGCATTTGCGGCTTCCTGAAGGTTTACTGGGCCGCTTTGAGTTATTGATATTTGGTGCTCGTATTCTTCTTGTTCAAGAAAAAATCGTTGGAGAAGGTAATAACCATTTCGCAAGGGCTGAGTTTTTAAACTCTCAGCAGCATGGCGATGAGACTGTTTATAAGCTTTTTCAATTTTTCTATTTCGGTAAATCCTGGTGAGAGCAATTTGAAATTGTACTTGGTCATCTGTATAGTCCATGAAAACAAGATATTCTTCAATCGCCTTTAAAAGGAAGTACATCACTTGTCGCATAAAAGCATCGTCATAGGGTTTTGAAGGGAAAACCGCTTTCCAGGCCTTCATCTTTTCTGCCGCTTCGTCGCCATTAGGCAGATTTTTTACCAAAAAATCAAACAACTTGATCACATCCTGCCGTTGGTTGTGGGCGGGAGATTGAAGCCACTTGTTCAACTCTCGAATCTCCTTTTTTTCAAGGGAGCGAACGATCTCGGTCAAAACGCTTTTTTGCATGCCTTTTTCAAGTTATCTGTTCAACAAAATGAGAATTTAGCGCAGGTTGTTGCTAATGTTTTTTGGCAGGATTAATGAAAATTAAACGGCGATTAATGAAAATTATGGCTTATTATTGCAAAATAAATCAAAGATTAAAATTCTAAAAATTAGATTGCAAGGTAAAGCAATCCGAATAAATTTTCAACAAATGCGAAATTTTGTCTTTAGTACCCCCAGCCCTTCCCTGCACTTTTGTACTGTCGAAAGAAATTTCCTCCGACCAGTAATCCTATCCATCATGCAAAAGTACCTGTATATCTTTACCTTACTGCTGCTGTGTGCTGCCCAAGCAAACAGTCAGGGGTGGGAACGTATTTATGGCGGCAGCGGACAGGATGCCGCGCGTAGCCTCGCAGCTACCCCCGATGGTGGCTATATTATGGCTGGCTATTACAATGGCAATAGCCGAATTTTTCTGATAAAAACAGATGCGAATGGCAAGCAACAGTGGAGCAGGCAAATAGCAGGCGCTGGCCCAGCGTCTACTGCGGAAGCTTTTGCTGTAGTGGTTACCAAGGATACGGGTTACGCCATCGCTGGGTATGTAGACGCGGATGCCAATGGTCCAGCCAGACGCGATATTTACTTGCTCAAAACAGACGCTTTTGGCAACAAACTTTGGGATAAAACTTTTGGTGGAACCCTCGATGATGAGGCACATGCTTTAATACAACTGTCCGATGGCAGCTTGGTGCTCACAGGGTTCCAAAGTTATTCTGGCAATAAAGAAAACATCTTTGCGATAAAAACAGACTCGGAAGGCAACGTCTTGTGGCTCAATACTTATGGGCCACAAGAATACCGCAGAAGAGGACATGAAATAGCGGCCATCCCAAATGGCGATTTAATTATAGCAGGTGAATCTGAACCGACCTTGGGTGATGACAAGGATATCCTTGCGCTTCGCATCAATGAATTTGGCGCCCAGATTTGGAGTACCACTTATACGCTCACGGGTTCATTGGGCAATATGCGCGATGATGAAACCCGTGCCATGGTGGTCAATGCAGACGGCTCACTTATTTTAGCAGGGGGCACGAATGCTGAATTGGAAGGCGCAGGTTTTCTTTTAAAAGTTGAAGGCAATGGGAACCCTATCCCCCTCTGGCAAAAACTTTTCCCGAACAACGATTTCTACGCCCTTGAAGCTTCCAATGGGAAGTATTTTGTCTCTGGATTTAGAACCAATATTGTGCTGGACGACCTTGTGCTGCTCAAATTGGACGAAAACGCAGAGATCATTTGCGAATCGGTGGTGGGGCGAGGTGGCTTGGACTTGGGTTTTGATTTGGTGCCTGTAAGAGGTGGGGCAGTGATTGCAGGTTCTACGGAGCAATTTGTGGGAGGCTTCGGAGAATCTTATGCCTATCTGGTCAAAGCAGACGAGGACTGTACAGTGCTGACCAGTTACATTCAAGCCAATATTTTCCGCGACTTTAACGCGAATTGCCAAAAAGATATGGGTGAACCCGGTTTAAATAACTGGGTAGTAAGGGTTGAAAGCCCTTATGATACACTTTTTACTGTAGCAAATGCACTTGGAGATTTTAAGGTAGAGGTGGACACAGGCAATTACAACCTGATACTTTTCCCGCCAAACCCCTACTGGAAATCCTGCGATTCCATCGTAAGTGTGTATGTGCCAAACTTTTACGATACCGTTTATGTAAATCTTCCGGTAAAAACTGAGTTTGATTGCCCACGAAATGAGGTGGATGTGATAACGCCTGTGCTGCGACGCTGCGCTAACAATGTCTACTACGTTCGATATTGCAATTCCGGCACCGTGCCTTCGCTCAATACCAAGATGGAAGTTGAGCTCGATCCATTCTTATCGCTCACGGGCAGTTCTATCACAGCCATCCCACAAGGTAACAATGTCTACCAGTTCGATTTGGGCACGGTCAACAATGGAGACTGTGCCAACTTCACCGTAACCGCCTTCCTTGATTGCGATGATACGCAGATGGGCCAAACGCACTGTGTGACGGCTAAAATTAGCCCCAATGATTTTTGTGGAATCAACAGTGGCTGGGACGGTGCCATCATTGCTGCCAAAGCTTTTTGCGAGAATGATTCTGTCAAAATGCTCCTTGAAAATGTTGGATTGGGAAATATGGGCGGACCTCTTGGCTATGTAATCGCAGAAGATATTCTGATGCTCACGCCTCCCGGCAGCCCCGACTACAAGTTTGACCTGGATGCAGGCCAAAGCCAAGTGGTGTGGGCACAAACCGCTACCGGCGGAACTTTCCGCATCATAGCCGAACAAAGCCCGGGCTATCCCGGCACCAGCTACCCTACCGCAGCCGTGGAAGGTTGCCAATCTGATACCAGCACGAGCGAAGTATCGCTCGGGTTCTATACCATGTTCCCCGAAGACGACGCAGATGCCTTCATAGAAAGCGACTGCCAAGAGAGCAATGATTCCGATTTTAATCCTTTGTACCTAAAAAGAGGCCATCCTAAAGGCTATGACGTGCCTCATTACGTCAGTCCACAAACCGATTTGGACTTTGTAATCCAATTTCAGAACACTGGCGCCGACACAGTACAGCAGGTCGTTATTCGCGACACCCTCTCTGCTGTGCTGGACCCGGCAACGGTGTACCCAGGTGCTGCGAGCCATCCCTACCAATTTGACATCTTGGGTGGTGGTATCGTGGAGTTCACCCTCAGTAATCTTAATCTTATCCCCGGTGGCGGCGTGCCAAGTGAAGGTTTTGTAAAGTTTCGCGTGTCTCAAAAACCAGACGTGCCGTGCGAAACGACCATCTTCAATAGCGCCGCCATCTACTTTGATTTCAACGCCCCGGCGTTCTCCAATACTACTTATCACACCGTTTGTGATAGTTTCATTGTCTTAGACCCCAACGTCAATACCAATGAGTTGTATGTGAAAGGGGTGACAGTGCAGATTTTCCCCAACCCTGCTACCGAAAGCGTCAATTTCAAAGTAGAAGGCATAGAAGCCAAAACTTATACCCTTCTGCTGTACGATATCCAAGGCCGATTAACTTTTAATCAATTTTTTGATCATTCCGAATTCCGATTGCTCCGGCAACAACTCCCGGCAGGAAAATTTATCTACCAACTTGCCGCAGACGGCAGGTTGGTAGCCTCCGGGAAAATTTTAATCCATTGACCACCATTAATCCAATTGTCTACATTCCCGCCTTCGCCAAGGCTATGGCGGGTAAAAAAGAGGCCATCCCAATCCGACGATTATTCATTCATGAAACATATCCAAAGCCCGCGAAGCAAAAGAGCTTCGTGGGCTTTTTTTCCTCCCAAGGGTTACCTACGGTATATACACAAGTCGTATCCCCACTGAATTGTCATGTCGTAGCGCAGCGGAGACAACCACACAACTTTGCATGAAAATAACACTATCTTTTCTCGCCCCTATTTGCCTGTTGCTCTTTTTTTCAAACTGTGCATCTTTCAAACAAAACCGATGGCTCTCTGCACACCAAAAAGAACTGAGCCGCCTTGCCAACAGCACCCTGCCTGCTGAACAAAAACTCGACGGGCTAGTGCAAGACTATGTAAAATTCATGCACGAAGACCTCAAATTCGTTGATCCTGTAAAAGGTGTGAAGTATGTAAAAAAATACCACGACCAGAATCGCACTTCGATGGAGAAAATATTTCGGGAATCTGAAAAATGGCAGGGAAACCTAGGCACGATGGACAAAATTTCGCTCGGTGTGCGCACCGTGCAGAAACCCTACATCCGAGACCTGATTGACCTGGGGCCGAAATTCAAGCGCAAGTACAAGCAATACGCTTTTGCACTGGAACTGGGTTCTAAAATTTCGGGCGGGTTGACGAAATTTGTTGGGAAAGAACTGTTTTGATGTACATTGAACGCTGACGCTACCATAATGTCGCCGCGATGCGGCTTTCTGAAACCTATCCAAAAATCACGTTATTTTAGACATGAAACGACTCCTTTACCTTTCGCTCTTTTTCAATCTCCTGGCCATTGGAGCAGGCGGATTCGCAGTGAACCGTTTAGGCGGCTTCAAGCATGTGTTTCTTCGATTGCAGCGCACTACCGAGGGGCTTTACCACCACCGCGCCCAGCATTTCGAACGGCTTTCAGAAAGTCCTGGTTGCATTATCTTCCTTGGAGATAGCCAAACGGAACAAGCTGAGTGGCGCGAGATTTTCCCTGACGGGCCTGTGGTGCTCAACCGAGGTATTTCAGGTGATTACACCGGGGCATTGCTTGAGCGCTTGCCTGAGGTAATACGCCATAAACCCTTGAAAATCTTTTTGTTGATTGGCGTAAATGACTTGGCTTTTGGAAATTCAGTCCCCGAAATCGAAACGGCTTACCGCACCATAGTGCAAAAAATAAGGACGGAATCTCCTGACACGGAGCTGTACTTGCAAAGCCTTTTGCCCGTGAACAATGATGTGCGACATGTGGGTGTGAAAAATGCCAAGATAGTGGAGGTAAATGCCCGTGTCGCTCAAATTGCCCACGACTTTGCCTTGCCCTTTCTAGATATTGCTACGCCCTTGAAAGATGCGGATGGGAGGCTCGCCGCCAAATTCACAGAAGATGGCTTGCACATAAATGGGTTTGGGTATATGGTTTGGAAAAAAGAGATCGAGAGACTTGTACAAGTCAAATAGTAACAAATTAAAAGTTGCTCGTTGAAGACTGAACCACTTGAAGCTTGAAAATGAAAACTACCTTCGCCCGCTCGAAAATCTGCTCATTCAATGGAAGTCCCACACCCCCCTACTCCAAAGCCCCGTCGTCCCTGGTGGCGCCGCATCCTGTTTGGCATCTTGTTTTCATTGCTCAGCCTCTTGCTTTTACTAGTAGTGATCGCCGCCTTTTTTGACAAGCAGGTGAGTCAGCAATTGGTGGCCGAAATAAACAAAAACCTCAAAACCGAACTCCGCGTCGGAGATGCCAGTCTTTCATTATTGTCGGGGTTTCCCGCAGCATCCATCAATCTATCGCAGGTGCGGCTCAAAGACGCATTGGGCGGCCAACTCCTTGTTGCTGAGGAACTTTCGTTCAAATTCGACCTGCTCAGCCTCTTCGGCGATGATCTAAAAATCCACTCCTTTCGGCTGCGCGATGGGGCCATCCGCATTTTGGTGAACCGCGCCGGAAAGTCGAACACGGATATCTTTAAGGAAGAAAAAAACACAAAAAAACCAGCCGCAGAAAGTACGCTCCGCCTCGCCCTGGAAAAAGCCGAACTCCAGAACATAGCCGTTCTGTATGACAACATACCCACCCGACAAACCGCAGAAATGTTGGTGGATCAAGCCAGCGCAAATGGTAATTTTTCTGCGCAGCAATTCCGGCTTTCGAGCCAGGCTGCGCTCAAAATTTACCGACTCGATTCTGACAGCAGCCGATACCTCGCAGG
>Ga0209181_10001894_pt1 | contig 35095 bp, 26 predicted proteins | sample MAT05_FD_187208 | JGI IMG/M metagenome (GOLD analysis project Ga0209181, IMG submission 187208) | Freshwater microbial communities from Lake Fryxell liftoff mats and glacier meltwater in Antarctica - MAT-05 (SPAdes) (version 2) | ecosystem: Environmental > Aquatic > Freshwater > Ice > Liftoff... | reverse complement strand
GTGGCACACATTTTTGACCTTGAGAGAATTCGAAATGGCAATCGCCTTGAACGGCTCCATTTAAAATGCTATATCTACCAGCAATGGCACCTTCAACCCAATTGGGGTTTGGAAATCCACCTTGTAGATAAGCGGCAGCCTGGACTCTCAAAATTTCAAATCTACCTTTCACAAAGAATAAATCAACAAACAATCCCATGGAAGCATCAAAATAACCAAATATTTGACCTCTAGCATACCATCCGTTGGCTCCCATTGTTTCACCAATGGCCATTCCTTCGCATCTGGTGGTATATTTTTTAACCGATAAATCAAAGCCAAATCCCAGTTCTACCCTGGCATAAAAAGGCATTATTTCTAAAGACAAAGGACCAATATCTAAGCTTGTACCCATAGCAAAACCATCGCCTCTTTCTAAATTTGTAATGTCTCTTTCAATGTTGATAGGGTAGCCCATTTCATTAAAGGCACGTTGAATTCTGTCTGGCAAAGGAGGCATGGGAGGCAATCCTTCTCCTACCATAAAATAAAAACGCGCTTCGGCTATCCTTGTAGAGCCAATTTGCAACCGCAAACCTACCGGCACCGTTGGCTGACCCACAAAAATGTGCCAAGTTCTTGGACTTACATAAATTTCCATTCTTCCTGCAAGGTTTCTTGGATTAACACCTACCAATATTCCTGCTACATTCACATACACATTAAAATTAGCTTGAAAAGTTTCTTCTACAAAATTATAATTAACTTCAAAATCCGCTGCAACTGCCGCATCGGCTCTATTGTTGCTTTCTGTCATAAACATAAAATCGCCCCGAAGATAAATACGTTCAATACCACCGGTTCGTTCAATAAATTGCGCACCTAGGGTAATTAAGCCATGGTATGCAGAACTACCGCCTGTAGCTCCAATTTTTACCATTACCTTAAAGCCCAAACCGATACTGCCATCCGGCGTATAAGCAGTGCCGGAAGAAGTAGCCCCTGCAGTTGTTGCATTTGGACCTGATGTATTGGTGATATCTGCAAAATTAACAGGGCGTGGTTCACTCATGTGGTACCATGCACCACCACCCAATCCTCTTAAATCTACCCCAGTAAACAAAGTGACACCCGGGCTCCATGTAGCCATAGCGTCTACATACCAATATCTAAAACCTCTAACTTCGCCAAACTGCACTGTAGCTGAAACACTAATGGTTGGTTGCATTTCAACACTTAAATACCCTTTGATTCCTTTTCCATAAACAGGATGACTGTTGTAAAAAGCCAAGGCTCCATTTATGGTCACACAACCCACGCTTCCGCCTATGGCAATGCTATCTAAATTAATACCTGAAAATGTCCATCCCTGCCTTTCCCCAGCAAGTTGCAACTTCCCCAACAACGCAATTTTACCCGTTGCATGAAAGCCGCTACTTTCGCCCGTTAAATTTAAATTTAAACAAAATTCTATTCCAAATCTAGAACCTGGACTTTGGTCAAATTCCATCATACTTGGCCCTTCTCTGCTAGTAATATTAATATCAGAAATACTGAGTGGAAAGCCACCCGCGGAATGTTGTTCGCTGGCAAATGAAAATGCACCCACCGAAATGTACCTAGGTCCTCTGCTGTTTAATGCAAAATGTTCAAAATGAATACCTCTAAACCCCAGACCTTCTATTTGCGCACCGCCTTCTCGGCCTCTGGTTCCACTTATAGAAATATCACCCGATAAATCTGTGGAAGCGCCAAACCCTTCTCTATTGGCAATTATGCTAATTCTAGAAGTAGGCAAAAGCATTAAAGTGCATTCCCAAATTTGGGCTCTAAAAGAATCTTTAGGTTGTATTCTAAACTCAAAAGAAAAATCGCCAGCCGAACTTCTATTTAATGAGGCATTGTATTTTAATTTATCTCTGTCTGAAATGGGCAATCTGATTTCACCACATAAACCTGCGTTTCTAAAATTGTTGCTCACAAAAGACAAGTAAACCGTATCCAATGAGTAAGCCCAGCCATCTAAATTTCCTTCTTCTACGCGTATAATATTCTCAATAGAAAAACGTGCGCTAAATCCAGTGCCATCTATTAAAACATTGGTAATTGAACCACCAAGTCTTCTCGTAGGATCGCTAAAAGTTCTAAATTTGTGTGGCAATCGCACAGCCAATCTTTTTAAGTAAAATCCTTTCCAGTGCGCAGTTTGGTCTCCACCATACCCCTCAGGATAAACCATGCTTGCTGAATTCTGTAAGTCGGAAAAATCCAAATAGGCTTCACTGGCTGTAAATCCCCATTCAGGCAATCCAGCTACTTGAAAATCGTCCATATCCAATCGGCATACCCAATTCCCCATTCTTTGCACTTTTACTTGGAATCTTCCTTGTACTTGCCCAGCGCCAGGGGTGCCATCGGCAGCGTCTGGAACCAATAAATTTCTACCAAATGTTACGGTTCCGCTGATGGCTAGTTCTTTAAATCCGGCACAATCCCAAGAAACGTAAGTACCTGAATCTCTAGGTAAGGTTGGAGATTTTAATGTAAGTCTAATATCACCGGTATAGGCCAGGTCTCTATCCAACGGTAGAAACAATTTGCCTTGGCCCATATTTAGTCCCCCTGGATGAAAACAAATGTCATTTGCCCCCAAAGAAAGCCAACCATGCAATTCGGGAACATCTAAACTAACCAAAGCATTTAATGTAGCCATGGTTGAGGTGAATTTACATCCCATAATGCCTACGGTAAGTCTTTGCCCATCAATGGTATTGTCAATTCCTAGGGGCATTCCCACTGGGTCACTTCCTGCCAATTGGCTGGTAAGTCTACCTGCAGTTGTAATCCATTGGTTAATTTCTTGGCCTTGGGTTTCGCCAATTCCGGTAAAAACACCAGTGGCTCTAGCCAAAGCATCCGGAATTAATGAAGCATTGTCTGTCTCCGTAAAAACATCACCCGAAATCATTTCATTGATGGAATTGATTTGTATTCCTGAAAATGAAACTCTCACAGGTGCATTCATAAATGGCACACGGATATATCCTCTTCCTCTGGCGTTTGTTCCACTCCAAGTAATTTCGGTAAGCGTCATGGTAAATTTGCCTACTTTTATATTGCCTCCAACAACAGCAGTAGCTACTCCTGTTGTGTTTGAAGGCCTGATAGCCTGACAATCGGCTAAACAAGATGGAGGTGTGCTGCGCGGCACATCGGGTACGATTTCAGAACCTGCAGCTCCGATTCTAAATTGCCAAACTGGACCGGTTACATAAGCATTGCTGTTTTCATTGTTGTCTTCTTCCAGCCATTTTACCCTCCAATAATAGTTTCCTGTATCCGCAAGGTTTACTAAATTTTCAACGGCACGGTATATTGAATCATTGAGTAAATTGTTGTTGGCAATGCAGGCATTTAAATCTACATTGGGTGCAAATCTTTTAGAAATGGTTTTCACAATTCTTGTAAAACCAGCATCTCTGGCTACTTCCAATTTATATCTTTCTTCAACTCCGTGATTGTAAAAATTACTAACAGGACGGGAGGAAGTGCCTGAAGAAACGATGGAATAGGAAGGTAAAAAATTGGCGGGAAAATCTGCTGTTTGAAATTTAATGGGGATGTTTCCTGGCGTTTGGTTGGATCTATTTGCCGGCGATTGATTTACTGGAACACCCATACCGGAAATAAAACCATCGTTGCAAGAAACATTTAAAGGTGCGCTTTCTCCAGTACTTCTATGTAAAAAAGAGCCATTTAAATTATAGAGGTATCTCGCGCCTCTTAAAAATTCTTGACCAACAATCGCATTGGATTCATTTACTGGAATGTTTTGACTGGCACTTTCTGCAATGGTCATTCCTGTGGCTCTAGTTTGAGATTCAGCAGGTCCCCAAGGCCAGCGCAACTCATCTGTTCTGCGGTATGCTGAGGCCCCATTTTGGGTTAAATTCAAATCAAAATTAAATCTGTACAATTGATTGTCATAGGGATTAAATCTTACAATAATGGGGAAATAACGCCAAGGAATGTATTCATTGTTTGTAGGAAATAAGGGACTTACCGTAAATCTACCATCTGAGGCACTTCCATAATTAAAAGAACAAGGTACGGAATAACCTCTATTGGCAAAACGCAATTGGCCTGCAGGATCTACAACTTTTATTCTTACAGCATACCTGCGACCTGCTTCCAATGCAGGATTGGCAGATGTATAAACATAGGAAGTTAATGAGGTTACACTATCGGTGAAGAATATTGGGCTAGTGGCACTTTCGAAAGCATCCATGGGATTTCGGTCTATGGGAACCAATTCGATTATTTCAATTACATATCGAATATCAACGGGTACTTCTGGAGGGGCAATCCAAATGAAAGTGAAATTTTGAATGTCTGAAACTGGCAAAGTACCCCCGCAAACTGCACTCCCAATCATAGTGATTTCTGGAGGATTAATAACCCCAATACGCATGGGCGCAGAGCAACCAGAAGGAATAACTGCACTCACCGGTGTTGTATGCCCGCTTGAATTATAATCGTAAGCTGTAATGCATAACTGATAAATTCCTGATGGCAACCTTCTGGTTCTAATCACTTCGTTTCTATCCACTCCTGCTGTGGTAATGCTGTTTTGATCGGGAAATAAATTGTATAAATCATCCGATGTTAGCAACCTTGTTTCGCCAGAGGCAAGCACCAAAGGTTGAGGCGGCTGATAATCAGGAGATGTTGCAACTGAAATTGTACCATCTACAGTTCTAAAAGTACCACCAAGTTTAATGGATTGAGAACTTGCCGAAGTGTTTGAAACGGTAATTAAAACTTTTGTCGGATCAGACGAATAGGTAAACAAATAAGGGTCATAGGGGGGATTTATTGTAACCGATACATTGATTGTTTGGCCATGCATTTTGGCAACTAAGCAAAACAGAAGGGTAACAAATATTTTTTTAGAAAAATAGTATTTTTTTCTCATTGATTTATAGTGTAAATGTATATCTAACCGATGCCCTTTGTTCATTATAGGTATATATCGAAACATTTTTTGTATTGTTGAACAGTGCATTTAGCATCAAACTAAAATTGTGTTTTTTTTGCAAAGTATAATTCAAACCTGCGCCAATATTCGTGATATTTCCATCCAAATTTCCTTGTTTTATTTTTTGCTGAAAAGAAGCATTTGCATTTAAACCCAACTTTGATTTGCCAAAGGTTTTTCTAATATTTACCGATGGCCCTGCAAGTTGGAAAGTGCCACCCGTATTGTTTACTTGCGTAAAATTTGCATTAACACCCAAATTCACACCTTTTTTACCATCCCCTTTATTTAAACTTGCTGAAAAAACCATGGAATTGCTTTCACTATTTTTTCGGGTTATAATATTATTATCTTGCAACGCTTGCAGTTGCCCATTTATTACAAAATTTGTAGTTTTAGAACCTTTTGTTTTGCTAATTTTAATACTGCCGCCAATGGCCTGGTTGATAATGCTGAATAAAATAGAGTCGTTTAATTGTGTTCTTCCACTATTCAAATCTGTACCGTAGTTTGAGTAATTTACACTCATTCCAAAATTGGGTTTGGGATTAAAATTTAAAAATACTGAACCTATTTTATTGGTTGTAGTGTTTAATTGGTCTTTTAATAAATTATTGGTTCTAATGCCGTAGCTACCTGTTAAAATTAATCTGTTTTTAAATAGCATAAAGGTAGGGGATATCGTATATTGTTCTAAATCGTTGGCAACATAATAACTGCCTAATGTTTGATATTCAGGATCCACCCTCTTATACTCCGCTTTTATCCGGTACCCTTTTCCACCATAGCCTAACGAAAAATTACCAGCTAAATAGGGTATCGTAGATCGGTTGATTTTAATAATATTTGAATAGGGTTTTATATCCTTTAACTCTGTAATAGAAGAATCTTTATATCTGCTATCTAAAGTAACTACACTCAAGCCAAGGTCAATATTTACATCCAATCTTTTAAATAAAAGATAATTGGATTTTAATCCAAGTGCAATGTTTTCCATGGGTTTAATGTTTACGCTATCCGCAACCTTAGCTAAAAAAGTGTCTTGTTTATCTATGGCTCTAAACAAAATGATATCCGTAAAGTTTGGTCCTTTTCCAAAACCTATTTTGGCACCCATACCCCACCGTTCATAGGATGGCAATAAATAACTATATCTACTTCTATTTTCTGGATTTACTGTAACTTTGTTTCTAAACTTCCCATACAATGCCGTAAACCTTATCTTTCCCGGATTTAGTTCTATACCTCCGCCCAAAAATGTAGCCCCCGCTAGAGTGTAATCGCTAAAGTACAAATTTCTCCATCCTGCATGTACCGTTACCCATTTGTAAAAAGGACTGGCTCCATATTTATTGAAGGGTTGCGAAAAACTGCGTTCTTGTTCACTGTAAACAAACGAGAATGGAATGGAAACATCATAGATTTTAAGGGTAGGAGAGCCACTGAGATACCAACTAAAAGGCACCCTGCGCGCGTTAATGCCGTTTTGCTGGGTAAACATACATCCCACACCCAGGCTGCCTCCTTTATCAAATGCCTTGCTTTTGCCAATCTGGCCTAGGTCTTGTGCTCGCCCTTCCTTGATTGCACATAGGATTAAGCCGAAAAACCAAAACCAGGCAATTTTGTTTTTACCAATGTTGTAAAATATTTTCAAGTATTTTCCAAAGAAAATATGTTTCCTATTTACCTTCAACTAAAATTGAATATTGAACTAAGATTACTCAATATTTAACCGTTTTGGAACAATATCGGTCATATTCTCCGAGGTATTTTTACGGATGGCTTTTCCTATTTATTTTTTATGCTTAATTTACATCTAACCAGAAAGAGTAGAAGTTTATTTTGTTCTCATTGGTTATTTTGCTTTAATTGGGGTTTATAGCAGATTTTGCAAGGCTTCCCAAAATTCTTTACGTCTTGACCTTGATATGCTAAGTTCTCTGCCGTCTTCCATAATGGCACTTCCAGTTTCACCCTTGATAAGTTTCGATACAAAATCCACGTTCACAATGGATGATTGGTGTATGCGAACAAAATTGGCTAAGCTTAGCGTTTTTTCGAATTCCCCAATGTTTTTGCTTACCATTTTGGTCTTTCCACCAAAAAGATGAAACGTGGTATAATTCTTATCTGCTAGGCAGTACATTACCTGCTTTAAGGGTACAAACTCAAGACCAGTACTGTCCGAAAGGGCTATCTTTTGAGGTGGATTTGCAGCCTGAATGTGCAGTTTTTTTTCTACAACCTTAGAAATGGCTCTTTTTAATTCATCTAAACCTACAGGTTTTAACAGATAATCAATGACATTAAGTTTATATGCCGTTAATGCATATTCTGCATAGGCCGTCGTAAATACCACCTCAAAATTAAATTTCCCCAAATTTTCCAAAAACTCAATTCCAGTCATTTCTGGCATTTCAATATCCAGAAAAAGCAAATCTATTTGGTTGTGTTTCAAATATTCCACCGCATCCATGGGATTTTGAAAAGCATTGACAATTATAATTTCAGGGCAATGTCTTTCTAAATCAACCCTAATCGATGAAATGGCCAATGATTCATCATCCAATATTAAGGTACGTAAAGCCATCTATTTATGCCGGCAAATATAACAAAATTGGCCGAATAAGGAGCAGGATTCCGGAGATAATTCGGGTTTAAGAATTCTTTGAAATTTACCTTTTCTTTTTTTGCTTAAATTACCCACCAATAGAAAAATGGATCACGGTTTTGGGTTTAAAAATGGTCGACAATTCTAAGCCGCAGCATTGGATAAAAAAAGATCTAAGCGTAACTTTTGAGGAATGTGAATATTGTTTTTAATCTTCATTCATTTAAAACAATTTTTTTACCGCGATAGTTTACCAATTCACCGTTGGCAGATGTTCCTGAAAACTGAAAATGGTACACTCCTGCAGGCACTTCTATGCCGTTGTTTTGTGTGCTTTGAAAAATCAATCGGCCATAGGTTTTGAAAATTTGAATCATCTTAAATGTTTCTGTATTGTTAAGTATTTTAAATTTATTTGTGACTGTAAATGGTTCTTTTTTAATTGTATTGGAGTGATTTATTTCTTTTTTTATTACAAAGAGGTTTTTATAAAAAGTATCTGCGCAATTGTGACTCGAATTTGCTGCCAATTGAACCGTATAAGTCTCAACTGTATCGGGGTAAAAGATTTGGGGTTCAGAAAGGATACTCAAATTGGCCCTACCCAAAAGGTTGAAATTCCATTGGTAATCCAACCATTCCCAAGGATAAATTGTTGAATTGTTCTTTACCGTAAAATGAGGTAAATCTATGGTTGCAGAGTCTTTAGGCGTGGTGGTAAAAATAGCTATTGGTTTTGGAAGGATCGTAAGTTGCGTTTGAATGGAGTTTTCACAGCCTGTGGACGCGTTTTTTGCCAAAAAATACCAAATCCCAATTTTTCTAGTGGGAAAATAGTGCGCATTTCATTTTGGCAATAGGTCTGCGATTGTATGGTAAATTGCGGATTCCCTTTCATTGTTCGTGTGGGCAACGGTATCTCCATTTTAATAAAAGGGTTAAAATTAAAATTCAACCCATCTTGTTCTTCAATTCTTGCAATTTTAATAAAGCGTCAATTGGAGACAATGTGTTCAAATCTGTGTTTTTTAGAATCTCGCGCACCAGTTTCATGGCAGGGTCATCGGTGGGGAACATGCTCATTTGAAAAATAGGGGATGGTGCTGTGTTTTTCATGGTTTCCCTGCCAGATATTTTTGCCCTATCCGATTCAAGGTTGTGCAATATTTCGCTGGCTCGTAATAAAACCTTGTTGGGTATACCCGCCATTTGGGCCACGTGGATACCAAAACTGTGTTCGCTGCCGCCTGGTTTTAATTTTCGCAGGAATATGATACGGTTGGCTTGTTCTTTGGTTGCAATATGGAAGTTTCGAACGCCTTCCAATTTGCTTTCCAATTCATTCAGCTCGTGGTAATGGGTTGCAAATAGGGTTTTGGGTTTGGTGGTGTGGCTTTGCAAATATTCGGCAATGCTCCAAGCCAATGAAACCCCGTCGTAAGTACTAGTGCCGCGTCCAATTTCATCCAACAATATCAAACTTCGTTCACTTAAATTGTTAAGAATACTTGCGGTTTCAAGCATTTCCACCATAAAAGTACTTTCACCCAAGCTGATATTGTCGCTTGCTCCAACCCGGGTATATATTTTATCTACAATGCCAATATGCGCTTTGGTACACGGAACAAAACTGCCAATTTGGGCCATAATTACGGTTAAAGCAGTTTGCCGCAAAACTGCACTTTTACCACTCATGTTGGGTCCTGTCAAAATAACAATGCGTTGCTCGCGTTCGTCCAAATAAATATCATTGGGGATATAGCTTTCGTCGGGTGGTAATTGTTTTTCTATTACCGGATGCCTGCAACCATCTAACTCCAATAATAAACTGTCGTCCATAAAGGGCCTAACATACCCACATTCTTCTGCCAGTGAGGCAAAACCAATCAAACAATCTAGTTTGGATAAAATGCGTGCGTTGGTTTGAATTTGGGGTACAAATTCGGCAAGCCATAGCAGAAATGCCTCCCAAAGACCTTGTTCCACGCCGCTGATTCTCTCCTCGGCATTCAGTATTTTTTCTTCGTATTCTTTTAATTCAGGGGTTATGTATCTTTCAGCACCTGTCAATGTTTGTTTACGGATCCATTCTTCCGGTACTCTATTTTTATGTGCATTGGTAACTTCTAAGTAATAGCCAAACACATTGTTAAATCCTATTTTCAAACTGGTAATGCCCGTTTTTTTGCTTTCCCTGTTCTGAACTTCCAACAAATAATCTTTCCCACTAAAAGCGATGGCTCTTAGCTGATCCAATTCAGCATCTATGCCCTCTTTAATTACATTTCCTTTGTGTAACAGGACAGGTGCATCGTCGTTTATGGTTGACGCGATGCGTTGTATTATTTCGGTACAAGGATGTATTTTTCCGGTAATTTCTTGCACAGATGTGTTTTCGCTGTGGCCAATTTGCTTCTTAATTTCAGAAGCGGCTTGAAGACTTCGACCCAATTGCAAGACTTCTCTCGGTCCAATGCGATTTAAGGCAACTTTAGATACAATCCGTTGCAAATCACCCACTGATTTTAACAGTTCAGCGCAAGATTTTGAAACGTCCGAATTTTCTGTAAACCATTGCACTGCATCGTGCCGTTCATTTATGGGTTCTATATTTTTCAGTGGCATTACCAACCAATGGTTTAGCATTCTGCTCCCCATCGGAGTTTGGGTTCTGTCAATTACATCAAAAAGGGAAACTCCACCAGGGAAAATAGACCTTGTAAGTTCTAAATTGCGAACAGTAAATCCGTCCAACCATACATATTCACTTTCATCCAATCTACTGATGTTGTTGATATGGTCTATTTGGGTGTGATGGGTTACTTCTAAGTATTGCAACGCAGCGCCAGAGGCGATAATAGATTCTTTTAAGTCAGAAATACCAAAACCTTTTAGAGAGGAAGATTTAAATTGGCGGCACAATTTTTCAGTACAATATTCTTCTTGGTAAATCCAATCTTCTACAGGCATAGCCGGAGTAATTTTCCCTAAAAGATTTTGGGCTTGTAGCAATTGATTTTTAGGGCAAAGAAGTTCAGCCGGTTTAAAGCCATTGGCTAATTTTTGAATTTCCGCGTCATCCCCAATGGTGGTTAAAAATTCACCCGTACTAATGTCTAAAAATGCAATGCCGTGTTGTTTTTCGCCAAAATATACAGAGCACAAATAATTGCTTTGTCTGGCTTCCAGTACTTTGTCGTTGAAATTTACACCTGGGGTAACCAATTCTGTGACCCCCCTTTTTACAATGGTTTTGGTAAGCTTTGGGTCTTCAAGCTGGTCGCAGATGGCTACCCGATAACCAGCCCTTACCAATCGAGGAAGATAATTGTCTAAAGAGTGGTGTGGAAAACCTGCCAAATCCATGTGCGATGCAGCACCATTGCTTCTTTTTGTGAGAACTATACCCAAAACTTTGGATGCTATTTTTGCATCTTCGTCAAAAGTTTCATAAAAATCGCCGACCCGAAACAACAGCAAAGCACCAGGGTATTTAGCCTTGATGCCATTGTATTGCTTCATTAGCGGAGTTTCTCCGCCAGTCTTAGGCAGGTTTTCTTTTGGCACAGCACACATAAATATTGAAAATATAGGGCATGCAATTTATATCCAATTCTACAGATTGCATCAACATTTTGCCAACGCAGCAAAAGCCAATTTTCAGGATTATGAATGAATGCTTTTTTTCTTATAATTTTGATGGATCCGTGCCCGCAGGGTCTCCGTTGGAATTGGTTCCGCCATTTTTAGGGTTTAGTCTTTTTCTCCCAAAGGTTACATTCATTCCGAAACGCCAACTGAACATGCGTGAGGTAGTAATCATAATTGGAAACAATACATTGTCCATAACGGAATATATCTGAAATGCGCCGGCATTTACAGATGCGCCTAAACCCACATTTAAAAAACTGCGATTGTACATGGTATTGCTTACATTTAAGCTCAAAGCTTTCCCAAGTTTGTAATTTGCATTTAATGTCAATGCGGGATAGAATCGTTTGTTGTAAAAATCGCCATAAAACAATGCACCTGCAATCCATCGTTTGCTCAATTGATAATTGGCGCCAATAAAGAATTCAGCACTTAAACCAGAGTTGAAACTTTGATTTTGAAAGGTGTCTACTTTAAAAATCTTTAACAAAGAGTCACCTACATTTTGAAAATATTGGTTAAAATCAGTGTTGGTATCGGAACTCTTAATGTGCACTCCATCAAACCTATATTTGGCATTTGGGTTGCGGCTGCGTATACTTATGGTATTTTGTTTCCAGTGTATAAAACCCATATCAAGGATGCTCGCATTCACACTCAGTTTGTCTGTAACCTTGTATTTGGCACCTAAGTCAAATGCAATTCCAGTATTTTGTGTTTTGAAGAAATTACTAGGTTGAGGATCAAAGGTTTGATTCGAATCAGTAGAAATAAATTTACCCAAAGAACTGGCCATGCGCACGTTGAGGTTGGCCCCCACCAAATAACTAAAATCATTCGGATCGGTTGTGATATTTATATTTGCAGATTTGGTTTCTAAAATATTCATGCCCTGCAAATATTTAATTCGTCCTCCGAAAGTGAGTTTGTCGCTAAAATTTAATGCGTATCCAATAGCGTATTCTCGATAATGAATGGCACTCGTTTTAAAATCAAAATTAAAGGTCTCTCCAAGGTTAGAACCCCCATTTCCATCTATGATAAAGCGCAGTAAATCTTTTGGAATACTCATTCTAAATTGAACTTTCTCTTGAACGGATAAATGAAAATAATGTTTTTTTAAGAGTTTGAATCCACCACTTAACCAACTAATTTCTGATTTTACTGCAATGTAATTGTTTTTGCTAAGTACATCCAATAGTTTATTCAAATTTAACACATTGGTATCTGCATTTATGGGTTCCATAGCATCAAAGACTTTGTTTAAATTAAATGCGCCATTTGTAAAATGCAAATAGGTACTGTTCATTGCTGGCACGCCTATATGCCATTTGCAATCTGGCACCAACGCCGGATTTAATAAATTGCTTTGGGGAATAGAAGGCATATTGTACAACGTGAAGTTTTGTTGTGCCTTCGCTATTCCGCAAAATAGAATAAATAAACTTAATAATTTAAAATTTTTCATGGATACTTAATTTGCTGTGAATTCCCATTTTCAATTTCAAATGTTGCAAGTTTGTAATCTTCACAGGGACTGAACTACCCGCATTTTTGGAGGTATTTACATAGGCTTTAATCCATAATTTTTTAGCCGTTTTTATTTTCTCTATTTTGAGGCGGTCCATGGTAATGTCATATTGCTCTATACTTGTCGAGATAACCGTTCCAGTTGCATCTACAATAGCTCCATTGATAAAATTTCGATACGGTTTGAATAATGAATCTAGGATAACATTATTGCTATCCATAAAATAGCCTTGTATTCCAATGGTTGTTGGAATACCGTTGTCTATATTCATGCGCAAAACAATCCATTCAATAAGGTCTATTTCATTGCCAAGACCCAAATTAAAATCAGAAGTGTCGTTCAATACAAGGTCAACTGCAGTTCCCCAAAAAGGCAATTCAGTAATTACTTTCACCGTTACTTTAGACTCGGCAGTTAAAAAATTGCGTTGTGTTTTACCGCCAGAATTGCCAGTAACTGTAAAATCGTAATTGATCATTTTTGGTTTTTTATCGATTACAACTTTAAAATTGCTGTTGTTTTTATCTAGTAAAATAGAATCGGTGATACTTTTTCCAATGTTATTTAAGGCCAATGCTGGAAAACTTTTTGTAGCAGGATAGCCTGTAATATTTGTAGATGTGCCATTTGCGCTGCCAGATAAACCAAAAGTACTGAATAACAAAGGAAATCCAGTTTCATTTGTTACCCTAAACTTAAACCGCGGATCTGCAAAGTTGTAGGAACCGGTTTTTAAATTGGCAGAAAAAATTTGCAATTCCAATGAATCTGCTGCTGTTATAAGGTTTAAATTATCTCCAAAATAACCGTAAACACGGTTGAATTGCTGATTCTTTAAATCTATATCGACTTGGAAATTATTACTCCCTGTAAAACCATTTCCGGAATTCGTATACGATATGTCTATTTTTCCAGGTAGATAACTGTAGCCCAATCCGCCTGAGGAAAGGTTAAACTTGTAACCAATGAGGTTGAAATATTTGGAAATGTTTTGCTGGTTGGCACTGAATGAAAAAGTGAATTTTGCAGGTGCACCATTTAATTTTAATTGGGGAATTGTAATTACAGCATTGCCGGCATGTGCATAATTGTTGTTAAACGAAATATTCAATTCCCCGTTCGCATAAGCGACAGAATCTATTTCTACGCCTGGACTTGTATAGTTAAATGAAAAGTTTCGCGTGAGGGTAACATTGTTAGACCCTGTAAGTGAATTTGCCTCGCCTAAGCTCAATACATCTGTAAAATTGTGAGATTGGTTTTGCAGAGGAACCAATTGATTTCCAGATTTGGAAATTTCAGATGTCGCAAACTCTAAATAAATCAATCCGTCAGCATAGGTATTAACCCCAGCAAGACTCCCCACCAATTCTACAGCATCATTTAGAGCTAAGTCTGCATTTAAAATAGGAGCTGCATAGGTTCCTGTCCATTTTGCTCCGTGCAATTTATCTATTTTGTCGGCTGCTTTTTTTATACAACCTGTGAAAGCGAACGGAAGAAAAATCCACAATAGTTTTTTCATATTTGATTTTTTGCAAGGTTACGACAATTATTTGGGTTTATTGTCGGGATACAAATAAACGAGTGCACAAATAAAAACCAAATTTTTAAAGATGTACTGGCCTACAATGCTAAATCCAAAGGGAGGATTTGTAAAGCATATCTCAGTAAAAAAAAACAAAGGGGTGAAAGTAAAAACCATGTGCACAAGCGCAGAACCTATTACAATTTTGGGTTTAAAATTGAGAACAAGCCCTATTCCTATGCATACTTCCCATCCTGCTAGCAAGAGAATTGTTAGATTGCTGGGTAAGATGCCAAACATCAAATGGTTTATAGTTCCTTTGGCCAAACTTTCGGCTGGACTAAAGCTTGGAAAAAACTTGAGAGCACCAAACCAAACATAACAAATGGCCAGACTTAAACGCATGAACAGAGATAAATGGGCTTTTAAAAAACGAATCATCTCTTACAAAGGTAAAATCTTTAGAAATAAATTGCAAAGTTTGAACTACAAAGTATATTTCGATTTGCGGTTTTAGATGCATACCAGAAAATTGAATTTTGAATTTTGATTCATATATTCTAGAATCGCTAAATATTAACCTATGAAAAATGCAAGAAGCCTATCCAAACTGTCTATTTTAAGCGCCGTAACCTTTCTATTTGTTACATCGTGCAAAAGAGAAATTAAACCCTTTGTTTCAACCACTGCAAATGCCCAAGCTTTGGTGGAACCTGTTTTGCTTAGCGTTATTCCAGGGAGTAATTATGTTCCAAATCAACTGCTAATGAAGTTTAAATTAGGAACCAACCCCGAAATAATGAATCAATTCTTTGTAAGAATAGGAGCAATATTGAATGAGAAAATTCTGACTCATGCAATGGTCAGTGCCGGAGATCTAAATGGTGTCTATCTGCTCAATGTGCAACAAGAGGTTTATCAAGTTATAGAAAGGTTAAAAACCATGCCAGAAGTGGCCTATGCGGAACCAAATTTTATATATTCTCATTTTGCCACATCTAACGATGGTTATTTTACGGGTGGCAATTTATGGGGCATGTACAGTGCAAGTTCTAGCCCATCAAACGGATATGGTTCTGGCGCCGCAGATGCTTGGGCCAATGGACATACTGGGTCTGCTGATGTGTATGTTGGGGTTATTGACGAAGGTATGATGTATTCCCATGAAGACATTAAAGGCAACCATTGGGTGAATGCAAAAGAAAATCCCACCAACCGAAAGGATGATGATGGCAACGGTTATAAAGACGATATATATGGTTGGGATTTTGCTGGGAATAACAATACGACTTTTGATGGAACTGCAGATGACCATGGAACTCATGTTTCTGGTACCATTGGTGGAATAGGTGGAAATGGAAAAGGCGTTGCTGGCGTTAATTGGAGGATAAAAATGATAAGTGCTAAGTTTTTGGGTGCGTCAGGCGGCACTACGGCAAATGCGATTAAAGCGGTTGACTATTTAACGGATTTAAAAACGTGTCAAAGTTTAAACATTGTTGCTACAAACAATTCTTGGGGCGGGGGTGGATTTTCACAATCCCTTAAGGATGCAATTGATAGGGGTGGAGCAAAAGAAATTTTATTTATTTGTGCTGCGGGTAATAGCACTTTGAATATTGATGTTACCCCAAGTTATCCGGCAAGCTATACAAGTTCTTGCATTATTTCAGTAGCCGCAATTACCTCTTCAGGGGGGTTGGCTAGTTATTCAAACTATGGCAGTATTTCTGTAGATTTAGGAGCTCCAGGCAGTGGTATATATTCTACCATTCCTGCAAGCAAAACGGCATCAACATATAGCTCTTATAGCGGCACGTCTATGGCCACACCGCATGTTACAGGTGCGGCAGCTCTGTATGCATCCATAAATCCCACAGCAACTGCTTCAGACATTAAAAGCGCTATTTTAAATGCTGTAATTTCAAATTCCAACTTAACAGGTAAATGTGGAACGGGCGGAAATTTATTTGTAGGTGGATTTTAAATAATATTTCTTTGAATGAAGGGAAATGGCTACTCAAAAGGTAGCCTTTCTTTTTTTGTTAAATTTTTGTGCTAATTTTGACCCGTGCTGCAGAAATTGAAACTGAGTGAATTAAATCGCCTAGATACCGAAGGTTTCAAAAAAGCAACAAAACTTCCATTCACGGTAGTTTTAGACAATGTTAGAAGTATGCACAATGTAGGTTCTGTATTTCGCACTAGTGACGCTTTTAGGTGTGAAAAACTGGTACTATGCGGCATTACTGCAACGCCACCACATAGAGAAATTACCAAAACTGCCATTGGAGCCGATAAAAGTGTAGACTGGGTTTATTCCCAATCCACTCTGGAATATTTGGTTCGGTTGAAGCATGCTGGATATACAATTTATGGCATCGAGCAGGTTACCAATTCGCAGGCTTTACAAGACACAAAATGGCCAGGTGGAAAAGTTGCTTTCGTGTTTGGCAATGAAATTGATGGTATTAGCCAAGAAGTTATAGAAATTTGCGACGCATGTATAGAAATTCCACAAGTTGGTACAAAACATTCATTGAACATATCTGTTGCGGCTGGCATCGTGCTATGGGAATATGCAAGGGTGCATTTGTCGCAATTGCAGTCTTAACATTTTCAATAGTCCCGAAATCCGCCTTCGCCCAGGCCACGGATTATGCAAGTTTGTGCGATATGGAACAGACGCGTTTGGATTTGTTGGACGGAAAGAAGGATTCAGCCATCGTTTTTAGCACCGTAGCCCAAAAAAAACGCGGAAAAGAAATTTATTTTTCCAGGATTGATAGAATTCAACTGAATTTGAAGGCTGGCAGCATTCCCAAAACAGAACAAGAATTTTTTTATGCCAATTTGCTTTCCGTGCTTCAAGGTTTGAATAGAAACAATTTGAGGTATTTGGCTTATTTCGATCATTTTTTTGGCATGGTAGAATCGTTGAGCAGCAATTTGGGCGGCCAAAAAGATATGGAATTGCTAAAAAACAATGTGCCATTCGCACTGGATTGCATTCCCTATTTCGTAAAAAGAGCCCATGCCAAGGATGTAATGATTTTTGCGGCAACCAAAAAGCCTTATGATGTACTGACCAAATACAAAGATTATTCAGGGGAGAAATGGTTTTTAGACGTCCTTGAAACGGTTTCCAGAAATGACCCCAACGCCATAAAACAATATTTTGGATCTCAACATACGGTAAATTTTGCCCTAAAAACATCCAAAGATCCTGTGGTATTAAAACTGTATGATATCTATTACGAATATGGGAGAACCAGCAGTTGTTTTACCAACATTGATTTGGTGTATAACAACAAACTCAGCATAGAAGAAAGCGAAACGTTGGTACAAAGCGAAAGCCTATGGTTCAATAAATTGTGCGAATTAAGACGCAATCCCAAAATTTTGGGTAGCTATTCTGTAGACCAGGAAATGGGGTTTCATGCCTTGAAAGAAGTGCGAAATGTGAATTTGTTGCATGACGAAAAAGATGAAAAGAGATTTGCTTCTCTGCAAAAAAATACAGCAGAAGAGCTCTACAATTTAATGGTTTATAGCAAGGATGAGATTTTTACATCCTCCTTTTTGGGCATGTTCAAACGCATGATGCAGCGCAGGAATGACAGCAGTATGTATGTATTTTTTGAAAAAGTGGGATTCAATAAATTTCGCACGTTTGTCCAAATGTGTGCAGGGTATAATACCATGCAAAAATTGTTGAACACCATGACAAAACCGGAACAAAACCAATTGTTGGATGAAATTGTAAAGGAATTGGAAAAAACGGGTGGCAATTTAGGTCCCGCAGTGGAAGTTGCAGATATTTATGGCAGCATCACAGATTCAATCTTGCGCATTACAATGGCAGATAAATTGGGCAAAGAGTTGACAAGGTGTTTTTTGGAAGGCAACAATTATGGTGCCCGGTTGTACGGCCTTTTGTTTAAATTGGCCGGCAGAGATCCAGAAGCCATCACAGGCAAATCCATAAATTTCGACATTCCAGTGTTGGATAAAGTAGATAGAGATTTACTTTTTCCAGATCAAAAAAATGTTCAACAACATGTGTTTTTTGACGATGAAGATGGAGAAAAGGCCTTTGCTAGCTTCCTGTACAATTTTAAAACGGATAAAAATTATAAAATTACCGACGGTGTAAATTATATTAAAATCGAAACCATTGTAGGCAAAAAAATTATCCTTTACTGCAACAAACCCAAATCTGAAAATGGTTTAGAATCTTTGCGTAAGTTATTCGAAAGTAGCAATCGATATCCCGACATTGTGGTGCACCGTGGGCACAGTTACCATTTATCTACCACCATTGAATTGTTAACCAACAATGCAAAAGTTGCTGTGCTTGGAAGTTGTGGCGGCTATTTAAATATTTCAAAAATATTAGACAACGCCTCCGATGCGCAAATTGTGAGTAGCAAGCAAGTGGGTACATGGACTGTTAACGATATTTTATTGAAACAAATGTGCGAAATGATGCGAACTGGCACAGGCGAAATTGATTGGAAAAAGTTATGGACAGGGCTAGATGTGAAATTGAAAACCAATGACAAATGGAAAGATTACATTCCGCCTTATCAGAATTTGGGCGTCCGTTTTGTGAAAGCTTTTGAACGTATTTAAAATGTACAAAATCGCTATTTTATTTCTGGTTATTTTATTAGGTTGCAGTCAAAAAAAAAATCCTAAATTAATTCATACCCCCACGGGAATAGATAGCATACAAAATTGGGAAACGCTAAAAAGAAGACAAGCTTTTCAACCCAATAAAATCGCATTTTGTTTTATATCCTATGATAAAGAATGCCCACTTTGCAAATATTACAGTTCAGTAATTCGTAAAATTGCCGATACGTTTAATACCAAAGGAATTCAGTTTGTGTTGCTTCATTTAACTGAATTTAAGGATTCTAATAATTTATGGGATTCAAAATCAATCCAAAAATTGTGGGATAAAGAAAAAGTTTTCATCAATATACTGGATATGACTGTAACACCTGAAGTTGTGCTGGTTGGAAAAAATGGAGAAATTATATATCGGGGTAAAATTGACGACAGGGCGATGGATTCCAATAGGCATAAATTAAATGCGATTTCTTTTTATTTGAAGGATGTATTGTGGGATATTTGTAACGGAAAAAAAGGGAAACACATTTATACAAAAGCGTCGGGATGTTATATTGAAAAACCGTAAGGCAAATATTACAATTTTAACCTTTGTTGCAGTTAGCATGGGCATAGTACTCTCATGTTGCCAAGGGAATTCTGCGAATGCTATAAAAAAGCCTACATTCACCGAACATATAGCACCCATCATTCACAAACATTGTTCAGGTTGCCACAGGGAAGGAGGGGTGGCTCCATTTTCTCTGATAACCTATGAGCAAGTGAAGAAAAAAGCCAAAACGATTGCCAAAGTCACAAAAAACAGATTTATGCCACCGTGGCCCGCGGACCCGAAATATTCGCATTTTATAGGTGAAAATTTTCTGTCGGAAATAGAATTGGAAACCATTCAAAATTGGGTAATTCAGAAAACACCAGAGGGCAATAAGGGCAAACTTGCGGCATACGCACCGCCCAATTGGCAAAGTAATATTGGCAAACCCGACCTTGTTTTGGCTTTGGACACAGTTCAGCTTTATCCAGATTTTCGAGATCGCTTTTTTTTAATGAAAATTGCAGGTCTAATTCCCAGTGATACTTGGGTAAGAGCAGTCGAATTTGTTGCGGGCACCCAAGACCAAGTGCATCATTTTAATGGGCATTTGTTGTTATATGACTTCAATGCCAAGAAAAACATTTTCGAGGGTATGAAAAGAACTGAAATAAGCAATGGCGAATATGACCAAGATTTTGGTCATTTAAAATTGCAAAACGACGATGGCAGTTACCCTCTAAGAATTCATTCTGCGGTAAATTATTTGCCTGGTGTAATGGGCACAGCGTACCCAAATGGTATAGGCACTTTCAGGTTGACGCGCAAGTTCGCTTTTGTTGGTAATGACATGCATTTTGGGCCAGGAGATCAAAAAACAGTAGATCATAGTTTTATAAATGTATTTTATTCTAAAACGCCGCCAAGCAGAGAAGTTGCCGAAATAATGCTAGGCACCAATGGCGTTTCCGAAATTGTACCTCCCTTAAAAATTCTGCCCAATACAGAGAGTAAGCATGTAACCAAATTTTTGGTACCCAAAGACATTTCAGTGCTTACCATAAATCCACATTTGCATTTGTTGGGAAAATCTTTTTTAGCTTACGCCATAAAGCCAAACGGGGATACCGTTAAATTGATCCGCATCGCTGCTTGGGACTTTCGTTGGCAGTATTTTTACACTTTCACCAAAATGGTACCTATCCCCAAAGGCAGCACCATATTTGCAGAAGCCACTTTTGACAATACAGCAAACAATCCCAATAACCCTAACAATCCACCTAAATTAGTGGGTGAAAGACTGGAATATGGCGGAGCCAGCATGCGCGCCGCGGATGAGATGTTTCAATTTATCATCACATACTCAATCTACCAAAAAGGCGATGAGAATGTGAGTTTGGAAAGATAAATGAATTATTTTCGCCCCATGTTTCAAATCCATCTTGTAAATAGTGCCACTGACATCAGCGATTTTCATGCTGTTGCAGATTTAGTCTATGCGGATGATCCAGAATATATTTATCCGCTTTACAATGATATAGAGGAAGTGTTTGACTCCAAAAAAAATCCAGCATTTATAGCGGGTGAAGCCATTCGATTTTTATTAAAAGAAAATGGCAAGTCTGTAGCCAGAAGTGCAGTTTTTTATCAAAACCGACCCGATGGTTCTAAAATGGGTGGGTTGGGTTTCTTTGAATGTATTCCAAATCCGATCGCGGCTTTTGCGGTCTTTGATTTTTGTGTTGCTTGGCTAAAAGATAAAGGGTGCAGTTACATGGATGGCCCTGTTAATTTTGGGGATAGAGATAGTTTTTGGGGTTTGCTCGTAGAATGCCATACTTATCCATCGTATAGAGAAAATTACCAACCCAAATATTACCGCGCGTTTTTCGAAGATTTCGGTTTTGAAAAAATTATTGAACAGAGTACATCCGATATTACAGAAACGGAATTCAATCTCGAAAGGTTCGGCAAGCTGGCAAGCCGGGTTCTCCAAAATCCCAAATACAGCTTTAGGCTTTTGGACTTTAAACAAATAGATAAGTTTGCACAAGATTTTGTTTCTATCTACAATCAAGCATGGCATCACCATGAGGATTTTAAACCATTGACACTGGAAAAAATGCAAGATCGGTTGAAGCAGATTAAGCCCGCCATTGACCCAGATTATGCCATTTTTGCCTATGCCGATGAAAAACCCATAGGTTTTTACATTAGTATTTTGGAAGTGAACCAAGTCTTTAAAAGATTTAAAGGCAAATTGAATTTATGGAACAAATTACAATTCCTGTATTACCGAAGGTTTATCAATAAAGTACGCGGTATTGTTTTTGGCGTAATCCCAGAATACCACAATTTGGGCATTGAAACGGGTATGATTATGAAATTTCACGACAGTTTTAAGTTGTCAAGCGGACGAATAAAGGTGGCAGAATTGGCCTGGATTGGCGACTTTAATGCAAAAATGCTGAGCATGTTAAAATCTTTAGGCGCCCGCACCACTAAGGTTCACTTCACATATAGAAAAAATTTCAATTAATTTTTTGTTCTTAATTGAGGAAAACTTACCTTTGCAGTCCCGTTAACAAAACGGGTCGTTCTAAAACCCACTCGCAAGAGTTAAAATTTGATTCCGTATCTCAGTCCCAAAGACTTCTTAAGTCTGTAAGACTTAGAATCTCGAGGGTTCACGACAATCTAATTTGCCCAAAGCATATAAGATTCGTCGGGATTGGCAGAGTAAAGAATCACCCGTTCTGAAAATAACTCGAAAGAGTGAAAATGTTCTCGTAATGAGAAAAATATGATTCCGTAGCTCAGTTGGTAGAGCAATACACTTTTAATGTATGGGTCCTGGGTTCGAGTCCCAGCGGGATCACCAATTAATTTCAGCATTCATATCTAAATGCCTCATAATCAACGTTATGAGGCATTTTCATTTTCAGAATTTCTCAGTTTAGCTCCGTTTTGGCATAGTTTTGTTACACCAATTTCAACCAAGGCAATAGTTTCCGATGGTAACATACAGAATTACAGACACTTATACAAAAGAGGATTCATCTTAGAGGCTACGAAATCGTTTAAAAACTTGGATATACTAGTCCAAGGCAGGTAATAATGAACACTTATTCGCTGTATAACCTTGAATTCCAATAACTTTTTATATTGTTTTGCGATTTGGGATTATTATACTATTATTGCCAAAACAATCCATTATTTTACTTTAAAAAATCTATGCTAAAAAAATTCAATATGCCAGAACTAGTCATTCTAGCAACGATAGTAGCCCTAATTTTTATTTCTGAGTACTATTATCTTTTTTTAGATAATCCTATGAGAGCTATTTTTATTGGATTATGGCCGCCAACAATGATTGGTTTGCTGATATATATAAACTTGAAGAAAAAACAATAAGGGCTATGGATAATCTTGATATAATCTTACTAACCGTTTTAGTTGTCATTTCTTATGTTGCTTTTATCGGTTTAACGGCTAGAGAATTTAATAAAATGTCTAAAAACTCGGATCAATTGGGAAAAGAAAAAGGCACTGATCCAAATTAAACGAAATCAACAACTTCATTTTTTTATATTACTGTGCGATATTTATGTAATTTAATTTTTTTAAATTACAAATGTAGTGACTATAAATGGGCCAAAAAAAAGACCCTTAATTGTCCTCTGCATAAAACGTTTTCTGAAGGCTTTTACATCGGAATATTTGGTAACATCTTACAAATGAAATTCATTGAAGTTACAGACGTCACTGCCACGATGACAGCGACTAAAGGCAATTATCGCAGCAAAGCCTATTTTACACCAATTTTTAACCAAGGCAAAAGTTTCCGATGGTAACATACAGAATTACAGACACTTAAATAAAAGCAGATACGTCCCAGCAGGATCACAACAAAAAAACACGCTGAAAGCGTGTTTTTTTGTTTAAAAGATGTCCCCAACAGGCGGTATAATTTAATTGCTTTAAAAATTATCCAAAATGAATCTTATTTTTCAAAATGATAGATTCAATAAATACATTACATTGCAGCATCAAAATACACTTCCATGAATGAATATTTTCCTATGGTTATTAAACTAAAACAGTTTTTCGCAACGGGCAAAACCTTGTCTGTTGAATTTCGTAAACAGCAACTGCTAGGGTTGAAGCAGGCGATTTTGAAAAATGAGGAGAACATTTACCAAGCCTTATTTTCCGACTTAAAGAAAAGCAAAGAAGAGGCTTGGATCACCGAAATTGGTTTTGTTTTAAATGAAATAAACGTTGCACTGAAAAATTTAGATCACTGGGCAAAATCCAAGAAGGTGAGTACCAATTTAATCAACCTTCCATCTTCTAGTTCAGTGCATTCCGAACCCATTGGTGCGGTTTTGGTTATCGCCCCTTGGAATTATCCATTTCAATTGCTGTTTGCTCCGCTTGTAGGTGCCATTGCGGCAGGCAATTGTTGTGTACTCAAGCCTAGTGAATTGGCTCCCCATACATCGGCCATAATGCATAAAATAATTGAGGCAGCTTTTCCGAAAGAGTATGTTTTGTTGCTCGAAGGGGAAGGGCATGAGGTAATTCCAAATCTGATCCATGCGGATTTGGTAGATTGTGTTTTTTTTACCGGTAGTTCTAAAATTGGCAAGCTAGTTTACACCATGGCTGCCGAGCATTTGTTGCCCGTTACTTTAGAGTTGGGTGGCAAAAGTCCTTGTGTAATTGATGCAAGTGCAGATATAAAAATTGCCGCCAAACGCGTTGCCATTGCCAAATTTAGCAATTGTGGTCAAATGTGCGTAGCTCCAGATTATTTGCTGGTTCACAGCAGTGTAAAAGAGCTTTTTATAAAAGAAATTATACATTGTATAAAATTATTTTTTGGTGAAAATGATTCCAACAATTATCAATATGGTAAAATTATCAATGAAAAACATTTCGACCGTTTGGTGGGCTTTTTGAAAAGTGGGAACGTTTTGCACGGCGGCAATACAAATAGAGAAACGCTATATTTTGAACCCACGGTTTTGGATGCTGTAGATTTAAATAGTGAACTGATGCAAGAAGAAATTTTTGGGCCAATACTCCCGATTATTTCTTATTCAGCGGATGAAGAAGCCATGCTATTGATTAAAAAACACCCAAATCCTTTGGCTTTTTATATTTTTTCTGCTTCCAGTGAATCACAAAAAACATGGTTAAAAAATGTGCCATCTGGCGGGGCCTGCATTAACAATGCAAGTTGGCATCTCACCAATCCCAATTTGCCTTTCGGCGGAAGGGGATTTAGCGGAATTGGCAAATACCATGGTCAATTTTCTTTTCAAACGTTCAGTCATTTTAAGGCCATATTAAAAACGCCCACTTGGTTCGATCCTGCTTTTAAATACCCACCATTTAAAGGAAAGTTGAAATGGTTTAAAAAAATATTGGGGTAAAAAAGAAATTATTTCATTTGCTGAAATTTTTCTCTCATTTTTTCTGTAATTTGCATTTATGTTTTTCTTCTTCTCAAAACTATTTACCATTCTCATACGTCCGCTATTTTGGATCGTAGTTTTAGGGGCTTGGTCGCTTTTTACCAAAAATACCAAAAGAAAGAAGAGACTTACGATTTTAGTAATTTGTCTGGCATTTTTTTGTTCCAACAAAGTAATTGTGAATGAATTTTCCCTTTTGTATGAATCTAAGGTTGAAATATTGGATAGAAATCATCCGAGAACTGCTGTTGTTTTAGGGGGATTTGCAGAATACGATGGGGGCCGCAAACGTGTGCAAATGGCCATGGCAGCCGAAAGAATGTTCGAGGCTTACCGTTTGTATAAAAACCATACATTAGACACACTCATCATAAGTGGCGGTGCGGCTAGTCTTACCAGCAATCAAAAGCCAGAAAGCCAATACATTCGGAAATATTTAATCGATTTGGGCATGGATTCAACGGTAATTCTCATTGATACAGGTTCTAAAAATACCTTTGAAAACGCAGTCCAGACCAAAAAAATATTGGTTAGGCAAAATCATAAGGCTCCTGTTCTATTAATTACCAGTGCAATGCATATGCCCAGGGCAAAAAGGGTGTTTTCAAAAGTTGGAATTTTAGCTCAACCATATCCTGTCAATTTTTTATCTGATTTGGGTCGTGGCTATGTTATAGGAGATTATCTTATGCCATCATCAGAAGCATTATACCATTTTGATGCTTTGATAAAAGAATGGGTGGGTTTGATAGTATATAAACTGACGGGTAAAGCCTAGAAATCCAAATAAATAAAGGGCAGGCTATCCATGCCAGTAATTTGGTAGGCCATAAAAATGGTAGCAACCAATAAAATCGACAATAACGGGGCAGGTAGTTTTTCGAACCAAGTTATCAAATCATCGTAAATAATTTGCAACACAAATTGCAATAGGAAAGAACCCAAAATAATGGCAAAAACCCATGGATAATTTTGCATCCATTTTCCGAAAAAATGCAATTCGGGTTTGTTGAATATATGGGTCAACATGGCCACTCCTGATTGAATGCTATCCGCCTTAAAAAAGATACCGCTTAAGGCCAAAAACAAAAAGGTTAGCACAAAAGACATGATGTGATATGGATAATTGGGAATTCGTTTTTTTAAACCGTCTCTTAAACGCACGGTCAGAATATCCCAACTTAAAGCTATGCCATGCAGCATTCCCCAAAAGGTATAATGCAGCTTGGTGCCATGCCAAAAACCACTGACAATAAACGTAATCATTACTGCCAAAACCGTACCGTATTGTTTGAGTCTGCGAAACGAAAAAGCGAGTGGAAAATACAAATATTCATTCAACCATTTAGACAAACTCATATGCCAACGTCGCCAATATTCTGAGATGTTCTGAGAAACATAGGGGAAATTAAAATTGGCAACAATATCAATACCCAACAACAAAGAAATACCGATAATAAAATCTGTATAACCGCTAAAATCGAAGTAAACCACTAGGGCTTGCCCAAATGTAGCCATTAGATTTTCTATACCTGTAAACAAGTGTGAGTTGTCGAAAACCCGATTCACAAAATTGATTGCCAAATAATTGGCCAATATATATTTTTTTACAATTCCGGAAATAAGGAAAAAAATCGCTGCTCCTGTTTTAACATTCGATGCGTTAAATGGTTTTTTTATTTGGGGTAAAAAGTCGCGCGCAGGTTGAATAGGCCCAACCAAAATGAGGGGAAAATAACTCAAAAATAACAAATATTCGCTAAAATTATGTTCGGGCTCATCTATCATTTCCCTTTGCACATCCAGCACATATCCAATGCTGCGAAAAATAAAAAAGGAAACGCCTACAACCCGCGGCCATCCTTTTAAATCCGAGAATGAGAACCAATCTGAAAAATGGTTCCAAGTAAGCAAAATGCCCAAATCAATAACCAATGACAAAATCAGAAAAACCCGTTTATTAACTTCAGATTTCGATTTATAAATGCTTTTGGCAATGATAAAATCTGAAAATGCAACGAGAATTAAAATAAAAATACCTGTTCCACTCAAGAAATAATAGAAACCAAGACTGGCGGCAAGTAGCAACCATTTCCTCGCACTTAGATTTGAAGAAAAAAAATAATAGAAAATGTAAAAAATGGAAAAAGAAACGATAAAAAGCGATGAATTAAATTGCATTTTATTTTACGCGTAATACTTGACCTATTCTTAAACTGGTGCCTCGCATATTATTTAATCTCTGCAACGCTGTTGTGCTGGTGTTATATTTACGGGCTAAACCAAACAAAGTTTCCCCGCTTTTAACTTTGTGGTAAATGGGTTTTGGAACAACAACCGCAGGCCGTTGAACAGACGGTTTGGCTGGTAGCACTTGCGGTTTGGGTTGCACTTGCGGTTTGGGCGCAGGCGGTATTGTTTGTTTTTTAACCGTATCTTTAGGTACATTGGTTATTGGGGTAACCGGATTTTGGGGTATAGCAATTGCCACTTTATAAGGCGCATATACTTTCAACAATTGACCAATCCATAAATAATTATTTCGCAATCGATTCCAAACTTTAATTTGGTATGCGGTAACGCCGTAATAATTGGCTACGCTAAAGATGGTTTGGCCGCGCACTACCCTATGATAAATCCATTTGTATTGGACGGTAGTAGCCACTTGGTTTTTCAATGCTGCAGAATCTACAGGTGGGTGCGCCAGTGAATCTATGTTGTAAACCAATTTTTGGGTAGTGTCATTTGCCAATAACCATTCGTATGTTTTTTCATAGGCTTCTGCAATTAATTGGCCTTTAAGTTTATACCCTTGACCTGAAAGATGCACCAAATCGCGGTTTGAGAGCATGGAGCTGTTCCATTTTAACATCGAATACCGGCCTCCGGCAATCCAATACCAATCATAAAATGCTGTATTGTTTGCTTTGCTAAATGATGCAATAAGGTCCGAATAAACCGCACATTCTGGCAAGCTATATCCACCCCTATAAATATCTTGAGAACAACTAAAAATGATGGTTATTTCCTTATTGTATCTGCGCAAAATATCAACCATTTTAGACATATTGCTGGTAAATTCTGTTTGATTCAATCCACCACGGTAGAAATCGTTGGCCCCGACATCAATAATTACCGCATCCGGTGCTATATAATGCAATTGTTCTTCTAGTAAATTTTCACGCAACAACGAATAAAATCCAGCTCCATTGATGCCAACACTGTGGAATAAAACCCCTTTGTCTACAGGGTTTTCAATGCTAATGCCATAAATTTCAAATTCACTTTGCGCCGAATCGGTTTGTTGCAAGTAAAATGACATCTCATTTTCGCCCTCTTCCAATGTTACATCTACAACATTTACTGGCGCTGGTCCTTCTTTTTGCGCATCATAAACATCCACATTGATTTCTTGTCGGGCTGTTTTTATACGCAAATCATAACTGCTTGCATTGCGTTTACAAAATATTCTAAGTTTTCTAAATTCTGGTTTAATTGTATTTCTAAAATGCAAACGAAACGACGCATTTTTATCATACGTTTTACTTGTAATACCGCTAGCGCCCAAACTCAAAGGAGGTAAAGCTTCTATGTTTTTGGCATAAATCCAACGGCCTGTATGGTCGGTAAAATAATCCACTGCAGCATGCGTATGTCCGGTAGAGTAGGGAAAAACCATGCCTCGGCCGCCATAGCCAAACGTTTGTTGTAACTGCTCCCTAACCTCCCCCGTAAATCCATCCGCTTGAACATGTGAATCGCCAATATGCAATATGGTAACGCGTTTTTTATATGCATTTTGCAACTTTTTAAAAAACGGTTCAACGGCAGATCGGTTGTAAAACTGAATGCTGTTTAATTCTGGATGTAAAAAGCTATAATTGTAATAATTGTTTGCAGGCCAAAAAGGAAACGCAGGCGCAGGGTCGCGCAGGGTAGGTGCTGCAAACAATGCAAATGCGCCCAGTGCCAATATGGATGTAAAATGTTTTATTGTATTTTATTTAAAAGGGTTTCTACCTGCATTTCTTTTTTAATTTCTCCATACATAGCTTTTGCAAATTTCATTTGGCCGGCTGCAGATAAATGGCCATCTAAGTTTGCATAACCTCTTTTAACCCATGCAAGAATACCGCCATCTTTTACCATCAACGCTTGCATGTCAAAAAAAGCACAACCTGTATTTTCTGCAGCTTTTCTCAATGCCTCAGCTAAAACGGTCACACCAGGGTAACTAAACGCTTGATCATTGGAAACAAAGCCCATATCGCCAGGCGAGATTACCAAAAATGAGGCATTGGGTAAAAGTCTGCGGTAACGGCTGAACATGCTTTCAAACTCTTTACGGAAATACTCAATGTTTTGATTTGCTTTAATATAGGGAACCATATTGTTGCCAAAATGAAACACAACCAAGTGAGTGTTCAATTGCCTAGCTTGAGATTGAATAATATTGTCAGATATATACTGCAAGCCGTCGCCAGAATGGCCGCGTATGCCGCAATTGTCTACTTGAATTCCACCATTGCCTTCAAGTAAATAGCCGTAATAATTGGTTGCTGAGGGAACCTGAATTTGTACAATGCCGTAGAGTGGTTTTGAAGACAAAAGTACTTTTTCGGCTGTATTTGTAGGTTGGATGGAGATTTTGCGCTGCTCAGAATCTTTTCCATTCAAACTTACTTTGCCGCCTTTACTATTACCATATAGCAACCACAACGATTGATACTTTTGACTTGGAGAAATCCAAATGCCTGTGTTTGCTTTAAAATTGCTGTCGTTTACGTTTAGCTTAAAAACTTTGCCCGCAAATCCAAATCCTTTTGGTGTTTTATTTACAAAACAATTGAGTTTAAACCAAGAGTTTCCAGGTTTAAGCTCAATAGTACGATAGCTCGCAACATCACTGAATGGAACATAACCGAGTCCACTTCCGCCAAAATCTGCTTGCATCAATGTTCTTAAATCTTGCGTAATTCTGTCACCTTCTATCTGCGAATCGCCGTAGTACCAAATATGCACAGTAGAGTCTTGTCGATGATCTAATGCATGAAAAAAATTAGACAACGCGCTTTTGTGTGGCGTTACTAAAAAATTTTCTAAAAAATTAACTTTTGATTTTAGTGTATCGATGGCTAGTTTTTCTGCAACAGATAAGCTGTCATAATTGCGCTGTTTTTTAACTTGCAATTTGGGTCTAGCTGCCGATTTAATAGCTGTACTGGGAAACCAAGTGTTTGTAATTTCTGATTGGGCTGGAAATTGCAAACCCATTTTTTTTAATTTAGCAGAAAGTGTTGGATTGGAAAATGCAAAAACAACGGCACCCGTTAAGCCCACAGTAAGTAGAACTGTTAAAATAGGTTTGTTGTTTTTTATGTTTGGCAAATTAAGATTGGGTTTTTATTTGTATTAAATCTATAAGGTCGCCAACATTTTTTAATGTAACCAATTCCTTTAACTTAAATTTGATTTGAAAAACGCTTTCAACCTCGGCAATCATGCTGAGGTGTGTAAGTGAATCCCATTTTGGCACCATATCCGCATTGAGATCTCTGTGTATCAGAATTTCGGGTTGGTTGAATATTCTTGCAAATAGAATTTGCAAGTTTTTACTAATTTCTGGACTGTCCATATTACATAATGCGTTTCAGCGCAATTCTTGTTTTGCTAGGAAGCAAAGTTAGAACAACATCGTCTGCGGCAGTATTTTTTGCGTCTTCTAAAAATCCACATTTTGTGTATGAGTGTAGCGCTTTTTCATTGTTTTCCATTAAATGGATCTCTGCATAGGTGGATACAATGTCGTCCGATGGGTAATTCGCAACAACAAAATCTATCAGTTGGCCTATGATACCTTGACCTCTAAAGTCAGGCGCTGTATATATATTCTCCAATTGAAGCGCGCCATGGCTCCGAGGAATTTGAACCATTGCCACGGATTCCAATTGGGATTTAGATTTCTGCCATTTATCGCCCAAAAAATATGACATAGCCTGCGCTTTTAAAATTCCTGAACCTAAGCCATTTAGTCCTTCAATCCATGCACTTAAACAGGCCGCCTGCTTATTTGCATACTCAGCTATATAAAAATGTGCCAAACACCATTCTTGGCCTTCCAATTCTTCATCTAAAATGTTAGATATCAGTTGTTCCACTTCCAATTCAGTAATATTAAATATCCGACTATAGGATAGTACTTCGGTTCCAGATTTTTCAGCTTCAATAATAGCATTGATAATAAAAGGAATATCCTCCGTATTGGCTTTTCTAAAATGGATATTCATAGTTTTGAAAAAGCATATTTACGCAATTCTTTTTTATCCGTTTTTCCATTGCTATTGAGAGGAAATTCGGCAATGGAAAGCACCAAATTTGGCGACATATAACCAGGCAGCCTAGAAGCAATTTCACCTTTTATGATTTCTGGATCTGCTGTAAGATTTTGAATAAATAAAGCCAACAGCCAATTTTCTGCAGCGTCCTGAAAACCAATTGCAATGCTGGTATGAGCAGGTAAAATATGCGATGCCGCCAATTCGATTTCGGCCAATTCTATCCTAAATCCTTGAATTTTTACTTGGTCATCACTTCGGCCCACATAAAATATTTCCTGCAATTTATTTTGCACCACCAAATCTCCAGTTCTATAATATCGCTTGTTTTCATGGATAAAAAAGCTTTTGGAATTTTGCAATTCGTTGTTCAAATAACCCGTTGTAACTTGCTCTCCAGCTATGCAAAGCTCCGCTTCCAATCCAGCAGTTTCAATTTTTTGCTTCTCTTTAAACAATGCTACTTTTACTTCATGCATGGGCTTGCCTATGCCCACAATTCCATTTAAGCTATTCAATTCAGGGTTTTTAGCATCAATGGTTTGGGTTGTGCAGTAAATGGTAGCTTCAGTTGGCCCATATACATTGTCTATGCGCGCATTGGGAATACATTTGCTCCATGCTGCAACCAAATTGAATTTTAGGGCTTCACCACAAAACTGAGAGTACTTTAACGAGGGCAATTCGATGTCATCAAAATAAGGCTTTAATAGGTTAATGGCACTCGGTACCATTAAGCAAAAGGTTATTTCATGGCTTTCTAGCGTATGGTATAAGCCCAAAGTTTTGATCATGCCACTAGGCAAAGTATAAAAAGAAGCTCCAAGTGTCAATGGGATTGCAAAGCACATTACAGAAAGATCAAAAGTAAGCTCGAACATTTGCAAAAAACGATCGGTAGAATCTAATTTGTACCCAATTTGGTTAAAACCGTTTATGAAACATTGAAGATTTCCAAAAGAAATAGGAACACCTTTGGGTTTTCCGGTAGTTCCTGAAGTAAACAAAATATAAGCATTTTTGTTTTCATCAGGGTAGGTGTTAAATGGCGCTGCAGGAGGAAGGTCTGAACAATTTACCCAAATTATAGGTGTAAATTCACTGCTTTTCGATTCCATTTCATTTGACCCTTCGGCACAAAATACATGCGTAATTTCCGACTCTTCAAAAATTGATTTTAACCTTTCTGAAGGGTAGGACGCGTCAATTGGCACATAGGCTTTTCCAGACAACCAAGTTGCAATTATTGCCGCGTAAGTGGAAATGTGGTTTTGGGTAACAATGCCAATGGTTGTGCTGCCTGTTCTGAGTATTTTAGCTTGGATGCTTCCAACCAGTTTGCCAAAATCACGGTAATTTTTTTTAGATTCATTGATAATACAAGCAATATTATCGCCTCCATGGATTAGGTTTTGAAGAATTAATTCTGGGAATTGAATGTTCATGTACCCAGTTTTTTACGAATGATTTCATTCGTTTTTTTCGGATCTGCTTTGCCTTTACTCGCTTTCATTACCTCGCCTACAAAGAGAGAAAGCAGGCCAACTTTGCCGTTCTTATATTCGTTTACCTTGTCGGCAAATTTCACTAAAACTTCATCAACCAATGTATCAATAAAGGTACCATCTGCGTTTTGGCTTAGATTAAGTTCCTGCACAAGTTCAATGGCATTCTTAGTGGGGTTAGCCAGCAATGCAGGAAATAAGTTTTGAACAGCTGCACTATGGCTAAGCACTTGCTTATCTACCAATTCAATAATACCTGCCAATTGTTCGGGTTTAAGAATAAAATCTGCAATGCCCAAAGCATTTTCATTTAAATAACCTCGAACAGCCACTGACATCCAGTTAGAAGCAGCTTTGTAATTGGATGTTTTATTTACCAGTTCTTCAAAATACAAAGCCGTAGCTTTGTCATCTACCAGCACACCGGCGTCATATTCCGAAAGTCCGTACTTGGAAACAAAACGTTCGAAAAGCACTTCTGGTAGTTCTGGCATAAGGTGTTTAATCTCATGAATATATTTGTCGGTAAGGATTAAAGGCGGAAGATCTGGCTCTGGAAAATAACGGTAATCATTTACCAGTTCCTTTTTTCGCATGCTAAAAGTGGTGCCATTAGAACCGTTAAAACCGCGTGTTTCACCTTCAATTTTTATACCTTTTAGAGTCAATTCTGTTTGGCGTTTAATTTCAAAATCGATAGCACGTTTTACGTTACTTATCGAATTCATGTTTTTAACTTCAACCTTTGTTCCTAGTTCAATTTGACCCACAGGTCGTATACTTACGTTGGCATCGCACCGCAAACTACCTTCTTCCATATTGCCATCGCAAATGTCCAAATATCTGACCAAACGGCGCACTTCGGTTACAAAAGAATATGCTTCGTCACCGTTGGTAATGTCTGGATGCGATACAATTTCAATCAATGGAGTGCCTGCGCGGTTGTAATCAATCAGAGAATCGTATAAATCTTGGTCGTGCATACTTTTACCAGTATCTTCTTCCATGTGTATGCGAATCAGTCTGATTCTTTTTTTGTCCCCGTTTTTTGGTTTTACGGTTACATATCCATCATTGCAAAGCGGCGTATCGAATTGGGTAATCTGGTAACCTTTAGGCAAATCTGCATAGAAATAATTTTTTCTAGAATAACTATTTTCTTTGCGAATGTCGCAATGAAGTGCCAATCCTATTTTAATGGCAGATTCGATCGCTTTTTTATTGTGTTTTGGCAAAGTACCAGGATGCGCCAAACTAATTACGCTAACTTGGGTGTTTGGCAAAGCACCATATTCCGCACTATCCGCACTAAAAGCTTTGCTCTTGGTGAGCAGTTGAACGTGAATTTCCAAACCTATTACTGCTTCAAATTCCATAATACAATAGAAAGGCAAAATTACGGCAAACGGCTTTAATAACGTGGGTATGAATGATGAAAATGCATTTTTATTTACCAGATTATTTAAAGTGCCTCATTACTTCGCTAACTTTGCAGTGCAGTTCTTCCTGTCGCCTAAACATTATTGTTTTGGAGGAAAGTCCGGGCAACACAGAGCACCGTGCTACCTAACGGGTAGGCTTTTGATTCGTAAGGGTCGAAAGACAGCCAGTGTCACAGAAACTAAACCGTCAAGGCAAGATTTGCTTCGCCTTGATAAGGGTGAAAAAGCGGGGTAAGAGCCCACTCGCCGGTTTGTAAAAATCGGTTGGGATAAACCTCACGGGTTGAAAAGCCAAATAAACCCGGTTATGAACTGCTCGTTTAGGTTCGTTGCAAAACGAACAACCGGGAGGGTAGGCTGATTGATCCGATTCGCGAGAATCGGACCAGATAAATGACAGGATGTACATAGAAATATGTATAAACAGAACCCGGCTTACAGGACTGTTTTTTATTGTGTGAATAGAATGATACTTGAAGAATAAAAATACATAAATTTATTCTTGCCTTTAAGGAGCAGAAGTATTAATTTTGCAGCACTGTAAAAAAGGATATTTATATCCTAACAAGCAGAAGTAGCTCAGTTGGTAGAGCATCACCTTGCCAAGGTGAGGGTCGCGAGTTCGAGTCTCGTCTTCTGCTCCAAAAGCCCCGGAAACGGGGCTTTTCTTTTGATATGCATTGCGTTTATATATTGTATTCGCCGTTGAATAATAAATTTTATATTGGAGAAACCTCAAATATTGAAGAACGGCTTAAGCAACACAATCGAGGCCTAAATCCAAGTACCGCACCATTTGCACCCTGGGAAATCTAAAAA
>Ga0209181_10001893_pt1 | contig 35103 bp, 20 predicted proteins | sample MAT05_FD_187208 | JGI IMG/M metagenome (GOLD analysis project Ga0209181, IMG submission 187208) | Freshwater microbial communities from Lake Fryxell liftoff mats and glacier meltwater in Antarctica - MAT-05 (SPAdes) (version 2) | ecosystem: Environmental > Aquatic > Freshwater > Ice > Liftoff... | reverse complement strand
TTACGGGGCTTCTATGATGTGTTCCGCGATATCGTCGGGCGTGGACGACCCGACGTACAGTGCTTGTGTGTTGTGTCTGAAGTGTTGTGTCTCATGTCTCATGTCTCATGTCTTGTGTCTCATGTCTGGTGTCTCATGTCTGGTGTCTCATGTCTTGTGTCTCATGTCTTGTGTCTGATGTCTGGTGTCTTGTGTCTGGTGTCTTGTGCCTGATGTCTGATGTCTTGTGTCTGATGTCTGATGTCTTGTGTCTGATGTCTTGTGAGGTATTCCGCGATATCGTCGGGCGTGGACGACCCGACGTACGGTACACTCTACGGGCTTTTGTGTTCTTTTGTTTCTTTTGTGTTTCAAAAAATACGTTACGGGGCTTCTATGATGTGTTCCGCGATATCGTCGGGCGTGGACGACCCGACGTACAGTGCTTGTGTGTTGTGTCTGAAGTGTTGTGTCTCATGTCTCATGTCTCATGTCTTGTGTCTCATGTCTTGTGTCTCATGTCTTGTGTCTCATGTCTTGTGTCTCATGTCTTGTGTCTCATGTCTTGTGACTTGTGTCTGATGTCTGATTTCTGGTGTCTTGTGTCTTGTGTCTGGTGTCTTGTGTCTGATGTCTGATGTCTGATGTCTCATGTCTGGTGTCTTGTGTCTAAAGTCTGAAGTCTTAAATATCCCGTGTCAGCATCTCATAGTCTATCTTCCAAAGTTGATACGTCTCAATGATCAAAGTAAGCGTCTCCGCATAATTGGGCGCAGTGGCGTATCCCGAACTTTTTAAACCTACGCACCAGGCGGCATAATAAGGTACAGATGTTTGCCCGTATAGTTTCCGGGGGATAGTATAAATGCCACCAATGGGGTAAGCACTCAGCATCCAACGGTAGCGTTTTTCTGAAAGCAACAAACTGTGTCGCCTAAAACTTTCCCGTGCTGACGGATATACTTCAAAGCGATCCCAAGCATAGTCATCGTGCAGTTGCACGCAATCCGTGGCTAAGGAGTGTGGATAAAAATCGTCGCTGCGGATACCCCCATTTCTGAACCCAGGGCGCGTTCTGCACTTGATTCCAAAATGATTGTTCGCTTTTCGGGCCAAAAAAGCGCGTCCTGCATTGGTTTCTAAAAGGCCCTGTGCCAACGTGACGGAGGCAGGAATTTTATACCGCTGCATTTCTGCTAAGGCCGCTTCCCGATGCTGATCCACATAATCTAAATACGCCTTTGCATTTGGGCGGTGTTTGGACGCTAAATGTGCTGTCAAGTCTTGCTCAACCGCATTTCTGCCCCAAAATTGTTTCAAATTGTCGGGGTGAAAGTCCTCAATAGTACGTTGTTCTGTCGTCAATTCAGCATCTTCATTTATTTCAGGAAGAGAATCCGAATAAAACGTTTTTAAATGTGCAGCAAATGTTGTACCGACTAATTCGGTACCGGTCTGAAAGTCTTTTTTTAAGGTATGAAAAACCGGCATTCCGGAAATTCCCTTGCTCCAGGCATCAATTTCGTCGTAAAATAGTACAACGATCAACCCCGGCAGGGCAATGACCATCAACGCTATAAATACACCACGACCAATGGATTCAAACATACTCAACAATGGATTGCCGGCTTATTATTTGGTTTCGGGTTTCAGGCCGGACTGTGATGACGGCTGAATGTTGATTTGCTTGTTATTTGACCTCTTCAATATCTAACCGATTTCTTACACCTGCTGCATATTTCAGCATGGCGGCGCGGGCGGTTGGCGGCATTCCTTTAAACAAATCAGGGTTTCGCTCCAAGCGCGCAATCGGAAGTGTATAGTAGATGGGTTTGCCGGTAGCAGGTTTATGAATGTATCGCCAAATGGGAATATAGCCGTTTCGACCCAGCCGCACACGGGAAGAACCTTTAGTTTTTAGCAAATCCACCTGAAACAAGATACCGCCGTCGGTATTGGGTTGCCGCTGATTGGAAATAAAATTGCCCAGTGAATAGACGGTCAACACTTCTTTGGTGCTGCCATCGGGCATTTTCGCGGATTCCGTGCGAATAGGTTGTACCACGTGCGGGTGCATCCCAATGATGAGGTCGGCCCCGTTGCGGATGAGAAAACGAGCCAACTGGCGCTGATTGGCATTTTCTTTCAACTGATATTCGATACCCCAGTGCATGACGACGATGATAAAGTGGGGTTTTCGGGCGCGGGCCTCGTACAGGTCATCTGCCATTTGTGCCGTATCTATCAGGTTGACAATGGTGGGTGCTTCTGTCAGCACGCCATTAGTGTCGTATGTGTAGTTGAGCAGGGCTAATTTAAACCCGTTTTTATACACCATCAAAGGGTAGTGCAGCTTGCGATCCTGCGCATTAAGAAAAGTACCGGTTTGCTGAAATCCCATTTCGCGGATAGTTTTTACCGTAGCAATCACACCGGCTCCACGGCTGTCATTGGAGTGGTTATTGGCGGTTACTAATAGGTCAAAACCGGCTGATTTAAGGGCTGTTGCTAAGTCATCAGGGCTGCGAAACATGGGGTAGCCGGAATAGGGTGGTTTGCCGGGCAGGGTCAGTTCCAAGTTACCAATGGCTAGGTCGGCCCGCTCTAAAAGGGGTTGTACATATTTAAAACAGGGCGTATAGTCGTATTTTTTACCGGGCGTTATTTCTGCACTTTTGACCTGCGGAGCGTGTCCCATGATGTCTCCGGTAAAAAGGAGCCGCAGGGTGTCCGTCTGTGAAAAAAGTGAACAAGGTAGGAGAAACCCCAAAAATAATATAAGTTGAATACAGCGTTTTGTCTGCCTAATGCGTTGATTATCACAATATATTTTCACGATATTGGGCTGAACGGTTCAAATAATCGGTTCAGGCGCGCAAAGATAAGAAATTACTGGCACGGAAAGCAACCGTGTAATCATTTTACTGTTTAATATTTAATGATCCGTAAAATTTACCCACTACTGCATGGCATTATTTTTTGTTGTCTTGCCTGGCAGGGCCACGCTCAATCGGCCCGAACCACCATACACGGCGTAGTGCAGGACGCTTATACAAAATCAAAATTAGCCTATGCAACCATCCTGATAGAAGGTCTGCAAATTGGTACCCGCTCCGATGTTTCCGGCAATTTTTATCTCGAAACCGATCAACCTGCACCATCGCTGCGCATCACTTATGTCGGCTATGAACCGGCAACAATATTCTTGACATCCGGCAAACACAACGAAATTGTCGTGCCGCTGTTGGAGGCAGGTTTGCAGATCAGCGAAATATCCATACGACCCGAAAAATACCGCCGCAAAAACAATCCGGCTGTTGACCTCATTGCCGAAGTATTCAGCCATAAAGACCAAAACCGAAAAGCAGGTCTGCCTTTTTACAGTTTTGAGCAGTATGACAAACTTAGGTTCGACCTCAATGGCATCACCCATGCATTTCGCAATAAGTGGTACCTAAAACCTTTTAAATTCATTTTTAGCCAGGTTGACACCAACCGGATTACCCAAAAGGTCGCTTTCCCTTTTTACCTGCGTGAACGCCTCACAAAATCCTATTATCGCCGCGAACCATTGGGACAAAAGGCAAGGTTGCTGGGCGAGCGGCAATCAGGGTTTCACGACGAAAACCACGAAGAAGATGGTCTGGGCTTAGATGCCAACGGGGTTTCTGCTTTTCTCAACGCTACTTTTACTGATATAGATATTTATGAGCCGAGGTTTCAACTCTTTGGCAGAGAGTTTATCGGCCCGCTGTCGGGAATAGCGAATGCGGTTTACCGCTTTTATATAGAGGACACCGTCACCATAGATAACAAGCAGTACGCTGATGTGTTCTTTGCCCCCATCAACAAAGCAGACTTAGCCTTTACCGGCAATATGCTGGTTGCGCTTGATTCTACCTACGTTGTGATGAAAGTGGAAATGGGTATTAGCAAAGATATCAATCTCAATTGGGTGTCCGATTTGCACATTGAGCAGTCATTTGAGCGCGTTGGAGCAGGTACAAATAGCAGATTGCTACTCATAGATGATGCTTTTACGGCGGATTTTAAAATTCTAAAAAATGCCAAAGGACGCAGTTTGTTAGTGCGAAAAACAACCCATTACCAGCAATATGACCTGATGAATCCACCCCATGATTCTATTTTCAAGAACAATATCCTGTTGGAACGCGATACCGGTGCAGTGACAAAACGACCGCTTGCATGGTGGCTCCAAAATCGCCACAAACCGCTTACAACAACGGAATCCTTTGTAGAACAAATGGTGGATAGTATTCAGCAGGTTCCTATATTCAAATTTTTGGAAGCCACTGGCGAGTTGCTGGGTACCGGCTATAAACGCGTTTACTTTTTTGATATAGGCCAAATCGGTTCATTTTACAGTTATAATGACTTGGAAGGCAACCGCTTTCGGGTAGGTGGTCGCACCAATGCGCGACTGTATAAACCGCTTTCTGTCGGTGGATATGCGGCGTATGGGCAAAAAGATAAAAAATGGAAATATCAGGCTTATGCGACCTTGTCTTTTAACGGTAAAGTACCCCGGACTTTTCCGCAACATCAAATGACCATGCTGTACCAAAAAGACCTACTCATACCGGGTTTCGCGCTTGGAGGATTTACGCAGGATAATATTGCCTTGTCGTTTCAGCGATCCGCCAGCAACCGGATGCTATGGACGCAAACCCACCGAATCGAATATAAACGCGAATACGAAAATCAGTTTAGTTTTTCCGCCATTGCGCAACGAAAATCCATGGGTTCGGCCGGTACACTTCTATTTGAGCAGGCAAATGAACAGCCCATTAACCCTTTGTATAAGGACGCACTCACAACCACCGAAATCGGGGTAGTACTCCGGTATGCCCCCAATCAAAAGTTTTACGCGGGAGCAAACGAACGCCTGCCGATTCCAGGCAAATTTCCGGTTTTTACGCTGATCTCAAAAAATGGAATAAAAGGTTTTGCCGGCGGGGAATACGTGTGGCAAAAACTGCAAATCGGCATTGAGAAGCGTTTTTTTGTGGCACCCTTTGGCAGCTCCAACTGGACACTCAACGCAGGGCGCATCTGGGGTACTGTTCCGTATCCGTTATTGGAGATTCACGCCGCCAACCAATCCTATTTCAACGATTTGTACGCGTTTAACCTAATGAATTTTATGGAATTTGCCAGCGATAAATATGTATCGCTGAATATTCAACACAATTTTAACGGATTTATTTTCAATAAGTTACCCTTAATAAAAAAACTAAAACTACGCGAAGTAGTCAGTTTTAAAGGCCTGTACGGCGGCTTGGATACGCGCAACCGCCCCGTCAATAACCCCAAACTGTTTTACTTTCCGGTTGATGCCAACGGCAATACCATTACGCAAGCATTGGGAAACAAACCTTATATAGAAGCCAGTGCGGGCATTAGCAATATTTTTGGGTTTATTCGGGTAGATTACATTCGGAGATTGAATTATACCGAGCAGCCCGGTACTACCCGATGGGGTATCCGGTTTACCTTTGCTCCCGGGTTTTAAGGAGCCCACAGTCAATAGTCGGCAGTCTTCTACAACCCATCCAATAATGTGTTTATATGAACACCATTTTTTTCTACTCGTGGGCTGGGCATTCATTTGATGTGTCTCTTTTAGTGCCCAAAGGTAGAACTAATTTCCCAAAAATGTTGGGGGCTACACACGAAACTTGGGTTAATGTAAGACATTGTGTCAATTAGACATTGCTGTCGCAATTATTTTTATCCACCTGCTTATTCGGGCAGCAGGTCGGCAAAATTAGGAATATTTTTCTTTTCATAAAAATCTTTAAAATTCAAAAAAAAGCGCGTGACATTTCACGCGCTCTGAATTTTTTCAATTCATAAACAATACTTAAACACATATTGAAATAAATCGAAAACCGTGCCAAAATTTTCAACTCAATATTTCTAACAATTCTTGTGCTGCCTTTGCCACCACGGTACCAGGGCCAAAAATAGCAGCAGCACCTGCATCTTTCAAAAAAGCATAATCCTGCGGTGGTATCACGCCGCCTACAACGACTAAAATATCTTCCCGACCCAATGCCCGGAGGGCTTCGAGTGTTTGGGGCACCAAAGTTTTATGCCCAGCCGCTAAGGAAGAAATGCCGAGTATATGTACATCGTTTTCGGCGGCCTGACGGGCTGCTTCTGCGGGAGTTTGAAATAAGGGGCCAATATCCACATCAAACCCTAAATCGGCAAAGGCGGTAGCAATTATTTTTGCGCCCCGGTCGTGGCCATCCTGGCCTAATTTGGCGACCATAATGCGCGGGCGGCGACCTTCCGCTTCCGCAAAAGTATTGGCCATGCGGCGGGCAGTTGCAAAATCATCGTTGTGTGTCATAGATGCAGCATAAACACCGGAAATGGAACGGGTAATGGCTTTGTAGCGGCCAAAGACCGTTTCTAAAGCATCGGAAATTTCGCCCAACGTAGCGCGGGCACGAGCGGCCTCCACCGCCAATGCCAGTAGGTTGCCATTGCCCGTTTGGGCGCTTTCTGTCAGGTTTTTTAAGGCTGTTTGCGTTCTGATTTCGTCGCGCGTGGCTTTTACTTCGTTTATTCGCTGTATTTGCGATGCCCGCACGGCAGTATTATCTATATCTAAAATTTCTAATCCGTTGGCTTCGTCGGTGCGAAAGATATTGACCCCTACAATGCGGTCTTCACCGCTGTCAATACGGGCCTGCTTGCGGGCAGCGGCTTCTTCTATGCGCAATTTGGGTAAACCCTCTTCTATAGATTTGGCCATGCCACCCATATTTTCCACTTCCTCAATGATGGCCCATGCTTTTTCCACTAATTCATTGGTGAGTTTTTCTACAAAATAAGAACCCGCCCACGGATCAACCGCACGACATACATCGCTTTCTTTTTGGATAAACAACTGGGTATCGCGTGCTATTTTGGCCGAAAAATCGGTTGGGAGCGCAATAGCTTCATCCAAAGCATTGGTGTGCAGGCTTTGGGTGCCGCCCAATACTGCAGCCAATGCTTCAATGGTGGTGCGCGCTACGTTGTTGTAAGGGTCTTGCTCCGTCAAGCTCCAGCCACTGGTTTGCGAATGGGTACGGAGCGCCAAACTTTTACTCTTTTTGGGGTTAAATTGTTGTACAATTTTTGCCCACAGGAGCCGTCCGGCACGCATTTTGGCAATTTCGCGAAAATGATTCATGCCAATACCCCAAAAAAACGATAAACGGGGTGCAAAATCATCAATATCCAAACCCGCATTGATCCCGGCACGCAGGTATTCCAATCCGTCGGCTAAGGTAAAAGCCAATTCCATTTCGGCGGGCGCTCCAGCCTCATGAATGTGGTAACCTGAAATAGAAATGGAATTGAACTTTGGCATATTGACGGCACAATACGCAAAAATATCGCTGATGATGCGCATACTCGGCCCGGGAGGGTAGATGTAGGTATTGCGCACCATAAATTCTTTTAAGATGTCATTCTGGATAGTTCCGCTGAGTTGTGCCGGTGAAACGCCCTGCTCTTCTGCCGCAATGATAAAAAAGGCCATGATGGGGATTACCGCTCCGTTCATGGTCATCGAAACCGACATTTGGTTTAAGGGTATCTGGTCAAAGAGGATTTTCATGTCGGCTACCGTATCAATGGCAACGCCCGCCTTGCCCACATCGCCCTGCACCCGCGGGTGATCGCTGTCATACCCCCTGTGGGTGGCTAAATCGAAAGCAACTGACAATCCTTTTTGGCCGGCGGCTAAGTTGCGGCGGTAAAAGGCATTGCTGGCCTCGGCGGTGCTAAACCCTGCGTACTGTCGAATGGTCCAAGGCTGGGTGACGTACATGCTGCTGTACGGGCCGCCCAAGAAAGGTGGTATGCCAGCGGTGTAGGGCAGCGCATTTGCTTTGGGAGCAGGTGGGGTTCCGTCGGGGCGGAGGGTGTGGTCAAGCGGTGATGTCATGGTGTGGGTTATCTTCTCCACTTCATCCCCCCACCGATAAATCGGTGGGATGAGGTGGAAATACTACGGATTTACACGCTCGCAATAATCCGTCGGATTTGGGTCTCATCCCACCGATTTATCGGTGGAGGAATGCGCGTGGATGATACAAATATATGGTTTCTTTGAGGTATTCGGTATCCAAATGGGTATATAATTCGGTGGTGGTGATGGACTCATGACCCAGCATATCCTGCACGGCTTTCAGATCGGCACCGCCTTCCACCAAATGGGTGGCAAAGGAATGCCGAAAAGTATGTGGACTGATGTTTTTATGTACGCCGGCGGCTTCCGCTATTTCTTTGACGATATAAAAAACCATTACGCGTGTCAAAGCAGCCCCCCTTCGATTGAGAAAAACAAAATTTTCGTTACCGGGTTTAATATTGTCTTGTTTTGCACGAATTTCTTCGATATATATTTTTAGCCATTTGGCTGCTTCGGGGCCGATGGGGACTAACCGTTGTTTATCTCCTTTACCCGTCACTTTCACAAAACCCGCTTCCAAAAATAGTTGGGTAATTTTTAGGTTGGTCAGTTCACTGACGCGCAGCCCGCAGGCGTAAAGGGTTTCTAATATGGCTCGATTTCGGGTACCTTGCGGGTCGCTTAGGTCAACTATTGCCAGCATTTTTTGTATTTCTGATACCGCCAACACCTCCGGCATTTTGCGGCGCAGGCGAGGGCCTTCCAGCAGTTCGGTTGGGTCATCGTCCACCAGGTCTTCGGTCATTAAAAACTTATAAAAAGCCCGCAATCCGGAAATCATACGCGCCTGAGAGCTGGCTTCCAAACCTAATTGATTGATCCAGAGTACAAAACGTTCTATGTTTTCGGATTTGACGGACAAAGGTAAAACATTTAATCTTTCCAATTCCAAATATTGCACAAATCGTCCGACGTCACGCAAATAGGCATCCATCGTATTGGGGCTGAGTGAACGCTCCAATAATAAGTATGCACGAAATTGTTCTAAAGCGCTTTTCCAGGTCAATGATTGATGGATAGTGATGAGTGAAGCATAGAGAATCGGTACAAAGAAATGCATTTCTGCTGACTTATACAAGGAATACATCAATATTACTTTAATCGCGGTCTATTGTTACAGCTTAATGACAGTTTATCCGGCAAATACCCCTTATCTTTGCACCCTTAGGAATAATAACTATTATGTGATCATGACGAATACCATTACTTGGGACGATTTTGAAAAAGTAGAAATGCGGGTCGGAACGATTCTGGAGGTTCAGGATTTTCCGGCAGCACGAAAACCGGCTTGGCAACTAACCATTGACTTTGGCGCGCTGGGCCTAAAAAAAAGTTCGGCACAGATTACTGACCTCTACGCTCCGGCAGATTTAATTGGGAAACAGGTGATTGCAGTAGTGAATTTTCCGCCCAAACAAATTGCCAATTTTTTTTCAGAATGTCTTGTTTTGGGGGCGGTGGGTCTTCAAAAAGAAATCACGTTGCTCCAGCCGGAACGAGCAGTAGAAAATGGATTGCGCATTGGATAAAAAGTCCACAGTCAGACAGTAAGCAGTCCACAGTCAGACAGTCCACAGTCGGATAGTCGGCAGTCCACAGTCCACAGTCAGACAGTCCACAGTCGGATAGTCGGTAGTCCACAGTCGGCAGTCGGATATTCGGCAGTCGGACAGTTCACAGTCGGGCGGTCTACCATCAGTTAAATCCACCTTCAGTTAAATCAACAGTCAAACAGTCAATCTCGTTCCTGATGTGATTTTTTGTAAAAAATCACATCAGGACCACCCACCTAAGCAGGTGTGTTGAAATAAACGCGGTTATAAATTTATGTAAAACTCACACAATCAAACAGTTGTGGAACTCATAACTCATAATTAACAACTCATAACTACTTAATTTATTCCCGTGCCACACAATGAATCATCAAAAACCAATAAAACCCAATACTAAACAGACACCCCTTTTGACTACTGAGGGCGATCAGGAGGCCAATGCCCGGGAGCAAAAATTCATAAAAACGATGCGACCTTCCCGCATCATTTTGCCGGTATTGATCGGTATTTTCGTGGTGGTTTACCTGTTTTGGGCGCAATTTGATCTGGAAAAGTTTCGGGAGATTCGATGGACGGCAGCAGCATTCGGGTGGATTACGTTAGCTTTTATCCTGTTGATTTTTCGCCATTTATTTTACACTTTGCGTCTGCACGCCATCACTGGCGGGGCGTTTTCTTTTGTCAAGTGCATCCAATTGATGGTCCTTTGGGAATTTAGTGCCGCGCTGACCCCTACCAATAAAGGCGGCCCGGCGGTCATGCTGTTTGTACTGACAAAAGAAAAACTGTCAGCCGGACGAACGGTAGCGGCTGTTTTTTATGCGATGCTGGCGGATACTGGTTTTTTTTCGATCATGTTGCCTGTTATGTTGCTCATTTATGGCCCTTCTATGCTGTATCCCGGAGTAACGAGTTTTCAAGCATCGGGTTTTGCGGGAGGCACTTTTTTGGTAACTTACAGTATGATGGCCACCTATTTTGTTACCTTGGTATTTTTTATGTTTATCCGCCCGCGTTATGCCGGGCAGTTGTTGCAATGGCTGTCTAAACGCTCTTTATTGAAGCGTTGGTCAGAAAAAATAGCCCACACGGGGCGCGATTTTTTATTAGCAGCGGAAGAGACACGCCGTCAACCCGCCCGGGTACATATAGCGGCAGTAACGGGTACGATCGGGGCATGGTTTTGTAAATTTGCCATGATTAATTGCCTGATGATTGCCGTGGTACCGTCCATACCATTTGACGGCACCACGCAAGCGTTTATTTATGCGCGTTTGGTGGCGATGTTTATTATCATGGCCTTTAGCCCGACACCGGGCGGTGCTGGGTTTGCCGAAGTGGCTTTGTCCAATTTCATTTCCGACTATGTGCCCATCGGTATCGGTTTAGTAGTGGCTTTATTGTGGCGGGGTATGGCCTATTACGGTTATCTTATTGTCGGGGCATTGGTGGTACCCGGGTGGATCAGCAAAAAACTTATTGCGCCTTCCCCTTCAGCAAACTATCCAACTCCAAACGTTTAATATCTAACCTTCGCAGGTATGAAATTGTGTCATTCTCATCCAATGTATCAATAGACATGGCATCGAAGGCTTCTTGCAACAGGCTCTGGCGTACTTCCGGGTATTCGGTCAGGGCATTGGCGGTTTCCTGTATTTTTAGTGCCTCTGTCAGGAGTTCTTTAGCGCGGGCTTCCTTGATTTGCTGCTCCGAACGCCCTGCTTTGATGGCGGTTCTTCGTGCCCTGTCATAAAACGATCCGGCCACAATGAGGGCAATAAAAGTAGCGATACCAAACAATCCGGCGATCCTGAAATACTTGGCCGTTTTTTGCCGCTGCCGTTCGGCTGCCTCTCTGGCCTTGATGGCCACTTCTTTGGCTTCATCGGCTATTTGCCGGGCTTCCCGCTCTTTTTGCGCCTGTGCTTCGGCTTCGAGTGCTCGCTGTTCGGCGGCCTGACGTTCGGCTTCGTTTTTGCGTTTGGCTTCTTCGCGGCTTTTTTCCACAAACTCCAGGTCTTCTGCTTCTAACTCCATTTGCGGAATCAATTCTTCCTCTAACCGTGAAAGTTGGCCCGGACTCAGGTATTCTTTGCTGGCTGCCCAGGTTTCGCGTCCTGCCTGCACCATGCGTTTTAACTCTGCAAGACGGCGTTCTTCGCCGGTGCGTTGGCGGTCAATGATGGCGGCAAGGCTGTCGTGGGCTAATTCGAGGGTTTGTCCGTTGTCGCGCAGGAGCCGGGCTGCTTCCAGCCGATTGACGCACAAGGTCAGCGCATTGGCTACGGCTGTTTCTCCGGCAACATTGATGAGCCGTTGTACTTTTTTTCGAATAAAATCATCTATAATAATTACTCCTTCAGCCCGTTCTATGCGTAGCGGGCGTTTGGTGCCACGCTCTGATATAAAGGTGAGCATAAAACTCCGCACCATGTCTTCCGGAAATTCAGGATATTTTTGAGTCATCAGGGTTTTCAATTCCTGCTGTTGCTCCAGCAAAAAATCTTCCAGCACATCGTCTATTTTTCCAAAATTTGCAATTTCCTCCTGTGTCATTTCGAGTAGTGGCCAGGGTTGCGGAATTTCTGTTACACTCGGGTAAGAGCGTTTAAAATCATCTTTGTACAAACGGTCTAAGTACACCTGCAAATAGGGTAGCTCTACAAAAGATTTGAGTGAAGCCCCTCCTGCCCCTTCCCTGCTTTTGGTAATATTATTGATGATTTCCGTAAAACGATCCTGAACAGGCGGTTGGGCAGCAATATTAAATTTCTCAAAAGAATGTATCAGCACATCCCGTACATTGGCCTCAGTCATGGGTTCAACCCGTAACCTGAAATCAAACAAAGTCGGCAATACCTGCTCCATCGGGTAGAGGTAACCGAGGTACTCCTCCCGGATGATGAACAAACAGGTGCAAGGCAGCTGTTCGTCCAATATTTGCCGGACACTTTTATAAAAATGCGTCTGTTCGTCTTCCGTTCCGTCAATAAATATTTCTTCAAACTGGTCAAAAATAAGATAAACCCGTCTAAAATATTTGACATAAAGTGCTTGTATTTTTTCTGAAATACCGCCGATTTCAGGTTTGGAAGCACCTAATGTGCGGTCTAAAACCTCATTGAGCGACTCCGAAAGGTCTTTTGATTGTCGGCGAACCAACAAGGGCAACCATTCCGGGCCATCAAACCGATTGGCCAGGCCGCATTGTACGAGGCTACTCTTCCCGGTGCCGGAAAGCCCATAGACGATGATCAGGGAAGACTGGAATACTAAGTTATACAGTCGGTTGATCTCTTTATCGCGGCCAAAAAAAGTATCGCGATCCTGGTATTGATAGGCATCTAAAAATTTGAAAGGGGTCTTCATAGTTCAGTTTGATTTTGGTTAAAAAATAACTGACACAATGAGTCAAATTGCTTGCTCAACACGTCGGCGTAGTCGCTAAAATCGTAGCCTTCTTTATTTAGGTCTGGTATTTTTAAGGGAGGGTCATTGGGTTTATACAAATGGCGAAAGTAAAATGCCTCCTGATCGCGGTAATCTAAAAAATACAGTTTTGACTGATTTCCGGGTTTGAGGTTGAAGGTGTTTTCATCTAAAACAAAGGGCGACAAGTTGAGAAAATCTACGCGGGTGCTGCGGATCTCTTCTCTTTTCAGCAACACGGAAGAGTCTTCCAAAAAATCTTCCAATTCGCGTTTGCGCTCCTGAGCAGATATGCCCATGCGGAAAGTAAGTTCTATGACTTTGTGTTTAAATCGGGGTTTTTCCAGATAACGGGCCTTATGAACGGAAATACTCCTGACGGAAGCCAAGGAATATAAGCACAGGAAACAGAAGTTTTGCAGAAAAATACCCAATTGCTTTTCTGTTTCATAACACAATTGCACCAGATCAGGGGTATCAAACTGGGTGCGGGTATTCAATTCGAGTTGCCGGGCCTGCAAATAATCCACTGCTCGTGTCATAAGTGAATCTGGCGTCAGGCGGCTTTCCAATTCCATCAGTTCTTTGATAAAAACCGGTAGTTTTTCGGCGGCTAAAATATCTAACAGATAATTGACCATGGGCCGGAAGTCGTACTGTTTTTTAGACGCACCTGGTTTTAAAAAATTGCGAATAGCGGTTTTTTGCTCGTCTGTCATGGTCAATTGCCCGACAGAGCGCCGACTGTCCCAAAGCTGGGCCATCAGGATGTAGGTGATCAACTCCATGGTGTTGCTGTAGGTAGCCACCAATTGACGAAGCCGTACCAGATCGGGCTTATCGCAGAAGGTGCCGCCAAAGGCTCCTGCTTCGGCGGTGGCAAACAACCGTTGAAGATCCTGCGCAATAAAATAGGGCAATGATTTGAGTATTGCCTCACTTTTCAGGTCTAAATCTTCCGTTTTTTTGGTGCCTGAAAGGTCTTTAGCCTCATCTTTAAAATTGCTTAATCCTTTGATCAGGCAGTCTATCAATTCTACATTGAGCTGATATTCTTTGGCCTGTTGATTGATAACGGCGGCTGGTAGTCGCCAGTTTTTAGCGGTGTTTTCCTGTTCCGGTTTGCAAAAAATACCCCAAGTGCCCGCCGTTGGTGCCTCTTCTATGTCGAGGCTGCCGCGAAATTGCAGGGCCGCGCTCAAATCCGATTTACTTTCTATTTGGGCTGCGCGAATGCCACTCTGATAGGCATCATATAAAGGTAAGTCTTGCGAAAGCGCTTTAAAAAAGGAGATGGAAAAGGCTTTGGCGGAGCGGTCATTGACGGGAGCGCTCGTGGCAATCACTACGGGGATGCCTGCTTGGAGGAGGTCTTTCACCATACCACCCGTGGAACAACCGTTGAGTACCACGGCTTTTAATTGTCGTTGGGCGCACTCGCCCAGCAGCATGGCCACTCCTTTGCCATTAGCGGCGTTGCCCTCCAAATGCAATTGCCCCGGATTGGCATGGCCACTGTACAGAAACAGGCATAATTGGTCCTTAAAATCTTCTAAATATTTGACTAAATTTTCCGTGGTGGCGTGTTGTTCGGTGGTCACTTCTACCCTCCGGGCCAACACGGCACCGCGCAATTCATTGATCACGCCATTGTATTCTTCATCCAACTGTGGCAGTCGGTCTTCACCGGAGGGATTGGAAAAAGCCAATAAGATTCTATTCATAAGTAGTTTATTTGGCTACCATTCGGCTCCGGGGTATACACGTTGAAGGTATTGCATTTCTGTCAGGATATACCCCAAATATTCGGTATGTATACCTTTTTTCCCACCTTTTTGATAAAATGCGCTTTCAGGTTGGGTCAGGGTTGCGTCTTTTACCACACGGGCAACTGTTGTCAGCCACTGAGTTTGTATCGTTTGTATATCCGGCCCAATACCCTCATCCGCCATGTAGTTATCCACGCTGTCAGGTGTCCAAAGTTCACCGCAGTAGGGCCAAAGGGTTTCTAATGCGTGTTGTACACGGCGATGGCTCTCCGGGGTACCATCTCCCAGCCGTATCACCCATTCGCCCGACCACCGCTGATGGTAAGCTATTTCCTTGACGGCCTTGCCGGCAATACCTTGTAATGTTTCGTCTACAGATTTTGTAAGCGCCTGATAATAAGGCAATTGAAATGCAGAAAACAAAAACTGGCGCATGACGGTCATCCCAAAATCGCCGTTGGGCAGTTCGGTGAGCAGGCAATTTCGGAATTCCGGGGCATCGCGCAAATAAGCCAAATCATCTTCTGTTTTTCCGGCACCTTGCAACACTGCTGCATATTGAAACAAATTTCGTGCCTGCCCGATATGGTCGAGCGCAATATTGGTCAGGGCCATATCCTGTTCCAACATGGGGCCTTTGCTGCACCATTCCGAAAGCCGATGCCCGATGATGAGGGCATTGTCGGCTAATCGGAGGACGTATTCAAAATGATGATTCATGCTATATGTGTTTTATCCCCTCCGGCATTTCATAAAAAGTGGGGTGGCGGTACGCTTTGTCTTTGGCGGGTTCAAAAAACGGGTCGCTGTCTGCCGGGTCGGAGGCGACAATATGTTTGGACGCTACTACCCAAATGGATACGCCTTCCTGACGGCGGGTATAGACATCGCGGGCGTTTTCTAATGCCATAGCAGCATCAACCGCGTGGATGGAACCCACGTGTTTGTGTATCAGCCCGGCGTGGCTGCGGATAAATACTTCCCAAAGTGGAAATTCTGGTGACATGGTGGATATTGAGATATTGTGATATTGTGGATATTGTGCGGTCACATAAAAAATAGTAATTCATCAATCAAAAAAGGTTGAGAGGAATCAGTTCTTCCCTTTGCGACAAAGCATCTCGCTGCTTTTCCGCGTACGCCACCGCCGCTTCCCGCACCCATTCGCCCTCATCCCAGGCTTTTTGGGCATTTTCAAGCCGCTGGCGATTGCAGGGGCCGTTGCCTTTTATGATGTTATAAAATTCATCCCAATCTAAGTCTCCAAAATCGCAATGTCCGGTTGTTTCATTCCAAACGGCATCCGGGAGGGTCATATTGAGGAATTTACACTGCTCGAAAGCTACGTCGGCAAAACGCTGCCGGAGGTGGTCGTTAGATTCGCGTTTGATTTTCCAGCGAACGGATTGTGCGGAATTTGGGGAGAGTTCGTCGGTCGGCCCAAACATCATGAGCGCCGGTTTCCACCAGCGATTGATGGCTTCCTGTGCCATGTTAAACTGTTGTTGGGTGCCTTTTGACAACGTCATCAGTATTTCAAAACCCTGCCGATGGTGAAAACTTTCTTCCTTACAGATGCGCACCATAGCCCTGGCGTAAGGGCCATAACTGGCACGGCACAACATAACCTGATTCATGATGGCAGCACCATCTACGAGCCAGCCAATGGCCCCGATATCAGCCCAGGCAAGGGTGGGATAATTGAAAATGGAGCTGTATTTCGCTTTGCCGGAGAGTAAATCGCGGAACAGTTGATCCCGGCTGACACCTAAGGTCTCGGCTGCGGCATACAGATAGAGACCATGCCCGGCTTCATCCTGCACTTTGGCCAAAAGGGCGGCTTTTCTGCGCAGGCTGGGTGCACGGGTAATCCAGTTGCCTTCCGGCTGCATTCCGATGATTTCGGAGTGGGCATGCTGACTGATTTGCCGCACCAACGTCTTTCGATAGGCATCCGGCATCCAGTCTTTGGGTTCTATTTTTTGCTCGGCATCTACTTTGGATTGAAAGTAGGTTTCCGGGCTGGTTTTAACATCCATATCATTGTACAAAGCCTGTATTCCAATTATATTTGTCATATTAAGTATCATTTATCTGCATAATTATATAAGTAGTCCACAGTCAATAGTCGGCAGTCCACAGTCTCACAAACCTTTGATAATAAGGTAATTAATGAAATTCAAAACCACGATTATTTCTATTTACTTACTTCGATAGTGTTCGCTCTGATAATTTGGCCGCAGACTGCATTATTTGTGATTGTTTTTTGATCGCTTCGTGTCACTAGAGAATTTTATGATTTATTTTCATGCTTTTCTATGATTCGTAGCACTTCTTCTTCTGTTTTTTGGGCAGAAATTGCGATTACAGCGCTCGGCACCCCATTACTATGGAGATTCAAAATAATTTGTTCCTTTTGTTGTTCTGCTTTTGCTTCCGCTTCCGCTTTACCTTCCGCTTTACCTTTTTCTCTACCCTCCTCTCTTGCAAACTCCAATTGACCTATTTCATCTTGTTCTCTAATTTTAATATTGTCATAAGCAATAAGTTCTTCTTTTTTCCAATTATACCTATCGGCTTCCTGAAAAGCAGTCTTTAACCCCTCATCATCCACATAATCGGGTATCACTTTAAGATTTTTAGCGTTTTTGATGAAATACGTCCATTTATCGGTTAAAGTTAGCAACTGGTTTTCTTTTTTATTGAATTTAGTTAGTTGAACAAACGCATATTTAACATCTTTCAAAATATTATCTCCTGTTTCTTCTTCAATTGTCAAATGCTTAGAAACATAGTTTTTGCCTTTGCTAATACTAAAATTGACAATACCGATAAAATAAGTGGGGCGCAGTTTTGGGTAGTCTTCGCCCGAGTTAATTTGCATGGAATAGTCGCGTGTAGCATAATATTGTACACGCTGCCTGAAACCTTTTTTGTTGGCTATCTGCATTTCTATTATAAAACGTCTGCCTTTATGGTCAGTGGCTCTCACATCAATAATGCTTGACTTCTCTTCCGAGAGGCGTGGAAGTAAATACGGATTGATGAATGTTACCGATTTTATACGGCTTTCCCCTTCAAATTCTAACACCACGTTCAGAAAAGAAATCAAACAAATAGATTTTTTGGCATTGCCAAATATTTTACGGAAAGTAATGTCGTTTTTTACGTCTGCAAATTTCATGTCTGATAAAGGCTAAGATTTGCTACACAATATTATGGTTGCATCTTTACACTATGCAAAGGTAACGTTTTTTTTCGATATCGCAAGATATCGCGGTACATTTTCAACAAAACAGGCAATCAGGCTTTCCCCCATGCGCCTCCGCCGCTTCCCGCACCCACTCACACCAACGTCTTTCGATAGGCATCCGGCATCTAATCTTTAGGTTCTATTTTTTGCCCGGCATCTACTTTGGATTGAAAGTAGGTTTCCGGGCTGGTTTTAACAGCCATATCAATGGCGGTGGTCATAGTCAATAATTGGAAATGATTGAAGGGACAAAGTTAGCAATAGATCGTGAATTAAGTCATGCTCCACGATAAATCTTTTATGTTTTCGGGCTGCGACACTTGGTGGTATGGCCGGCGGGACTTATATTTGCACTTTATTCACGTTTTAAAGCGTTAATAAGCAGGTATGTTGAAATAAACGCGGTTATAAATTTATGCAAAACTTACACAATCAAACAGTTGTGGAACTTATAACTCATAATTAATAACTCATAACCACTTATCATTTTATGAAAAACAGAAAAATACTGCTGTATGCCCTTTTAATGGTGGGACTCATCAGCACCCGCGCTGCGGCTCAGGATAAAAAACAATTCAACGCTTTATTAGTGACCAAAACTGCCGGCTGGCACCATGAATCCATCAATGAAGGTGTAGCGGCCATTAAAGCATTGGCAGACCGAAATTTCTTTGATGTTCAATGGCATCAGGAGGGTGTTGCCGTCACCGATAAGTACCTCCAAAATTTTCAGGTGCTTATTTTTCTCAATACAACGGGCGATATTTTTAAAGACGACGAACAAAAAGCGGTAGAGCGTTTTATTCAATCCGGCAAAGGTTTTGTGGGCATCCACAGCGCATCCGACACGGAGTATGATTGGCCCTGGTACACCAAAATGGTGGGCAGGATGTTTCATATCCACCCCGTCATTCAAACCGCAAAACTGAAATTTACCAACAATAAATTTCCGGGGTTAGAAGGATTTACGGACGGGCAATTTTGGACAGATGAATGGTATGAATTTGACGCTGAAACGACTACCGGATTGAACTATATACTGGCTGTTGATGAATCTTCTTACAACCCAAAGGTGGCGTGGGGAGAGAAAAAGGGGCAAGGCATGGGCAGTTTTCACCCAATATCGTGGTATCATGACTACGACGGCGGGCGTTCTTTTTACACGGCTTTGGGGCACCTGCCTACCATATACAGCGAACCTGCGTTTTTAAATCACATTTATGCGGGTATTTATTGGGCGGCGTTGGGAAAAAAATGATAAGTAACGCGTAAATAATAACAATATGAAAGAATTGTCAAACCTGCTATCTGGCAGTTGGACTTACCGAAGTTTCCACAACAATCCGGACATCCATGCCGGTATCGAAAAACTCATTTTTGGAACGGGTACGCTGACCTTTGAAAAAATAAGCACCAATGTTATCAAAGGACATTTTGATTTTGGCCCAAATGTCACCTTGATGGTCAATGGCAACTTGCTCCCTGGCGACCCAATCCAACTAAATTTTAGGGGGGCTGGTGTACCCAACAGCCCCACTGCCGGTTGGATGTACGATTATAAAGGTGTCTTTTTGCCAAACTGGAGCAATGGGATTGACCAAATACCAGCCATTGTAGGCAGCGTAATAAGAACTGCCCCCCACGGCAACGCAAAAGCAGGCTATGTAGCATCTTTTATTATTGTCAAACGGTAAAAACACCATCATTTTCCGGTAAAGTATCACTATGGCAATTCAGTACTATGGCAAATTTAACAGTTGGAAAGTATGGAAATTATTTCGACATTTGCACTTTCGATTGGCGAAATAGGTCAGTAATAAGTACAAATCAGTTTGAAGCAGGTACTCCAAGGCAAATGACTTGGTCACGCAAATTGACAGGGATAAACTCAATAATATTTAAATGATAATGCAGCCATTTGACAGCGAAAGAAAGAGAAACCCTTTCCTTTCCTGCAAAATTTTTGTTAAACAAAAGTTTATTAATTGGTGATGTCTTGGATTTGGGTTGTGGCTTTGGAAAAGATGTTGAGTTTTTGAAAGCAAAAGAAATCAACATCAATGGCTACGACAAATATTATTTTCCGAAGTATCCAACAAAAAAAATTGACACGATTATTTGCTTTTATATGCTAAATGTTTTGATGCAAGAAGAACAAGCAACTGTTCTGATGCAGCTCTCACAGTTGGTGAAACCAACTAGAAAAGTTTACTTCGCAGTAAGAAGAGATTTGCAGTATGAAGGCTTCAGAAAGCACAAGGTTCATCAGAAACAAACTTATCAATGCAACGTGAAATTGGCTTACAAATCAATTTTAAAAAATGAAAATTGTGAGATTTATGAATACAAACATTTCAATCAAACCAAACGAAAGGAAAATCTGACTTATCCATTTTGCAATCCCGATTTGGAAAGAGCATTGATTGTTGAATCCGCAACTGCTCTTGCAATGTTTGATAAATTTCCTGTCAGTAACGAACATGCTTTAATCATTCCGAAAAAACATTGCACTGATTATTTTGATTTGACTTTCAGAGAACAATCAGCTTGTATGTTTATGCTGAATACCGTAAAAGAAACCTTAAAAGAGAAATTTAATCCTGATGGATTCAATATTAGCGAAACAGCAGGGCAAACAGTTCCTCATGTTCACATACATTTAATTCCGCGATACAAAGGCGATGTGAAAGAACCAAGAGGCGGAGTTAGAGGAGTGATTCCTGAAAAGAAAAATTACTAAAAAATGAACTCAATTGCTTTCATTGACACCGAGATTGAGCCAAAGAGCCGAAAGATTCTTGACATTGGAAGTGTCAAGGACAACGGCCATCCTTTTCATTCCCCTTCGGTTGCTGACTTCATTACTTTTTTAAGAGGAACAGAATTTATTTGCGGACACAATATTTTCAACCACGACTTAAAATATATACAGAAAGCGGTCAATGATGCTGGACTAAATCCATCAAACGCCATTGACACTTTATTTCTTTCGCCGCTTTTATTTCCGACCAAACCTTATCATGCCTTATTAAAAGACGATAAACTTCAAGTGGAGGACACTAACAATCCGCTCAACGATTCTAAAAAAGCGAAAGACCTTTTTTATGATGAAGTTTCTTCTTTCAATCAAACTGACGAATCATTAAAACAAATTTTCTATTTGCTATTAAATGAGAAAAAGGAGTTCCACTCCTTTTTTCATTTCATCGCATACAAAAGCAACGACACTAATCTTGAAAAAATAATTCGTGAAAAATTTCATTCTGAAATTTGTGAACAGGCAAATCTTGCGAAAATAATTTCAGAACACCCGATTGAATTAGCCTATTGTTTGTCCCTCATAAATTGCAACAATCGTTATTCAATCACACCGCCTTGGGTGCTGAAAAATTATCCTGAAATTGAAAGGGTCATGTTTGCATTAAGAAACAAACCTTGTTTGACTGGTTGCACTTATTGTAACCGAGCATTGAACATTCATAAAGGATTAAAAAGATATTTTGGCTTTGATGCTTTCAGAAGCTATGCAGGTGAAGCATTGCAAGAGAACGCAGTAAAAGCAGCTATTGATAACAAATCCATTTTAGCAGTATTCCCGACTGGTGGAGGCAAGTCAATTACTTTCCAAGTTCCTGCTCTAATGAGTGGCGACAACTCAAAAGGATTGACCGTAATAATTTCTCCGTTGCAATCTTTGATGAAAGATCAAGTTGACAATTTGGAAAAATCAGGAATCACCGATGCAGTTACAATAAATGGTTTGCTTGATCCAATTGAAAGAGCAAAATCATTTGAGCGAGTTGCAGATGGTTCAGCATCTATTTTGTACATCTCACCCGAATCATTGCGTTCACGAACAATTGAACGATTGCTTTTAGGACGAAAAATTGTTCGCTTTGTAATTGATGAAGCTCACTGCTTTTCATCGTGGGGACAAGATTTCAGAGTTGACTATTTATACATCGGAGATTTTATTAAATCACTTCAAGACAAAAAAAATCTTGAAGACGGAATTCCTGTTTCGTGTTTTACGGCAACCGCAAAACAAAAAGTGATTGAAGATATTCGGGACTACTTCAAACAAAAACTGTCGCTTGACTTAGAACTATTCGCTTCAAAAGCATCAAGGACAAACTTGCATTACAAAGTTTTTGAGAAAAGTGATGAGGAAGAAAAGTATAATTCCGTCAGAGATTTGGTGGAAGAAAAAAAATGTCCGACCATTATTTATGTCTCAAGGAGAGCCAAGGCCGTTAAACTTGCTTCACGATTGACGGAAGATGGATTCAGCGTCAAACCTTTTCACGGTGGAATGTCATCAAATGAGAAAACAGAAAATCAAAATCAATTTATTTCCGGGGCAGTTCAAATAATGGTCGCCACTTCTGCCTTTGGAATGGGTGTTGACAAGAAAGATATTGGAATGGTAATTCACTTTGAGATTTCTGATTCCTTGGAGAATTACATTCAGGAGGCAGGGAGAGCAGGTCGAGATGAAAACATAACCGCCGATTGTTTTGTGCTGTTTAACGAAGAAGACCTTGGCAAACATTTCATCTTGCTCAATCAAACAAAACTTAGCATCAAAGAAATTCAACAGGTTTGGAAAGCGATAAAAGAAATTACACGATTTCGTTCCACCGTTTCAAATTCTGCTTTAGAGATTGCGCGGAAAGCAGGTTGGGATGATAATGTAATTGAGATTGAAACAAGAGTTATAACTGCCATTGCAGCGTTGGAAGATGCCGGGTATTTGAAACGAGGACAGAATATGCCACGGGTATTTGCCAATAGTATTTTGTCAAAAACGGCGCAAGATGCTATTGACAAAATAAATGCTTCACAAAAATTTGAAGAAAAACAAAAGGAAAAAGGAATCAGAATTATCAAAAAACTTTTTTCAAGCAAGAGCAGAAAAGAAACACGTGATGAAGCAGCGGAATCAAGAATTGATTACATCGGCGACCACTTAGGAATTGTAACAGAAGAAGTGATAAGCATTGTAAATCTTCTTCGTGAAGAAAAGATTTTGGCGGATGCAAAAGATTTGACTGCATTCATCAAGAAAGGAGAGCATAAAAATCGCTCTCAAAGTATTGTTGAGACATTCAGCAAGATTGAATTTTTTTTGTTACCAATATTTGAGGAGCAAGAAAAAACTTTTCACCTGAAAGAATTAAATGAAGCAGCAGAGCACCAAGGTTGTGAAAATGTTACGCCAAACAAAATAAAAACCATCATCAATTTTTGGGCAATCAAGCATTGGATTAAGCGATACAACCCAGAATATTCAAAAAATCACGTTGTTATTATTTGCGTTCAAACCAAGGAGTCACTCAAAGAAAAACTGGAAAAGCGGCATCAGTTAGCAAAGTTTGTTGTTGACTATCTTTATGAAAAAAGCAATATTACTATTGTTGAAAGAGGAGTTGAAAAAGCAGAAGTTTTGGTTGAATTTTCAGTGCATGAATTGAAAGAATCATTTGAAAATTCAATTGCAAGTTTTGGAAAGAAAAGTTCAATTGAGGAAATTGAAGATGCTCTTTTCTATCTTTCAAGAATTGATGCAATTAAAATAGAAGGTGGATTTTTAGTAGTTTATAATCGCTTAACGATTGATAGAGTTGAACAGGACAACAAAAGAAGGTATAAGAACGAGGATTATCAAAAGCTAAATCAGTTCTACGAAAACAAAGTTCAGCAAATTCATATCGTGGGCGAATACGCCAAAAAAATGATTGATGATTACAAAGGTGCGTTACAATTTGCTGAAGATTATTTTCAGTTGAACTACATTTCATTCCTGAATAAATATTTTAAGGGAAGCCGGCAGGACGAAATCAAAAAAAATTTAACACCTGCCAAGTTTCGTCAACTGTTCGGAGAACTTTCGCCGACGCAATTAAAAATAATTAACGATAAAGAAACCCCGTACATTGCTGTTGCGGCTGGACCTGGGAGTGGAAAAACAAGGGTATTGGTGCACAAATTAGCCTCACTGCTTTTGATGGAAGACGTGAAGCACGAGCAATTATTGATGGTTACTTTTTCAAGAGCTGCAGCAACCGAATTTAAAAAAAGATTGCTTGGACTAATCGGTAATGCTGCCAACTACATTGAAATAAAAACCTTTCACTCCTACTGTTTTGACTTGTTGGGAAAAGTTGGAAATTTAGAAAAGTCGGGTGAAATTTTGAAAAAGACAATTGCAAAAATTAAAAGCGGAGAAGTGGAAGCAAACCGGATTACAAAAACAGTTTTGGTAATTGATGAAGCGCAAGACATGGATGCAGATGAATTTGCTCTGATAAATTCTTTGATGGAACAAAATGAAGAAATGAGAGTGATTGTTGTCGGTGACGATGATCAAAATATTTATGAGTTCAGGGGAGCACATTCAAAATATTTGGAGCAATTTATTGCCGAAAAGAAAGCAACCAAACATGAATTGGTTGAAAATTTTAGAAGCAAAAAAAATCTGGTAGCATTTACCAACGAGTTTGTAAAAAAGATTCCCCACCGACTGAAACAAACTCCCATCATTGCAAACCAAAAAGACAACGGAAAAATAAAAGTGGTACGATACACCAGCAACAATCTTATTACACCGCTGGTGCATAACATACGCACAACAGGACTTGCCGGAACTACGTGTGTGCTGACAAAGACAAACGAAGAAGCCTCTCAAATTACAGGACTGCTTTTGAAAACCGGAATGCAAGCAAAGTTGATCCAAACCAATGACAATTTTAGTTTATACAACCTTGCCGAAGTTCGTTTCTTCCTCAACGAATTAAAACTTACTAATGATGTATTTGTCCTCAGCGATGAAATTTGGGATGATGCAAAAAGAGCCTTGAAAAACAAATTTCAGCAAAGTTCCAAGATTGAAATTTGCAACAACATCGTTAAAGATTTTGAAGTAACCAATCCGAAAAAAAAATATAAATCAGATTTAGAAGTTTTCATTCGAGAATCCAAACTGGAAGACTTTTTTGATGAAAACGGAGAAACGATTTTCGTGTCAACCATTCACAAAGCAAAAGGAAAAGAGTTTGACAATGTGTTCCTGATGCTCGAAAACATCGATCCTGCCACCGATGAAACCAAGAGGCTGTTGTATGTTGCCATGACAAGAGCAAAAGAAAACTTATATATTCACCTGAACGGAAATTATCTTGATAATATCACAGCAGAAAACATAGAAAGCGTTAACAACGAGGACACTCATTTGCCACCAAACGTAATGGCAATGCACCTTACCCACAAAGATGTTTGGCTGGACTACTTCATAACCCGACAACACCTTGTTTCAAACTTGATCAGTGGTGATACGCTTACCATAAATGGAGATGAATGCAAAACTTTGAATGGACATTCTGTTTTGAAATTCTCCAAACAGTTTATGTTTTCAATGGAAGCGATGAATCAAAAAGGATTTCGAGTAAAGCAAGTAAGCGTTAATTTCATCGTCCATTGGTTAAAGGAAAATACCGAACACGAAATAAAAATTATTTTACCCGAACTTTATTTTGAGAGAAGTAGTTAATACAAAAAATGTAGGTGACTACATAAGTCCTTTACACAATGTGTTCGCCAAACCTAATTTTTTATTATATATTGTAAATTAATTAATTTATAATATATTGAAAATATTTATTTTACGCAATAATCTAAATATAATATTTTACGTAAAAATTTACCTGGCAAACACATTGTTTACAGAGCATTTTTTTAAACTGTAAAAGCAGCATCTTTACCGCTTATTTTGCTGCCCAGTTTTGGGGGGAAACCTCACACACAGTGTCGTAAGAACTGCACCCCACGGCAACGCAAAAGCAGGCTATGTAGCATCTTTTATTATTGTCAAACGGTAAAAACACCATCATTTCCCGGTAAAGTATCACTATACATGTCCGATTTGTCCGAACCTTGCCGATTATTTAAGTTAAAGTATCTAAACCATGGTTCGTGAAAAATCAATGCTGTTGTGCTTATGGCTGTTGTGTTGCATAACAGCCACCGTTGCCCAAACAACGCAAATCGCCCTGCCCCGCGTAACGCAAATGCCCAACCTGCCAGCGCCCTACAACCTCCGCGACTGGAAAAAAGTGGCCCTGCACTACGATTCTTTCGTGTACGACATCACTCGAACAGGACAGTATCTGCCGGTAGTCAACCAACAAAACCAGGGTTATAACTACCCGCAAAACCCTGCTTTCGGCCTGCACACCTACATCGGCACAAAATCGCCGGACGGCAATGAAGCGATCAACGTGCTGCCTTCGCTCGTGGGGGCCGCACTTTGTGGCGCGGATAAAACCCAGCAATTTGGCCAAAACTGGGTGCTGATGGCGCAGGATTTTTTTGCCAAAAATGACGGAACGGGTATTTACCTCAACAACAAAGGCGGGGGAAGCGGCTCCGATTGGTGGTACGACCTGATGCCTAATGTCTATTTTTACCAAATCTGTGACCTTTACGTGCCCGCGCCGGGCAGCGAGGCGGAAATACAGTTTTTGAGCATCGCCGACCGCTTTTTGGCATCCGTTCGTGCGTTAGGCGGCGGCGAAACACCGTGGCAAAAAGGCAATTTCGACTACCGTGCCTTCAACTTCAAAACCATGCTGCCCAACCCAAACGGCGTACACGAACCCGAAGCAGCGGGGGCCTACGCGTGGGTATTGTACCACGCCTACAAAAAAACCGGCAATAAAACCTACCTAAAAGGCGCGGAATGGGCGCTCGAATTCCTAAATGAATGGCCGGCTAACCCATCCTACGAACTCCAGCTGCCTTATGGCACTTTGGTGGCCGCCCGGATGAACGCAGAAATCGGTACCCGCTACAACGTGGAAAAAATGCTCAACTGGTCATTTGACCGGGGTGCTTTGCGCGGCTGGGGCACCATTGTTGGCACTTGGGGCGGCTTCGATGTAAGCGGTGTCGTGGGCGAGGCCAATGACGCGGGCAACGATTATGCTTTCCAACTCAATGGCGTGCAACAAGCCGCCGCCTTGGTGCCTTTGGTGCGGTACGACAAGCGGTTTGCCCGCGCCATTGGCAAATGGGTGCTCAACCTCACCAACGCCACGCGCTTGTTTTACCCCGGTTTCCTGCCTGGCAACTACCAGGATGCTACTGCGTGGTCCAATGCAAACGACCCCGGCCGCGTAATGGGTTATGAGGCTTTGCGCCAAAAATGGCAGGGCTTGTCACCCTTCTCTACGGGCGATGCGCTCGGCGGCGGATGGGCAGGCACCAATTTGTCGTTGTACAGCACGGGGTCTATCGGCTATCTCGGCAGTATCGTTGAAAAGACAAATATAGATAGAATATTAAAAATCAATGTTTTAAAAACAAATTTCTTCAAAGATGCCGCTTTCCCCACTACGCTGCTGTTCAATCCTTACAGCACAACACAAACCGTGTTGTTTGATGCAGGCGGTGCACCGGCAGACCTGTATGATGCCATTTCCGAAAAATTTATCCAAAAAAATGTATCCGGGGAGCAGCAATTGAGCATTCCGGCCAATGGTATTCTACTCGTCACTATTTGCCCTGCCGGCGGAACGATTACGGTTGAAAAAAACAAAATGCTCGTCAATGGCGTGGTCGTAGATTTTATGCAAACAGCGCAAACATGGCAGCGCCCGCCGCGCATTCAATCGGTCGCTGCTGCACAAACCACCGTTGAATACGGCAAAACTGTCGCCCTTTTTTCAAAAACACAACCCGGCGATTCGCCGACCCTGAGCCACAACTGGTCGACGAGCCAGGGCACCTTGAATGCCGCCGGGCCAACGGGGCAATGGACAGCGCCTTCAACCCCCGGAACGGACACCCTGCAACTGATCGTCAGCGACGGCAACGGGCTGCGCGATACTGCTTTGCTGGTACTCACCGTTGTTCCTGAAATCAATCGGCCACCACAAATTATGGCATTACAAAAAGATAAACCTTTTGTAGCACCCGGCGAAATACTCCAACTCCACTGTGTCGCTACTGACCCCAATGGCGATCCTTTGACCTTTAACTGGACTTTTACCGGAGGAATTTTTTTGGCAAACGGCAATACTGCCCAATGGACGGCCCCGGGCATGGAAGGTGTTTTTGAGGTAAAAGTAAAAGTCATGGACAACAAAGGGTTAATGACAGAAGTAACAGCAAAGCTATTGGTAAAACAATTCAATGCCACCACGGGTAAATTGATTGCTTACTATAATTTCTCCGGTAATGCCAACGATGCGACGGTCAACCAATTGCATGGACAGCCCTTCAACACCGCCTTTGTGCCCGATATGTTCGGTACTCCGCAACGTGCGCTCTATTTCAATGGCGTTAACAGCCGCGTGACCGTACCCCTGCAACCTGTATTGAATTTTCAGGACGGCATCACGGTGTCGTGCTGGTTTCGGGCCAACGATTTACCCGCCAAAGAAACCTTCTTATTGTCGCACGGCTCGTGGCAAAATCGCTGGAAAATCTCGTTTACGCCCGAAAAACACCTCCGCTGGACAGTCAATACCCTGAACGGCATAGCAGACCTTGACAGCGAAGCGCCGCTCGCAACCGATAGTTTTTATCACATCGCCGCAACCTACGACGGTCAACTTCTGGCGCTCTACCTGAACGGTGAATTCCGCGGTTTTAAGTTGCTTTCAGGAAAAATCCGCCCAACAACCCTCGCGCTGTTGTTTGGGCAAATACTCCCCGGCAACGTAGACTACAATTTCAAAGGGGTAATAGATGAGGTGAAAATCTTCGATTACGCCCTACTTCCCGATGCGGCCCGGGAACTTTTCAACAAGGCTGCTACGGGTGTTTTTTCGGCTGATCATCCTGCAATCAGCTTAAAAATTTCACCCAATCCGGCACGTGAACAGGTGAGGATACGGTTCAATGAGGATGGCCGGGCCGGAACGACCCCAAATCAGCCCGGTACTAAAGCGCTTTTGCAGGTGTTTGATGCCGCCGGGCGTTTGGTTTTTGAAAAAAAACTGTCTACTGAAGGAGTGCTGGATATAGATATAAAAAACTGGGAAACAGGAACTTACAGGGTTGTTTTTCGAGCAGGAACAGGTTTTGGTAAAACTGTTTTTTTGAAAGTCTAATAGATATTATGCCTAACACCTGTTATTCATAATAGTATTATCTATTCGCATAATTGTATTGTTGATATTCTTTACAATAGTTGAATTTTGCATGGTGTCCCAACGATATGTTGTAAAATGCTCTCAAGAGGTCAAAAAAGCATCTTTTTTGCCGCCGACAGAGTATTTAAACCTATTATTAAGACATACCTACCAATCATTTTTCGCAAAATTCAATTCGATTATGCAACAGTTGATACGACCAATTATTTTTGTGGCCTGGCTGCTCGCGCTGGCGACCGTTCAGGCGCAGACTCCTTTAGCCAATTTCACTTTTTCCGGCAATGCAAAGGATGCCAATGGCAACCCTGCCACAGTCCATGCTGCACAGCTCACTGCCGACCGGTTTGGTCGGGCCAATAACGCGTTCCTGTTCGACGGGAAACAGGCATTTTTGGAGGTCTCCAACGCCGCAGTGCTCAACACCAATTTTGCCACCGTTGCTTTTTGGGCCAAACCTACTGCGTTGCCGGTACAAGGCGAAGTCTATTTGATTTCGTTCGGCGGTTGGCAGGAGCGGTACAAAATTTCCGTACCCACTCACGGAAAATGTATCTGGACGACCAATAACAGTTCCGGCATTTCCGATATGGACGCAGGAGCGGGCAACGAACTGGTGCCCGGAGTATGGAAACACCTCGCATTTGTCCACGACGGTGTGAAAGACCGCATCTATGTAAATGGTGTACAGGTAGCCGAAAAAAACGTTGCCGGAACGTTGAATGCCACGACCAAACCGCTGGGTATCGGCTATGATGCAATAGATAAAGGCAATTTTTTCGATGGCGCGCTGGATGAAGTGATGATTTTCGGTACAGCATTGTCGGCCGCCGAAATCGCGGCTTTGTATGCCACACAAAACACGCCGCCCGTTGCCCCCCAGGGTATCGTGGCCGCTTACACTTTCTCCAACAATACCCTTGACGGCAGTGCCTTTAGCAACCACGCTACGGCTACTGCTGCCCTGCCCACTACCGACCGCTTTGGTTACGGCAATGCGGCCTATCATTTCAATGGCGTGGACGCCGGTGTAACCGCAGCCAATTCTTCAGCGCTAAATTCTGCCAATACCACCATTAGTTTTTGGGTGAAACCCGCTGCATTTCCCGGCTCCGGGGAGGTATTCCTGCTCTCCAACGGTGGCTGGCAGGAGCGCTGGAAAATCTCTATGCCCAATCACGGCAAACCCGTATTCACCACGCACTCCAACGGTGCCTGCTGTTCTGACATGGATTCCGGTACGCCATTAACCCTCAATGCCTGGACGCACGTGGTCATGACGCACGACGGTACAAAGGACATTATCTATTTTAATGGCGTAAAGGTGAATGAAAAAGCCGTAGCCGGGGCGCTCGACCCAACCACTAAACCGCTTGGTATTGGCTACGACCCGATTGACAAAGGCAGCTTCTTCAACGGGGCATTAGATGAGGTGCAACTCTACAACAAAGCGCTTTCTGCCGCTGAAATAACTGCATTATACACCCAACAAAATACCCCGCCTGCCCCGGCAACCGATCTGGTAGCGGAATACAAACTCAACGGCAACGCGAACGATGCTACCCAATACCGTAACAACGGCAGCTTTTCTGCTACTCCGACCGCTGACCGTTTCAACTGGGCCAACAACGCTGCCAATTTCAACGGTACGGCTGGTTCGGGCGTAACGGCGGAAAATTCTGCGGCTTTGCAGTCAAATTACACCACCATCAGTTTTTGGGTAAAACCCACTGCTTTTCCCAATTCGGGCGAGGTATTCCTGCTCTCCAACGGTGGCTGGCAGGAGCGTTGGAAAATATCTATGCCCAATCACGGCAAACCCGTGTTCACCACACACTCCAACGGTGCCTGCTGTTCTGACATGGATTCCGGTACGCCGCTGGCCCTCGGTGCCTGGACGCACGTGGCGATGACCCACGACGGCACCAAAGACATCATCTATTTCAACGGCGCGAAAGTCAACGAGAAAGCCGTAACCGGCACTTTGGACAAAACCAAACATCCATTCGGCATCGGTTACGACCCTATTGACAACGGTGGTTTTTTCAACGGCGCCCTTGATGAAGTACAAATATATAGCAAAGCACTTTCCGCTGCCGAAATAGCGGCGCTTTATGCAGCACAAAATCAGGCTCCTGCCGTAGCTGGCAACCTCATTGCCGACTATCCGTTTAGCGGAAACGCCCTCGATCGCACTGCTTATAACAACCACGCTGTTGCGTCGGCGCAGCTGACGGATGATCGTTTTGGCAAAAAAAATCAGGCTTATGCCTTTAATGGCACTAATAGCGGTGCCGTGGCAGCCAATTCGCCACAGCATAATTCTAACTTTACCACCATCAGTTTTTGGGTGAACCCTAAGGCATTTCCCGGCAGTGGAGAAGTATACCTCCTCTCGAATGGCGGCTGGCAGGAGCGCTGGAAAATCTCCATGCCCAATCACGGAAAACCGGTGTTCACCACCCACTCAAACGGTGCCTGTTGCTCCGATATGGATTCGGGTACGCCCTTAACCATCGGTGCCTGGACGCACGTAGCGATGACGCACGACGGCGCTAAAGACATCATTTATTTCAATGGCGTGAAGGTGAACGAGAAAAACGTGACGGGTTCCCTTGATGCCACCAAAAAACCCCTTGGTATCGGTTTCGACCCGATAGACAACGGGGGATTTTTCAACGGCTCGCTCGATGAGGTGCAAATTTATAACAAAGCCCTGAGTGCCGTGGAAATTGCGGCGTTGTATGCAGCGCAAAACACGCCGCCTGTCAATGCTGACAATGAAGCGCCTTCCGCCCCGCTCAATCTGACGGCCTTGGTGCTATTCAACAATATAACGCTTCAGTGGATAGCTGCTTCGGATAATGTGGGCGTAGTGGCTTACAATATCTATCAAGATGGGGTAAAAATCGCTACCATTAGTAAAACGACATTAGCCCTCCTCAACCTGCCCCAACTGACCACCTTCCTTTTTGGTGTCAGTGCCGTGGATGCAGCGGGTAACGAATCGCTCATTACGTATCTCAGTGCCAAATCTGGCGAAGATCAAACGCCTGATACAACGCCACCGAGTGCGCCGGGCAAGCTTGCCGCTTCCATTGGTGCGCACTCCGTATTGTTTTCCTGGGAGGCATCCACCGACAACCGGGGGGTGGACGGTTATGTGGTGCTGCTGGACGGTGTGCCGTTTGACACCATTCCGGATACCCAAATCTCGATTTTTATCGGTGATTTGGACGCAAAAACACCTTATACACTGGAGGTTTACGCTTTTGATAAAGCTAAGAACAAATCAGTATCGGCGGAATTAGATATCATAACAGCGGAGGAAATCAACACGGGAGAGCCTGGTTTGGTGGCACACTATCCCTTTGAGGGCAATGCCAATGATGTCACCCCTTATGCCAACCACGGCGTACCCGGCGGCAATGTGTCCTATATACCCGCCAGCCATGCCAATGGCGGCATTCAGTCGGTGAAGTTCGACGGCAAGGCAGACTCCATCCTCGCACCCAATGCCGTGCAGTTGATCTCCGATTATACGTCCGTGGCATTCTGGATTCGGGTAGATGGGCAAAACGTGCAAGACGGTGAAGCGTATATCCTTGATTTTGGCCACTGGAGCCAACGCTGGAAAATTTCGCTCCCGCAGCATCTGAAAATCGTTTGGACAACGAACAGCAAAACTACGCAATTCCCTAACTCCATCAGTGATATGGACTCTGGCGACGGCAACGAGATGGTGAAAGGCTTCTGGTGGCACGTTGTGATGACACACGACGGTACGGATGATAAAGTTTACGTCAACGGTCAACTCACCAAATCGAAACCTGCCCCCGGGAAACTGAACACTACCGCAAGGAAATTAGGCATGGGCAGCAACCCGATTGAAGGGGGTCAGTATTTCAACGGGGCACTCGACGAATTGAAAATATACAACAAAGCCCTCGCCGCCGGAGAGGTATTACGGCTGTACAACGCTGGCACAACGGGTGCAGAGGACCTTGCCCTTGACGGTTTGAATGGCTTTATTGAGGCAGTGTTTCCTACCCCAACCACTGATGTGCTGTGGGTGAAACACCGCTTTGATGGTTCGCAGCCTTTGTCCCTGCGGGTGTTTGATGTACTGGGTCGTCAGGTGGATGAAATTCGTTTTGGAAAAAATGAGGTTCCTTCCGGGCTGCTGAGTTTAAAAACAGGTCAATATCCTGTCGGTGCCTACTTCCTGAATTTCGTGGTCGGCGGCCGCAGCTTAGGGGCTGTACCGTTTGAGAAGCAGTAATGGGAGCGTATATTTAAATTTCTCTGAATAGAAAAGACGTTTTTCCGGTCCCGTTGAGGAAATTTCAAATATATTTCGGATTCCGTTAATCATAGGAACGGTGTCAAAATAAAGTAGTAATCTCTGATTATTTTGTTACTTTATTCTGGCACCGTTTCTATAAGTAGTCCACAGTCAATAGTCGGCAGTCCACAGTCTCACAAACCTTTGATAATAAGGTAATTAATGAAATTCAAAACTACGATTATTTCTATTTAGGGACGATAAAAGAATAACTTATCAAAATTCGTCGGCAAATCATGCCTAATTGTTATAAGTTATTTTTTGGCTATCCCTTACCTAATTATGTTAGTAAAAAAATTGCAAAAATTGCAAATTCTGTGAAATTAATACTTGTGGTACCCCTCATTCCCGTGCCACCACCATTTCCAAAAATGAAAATACCCAAAGCATGGTAGAGAGATTTTTAGAAAATCCAATCATTAAAACAACTGATATAGCACCATCCACACCTGGCATGATGGTTGAATGTGTACTCAATCCGGGCGTTTTTCGGTTTAAGGACAAAATCTGGCTCATTCTGCGCGTTGCCGAGCGCCCGAAGCAACGCGAAGGGTACATTTCATTTCCCGTTATGACGGGAAAAGGTACGCCGGAAATTCTGGAGTTTAGGAAAGACGATCCCCATCTCGATCTTTCCGACCCGCGTGCCGTGCGTTACGAAGGAAAATGGTACCTTTCCACGCTGTCGCACCTTCGGCTTATGTGCAGCGATGACGGCATACATTTCCACGAGCCGACCAATTTCCCCACTAAAATATTCGGCCTCGGCCCGCTGGAGACCTACGGCATTGAAGATTGCAGGGTGAGTGTGGTGGATGGTGTATATTGCCTTACTTTTACGCAGGTAAGCGAGCATGGGGTCGGGGTTGGGCTGATGCGCACCCGCGACTGGATCACCTTCAGTCATGACGGCATGATTATTCCGCCACACAACAAAGACTGTGCGATCTTTGAAGAACAAATCGGTGGAAAATACTATTGCCTGCACCGCCCTTCAGGGGTTGATCTCGGTGGCAATTACATTTGGCTCGCTTCCTCTGTTGACCTGCTGCATTGGGGCCAGCATACATGTATCCTCCATACTCGTCCGGGTATGTGGGATTGTGCCCGCGTGGGTGCCGGGGCTGCTCCGATAAAAACCAAAGAAGGCTGGTTGGAAATCTATCATGGGGCGGATTTCAACAACCGCTATTGTCTGGGCGCAGCGCTACTTGACCTTCATCATCCGGAGAAAGTGCTCGCCCGATCGGTTAAACCGCTGTTGGAACCAGTGGCGGAATACGAGCAAACAGGCTTTTTTGGCAATGTGGTGTTCACCAACGGACACATCGTTTCTGGCGATGAAATAACCCTGTACTATGGCGCCTCGGATGAAGTAATTTGTGGGGCCAGGTTCTCCATTCAAGAGATTTTGGATGGGATTATGTAAGAATGTGAGACTTCAGACACAAGACTTCAGACACAAGACTTCAGACACAAGACTTCAGACACAAGACTTCAGACACAAGATTTCAGACACAAGATTTCAGACACAAGATTTCAGACACAAGATTTCAGACACAAGATTTCAGACACAAGACTTCAGACACAAGACTTCAGACACAAGATTTCAGACACAAGACTTCA
>Ga0209181_10001891_pt1 | contig 35137 bp, 25 predicted proteins | sample MAT05_FD_187208 | JGI IMG/M metagenome (GOLD analysis project Ga0209181, IMG submission 187208) | Freshwater microbial communities from Lake Fryxell liftoff mats and glacier meltwater in Antarctica - MAT-05 (SPAdes) (version 2) | ecosystem: Environmental > Aquatic > Freshwater > Ice > Liftoff... | reverse complement strand
GATTTCTATTTTGTAACTACTAATTCATTTACAGCGCCAAGCCGTATGTGGAGATTGAGATTTACCAATCCATCTAACCCAGAGTTAGGAGGAACAATAACTGCAGTGCTTGATGGTACTGAAGGTCCAAAAATGATGGACAATATCAGCATTGACAATTTTGGTCATATTTTAATTCAAGAAGATCCAGGAAATCAAACTCACCTTGCTAAAATTTGGCAATATACAATTGCAACTGATGCCGTTAAACTAATTGCCACGCATGATGCTAATCGCTTCGTAAGCGGGGCTTCAAATTTTTTAACCCAAGATGAAGAGTCTTCAGGAATTATAGATATGCAAGATATATTGGGTGCAGGTAATTTTATCTATGTTGATCAAGCGCATTATTCTATCCCAGGTGCACTTGTAGAAGGTGGTCAATTATTGACTTTGTTTAATCCTGATACAAAAAATACGTTTTTAGGTGCTGCTCCAAGCAGTTCTCAATCTCCTTATTTGTTGCCAACTGTTGCAGGTGGCAAATTTACATCTATTTTAACAACAGGCGATGCTGTTGGTAGCTACAAAATGGCCGGTATTCCAGACGGATTGGGTGCCTATGATAACAATAACGGAACCTTTACGGTATTAATGAACCATGAAATTCCAAGTGCATTTGGCGTAGTTCGTGCACATGGATCAACTGGTGCATTTGTTTCTAAATGGGTTATCAATAAATCAGACTTATCGGTGGTAAGTGGAGCAGATTTAATTAAAAATGTAAATATTTGGAATGCTGGCGCTTATATTACATATAACGCTGGTAGTCCTTCTACTCAAGCAGCCTTCAATCGTTTTTGTTCTGCAGATTTACCTTCAGTTTCTGCTTTCTATAACAGTGCAACTGGTTTAGGTTCACAGGTACGTATTTACTTAAATGGTGAAGAGGGTGGAACAGAATCTCGTGCATTTGCGCATATTTCTACCGGTGCTAATGCTGGTAACACTTATGAATTACCGGGTATGGGTAAATTCTCATGGGAAAATGCTGTGGCTAGCCCTTTTGCCTCTGATAAAACAGTGGTTGTTGGTTTGGATGATGCTACCCCCGGACAAGTTTATGTTTATATTGGTACAAAAACCAATACTGGAACCGATGTAGATAAAGCTGGATTAACCAATGGTAAACTTTATGGCGTGGCTGTTGCTGGTGTGATTGCTGAATCAAGTTCGAGTATTCCTGCTGCAAATACAGGTTTCACTTTAGCAAATGTTGGAAACATAAAAGATTCAACAGGAGCTGCTCTGGAAAGAATCAGTACAACTTTAGGAGTTACCAAATTCTTACGTCCTGAGGACGGTGCTTGGGATCCAAGTAACCTGAGAGATTTTTACTTCGTAACAACCAATTCATTTACTGCCCCAAGCCGTTTGTGGAGAATGCGTTTTAACGATGCTGCTAATCCTGAATTAGGTGGTAGCATCACAGCCGTATTAGACGGAACCGAAGGTCACAAAATGTTAGATAATATTGGTTTTGATAACTACGGTCATATACTAATGCAAGAAGATGTTGGAAATAATGTTCATATTGGCAAAATATGGCAATACACAACGGCTACAGATCAATTAAAATTGGTGGCTCAACATGATTCTTCACGCTTTATTAATGGGGTTGCTAATTTTTTAACCCAAGATGAAGAATCATCCGGAATTATTGATGTGCAAAGTATCTTAGGTCCAGGAATGTTCCTTTGCGACGTGCAAGCCCATTATTCGATTCCTGGTGAATTGTATGAAGGTGGTCAGTTATTGGCTTTCTTTAATCCTGACACCAAGAATTCAGTGTCAAAAATTAGTGTTGTAGGTAATAATATTAATATTGCTTTTGGTGATGCTTCTCCAAGTTTTACTGACAATACTGATTTTGGAAATGTTCCAAGAAAAACCACAAAAATTCAAACCTTCGAAATAAAAAACGCAGGTCCTGGAGTTTTAAATGTTAGTTCTATCCGATTTGATGGCCCTGATGCACTTGACTTTTCATTAATTAGCCCAACGTCATTCCCTTTCGCTATAGCAGCCAATGGCTCACAAACTATTAGTGTTCAGTTTGCACCATTGTCAATGGGAGGTAAAGTAGCAAACATTAATATTTTTAATAATGATTTTGATAAACCTGAATTTGAATATGTGTTGCAAGGTTTCGGAATTGATAATTTAGGAGTTACTTCTGTCGATTTAGATAAAGCTACGCTTCGTTTATATCCTAACCCTACTTCCAATGAAACTACATTATTGATGGATTTGGAGAAGGAACAAAATGTAATTATTAGCATGATTGATTTACAAGGAAAAGAAGTGATGACACACATCGAGAAAAACTTTGCCCCTGGCCAACATAAAGTTGTACTTAATACTGCTTCACTTACAAGTGGAGTGTATTTTGTAAAAGTAACTTCGGGTGCCAACTCTACTACTATCAAAACAATTGTAATTCATTAAAATAGAAATCACAATCTTTTATATAAATGCAACGGGAATAAGCCCCCGTTGCATTTTTGATTTTTAAAAAAGTATGCACATAACAAGACTTTTCATCCTAATTTTTGCTCTTACTGCATTTATTAGTGTTTCTTTTAAAGAAAATAAACAACTTGTTTATCAGTCAGTTTATACTGAAAAACTTGAAGGTTTTAAGTTGCAACAATCGAGGTTACTAGCTTGTATAGAAAAAAGCGATTTAACTTCTAAAAATGATTTAGCATCTATTAGAAACCAAATAGAATTAACACGAAACGAATTAAAAGGATTGGATTTTTGGTTTCGCTATTTGGAGCCTATTCAATACAAAAAAATAAATGGTCCATTGCCAGTGGAATGGGAAACCGAAGTATTTGAAAAATATGAAAAGCCATACAAAAGAGAAGGTGCAGGTTTAACACTGGCCTTGCTTTACTTGGAAGAGGAGAATATTGAAAAGAAATCACTTTTAAATTTGATTCAAACTTCAATCAATGCCTCACAGACATACTCAGCCGATTCCATAACTAAAGAATTGCAAATGCATCACCATTTTTTTTTATGCAATCGCCTTTTTATATTGAATTTAGCGGCCATTTATACTACAGGGTTCGAATGCCCGGATACAGGTCGTATTGTGCCCGAATTGGACATAATGTTAGGGGCAGTTGAGACCATATATCAATCGTTTAATGAAAGTTTCCCTGAAACCAAATTACCCCAGGAATACCTTGATTTGTATCAAAATACCATCCGGTTTGTCAAAACACAACCAAATACTTACAGCACTTTTGACCATTTTACGTTTATAAAAAATTATATAAATCCTTTGTTTACCTTAAACCAAAAATTAATAAATCAATACGGGGTTATTACAAAAAGCTTTATAGATTATTCATTAAGCAAAAGTTCTACTTCTATTTTTGAAAAGGATCTTTATTTTGGGCAAAATACAAAAGGTGTTTTTTTAAGGGTAAAGGATGAAAAAGTTTTAGACGAAATTGATAAGGTAGGCAAACTGTTGTTTTATGATCCTATTTTATCTGGCAACAATAAGCGTGCTTGCGTGTCATGCCACAAATCGGACGAATACTTTACCGATACTTCACGAACCACTTCATTGCAATTTGACCAAAAAAGCTCCTTAACCCGAAATACGCCTTCGCTTATTAATGTAAACTACAATCACTTAATAATGCTAGATGGAAAGCATTTCACACTTCAGCACCAAACCAAAGACGTTATTACAAACCCCATTGAAATGGGAAGTAGTGAAACTGAAATTTTGGCCAAAGTTTTGAATTGTAAGGTTTACAACAAAGTTTTTAAAAAACTTTTAAAGTACACTCCACAAGAAAAAGAAGTGACTATTGACCATATACTTTCAGCCATCACCTTTTATTACAGTAAATTCAGCAAAGCAAAAGCTCCCTTTGATGAAGCAATGAATACGGCAAAACACCTTGACCAAGCTGCCAAAGAAGGTTTTAATATTTTTATGAGCAAAGCCCAATGTGCTACTTGTCATTTCGTTCCTCAGTTTAATGGTGTAAAACCGCCTTATGTAGGTTCAGAGTTTGAAGTATTGGGTGTGCCCGCCGACACAGGTTTTGGAAAATTAAGCGATGACAAAGGACGCTACCATGTAAATCCGGCATTTGAAACCAATAAGGCTTTCCGCACGGGTTCCCTTCGCAATGCCCAATACACAAAACCGTATATGCACAATGGCGTTTTTGCAAGTTTGAATGAAGTAATGAATTTTTATAATAACGGAGGCGGAGCAGGAAGGGGATTGGAAATTGACAACCAAACGCTGTCTTCAGATAAATTAGGCTTGACCAAGAATGAAATAGGAAAAGTAATAAAATTTATGGAATCGCTTAATGAAGATATCCAATTTGAAGATGCTCCTGAAAAATTGCCAGTATCCAAAAACAAAGCATTAAATAGTCGAAAAGTGGGAGGAGAATATTAATAAATGAGACGTAAATTAACTATAGTAATTATAACAATGCTTGGTCTGCTTGTTCATTGTCAGTCTTCAAAAAAAGTGATGTATGAATTCCCCTTGGCAATGTCGCCTCCAATAAAAGTAGAGTACATCAAACTATTTGATAAGGGGAAGATCTTGTTCGATATTAATTGTGCACGCTGTCATAATGCAAAAACTAGAAGAAAGGAAATTTACCCCGATTTTAGTTCTGAAGAATTATCAGGTTATAATTTAAGGGTACTAAACCCATTGCATATTAATGAACTAACCGAGCAAACTCTAACTGAAGAAGAACTGGCTATTATTAAAACATTTTTGGCATACAAAAAGAAAAACAGAAAAGAGGAGCAGGCTACATTACCAATAATCCCAGGCAAACATTGAAACGGCGTGAATATTTATATCTTCAATTTTTAGGTGTAATAGCCTTTATTTTGGCGGCATGTGGCCAGAAAGATAAGCCTGAAATTAAACCTGAACCTGTTCCTATACCTAAAAAGAAATTAACCTTCATAAAAATAGTTCCAGAAATTGCATTGGCTGGCAGTATCATAGAAGTTTTTTGGCAATCTGATAATATATATGAACTCTCTGTTTTTACAAAAACAAATGGGGATTGGGAACTTTATACTGAAAGAATTGATGCAAAAACCAACAGCCACAAAATACAATTGCCTGAAATATTTGAAGCAAACACTTTTTTTTCAATAAAACTATTAGGGGATCAAATAGATGCCGTGAAGGAAAATATTGTAACAGCAAATAAGGCACTCCCCAAGTTGATAGAAATTATAAGAATAGAACCAAATGAAGCAATAGCGGGAGAGAAGCTGACTCTTTTTTTTAAGACCGAAAATATTAAGACTGTTTTGATTGAATTGAGAAATAGAAAAGATGAATTAGTTGAAATAGGAAACGCAGATGGTATTAATGGATTTTACCAATTAACCTTGCCTAAGGATTTTGAGCTCAATGATGAATTGTCTATCAAACTTTCGGGCGATGGCGTTATTGCTACCAAAGAAAATATTCCTACCTTAAATGTCCTTAATTTTAATATTATTGATTACCCTGATTTGCAAGAAACAGGAGGTTTTCAGAAAATTTCAATTCTAAAAGGGGATGTATGGTTGAAACGCATTTCTGAGAATGAGGTCAAATCTTTTTCTGGTGCTTGTACCCATTCGGGCTGTGGTATTGATTATTTAAAAACGGATAAATTATTCTATTGCTCGTGTCATGGTTCTAAGTTTACATCAGATGGGGATGTAATTAACGGGCCGGCTAACTTACCATTAAGCCAGTACCGGTGTGATTTTATTTCTGATGGAAAATTCAAGCTTATTTATTAATGTCCAATTTGAATTTAAACTTTGTTTGTTATAAAATTGACAAAGCCATTTTCATAATTCGGATGAATATTCTTAATTTCGTTTTAACCCCAAATCCATAATAGTATCCTATATCTCAGAACCATAATGATCTAAATGCCATTAAATATTTTTAATACTTGTTTAAAACTTTAAGAATGATTACTTAAAAGATGGGTTTTATTTATTGATAAACAGATAAGTGAACTAGTTGCTTAAAAGGTATTTATTTATATAAGAAGGACTTGCTGAAAACAACACAATAGTTTAATAATCAAAAAATTAATATTTAAATTCCCTTATATAACTGCAAGTCGTTCTCCCATGCTGCTCTAACAGCCATACATTTAATTTAAAAATAATTTTATTTTAGCCTGTTAATCATTTCACATCCTCTGCTTCGTATGCATCGGCTCGAAGTGCGAAAAGCACCTCTTCGCCTTGCTTCCTAGTATTGAACGCACGCTATACTTTTTAAGCAGGCCCTTTTAATTGACTTGAGAAACATTTTTATAGACCCAACTCTTCTGCCTACCTTAACCAAATGTGCCATTGACATAATTTTTGGTCAGTTCCTTTTGAGGATTTTCAAATATTTCATTGCTGCTACCATATTCAACAAGTTCTCCTAAATACATAAATGCAACTTGATCAGAGATCCGTTTGGCTTGTTGCATATTGTGGGTTACAATAACTATGGTATAATCTTTTTTTAGATTAATAATAAGTTCTTCAATTTTACGAGTGCTGATAGGGTCGAGGGCCGAGCAAGGTTCATCCATTAAAATTACTTCGGGACGCAGCACTACGGTGCGTGCAATACATAACCGTTGTTGTTGACCACCCGAGAGTTTAACCGCAGGTTTTTTAAGTTGATCTTTTACCTCTTCCCATAAAAAGCTTTCTTTTAAAGCCGATTCAATAAGATTTGGAATTTCGTTTTTAGGAAACTTATGAATGTTTAAGGCGTATGCCAAATTATCGTATATACTTTTTGGCAAAGGATTTGGTTTTTGAAATACCATACCAATACGTTTTCTCAATTCAGTTACCGAAGTTTTTTTATCGTAAATATTAATCTCATCAAATTTAAATTCTCCTGAAATAACAGCATCAAAAGTTAAATCGTGCATTCGGTTGAAAGATCGCAGTAATGTAGATTTACCGCAACCTGATGGACCAATCAATGAGGTAACCTGATTTTCCGGAAAACCAATATTAATATTTTTTAAAATGTGTTGTTTCCCAAAATGGAGATTTACGTTGGAAGCGGATATCTTTATTTCTGACATATTTAGTTTTGTTCTCGGTTTTTGTAACGAATGATAAATGCGACGATATTTAGGCAAAAAACTAGGGTAATTAAAACAACAGCGGTTCCATAAGCTAAAGGTCTAACTTGTTCAATAGAATGATGTTGTGTTGAAAGCATGTAGAGATGGTATGGTAAAGCCATAAATTCTTGATTAAATGTTTTTGGCAAGCCATTGATATAAAAGGCTACACCTGTAAATAGAATGGGTGCTGTTTCGCCGGCTGCTCTCGATATGGTTAAAATTACTCCAGTTAAAATGCCCGGAAGGGCTTTGGGTAAAACTACATCGCGAATTGTTTCAAATTGCGTAGCACCAAGTGCCAATGTTGCTTCGCGCATCGAATTCGGAATACGTTTTATAGCTTCTTCCGTTGTGGTAATGATGTATGGCAGTGATAGAAGCCCCAAGGTAAGCCCGGCTGATAATACAGAAGTTCCAAATTGTAAAGATTGGACAAACAATGCCAGCCCAAATAAGCCATAAATAATAGACGGAATGCCTGCCAAATTGCGAATAGAAGCTCGAATAATACTTGTAACTAGGTTAGGCTGTGCATATTCACTTAGATAAATAGCACACGCAACCCCAAATGGCACTGCAAATAACGTGGTTATTAAGGTTAAATAAATAGTTCCAAAAATGGCCGGTAAAATACCACCCTGGGTCATTCCTTTAGATGGAAATTTGGAAATAAAGCTCCAGTTTACCGAAGGTAATCCTTTAGAAAAAATATCCCAAAGAATGATTCCGAGCAACAAGCAAACTAGAAATGTACTGCTTATTAATAGAATTTGACTAATGACAGAGAATAGTTTTTTTTTCATGCATGAAATTTTCGGAGGCGATTTGCAAAATATTCTCCTATCAAATTGATTACAAAGGTGTGCAGAAAGAGTACAGCAGCAATTGCAAAAAGAGCAAAATAGTGCGTTGTTTGATAGGGAACTTCACCCATTTCAATGGCGATGGTTGCCGTTATTGTTCTTATTGAATCTAAAAATCCGGTAGGGGTGGCCGAGGCGTTTCCTGTAGCCATAAGCACTGTCATGGTTTCACCTAAAGCTCTTCCTAGTCCAAGCAAAACAGCAGCAATTAAACCTGGCAATGCAGCAGGAATGGTTACTTTAAAAAGTGTTTCCCACTTTGTTGCTCCTAAAGCAAGCGAGGCTTCACGATGGCTTTTAGGAACAGCATTAATGGCGTCTTCACTGATAGTGATGATAGTAGGTAAAGACATAAGCGCTAATAAAATGGAACCGTTGAGTGCATTCAAGCCGTTTTGAATTCCAAAAATGTGAGCCAGTGCAGGGCCAAGCAAAACAATGCCTAAAAATCCTATAGCCACGGATGGTATGGCGGCTAGCATTTCTATAAATGGTTTTAAAAAAAGTTGAAGTCGTTTTGGCGCAGATTCGGATAAATAGGCTGCAGTTAAGATGCCGAGCGGCACAGCAATTACCATAGAACCAAAAGCAACCAAACCAGTACTTATTGCCAAAGGAACAATACTAAATTTACTACTGATACTAGAAGGATTCCATTGCGAACCCGTAAAAAAATCAAGTGGTTTAACTTCCAAAAAGAATGAAATGCTGTTATAAAGTAGCATAAAAAAAATGCCTCCTAAAAGTGCAATAGTTATAAAGCCTGTAAACTTAAAAATTTGTTTAAATAGCCGATCAATAAATTCTCTTTTGATTGTATTCATAGGTCCACTGGATAATATCCGGATAAGTGAATTATATTTTTGCCGGTTGCCGTTTTTTCAAAATCTAAGAAGGGTTTAATTTTCATATAGTTTTCAACTCTAAAATACTGGTATAAGGGCCTTTGGAATATGTAAAGCCCTTGTTCTATTTTTTTACTGTCTAAAGGAGACACTGCCTCATTAATGTTGTTTGAAAAGATTGATAATACTTTTAATCCTTTTGTTCCTCCATGCATTAAATAACCTGCTCCAACATAACCAATTCCAGAATTATCAGTTCTAATTGCTTCAAGAATTTGTGCATTACCATTCATTTGTTTTGCGTAAGCTGAAAACTCAATGTCTAACTTATTCTTTATAAAAGAGTAGGTGCCTGAATTACTTTGACGTCCATAAATGTTAATGGGCCGATTTACTTTTATAAGGGATTCCCAGTTGGTATAATTTCCATTAAGTATAGATTTTAAGTTTTGCAAAGAGATAGCATTAATATCTATCTGATCAGAAACAACAAAGGCAATGGCGTCTTGAGCAAAAATAAATGAATCGATTAGTATGGAGTTTTTGTTAAAAATTTCAAGTTCCTGAGCATTGATGCGTCGTGATGAATTGGCTAAATCGGCTGTGCCATTAATTAATGATGCAATTCCCAATCCCGAACCACCTCCACTAATTGAAACAAAAAGCTTAGGATAAGCTAAATAGAAACTTTCAGAAATATCAGCAACCAAGTTTACTTCTGTATCCGAACCCTTAATTCGAATGGTTGCATTATCAGATTTACACGAAGCCAACACCACAGAAACAACAAGAAAGAAAAACCTAAAGTAAGCCAATTTATATCTTATTAATAAAAGAGCAAACCTATAAATAGCGTTCAATTTGTGAGTTAAGCCTATGTTAATACATGATTAACAATTGAAAGCAATGAGCATGAAAGTATTTCCTAGTTTTTTACCTAAATAATTTACTGTTTTAAGTGAAAATGACTAAAAATAGGGTTCGCTAAAACCCAAAAAGATATAATTTCAATTATCAAATCCATGTTTTTAGTTTAACTTTTTAAAATTATAATGGTTTTAATAACATTAAACACCTATTTCAATAACATAAAGAGTTAAATTTATGTTATAAAATGAAAAATGAAAAAATGAAGTTGTAACATTGTAGATTATTTAAAAGTGAAAATGAAAAACCCAAAACGAAAGAGTGAAATTGCAGAGACTTTATCCTCAAAACTACATGAACTAATTGATAGCTTTGATATTGTAAAAGGCAATTCTATTAACAAGACCGTAAACAATGCAGCAAAGGAATTAGCTAAACAAATTGCCAAGAAACTTAAGACTCTAAACACATTTGCCAGTTCTGAAATTGAAGAATTAAAAACTAGTGTAAAATCATCGCTCAAAAAAATGAGTGAAGCTCCAATTTTGGCTCCAAAACCTCCAAGTAAGAAGCGTACCATAAAACCTCAGCTTGCTGTAGTTTCAAAAGTGAAGAATTCAAAGTTATCCTCATCAACTGATGCTTTACAGAACACAATAAAAACAAGAACTCCTAAAGTTTCTGCACCGGTTGTTGAAACATCTGAAATGGCAATTAAAGCAGCCTCAGAAGTTAGCGAACCTAAGGTTTTAGCAAAAGCCCCGCGTAAAACTAAAACTGTTAAGGCAAAACTACCAATCGTTAAGAAAAAAGTTGATAAAACTGCAAAAAATAACTCGACTGCAAAAAATAGTGTTGTTAAAAAAGGTATCACACCAAAATTGGATGAAACACCAAAAACAGAATCAGAAAACGAGGTGAAAATAGATGCTAAACCTGCTCAGCGAGTTAAACGGGTTTGGGTTCGCAAATCACCGGTAAGCCTTTCAGCTACTCCCAAAGCTAATTCGCCGAAAAAGTTAGATTCGGCAGGTGTTTTAGTGGCTAGTACTTCCGACAAACCAGGCAGACCATACACACCAAGAAAAAAGAAAACCAATATCCCAAAGTAAACACGATTAATTAAGGCTTGGCTTGATTGAATAAGTTAAGTTTTTACAAAATTGGCTACACTTTGTTTTTTATACAACGATAATTTTCTAGTACAAAAGAATCTTTAAAGTAGACATTTGGTTTAGCGTAACCTTCATAACATTTTTGAGCAAGTATTTGGTTTGCTACAATCAAAAAGGTGTATGCTTTGCTTGAATTCTCCGGTCGATTGTAAACCAAGTCGAACGCAAATATTAGCTGATTGTATGGGTTAAAATTTGCACTTACATTCTTATTCAGTTTTATTACTCATTCGCAACAATGCATTTTCAGGTGCATCGGTATCCAGCTATTCTATAGGTATGTTAAAAAATGTAACATTATAAAAGAAAATGTCGAAATTGCGGTAAGAAATCCGATTGAAGCTATAAGAAATGGTGAGTTTATCGTGTTAAAAATCATTAATCCCGAAGCCATCCACATGTTATGAACGGGTGTAAGATCTTAGGCTGTTTTTAAATGCAGAGTATTTTCGTTTAAAGAGTTTATGGTATAGAAATGTATTCTTTCAAGGAGGTAAATTAGTATTGATTTATACATTCAAAAATAAGTAAAAAAAACGGCCACCTTCACAGGCAGCCGTTGCAGTCATGAACAAAAAATATTACTTGAAATTAGATAGCCGATTGGGTATTTAGGGGTATATTGGAAAGTTGATCCATAATAAATTTGCGATACCAATAACCACTGTGCTTTATGGTTCTTTTTTGGGTTTCGAAATCAACGTGCACTAATCCAAAACGCGGATCAAAGCCTTCTGCCCACTCAAAATTATCGAGGAAACTCCAAATGAAATAGCCTTTTATTTTATCAGATTCTGCAATAGCCCTTTTTAATTGATAAATATTTTGTTTAATGAATTCGATGCGCGCCGTATCTGCCAAACCGTTGTGTGGTTGAGGTTCTATAAATGCTGCACCGTTCTCGGAAACAATTATTGATTTTACTTTTTCATAACTGGATGCAAATTTGAGCACATTGTAAAGAGCCGGAGGGTAAATTTCCCAATCCATAGCGGTTAGTGCTACTTTTCGAATTTTAGCAGGAATCATTTTTGCTTGCAAATAGGGGGTGTACCAGTTAGAGCTTACAATTTCGCGGGTATAATTCTGTATTCCAATAAAATCAAAATCAAATTCCAAACGTTTTTCATCTCCGGGACGGATATATTTTTCAACCTTCTCTAAAAAGCGAAGTTCTTTTATTGGGTATCCATAACCCAAAGAAGCTTCTAAGAAAAGTCGATTTAAAAGTGCGTGTACTTTTTCTGCAGCTTGCAGGTCAGAAGGATTTTCGCTAGCTGATTGAACTTGTGACATCGAAAAGCTAGTTCCAATATTGGCATCGCTAAATTCTGAACGCAGAATGCGTCCTCCTTCGGCTTGGCAAAGTGCAGCATGGTGCATAGCCGGAATAAAACTGCTCATACCCATTTTTCCTGGAGCATGCAAACCTAAAAAATAGCCTGCACCGGTAAAAGCCATGGGCTCATTTAAAACAAACCAATCTTTAACCCGGTCGCCCAAATGCATAGCAATAGTTAAAACATACTCTTTAAACCAGCTAACTACTGAGCGATTGATCCAGCCACCTTGGGCTTCCAGTGCTGCAGGTAAATCCCAGTGATATAAAGTTGCCCAAGGTCTAATTCCTTGTTCTAAACAATTATCAATTAAGCGCTTGTAAAAATCCAGACCGGGATGGTTAACATGACCATGTCCATTAGGGTAAATACGTGGCCAAGCAATTGAGAATCTGAAATTTGGAATTTCGAGCTTTTTAAGTAAAGCGATATCCGATTTATAATGGGTGTAAAAATTGCAACCTAATTGTGTGTTTTGTTTATTTTTTATTTTCCCTTTCCTGAGGCAAAATTCATCCCAAATTGATAAACCCGCTCCATCGGCTTGTGGCATACCTTCGGTTTGAGCGGCGGAAATGGCCGTTCCCCAAATGAAATTTGCAGGAAATTGATCAAAATTCATCAACTTATACAGAAGGATAGAAGGATGTACCGAGTTGGTTTAGATGTGAGCCGGTTTTTTGAAATTGTCGGTTTGAAATAGGGCCGTAATACAAATTCATCACTTTCTCTGAAATCAACTTTAAATTGTCAGGATAATCCATTTTTATAGGGTTTTTGCTATTTAAGGCTTCCCTAATTATTTGGACAGCATCCGGGGCCAGGATTGTTTTTAATTCACTGACCCCAAAACGCTTAAGAGTATAGGCATTAAACTTTTGCTCGTATTGATTTTTCATAGGTATAACTACCAGTTTTTTGCCCAAATGCAAGGCTTCTGAAGTAGTTCCAAATCCGGCTGCAGATATTACCAAATTGCAAGCCAATAGTTTGTCGGTAAATAATTTAGCATCAATTGGTTCAAACTGAATATTTCCTCTTTTATAAGCTTGCTTTGAATGTTTTGAAAATACCACCCAGTTACATTCCGCAATGTTACTTAAACTTTGAAATATGATTTCATCTGAATAAAACGGTAGATACACCAAACCAAAACCTTCATTAGTGTTAGAGCCATTTCGTATTTCATCACGAATAATGGGAGTTTCAATCATGGTATCTGCCGATTCGTAATGTAAGCCAATGTGAAAATCGCTTAAGGCATAATTTTCCATAAACAATCTTGTGAGGGACAAAGGATGCCTTGGTTTTGCAATTTTAGGATTTAAAATACTTGCCTGATTGCTGATGCCGATACTTGGTATTCCGGCTCGCTCGGCGGCCCAAATGGAAACCGGCTCGAAATCACTTATTACTAGGTCGTATCGCTGTATTGGTAATGATTTTATCTCAGAAAAAAGCGTGCTAAGTTTATTTTGTTTGAACGTTTGTGTGTAGTTAATGCCACCATTTTGTCCAAACACAAAACCAAGACCCCGATAATTATAGTTAACATCTATTGGTAATTTTATTTCGTTATGTATTCCACTTAGCAAAACATCTATATTCGCTTTTTTTTGAAGTTCTTTAATAATACTTAAACTTCTGGTGATATGACCATTACCGGTACCTTGAATTGCGTATAGTATTTGCATATTTTAAGATTAAAATCCTGCTATTTTAAATTCTAATAATAATTCTTTGTACAATTGTTTTACGTTCTTATCTGTTTGAACATCTTCCTCATCGTGTACAGTTATATCCTGCATTTTAAATATTTCCCATTCATTGTTATTGTATTCCAATGCGCTTAGATTTTCAATCCAATCGCCCGAATTAAGATAGGTTACTTGGCCTTCTTTGGTTATTATCTCTCTAATTTCTGGATGATGTATATGACCACAAACCACGTAGTCGTATTGATTTTCGATGGCAATTGCAGCACAGGTTATTTCGAAGTTGTTAATATATTTTACAGCACTTTTAACGCTGTTTTTAATTCGTTTTGAAAGGGATATCTTTCGATGTCCAACTTGTTTCAGCACAAAATTTACAAAACTGTTAATTAAAATTAGCAAGTCGTAACCCTTGGCTCCGAGCCGTGTTAACCATTTGCTATGTTGCATGCAAACATCAAAAACATCGCCATGAAAGAACCATGCTTTTTTACCATTCAGATCCATCAGAACTTTATTACAAACCGTAATATTTCCTAATTCTAATCCTTCAAATTTGCGGAGCATTTCATCGTGATTGCCCGGAATGTAGTAAACCTTTGTGCCATTTTCTGAAAGTTTTAGAATTTGGCGAATAACTTTCATGTGACTCTTAGGCCAATAATTTTTACTGAATTGCCAAATATCAATAATGTCGCCATTGAGTATTAAAGTTTCGGGCGCAATACTTTCGAGGTAATGCTTTAGTTCTTTGGCATGGCAGCCATAGGTTCCTAAATGTACATCCGAAATTACAACAAGTTGAAGTTTTCGTTTTTGCATTTTTATTAATGTTTTAAACCTGAATAGAATCCACTGAATATATAACGGATTAGAAACTCAATAAGTAAGAATTTAAGTCTTAAAATACCTTTTTTTAGCACACTGCTAAATAACTATAGTGATTTAAACAGAAACAAAAAGCAACCTTAAGAGAAAGTTACGATTATAGGTTTGGTATTAATAAAATGGTACGAATTAGAAAACTTTCGATATACATTTTGCCTGCGTCGAATACAAATAGTGTTTTGTTTTCAAATTGATTCAACCTTCTTAACTGCAAATGTAAGCAATAATAAACATTGGACTTGTTGCCTGAAAAGATAAAAATTTTGTGTACAAGAATTCTTTATCCAGAGGTTCCTTTAATTATGGATATACTTTAATTATCTTGAATTCTGAATGCACTTCGTTATTGTAAACTTTGATAAAATAAGTTCCTGAGGCTAAATTTGACATGTCAAACGATTTTACCGTTTCTGCTGAAAGTTCGGTAATTAGCGAGGTGTAAAGAATGCCTCCTTTTTCATCCATGATTACCACATTGGCTGTTCCTGTTTTAAAATGGCTGAACTTGATATTCAAATTGTCTTTAAAAGGATTTGGAAAGATGGTTATTAAAGAACATTCCTTAGCAAGTGATGTGGATTTAGTTTTTTCGGCTTGTTTTATTTCCTTAGCACAAACAACAATTGAACTATCGGGGGTTTCCTCTTCAAGATATTGAAAGTTGTTTGTATCTGTTTGCTCGGTTTGTGTATTTGGAGTTTTAACTTTTGGAATTGAAAAGGCCGACAAAAAACAAAAAGCACGCGCATCCGATTGTGAACTTATGCGTATTGTTTTTTCGCCTTTTCCTTTAAATGATGCTTCTTTAAATGCTTGCCCAAATACAATCGCTTTACTGTTTTTAAAATAACTAACATAGGTTGAAATAGCCCAACCTTTTTTGGCATCAACAGCGTCAATCAAGGTTAATTCACCCAGATTATTATACAACATGATTAATCCATTGTTGTGATGAAAACCGAAAGACCTCAATTGCATGCCGTTGAGGTTAAGGGTATCGTTGAAATATCCAACCAAGATGCAATTGCCATTTCTGTCAACATCCAAATTTTTTACTTGCAAGTTCAGGCCGTGTTTTTTAGTATGGTTAAAATGGTTCCATTTTAAATCGCCATTGCTGTCAATTTTAAAAATAAAAAAACCGTTCACATAATTCTCAGATTTGGTTTTATTACTCGAACTAGATTTTAGATTTGTTTTAATTTCACATTCTTGGTTATAACTCCCTGCCATGTAAATGTTATCATTCGCATCAATTCCAATGCCGGCATTGGTTTGCTGATTTTGCCCCCCAACGTGTTTACTCCAGAGAAATGTTGCGTCTGCACCGAATTTTGCCACGTAGCAATCGTTGCCTTCCCAATACGAATCATTTATTAAACTGTCTTTTTCTGTGAAAGCAATATATCCTATAAAATTACCACTAACCACAATTTGATCTTTTGAATCGAGTTTTACGGAAGCAATGGTGGCGTAATGCCTAGTGTCGAATTGTTTTGTCCAAATTACCTTGCCTGTTTTGTCAAACTTCGCTATAAACGGCGTTTTATCATTGCTGTCTTCCTTTAATCGTTTCTTTAACAGGGTGTGATTTTCAATGGTAAGTTCACGAGCAAAATGACCACCGAGGATGATATTTTGCTTAGAATCAATAGCTAGCGCAGTGCCGGAGCCCCAAAACCATATTGGGAATGTTTTTATCCATTTCAGATCTCCTTTGGAGGTATAACTTACCAAGAAAATGTAACATGATTTGGTTTCACATTTAAAGGTATCCTTTAGCCCTGGAAATATTCCGTATTTGTAAATATACCCGGTTGCAATCAAGTCGCCATCTTTGTTTGTGGTTATCGCATTTATAAAACTCTCTTCACTCTTTATAAAACGCATCCATTGAATCTCACCCTTGGTATTGTTTTGCATTAACCAAGCTTGGATATGCCTTCCAGCCGGAATCTTTATCTTTGGTTTGGTAAAATTCATGCCATGAACGCTATGACCGGCCATGTAAATTTTGTTATGAAGCGTATCATTGGCAACTGCATTTATATTTCCAAGATAATCATTAGGGTTAACGGCCAATTCAAAAGTTTGCGAATACAAACAAAGATTTAAATTTATAGAAAAGAATAAAAACAGAACAGATTTCAAGTGCGTCATAAAGTCTTGTTTCAAAGTTTTTGAATGAACAGAATTGTCAAGTTCGTAAGTATGTTAAAGACTAAAATAGTTAATGTCTAATCAGCGTAATTGTACCTGAAAAACGAGGTTTTAAATCGGAAGATTCGCCTTTGTATTCACAGATATAAAGATAGGTTCCATCAGGACATTCATTGCCAAGATTCATTACTTTGCCATTCCAACAAGCGTTAAAATCTTTGGTTTCGAAGACTTTTAATCCCCAACGACTATAAATAATCAATCGGTATTTGGAGCATTCATTTAAATTTCCTTTAAAACGGAAACAATCATTGGTTCCATCGTCATCTGGCGTAAAAACGTTTGTTGGAACGATATAATCTGCCGGTGTTCCTTTAATTTTAATTGGTAAAGTTACTGTGTCTGGACAAAGTTTTTTAGCATCGGTAATCATCCGAATAAAAAAGATTCCAGAATCTTTGTACATGTAAAAACCAGGATTAATATCTTGACTTAGCGTGCCATCGTCAAAATCCCAGTCAGTCGTTTCAAAATTACTGCTGGTATTAAAAATTTCTATTCGGCTTGTGCATTCAAATTGTAGTACATTAAATTGAGCATTGCTCTTTTTTACAACAATTACATTGCGAATAGCTGTATCCGACACATTACAAGTTGTTGAATCGGTGGCGATTAATGTAATGATGTATTTACCCGGTGAGGGATAGGTGTGTTTTGGGTCGGTAAGCGATGAGGTAAGCCCATCGCCAAAATCCCATTTAAAGAAACCGGCAGTTCCACTCAAATTGGTAAATTGAACTTCAGCAGGTCCGCAAAGGGTTGTGTCGGGAACAAATGCTGCTTTCACAAAAGTGGCATTTCGAATGAAGACCGATAAAACCGCGGTGTCTTTGCAAAGTTTTTGCTTATCGGTAATAAGAATTATTTTGTAAAATCCAGGTGAAGGATAGTTGTAAACTAGAGGATTTGCATTTTGATTGGTATGCCCATCACCATAATCCCAATCGGTGGTCGAATAATTACTACTGTTGTTAATAATTTCAACTTTTCTGGTGCAAGAAACATTTAAAAGCTGAAAATCAGCAGTTGGTTTTTGTATTACAGTTACTAACTTGATAGAAGTATCTGAAACATTGCAAGTATTAGAATCAATAGCAACCAAACGGATTAAAAACTGTCCAACATTTGGAAACGTATGTTTGGGGTCTCTTAGAACTGACGAATTGCCATCGCCAAAGTCCCAAAAATAATTAGCATTGCCAAGGCTTTGGTTCGTAAATTGTATATCACCAGGACCACATAATAATTGATCTGGGATAAACTTAGCTTTTACGATATTACTAATTTGGAAGTCAATTTTGAATGCGGCATTACTGCAACGCCAGCTTATGTTTTTAGGGAAAGCGGAGCCTGCAGTGGTGGGAAAATCATTTAAAGTTGCACCCGGGGTATTGGGGCAGCTTGAGCAAACAGATTGGTAAATAACGCCCCTTTTATCGAAGCGACTCGTGCCCCCATCAACGTGATCGCGAGATCTATTTCCACCATAGTAAGTTGCAAATAATAATCCGTACAAGTTTTTACCGAATACAGCGAGATAAAAATCACTTCCATCGGTTTTGCTTTGCAAAGCATTTGCCGTAATGGGCAGCCCAATGGTTGTGCCAACATGCCCTTCACCTACATTAGATCCCCAGCCTGAAATATAGATATTTCCACACGAATCTACCAAAAAAGCAGAAGGTGAAATATTTGGATTATTAGCTCTGCTGCCAAAAATAGTTTGCTTTTTAATGTTTGTTAAGTTCGAATCGGTGATAACAATAAATTGTCCCGAATTTTTAGTATATGTATAAACTCCGGCCGAAGGACTAATATTTCCCTCAGTTTGCCCGGTTGCATAAACAGTTCCTAATTTATCAATTTCTAAAAAATAAATTTGGTCGTAAGCCGATGTGCCGAAATAAGTTGTTTTAGTAACGGCAAAATTCGATTTATTAAATACAGCCATAAAACCGTCGATGCCGCCAAATGCCTTTTTACTTATGGCTCCGCCATGTGTTTTAAGGTTAGTGCTGAGCGTGCCTCCAGCAACATAAATGTTCTCTGTCCTATCAAATTCTAAACTGTAAATACCATCGCTTCGGTTGCCACCAAAATAGGTTGACCAGAGCAATTGATCCAAGTCTTTGGAAAATTTTAGACATAATCCGTCAGCCAGCCCTTCTAGACTTGTTTTGCTTGCATTTTTTAAATCAATATTATTAGAATTGGTGCTACTAACCACATAGATATCGTTGTTTTTGTCTGTTAATACTTCACCTCTAAATTCATCGGCATAATTATATCGCAAGGAGTCATCGGTTAATCCATCATTTTTGGTGCCTCCAAAAAAGGTAGCACCTTGAAGTTTGTCACCGTTAATAGACAGCTTAAATATCACGATATCCGTGTACCAGGTATTTGGGTCCGAATTATCGTAAGTCGTATCGAAACCGTTTTTTTTAATTGGAAAATTTTTGGAATAGGTGGTACCAAAAACAACTAATTCGGTGTCACTGTTAACCACCATGCTGTGCGGGTAATCGTCTTCATCGCCGCCTATATAGGTGGCATAAAGAAGCTTTTTACCGCTCGAATCGTATTTGCTAATGGTAATATCGCAAGGTAAATTAACCGGACTAAATCCTTGTCCTCCACGACAAATGGTTTGAAAAGCACCCAGGGTAACCGGATATTCACCATGGGTATTGTCAGTAATTCCGCCGGCATATAAATTTCCGCGAACATCAAAGGTGGCAGTATATCCGAAATTGTCGCCTTTAGACCCGGAGTAGGTCGAAAAGATCAGAATTGGGTCGATAACTAATGGAAACCTGCGATCGTAACCCTTTGGAAACTTATAGGAAATTCGATTGCCTTGTAACAAATACTCGCAGGCAATGCTTTTTGTAATAGCAGATTTGTTTTCCGGATTGTCGATAATTTGGCTTACCATTAAATTTCGATCAGTAAAAGTACCCATTGAGGTTTGAAGCAGTAAATTGTTCTGTTCTATTTTTATGTCATCCAAACCAACAATTTCTAGTTGGATTTTAGACATATCGGCAAACGGTTTAACCAGCCATTCGTATTTTAGTTGCCCGAACTGAGAATAAATCCGAAGGTCGACTCCCTCATAAATTTCAGTATAAATAACTTCCGAAAACAAAGCAACTTGCGAAGCCCATTTGCTTTTATCACGCCCTAAAAAGTAATTGTGTTTTTCGTCTAAAGGCTTAATCCCGGATATTTTACAACTGCTTAAAGCACCAGTAAATTTATAAGTGAATGCATGTCCATGAATTGGTTCAGTATGTTGTGATTTATTTATTTTTTGAAGAAGTGATTTATCGAATCGAGGGACTAATTTATTGGAATCATCAGAATGTTTAAGATGTTGATGTGCTTTTTCGTATTCCTGAGGGTTAAAAAGTTTAAACGTGATAGCATTTTTTTCAAGAAAAACGTAGCCAGAATTAAGTTGAGCGCGAAAAAGAATTTTAGAATCAAACTGTCCTTTGTTTTGGATAAATTGCAGTCCATCGTCGTTCTGAGCCATAACGAAGTATGGAACGAAGCAGAGCATCAACCAACAATATCTTAAAATTTGGTTCGGCAAATTAATTTTATCTCAAAAATACGTAAATCCTTTGGTATTAGACAACCGAATAAGGAAAAGAGTTGCTTTGAAAAGTAGATTAAATGTAAAACTTGACGAGAATTTAAAAATTACCCGCAAATGTATATTTAATCTTGAGTTTCAATATGTGTATGATGGCAGAATATTAAGCAATGCATTGAACAAAACAGGCATTTAGAGGTATCTGTTTAGGCAAATATCTTAAACAAGCGCTTATATTCGCAGAACTTTTTAATAAATGGAACTTAACGAACTTCAAATTCAACGACGCGAGAAATTGGTGCGCTTGCGCGAATTAGGTATAAACCCTTATCCAGCGCAACCTTATGATGTAAATGCAACGGCTGCCGACATTAAGCAAAACTATGAAAATGATAAGTTAAATTACAAGGATATTTCTTTGGCCGGACGAATTATGTCTATTCGAATTATGGGTAAGGCGGCTTTTGCAGTTTTGCAAGATTCTACCGATAGAATTCAAATTTATGTAAACCGCGATGAACTTTGCCAGGGTGAAGACAAAACCATGTACAATGAAGTTTTTAAAAAGTTATTAGATATTGGGGATATTATTGGTGTTACGGGCTATGTCTTTACCACTCAAACCGGCGAAACCTCCATTCACGTTTCCAATATTACATTGCTTTCTAAGTCTTTAAATCCATTGCCGTTGCCAAAGGAAAAGGACGGTGTTGTTTACGATTCGTTTACCGACCCCGAAATGCGTTACCGTATGCGTTATGTGGACTTAATTGTGAATCGTGAGAACAAAGATATTTTTATAAAGCGTACAAAAACATTTAATTCCATGCGTAATTTCTTTACTAATCGGGGATACATGGAGGTAGAAACGCCAATTTTACAACCCATACCGGGTGGGGCGGCGGCTCGACCATTTATTACACATCACAATGCATTAGATACCGAACTTTACCTGCGCATTGCAAACGAACTTTACTTAAAGCGTTTGATTGTAGGCGGTTTTGATGGCGTTTATGAGTTTGCTAAAGACTTTAGAAACGAAGGCATGGATCGCACGCACAACCCTGAATTTACAATTATGGAATTGTACGTAGCTTACAAAGATTACTATTGGATGATGGATATGACAGAGGAGTTGCTTCGCAAAACTGCCATAGAAGTTACAGGGTCTGATGAGGTTGTTTACGGAGATAAAGTGATTGATTTTGGTAAACCTTTCGAAAGAATTTCGATAATCGACGCGATAAAAAAATACGGAAAGGTTGATATTTCGAGTAAAAGCGAAGAGGAGTTGCGCATCATTTGCAAGTCTAATGGAATTAATGCCAACGAGAAAATGGGTATTGGAAAAATGATTGATGAATTGTTTGGAGAGCTAGTCGAAGAACATTTGATACAGCCGACATTTATCATAGATTATCCGATTGAAATGAGTCCATTAACCAAAAAGCATCGCGATAATCCGGCACTCACCGAGCGTTTTGAATTAATTATCAATGGCAAAGAAATAGCGAATTGTTACAGCGAGTTAAACGATCCTATTGATCAGCGCGAACGGTTTATGGATCAGTTAACATTAAGTGAGAAGGGCGATGACGAGGCCATGTTTATTGATCAAGATTTTTTAAGGGCCTTGGAATATGGCATGCCACCAACAGCCGGAATAGGTATTGGTATGGATCGATTTGTGATGCTATTAACCAATCAACAAAGCATTCAGGAAGTTCTTTTCTTTCCTCAAATGCGACCGGAAAAGTGGGATTAATGCGGGTGAGTTGGTTTTATAAGACTAAACTATATTTGTAATCGTTTGAAAGTTTATTTGTATCTAGTTCTTACATCTATATCTGCAAAACGTTTTCTGAATGCGTTATAAAAAAGTTAAGAAGAAATTTCAGGTAAGAACCTAAATATCATTTTACCGTTCCTAATTTGATAACTTCAAAATCTGTAGATTTTATTTTTTTCAATGATTGTAATTCGGAGTCATCCCAGCGCGAATCGGGAGCACCACTAATAAACATATCAGAACCAATGTCGGCCAAAATTAGACCATAAGTTTGCATTGCCTTTAGTATAACTTGGATATTAGCAGGATAAGTACTTATATCAAAGGATGATTTTAATCTAAGTTTTGAACCCATAGGCAAAGAAGAACCTAGTGTACCAGATCCGGATACCTTATGACTTGCAGGAGCAACATACCCTTTATACACTTTGGGCTTACTTAAAGTGAATCGGATACAATGATCAATGAGTCCCGTAACAACTTCATCATATCTTACCATACACGGTAGAATGGGCAAGCCAGCGCCATCTGCTGAAGTCCATCCTGCTGTTCGTGTTGTATTTGAATTTAAGTTAAATATTGCCCCGCATGAGGCCTCCCATCCACCTGCACTATTACTGGCATTGTACAATTCATACAATATTTTGTTTTCTACATCAACGGTCAAAACATGACTGTCACCTTTGCCATTACCTTCAATAGGAGCGGTGAGCGGAATTGGATATGGTCCGGAATCACTTTCGAGACCGTAATTTCCATCGTAACTATTAGCTCTAAAAGTGATAGGAACTTTGGCCTGATTACCGCAAACTACCGAGAAAGGAATTCCGATTGGTGAACCATTCCATAGCCCACTTCCAAAATCTGGATGGAGACTAACCGAACCAATAGCATTGATAATGGCGGCTGAATTTGGATCGACGGGATTTGTAGAAATATCTTCATTTAGAAGGTTATTCTTCGGGAAAATTTGCATTTTTTCCAGATCTGATTTCGTTGGATTGTTACAAGCCAAACCAATTGGTTCAGAGTCGGAAGTCTTCTTGCAAGCATTAGAAGTGAGGACTAGCAAAATAATAATCAATGTATTTTTCATGCTGACTTTATTTAATTAAAAAACAAAATACCACGATTTTTGCGTCGTTATTTGTATGCAACAATATGCTTTTTAATAATTAAAAACTTTGTCTCTCGGCTTTATTTTGAATTCTTTTACCAAAAGATTGCACATCTCTTTTTAATATTCGTTGTCGAGAACATGTCGCAGCAGAAAAAAATTCTAAAGATGCTTTAGGTAAATTATAGCTTTGAACTATGCAATGCTTTGACTGCAATCCTTTAGTTTCGCTTGTACCAAACGCCTTCAACTTGCATCCAGAAACGTCCGTCGAGGGTGTCGATTTCCGGAATGTTATTGATACGCATCTTTTCGATATTGATTTGAAGAATTGAATTATCTGTAATGGTTACTTTACCTGAAATTATATCGGATATCGTTGAATTGTGTTCGATGGTTAAAGATCCGTTTCCACTTGATCTAATTTCAAAGATACGATGTGGGTAATAATTAAACTCTTGGGAATTCCAAACACCGGTATAATTTGTTATAATTTCAGGATCACTTTCTCTGGAACACGAAAGAAGAAAGGCACAAAAGACTAAAGGTAAGACTAGTTTTTTCATGGTTACTGGATTTAAAGGTTAGTAATAATTTGCAATATTAAAATTTATTGTTTTGTAAGTAATTACAAATCTAATGCCATTTTTTTTGATGAACTTTTTTTGATGAGTTTTGTATTGATAGCTGATTGTTAGCGGTGCTTTTCGGTTATATCAAGTTCTAAGGCAATTGATTTTGAGTTCATTGACAAAGTTTGAACTTTGAGATTTAAAAGATATTTTTATCTTTTGTTAGAATGCCCAACTCCGTAACCTGTTTTGAATTAAACCATTAGAAGGTCATTTTTTTTTGACAAATGCCAATAACCATAATAAAATACTTCGGTTTAAAGTTTTTAATTTCCAAACTTTAAATAAAAGTTAAAATTTATGTTTCTAAAACCCTAAAAATTAAATTATGAAAATTCTCTTTTCAATTTTAGCTAGTCTTCTAATTCTGAGTGTAAATGCCCAATCTGGTTTAACGGTTCATGAATGGGGAACCTTTACTGCGCGCTATACAGGTTATGGTACTCCTTATCTCGATGTCCACAAAACTATTGATGAAAAAGTCCCTGATTTTGTACATCATATTGATTTTGAGAATTGTGATATCAAATGTACAGATTATTATAAAGAAGCTTACTGGTATGTAAACAGGAAACTTTCATTGGAAAATATCAGTATAAAGATGGAAACGCCTGTTCTTTATTTTTACTCGAAGCAAGAAATAAAAGACCTTGAAATTAATGTAGATTTCCCGAAAGGATCCATTTCAGAATTTTATCCACTCCCTCTCAAACATGAAGATTTAAATCATGTTATTTCAAAAGTAACGTTTAAGCCAAAGTTCCTCGGAGGTTTATCCCCGGAAAATTTTCCATTCCTGACTTTTGGAAATTATAATGGTTTCGCAAAATGGAAAATTAATGTATTGGCTCCGGATAACCCTGCTTTGCCAAGTAAGCCAGATGAAAGTGTTCCTAATGTTTGGTTAGCTCCAAGAAAAACTGCGTCAAATTTGATTGAATCTAACCAAGAGAGAGAAAAATACATTTTTTACAGAGGTCTTGGCAGCTTTACAAATCCATTGATTCCTGAATACACAAAAAACCATAACCTACTTGTAACAAACAAGACCGAAGAAATATTGAAGTACGTTATGGTTTATGAAATGACCAAGGACGGACGGAGATATATCTGGGGACAAAAAGATATTCAGGCTAAGGGTTCAGTTGTGTTTCCAAGCAACATTAAATTTGTAGATGATTACAAGTGGAATACTACTTATAAACCTAAATTTATTGAGGCATTAGTAGAAGCCGGACTTTATAAGGATGAGGCTGAGGCTATGCTTAACACTTGGAACCAAAGCTATTTTGAGAAACCCGGCATTAAAATATTTTGGATTACTCCTAGGAAATTTACAGATGAAATATTGCCAATTTCTTTCTCCCTTAAGCCAGATAAACTTGAAAGGGTTATGATAGGTAGAACTGAAATTGATGAATTCAATCCTTCAGAGATTTCAAAATATTTGAATGAATCTGTTTTACCCAAACTTGGCAATTATACTTTTTATCCAAACCCAAGTAGGGGAGAATTGTTTTTAAGTACAAGTAATAGCGAAATTGAGAGTGTGAAAATTGAAATAATTGATTTTTTAGGAAGAACAATCAAAATAATTGACTATGAAATTCAACCGTTCACAGAGAATAGAGTTCCAGTTGAAAACATTTCCAAAGGAATTTATTTTGTCAAATTAAATACTGAAAAAAGCTCCAACATTTATAGAATCGCATTTCAGTAAACCATTCTATTTTTAAAGTATTTTAAGATGAAAAACTAGCTGGCTCCTGTGTTGCTTCGTTTCTTGCACCCCAACGATATTTGATAGTTGTATTTTTTTGATTAATTATAACTTGAGAAAAAGAAGTTTGAAAGGTGTTTGAGATCTGTGTTTGCAACGGAAGCCCGCGTTAAGGGCAGAAGCGGTTATCCTTTTTGAGAGGTACGAGCAAAAAGATAGGAGCGAATGACCTGACCCGTTAGGGGAACGCCCAAATATTCCTAAAAATGCATTCTTAAATTCAAAGTGTGCAATTGAAATTCGGGTTAATTTTTTTGTTCGGGCTTTAGTATTTCGGTTTTAAGTAAGTTGGAGTAACCTTTTACTAGCATTCTACTTTTGTCGGCGTTCCATATTTCGCATTGGGCATTTATAAGCTGTTTGCCTTTTTTTATAACTCGGGTTTCGGCTATGATGGTTTCGTTTTCGATGGCTTTACCAAAATAATCAATGGCAATATTGATGGTGGAGTAAAAATGATTTTCACCCAAAGAGAATACTGCTGCACCAATGGCGTCGTCGATAATAGCAGCCGAGATTCCTCCATGCAAAGTTCCTATAGGATTGGTCATTTCGTGGCGCACGGTGTATTGCAAACTCATTCTGCCTTCATCAACAGAAAGCAGTATCGGATTTAACCAGCGCATGAGTGGCGAAGGAGATAAGTTGGCTTCTTTGCCAATTTGTTGTTTTAAAAATTCAACGGTTTTATTCATCTTTAGTGGGTTCGTTTAGGAATTCGTTTGTAAAATGTTCTTTGTGTTTTGGTTGGGCAAATTTGCTTGTATTATAAACGTATGAATTGCCTTTAGGTATGGATAAGGAGTGCCAATTGACATCGCAAAGTATTTTGCCTATAAACACAATTTGTCCTATGTGGTAAGGATAATGGGCCAATTGGCGATTAATGGCTTCGGTAACAGAATGGCCTTGATTTCGGATGAAAATGGTTTTTTGAAGATCGTCTGCGGTCAGATTTTCGAGGGTGGTCAAAAAACAGGTCCAGCCTTTGTGCCAAAGGTTTAATAAGGTTTCGCGTGTGTTTATTTCTGGTTCGAATTCAGCATCGCGTTTGCGCCAGTTTTTTTCTCCATCGCTATTCAAAAAATCGGTCCAGCGCGATAGCATGTTGCCGTGTAAATGTTGCACGATAACGGCAATACTGTTGCTTGATGTATTGGCTTGCCAAAAGAGTTGTTCATCGGTGACTTGCGCGAAGGTTTGTTCGCCTAAAAGTTTGTAATAGGCGAATTGTTTTTTGATACTTTCTAAATAATCGTTTTGCATATTTCTAAAATTATAGGTTTATATTTTCGATAATCATAGCCGATGAACCGCCGCCTCCATTGCAAATTGCTGCTAAGCCATATCTGCCTCCTTCTTGGTTCAGAACCGAAATTAGGGTGCAAAGAATACGGGCTCCCGAGGCACCCAAAGGATGTCCCATAGCAATAGCGCCGCCATATACATTCGTTCTGTTTATGTCAAAACCAAGTATTTTTTGATTTGCTAGAATCACTGCGGCGTAAGCTTCGTTAAGTTCTAGATAATCTATGTCGTTTAAGGTTAGCCCTGCTCTTTGCAACACCTTAGGAATGGCAAGTGATGGTGAAGTAGCATAAGCTTCGGGAGCCTGGGCGGCATCAGCATAGGCGATTAATTTGGCTATCGGTTTTAAATTGTATTTTTCTAAAGCGCTGACAGATGCCAATATTAAGGCTGCAGCACCATCGTTTAAATTGCTGGCGTTGGCTGGCGTAATGGTTCCTTGGGTTTGAAAAGTAGGTTTAAGATGAGGAATTTTCTCTGGAATAATTTTATAAATGTCTTCATCTTCTTTGAGTATCGATTCTCCGGTTTTATCGCGGAGTGTGATGGGGGTAATTTCGTTATTAAATTTGCCGTTCTGCGTGGCTCTTTTGGCTCGATGATAGGAAAGCAAAGCAAATTCATCTTGCTCCTGGCGTGTAATATTGTATTGGTTAACACTAAGTTCGGCAACGTTTCCCATGTGAATTTCGTGAAACGCATCGGTGAGCCCGTCTTTTAACAGGCCATCAATAAGGGCATCGTGACCAAGTTTAGTGGTTTTTCGCATAGAAAGGTAATGGGGCACCAAACTCATACTTTCCATGCCGCCGGCAATCACCAAATTTTCTAAGCCCAATTGAATTTGCTGTGCGCCAAGTATTACTGCTTTCATACCTGCGGCGCAAACTTTGTTAATGGTGGTGCAATCGGTATAGTCTGAAAGCCCGGCATAGCGTGCGGCCTGCCTAGCCGGTGATTGACCAAGGTTGGCTGATAAAACATTGCCCATGTAAACCGAGTCGATATTAGCAGGATCGAGTTGCAGCGAGGTATAGGTTTCTTTGATGGCCAAAGCACCAAGTTCTGTAGCGTTAAAGCCCGATAATTTGCCAAGAAAACCTCCGATAGGAGTGCGTTTAGCGGCGGCGATAAATACGTCTTTCATTTATTTTATCATCATTAACAATACCGTTCGGTATTTTTTTAGTTAAAATTTTTAAGGTTTTAGATTTTGAATCATCTGTTTTAAAAATTGCATTGATAGGTTAAGGAAATTAGTATCGCCCGAAACTTTGGCGTGCAAAGCTGCACCTTGAATAAGAGCTGTTAATATTCCTACTGTTTCAATGATATTGGTATCGGGTTTTATTTCACGGCGTTCAATTCCTGTATTGATAAGGCGTTCGACCGAGTTTCGCCAGAAATATAAGGCAGTGGCAGCTTTTTCTTTTAGCAGGGGATGGGTATCGTCGGCTTCGGTAGAGGTATTGGCTATTGGGCAGCCAGCTTGTAAAAATGGGAGGTTGAGGTAATTGCGATAAACCTGTGGGTAAATGAGCAATTTATCAATAATTGAATTGCAGTTAGACATTTGACTAATGATGTATGCACATACCAATTGAAAGTTGTAATCAAAAGCGGCTAAAGCCACTTCATCTTTGTTCTCGAAATTACCGTAAATGCTGCCTTTGGTTAGTCCTGTAGCATTGGTTAAATCGCTAATGGAGGTTCCTGCATAGCCTTTGGTATTAAAAACAGGGGCTGTTTTTTCGATAATAAATTGCTTGGTTCGTTCTGATTTGGTAAGCATACAATTAAATTTCGAATGCAAATGTACAAAAAAATACCGAACGGTATAAAAAATTTTAAAGAAATGAGATTTTCTTTGTGAGAAGAAATTTTGGACTCTAAGATTTAGTAAATATTTTGTTAGTTGATTGTTCTTGTATGACCATGGCATAAAAACAATGTCGAATTAAACCCAAAATACCGCATTTGAGAATTTCAATTCGATTTATAATAAATTTTTTAAGCAACAAAGAAAAGGGTTTTAAATACAAATCTTAAGTGTGTTTCTTCCAATTTAACGTTTTAAACAAGTTTAAGATTTATAGATTAAATAATTTCCTTACAATTAAACAGAGGCCGAATGGCTAAAAACCTATTTTTATCCTAAAGCTTTTCAATTTTCCACTAATTTTCCATGGGGAGGCGACTTATTAGTGACACTTTTAAATTATAAGCGAAAACGCTATTTACCAATACTTACCATTCATTACAAAGTTTCTATGAATAAGATTGATCTATAAATTCTGACATCGTATTCGTCAATAACATTCCGGATTTTCGTTTGGAATATTTGTTGCTTTTTTTAAGTTTGCATTTTTTTATATTTATATGAAATTTACGCTACTTATTGCCTCTTTGTTTTGCTTATGCTTAATCACTTCAGCACAAGTTAATCCAACCCTCGATTCGCTTAAAAGTGAATTTCATCGCATCGATTCCATAAAATTAGATGCCGAAACTCGAGCAAATGATTTAAAAGCCCGCATCGAAAAGTTGTTGCCACCGCCTATAATTAAACCTTGGAAAACCGGTGGTTTTATGGCCGTTAATTTTAACCAGATGAATTTTAACAATTGGGCAGGTGGAGGGGTTAACGCCATATCGGTTACAACTTTGGGTAACCTGTCTTTTAATTACAAAAAAGACAAAGTTAGTTGGGCCAACAATATTGATTTGGCTTATGGTATGATTCAGAATAAAGGTCAGGGAACGCGCAAAAACGAAGACAAGATTGATTATTTAACTAAGTTTGGTTATACCTCGCCTGTAAAAAATGTTAACTACGCGATTCTTGCTAACTTTAAAAGTCAGTTTGCACCTTCCTACTCTTTCAACGACCAAAATGAAAGGAGTCCTATGATTTCTAAATTCATGTCGCCAGCCTTTGTTCTTGCTTCTGTCGGAATTGATTGGAAACCAAAACCGTATTTATCTTTTTATATTTCACCGGCTACTGGTAAGTTTACATTTGTAACAGTTAACGACAACCGAATAAAAACGGCCTTTGCCGTGGATACCAACAAAACCGTAAGAAGCGAGTTCGGTGCCTTGATGAATATATTCTTTCAAAAAGACGTTTATAAAAATGTGAATTGGTTGTCGAGAGTTTCACTTTTTAATAATTACACAGATAAAAACACGGCCAACCGAAAAAATATTGATGTCAATTTTGAAAACATGATCTCTACCAAACTGGGTAAATATATCACCGCTTCCTTATTCCTCAACTGGATTTATGATAATGATATTGTAATTAGTTACGATGAAAATGATCCAACAAAGAAAGGTCCTCGTTTGCAGTTTAAAGAAGTTTTTGGGGTTGGTTTTTCTTATAAATTACAAAAGAAACGCAGAAAATAGGTGTGAATTGCTTACTCAAAAGCAGGTCATACTTAATTTTAATAATTTATGACTGCTGACTTAAGTCAAAGGCAATGAATTATTAAAATTCACGACTTCTTTCTAAACAAAACTTAGGAAATTTTGCTCAAATCACCTTGGTTTGCACCATGCAACGCGACACCACCGTTTTCGAACTTATAAATCAAGAATTAAAACGTCAACAAGATGGCATTGAATTGATTGCCTCCGAAAATTTCGTCTCAAAACAAGTCATGGAAGCCATGGGTTCTGTGCTTACAAACAAATATGCCGAAGGTCTTCCTGGTAAGCGCTATTATGGAGGTTGCGAAATTGTAGATCAAGTAGAACAACTTGCTATCGACCGACTTAAACAGCTTTTTGGTGCAGCTTGGGCCAATGTTCAACCCCATAGTGGTGCGCAAGCCAATGCGGCCGTTATGCTAGGATGCTTAAAAGCCGGCGACCCAATTTTAGGTTTCGACTTATCCCATGGCGGTCACCTTACTCATGGAAGTCCGGTAAATTTCTCCGGTAAATTATACAAAGCCAATTTCTACGGGGTTGAAAAAGAAACTGGACAAATAGATTGGAACAAAGTTGATGCAAAAGCTCAGGAAGTTAAACCAAAGATGATTATCTGCGGAGCATCTTCCTATAGTCGCGATTGGGATTATATGCGTCTTCGCCAAATAGCCGACAGTGTTGGCGCCTTATTATTGGCCGATATTTCGCATCCTGCAGGACTCATCGCAACCAAATATTTAAATGACCCCTTACCACATTGCCATATCGTTACCAGCACAACGCACAAAACCTTACGCGGCCCCCGTGGTGGCGTAATTATGATGGGTAAGGATTTTGACAATCCTTGGGGTTTAACCGATCTCAAGGGGAATATCCGTAAAATGTCGGCTATACTTGATGGGGCTGTATTTCCGGGAACTCAAGGTGGTCCACTCGAGCATGTTATTGCTGCCAAAGCCATTGCCTTTGGCGAAGCCTTAACCGACGAATACAAAACCTATTGCGGACAGGTAATTGCCAATTCAAAGGCATTAGCCGAATCGTTTGTTAATCACGGGTATCAAATAATTAGCGGAGGTACCGATAACCATATGATGCTGATTGATTTAAGAACCAAAGACGAAAACCTTACCGGTAAAATTGCCGACGATGTTTTGGTGCGTTGTCATATTACCATCAATAAAAATACTGTGCCGTTCGAAACCCGAAGTCCTTTTGTTACCAGTGGAATGCGCATCGGTTCATCGGCTATAACCAGTAGAGGAATGAGATTAACTGAAATGCCTCAAATTGTAGAGTTAATCGATTACGCTTTAATGAATCGCGATGACGAAAGCAAACTAAACAATGTTCGCCAAAAAGTGCATGAATTGATGAGAGGATTTCCACTCTACGTATAGTTAGTGCAAGAGAGGAACATAGAAATAGTCATTTTCGGGTATTTTGTTTGGGCGTTTCCCTGCGGGTCCGGCTTTACGTTCCAATCTTTTTGTTCGTAACCTCACAAAAAGGATTTCCACTGCAATCCGTAACGCGGCCTTCGTAAATGCAAAGTTTAGCATGCAAAATGGAGAGTTTTTTGGTACTCCAATAAAGCTTCATCTAGGCTTTTTGTATCAACTTTTAACGGTTTTGGGCTGCAAGAAGTTGGCGATTTCGAAGGTCTAAACTGTCTACCACCACAAAACTGGATACGATGAAGAAAGCTTCATTTCACCACTGAACCGCCAATTTTTTTTAGCTGCTGTTATGCGGTCGGCTTTTATTCATGTTTCGCTTTTTGTCTTAAAATCTATTTCTATTGAAACTGTCATAAAGCAAAATTGTCTATTCTTAATAAAAATTATAAATAACCTGACCATTTTTTCCTGGTTTTCCGTCAATAATCGGACTATAGGTTTTAGGCATTTTATTTATAATAAATTTTGGTGAGGCATAGTCGGTCCATATTTCTGTAGTTTTTAACCTGAATTTTCCCGTCATATATAGACCTGGTTTTGTATTGTAATAGTATCCAGCATTAGGTGCAAAATCGTGGGTTATTTGAAGTGCATTTACCCCACCGTACCCTTTCTCTCCTCCTTCATTTGTTATATCAATATTAGCTATGTATTTTTTATATATATTGTCGGCATATATGGTCACTGCTCCACCATCTCCTCCATTACCACCAACTCCTCCAATACCAGCTATACCCCAAAAAAGTACAACATCAATATTTTCTATGTAACCACATTTTCCACCTCTACTGCCATTAGTACCATTTCCACCAATATTATTAATTTCTAAAGTACCTCCATTGATGATATCAATAAAATAAACATAAGTAGTTTCATCAACCAAAACGGTAATTTTTGCAATGGAATCAATTTGGTTGGTCCTATCTATCTTAACAACTATAGGTTTTCCATTTATTCCATTCGCTCCATTCACCCCATTTTCTCCATTTATTAAGGCCAAGTCAATATCATTCAACTTATATAATGTTTGCGAGTCAATTCTATTGCCTTCTCTGTCAATTTGGAAAAATGATGTTTTAATTATTGAATCAATTCTGTAAATATTGCCATCCTTGCCATCTATGCTTTTTATGCTTACTTGAATTGGCTTAATCCAAATAGATTCCCTGTTAATGTAAATTGATTTTGGTATATTCACTGTATTAATAATCTTATTAGTTTTTCTATTAACAAATGTTACCTGCTTAGTATCTTGGGGATTATCATAATTTACTTTACACTTCCCCTCTTTAAAATAGACGTCTCCTTTAACTATAATGTCCTTTAATATACTTTGATTTATAGATTCAGTTTGATTGTTATAGAAATAGGGCGAGGCGTGACTTGACCTTCCATCATCAAAATACACTATTATCCCAGTTTCAAAAATATTATTGAAATAATCACTTCTTTTATCTCCCCAATAAGGCACTATTTTTATTATCTGCTGCGGTAAGACAATTTGAATAGAATCAAAAACAATAGAATCTGATCTAAAATATGACACTTTAAGTTTTAGCAAACCTTTATTTAATTGCATTGCAGAATCGCGGTTGAAATACCAAGTGTTGAACAACAAATCGTTATGTTCCACATATCCATTATTTGTTTGAAATGAAACTCGGGGTGGACCATCGAATGTAGTTTTTAGTACACCAATAACTTCTTTTATTGGTTGTTTTTTTAGTTTTTCCCAACTTTCATGTTCAGTATTTTTAGCTGTTACCAACAAATCGAAATTTACAAAATTGGATACTAAATATTGATCAGAATTCACTAAAATTTTTACGGACCAGTTTTGGGCTTGAGCGTTTGATGTAAGGACATTGAATAAAAGAATATAAAGGAAAATTTTCCCAACGCCCTTTAAAGTCAGAATATCCCAAGTTGAAGCGTATGAAAATTTATTTCTGTTCTTCATTTTTAAGTAGTTTAATTTTCTTTTAAGCTGCTCTATAACGGTTTTCAGCTTAACGAAGGTGGCGATTTTTACCATCCCTATAGTTATCGGGATTGATGCGGAGAACCAATGTTTTGATTAACCACAAATGTGTCTGCGGCGGAGCACTGAACCGCTCTCGTCTTAATCGAGACCAAACCGTTGTTAACGGTTCGACATTCTTTCTCGCTGTTCATTTAGTCTGTATTTTAATAGTTTTTCCAAGTCGTTAAAGTTGTATTTTAATGTTGTGGAAGTAATTGATTATGGTGTCCCATACATTTTCATATTTAGAGCCATTAGTTTGCGTTTCACGCCACTTACTTTTTCTAAAATTTCGTTGGGGTCTTTTGTGAAAATGAGTAAAAACTTTGTCGACATAACTTTTTCGGTTCTTATTTCTGTAATGTCAGTCCATTTTATCAGTCCAATGCTTGATGCGTTTGTATTGTCTACAATTCCATTGTCGTCAATAGTCAGCCCCACGTTATTGTCGAACATTTTATTAACTCCATAAATTCCTGTCGCACCGAAGAACAAAACTCCCGCTATTCCAGCAACTTTTACAAGTGTGGGATTAAACCTTGTTTGGTGTTCTGCAATGGTAGTAAAAAGATAATGTCCTAATACTACAAATAGGATTGAACCACCAATTCCAAATAATAATTTCGTCTTGCTAAGAGGGATTTCAATTTTGTTCATTTTTGTTTATTTCGTTAATGTTGGTCTGTGCTGTGTCGTCTTTTATGCTGACCGTTAAAGGTTTGCAGCTTCAAGAAGGTGGCGATTTTCACCATCCCGTACGTACGGGATTGATGCGGAGAACCAATGTTTGATTAACCACAAATGTGTCTGCGGAGCACGGAACCGCTCTCGTTTTAAACGAGACCAAACCGCTGTTATGCGTTCG